>JAEHJW020008328.1_pt1 | contig 65676 bp, 106 predicted proteins | sample 9271431 | NCBI WGS metagenome assembly JAEHJW02 | reverse complement strand
TCACCGGATGCTCACGTGGACGATGGCCCACGTCACGAAGCTCGCGAGACTCAGCACGCCAGTGACGCCCAGCAGCGTCACTACCACGGCGAACCCCACGTCAGTCGGCTCGTTGTTGCCCCTCTTCGGAAGCAGGGGATCGATGACGAGGGTAGCCCCGAAGGTCATGATCGCAGCGACGATCAGGACCTGCCAGACGACCTCACCCGCCGTCGCGGACCCGTTCACGGCTGGCCCTCCCGGTGCGGAACACCACCGCGGGGCTTCCGACTGCCCTTACCCCGGGTCCCCGGGTCGCGTGGTGGCTTCTGGCGGGGGTACGCGCCCCACTCCGGCGGCCAGTCGCGCTCGGAGTCGAGGTACTCGCTCGCGGGGTTGATCGGCCGCTCCGGCGGACGATGCGCCCGTCGCGCCGCGACGTCGTTGTTGTCGTACCAGTCCTCGGCCCCCATCGGGCGGGCGCACCACGAGCAGAACGAGCCCGCCGCCTCCCAGCGCCCGCAGGCCGGGCACGTCTGCTCCAGCCGCCGCAGCTCCAGCCGCTTCTCAGTCATCGCACGCGCCCGTAGGACCGCCTAGGAGCCTCGCTCGGCCCCCGGGTGGTGTGGTACGCCATCCCCGGGGCAAACGCGCGTCCTAGGGGGGTTCCTGCGTCCGTGGAGGCCATCTCAGTGACCGCCCTCCAGCAGTGCATCCACCCCTGCCGGGTCACGCCGTGCTGGGCGAGGATGCCCGCGATCTCGCCCTGCGACTTGCGGGCATCGACAGTCGTGCCCTCGGCGTAGCGGCGGGGCTGCCGCGCCGTCACTCGGGCACCGGGAGCGGCGGTAGCCCCAGCGCTCCCCGCACGCCGTCGATGCGTCCCCGGAGACCGCCGGAGAGGAAGTCGATGCCGAACGCCAGCGCGCTGCCGCGCTCCATGCTCGCGTTTGACCGCGGGTTGCCCTCCAGCATGTCGAGCCAGCGGCGCAGCCCGGCCTCGTCGTCGAACCACATGGCCGTGTCGCGCATCTCCCGCTCGATCTCGGCGTCCGAGCGGCCGTCGGCCTCCCAGCCGTCGCAGCCCGAGCACGACCCGTACCACCACTCGTAGAACGACCAGCGGCCGTCCTTCTCGGCGAGGATCGTGGCGTGGCCCTGATAGTCCGCCTCGGAGTCCTCCCAGCGCACGTCCCAGTCGCCCCATACCTGCTCGGCGACGTCGCCGTACCGGCAGCGGCTCGCGGTCGTGTCGGCCCACGCGGTCATCAGCGGCTCCCCTCGTCCGGGTCGAAGCCTCCCAGCACGTCGATGTCCCCGGCCGTCTCGACCGGCGTGACGCTCGCCGCCACCACGGCGTTCTGGCGAGCCTGCCACTCGCCCTCCACCCGCACCGTCGCCCCGTCGTCGAAGCGCGGCAGGGCATCCTGCGTCGGGCGCGTGACGATGATGCGGGCGGGCTCGTCCTGCCCCTGCACGGCGAGGTGGAACAGGATCGCCCACCCCTGCGGGTACTGGCGCGGCGCGAAGTCGCCGTCCTCGACCACCACGTGCCCCGTCAGCGAGACGTGCCGCGTCTCCGTCCGGGCCGCCCGACGGCCGCGCTGCTCGTCGTCGCCCTCGCGCATCTCCTCGGCCGGAGTGACCTCGTACCCCGCGAGGGCCATGATCCACGAGTACTGCTGGCGGAACGCCCGGCTGGTGGCGCGGGTCACGGCCATCGAGCGGCGCGCGTACTCGGCCCGGCTGCACCACGGCCGGTCGTCCTCCATGCCGCAGATGGCCGACGCGCGGCCGATCACCGTGTCGTCGGAGAGGCGCACCAGCTCGACCCACGCCTCGTACGACCCGTCCGGCTGGCGCGCCACGCTGATCTCGCGCGCCACCACGTTGTCGAAGCGAGCCACCGTCATCCACGCCTCGACGGTCGGGAACCGCTTGCCGCTGATCACGGCGAACAGCCTCTGGCGGTCCACGATGTCCTTGAGGGCGGTCGCCATGCGCGTCGCCAGCGCGACGATCTCCTCCGGCTCGCGCGTGCGAGCCAGTCCCATCACCTGCGGCGGGACGGGGACCAGCGCGCGCTCCTCGCGCACGTCGGCCTCGATGATCTGCTCTGCGGTCACGTCGTCTCTCCCTTGCTGGTCCTCGGTCGCAGCCACTTCCCCGTCACGGGGTCGCGCTGCGGCTCGTGGTCGCGGATGGACGCCACGCGGGGCGCGCTGATCCCCAGCTCGGCCCCGACCCTGCGGAGCGACCAGCCAGCGGCCAGCAGCTCCAGCACGCGGGCGCGCCTCGCCAGTACCTCGTCGAGGGACAGGACGGGCTTTCCGGCGGCATGACCCGCCCCGCTTCCCCACGTCCTCGGGTTAGTCACGGCAGCTTCTCCAGCGCGGCGAGGGCCTCGCGAAGGCGAGGCATGTAGTCCGGCGGCAGGCGCCGCAGTTCCTCGGACGCCGCCTCCGCCACGGCGACCAGTGCCGGAAGGGCACTCAGCACCATCGCCGCGTCTGCTACGGATACTTGCCACAGGTCGCCAGCATCGTTCTCCAGCCAGATCGGCAACGGCGGCGGTTCGTCTTCGGCTAGGGCCTCGGATCTCCACGGGCCGGAGATGTCGTCATCCCACAGTTCCCGCAGTCGCTCAATGGTCATGGTCGCTCCCTCGCTGATCGGTCCATTCTAGCCAGACCGACCGGCTGCGTCAATGAGTAACTGCGCGTCACCGCATCCCCCAGCAGGAGGCGCAGCGCGCCTCGGTGACGGCGTTCTCCAGCGCCGGCCATGACCCGTCCGTGTGGGACACCCCGACGTGGACGGCGTACAGGACGCGCCGACGACGGCAGGCCGGGCAGCGCACCCGGGTCGGGCGCCGCACCACCCGCACGTCGACGGGGACTTCCAGCTGCGCCCGAGCCAGCGTCGCGCTCACTTCGCCAGCTCCGGGTAGTACTTCCGGAACAGCGCGCGGGGCAGGAACGGCTCCCCCAGCCGCCCGTCGTCCGCGAGCGTGGCGAACCCCACGATGTCGCCGTACGGCTTCGCCCGCAGCACCACGACCCGGCGGCCCCTCGCCTCCTCGGGCGAGCCCAGCCGCTCCACGACCGCCATGACGTAGGACAGCCCGTAGGCGGTCCCCACGCGCCGCTGCTGCACCGGGTCCCACTCGTCCAGCTCGGGCAGACCGAGCGACTGGCCCCAGCCCGCGCCCTCGAACGCGAGCGCCAGCGTGAAGATGCCGTGGTCCTCCCGCAGCAGCGAGAGGCGCGAGACGCGCGCCACCTGCGCCTCGTAGACGAAGTCGTCCACCGTCAGCGGGAACGGGGGCACCTCAGTCGGGTCCATCGCCGGCCTCCGGCCCGTCTCCGGCCAGCACGCCCATCGGCACGTTCAGCCGCCGGGCGAACGTCCGCAGGGTCGGCAGGCTGGGGAACGACAGCCCCGTCTCGATGGCCGAGACGAACGCCTTGGTCCGCCCCGGCGCGGCGAGCTGGGCCTGCGTCAGCCCGCGGCCCACCCGCACCGCCCGGACGCGCGCCCCCACGGCGACCCGGTAGGCCGCCTCGTCGGCGTCCTCCGGCACCGGGTCCAGCGCGTCGAGCGGCAGCGCCTCCAGCCGCCGCACCACCTCCGCCAGCGGTGCGACCTCGCCGCCCGGCAGCACCACCAGTACGGTCCCCGGCGTCATCGCGTCTCCTTCCTCGCTGCTACTCCGGTCAGGGCCTCGACGCGCGCCACGGCCCAGCACGTCCCCCGCATGGCGAACCCGCGGCACCCGCAGGTGAGGTACGGCCGGGCGGGGTCGTCCACGACGGTGACGACGTGCGCCCACGGCCTGCCGCTGCGGCTGGGGTAGACCACGGCCATCGGCAGGGCGGACTCGTCCTTCGCCTTCCTCGGAGCCGGGAACAGGTCGCCGAGCACCCGCGCCCCGGTGGCGGCCGCGAACGCCTCCACCTGCTCGTAGTAGTCGGCCTCCCCGTCGCTCGACCCGTGGCCCAGCTCCGGGTCGAGCACCACCTCGCGGAAGCCCTCGCACTGGCAGTACGGCCCGTAGCAGCGCCCGTCGTGGACGTCGGCCTCGTGGCCGCAGGCGCAGGTCACGGCATCGCCCCCTCGGCCGCGTCGAGGATGGCCCTCGCGTGCGTCAGGTCGTCCGAGCCGAGCTGCAGCAGCACCGCGGCGTCGCCCCGCGCCCACGCGCGGAACACGCCCTCCGCCCACCGCATCGCGCGCACCGACTGCGCCTGCTGCCGCAGCAGGTCGGAGTCGCCGCCCAGCTCCGCCGCGGCCAGCAGGGACGCCAGCTCGGCGCAGCGGTCGGCCGCGTCCCCCATCACCGCGACGACGCGGCGGCGCGACCAGTCGGCGCCCGCGTAGCCGGTCAGCGACTCGCCCATCGCGCCAGCCTCCCCGCCAGCCACGACGCGGCCTCGTCGTCCGGCAGCACGAAGCGCTCGCAGGGGCACGGCTCGCCGGTCCCGGTCTCCGCGATGCACCACGGGTGCCGGTCGGGGTACGGGCTCGGCCGGTGCTCGCTGCGGCGGTGGCCGCAGTCGGCGCAGCGGGGGTCCGGCCGCCGGGTCATGGCATCGCCTCCACGCTCTCATCTCCGGCGTAGACGAAGAACCACCCCAGCGCTTGCGCGGCAGCATGGCTGTCGTCCCAGCCGATGCAGTAGGGGATCGGGCTCAGCTTGCCCGACTCGTGGTATTCGTAGTGTTTCACGTAGCCCGTCAACTCCGGATGGGTTCGATGCCGTACCCGCTGGCCCGGTGCGAGCAGCGGCATGACCTCTGGCCCCGGGGGACGTCGGATGCGCTCGTGAACCTCGTGCTCGCGGCGGCTGTAGGACGCCCGGCGGCTCACAGCTCCAGCCCTCCCTCGCGCACTCCGCGCGCCGCGTCCATCAGCGCGTACCACAGCGCATCGGTGGCCTCGGTACTGTCGAGTGAGGTCCAGTCGCGCCAGTCGCGCTCGACCCGCGCCTTGATGTCCACGTCGTCGGCCGCCATCTGATACGCGCCGTCGACGACCTTGGCCGCGCCATCCTCGTCCACCTGCACCTTGAGGGTGAGGGTGGCCGGTACGGTGACGGTGTAGGTTCGCTGGCTCATGTGCGTTCTCCCCTTGCTGGTGGGGCCAGTCTGCCAGATCATCACGAGAATGTCAATGGGTATCTTCGAACAGCGCCAGCACCTGCCCGCGGTCCACCCGCTCGATCCGGCCGTACCGCAGCTCCTCGCGAACATACGGCAGGTGCTCGACCTCGGCTCGGAGTTGCGCTAGCTCGTCCGGTGTCTCCCGCTCCGTCTCAGCCATCAGCGCCAGCACCTCGGCCAGCACGCTCGCCCGAAGCCGTGCGCGCGAGCGGACGTGCTCGGTCCGGCTATAGTCGCGCGCGTCTCCCTCGGCGTTGGCATGGCGGCGGAACAGCTCGTCCCGCACGACGGCGAATGCTGAGCGGGTCACGGCTTCGCCTTCGGCGCGTGGCGCCCGACGTGGTGCTCGTACTCGTACTGGTGCGCGAGGTCGTCGCTGTGCGTGCCGTCCTCGACGCAGGGCATCGTCGTATCGGGGTCGTCACGCTCGGCCTCCGGCTCGGCGAGGGCGCGCACTTGATCGGCGGCGGCATGGATGGAGTCGAGGCATGGCTCCGTGTCGGGATAGGTGCCATCGAACGGCGGCTCAGTGCGGACTGGGACGAGGCGAGAGCCTCCGCACCAGTCGCAGAAGGTGTCTAACCTTGCGGCGATGTGGTTCGCCGCCGCCCGCAGACGTGCCTCGCGCGCCTCGGCGGCACGGATCGGGTTGTCGTCAGGGTGCTGCGTGATCGTCGGCGCGTACCAGCCGTGCTCGTCTGGCTCGCCCCACTCGAAAGTCAGCAGGTCTCCGAGTCCATTGCGCCCGAAGAACAGGGTCGCCGCATCCTCCGATACCAGGACGAGCCGAGTTCCTGCGGGAGGCTCAGCGGCGCGGAGGGCGTCGAGCACCTGCCGGGTATCGCAGGGCCAGAGATGGCCATCTGCCGGACAACGTTTCTCTTGTGTGCCAGCCCAACAGGTCCAGGTCTCATCCGTCCACGCCCAATCGTGCCGTGCCTCGATGTCGGCGATGCCAATCACGATGCCCTCCATCCTTCCCCGTCGAACTCCACGACCGACCCGCAGTCCTCGCAGCGGCTCACCCACTCGTGCGGTCGCCCGCCCTCGCGCCCGTCCGCCTCATCGCGCGTCTCGACCTGCGCGTGGTCACAACACTCCGCGCAGATAGCCTGCCCGTCCGCCAGCGGGTCCCCGCACTCGGGGCAGGTCTGCGGGGCGGGGGTCGGGTCCAGCACCTGCCGCACCTGCGCAAGGACGTAGGCGCTCGGCCCGTCGTCCCGTAGCAGGTCGACCCGGGCGGCATTCGGCCCCAGCGTCCAGACCTCGGCGTGGAGCGGCCCGCGCGGGGACCGCGCCGAGAGGTTCACGTGCGCCCGCACCGCCGCCGCCTCGGCGCGGATCGTTGCCAGCTCATCGGGCGAGACCAGCCCCCGCGCCCACGGGGTCGTGCTGATCGCGTTCACCGCGCGGCCTCCAGCGACCGGATCGTGTCCTCGACGTACTCGATGGCGCGGCGGGTGCCGGTCGCCTGCACGAGCAGCTGCCCGTCGCGGTAGGGCCGGACGGTGCAGGAGCCGCCGCCGATGCGGCGGAACGTCGCCGACCAGTCGAAGCAGGCCTGACGGCGGTGGACGAACCCGCGGGCGACGTACTCGGCCGCCTGCTCGGGGGTGAGGACCCAGTGCATCTCGCGTTCTCCCTTGCTGGTGAGGCCAGAGTACCCCATTCGCGCGAGTCTGTCAATGGGTAAGGTGCCGTCACGGCGAGCCCGCCATCATCAGCTTCACGCGCTCCGGGGCGCGCTCCTCCGGCTCCAGCCACGGCATCCCGACCGCCGCGAGGAACGTCCGCTCGTCGGGGCAGGGGACGTACTGCCCGTGGGCATACAGCCGCCCGCCCTGCACCCGCCGCCCCCACGCCCGGCAGCGCGTCACCAGCTCACGCGAGAAGTCGGCCGGGCCGGTGCGGATGGTGAGGATCACGCCGAAGTCGCTGCGGCTCGGGTCCACGACGAACAGGTCGACCGGCAGCCCCCGGAAGGTGAGCGCCTTGTAGGCCGGGCCGTCGCGCGTCTGCAGCTCCTCGGAGCCGTCGGCGCGGTGGAGCATCACCGGGCGAGCGGAGAGGACCCCGCTCTCCCGCAGTACGTCCACCCGCTCGGCGAGCACGTCCACCCGTACCGCGTCGCCCCACAGGCCGCTGGCCTCCTCGCGGTAGCGCGCCTCGGCCACCAGCTCGATGTCGGACACGAGCGCCTTCCGCCGCCGCAGGCTGCCCGCGATCACGACCCGCTCGCAGTCGGGGGCCAGCAGGTCCCGCAGCTGCTCCGCTACGGGCAGCGCCTCGGCGTAGGGGATCGGATCGCCGCTGCTCACGGACGGCCCTTGCTGATTGCCACGCGGAACGGCAACCGGCGGCCCTTCCGTCCCGTGCCGTCGCAGGGCTGCACGCGCCAGCAGGAACACCCGACCTCGAAGCGACACGGATGCTGCCGGTCGGCGGCCCGTCCACACACGCCGCACGCGCGCTCGATCGGCTCCGGGTTCATGGCTGCCTCCGGTAGATCGTCAGGTGGTCGTGGACGCCGCTCCACCGCGGCAGGTCGACGTCGCGCTCGGCCCGCCAGTCCCGCTCCAGCGCCGCGTGGAACGCCCGGTCCCCGGTGCAGCCGCCGGCGTCTTCCCCGACGTACGCGAGGCGTCGGCCCCCGGCCCGGTCGTAGGCCCGCAGGGCTCGCGCGGCCATGCCGGAGGCGTACGGCGGCCAGCACAGGAACAGCGTCCGGTCGGGGTAGCGACCGGCGCGTTCCGGGCCGCCCCGCAGGATCCGGGTCCACGGCTCCCCGTCGCCGGGACGCCACCAGCCGGAGTCGGCGTAGCGCGGGGGGTAGGTGTCGAACGCCAGCACGTCGGCCCCTGCCTCGCGGAGCAGGTGCGCCCAGTAGCCGCGTCCCGCGCCGATCTCGACGAGCGGCGAGAGGGCGGCCACCGCGGCCACGGCCTCGTCGGTGGGGATGGCGAACGCGTAGCGCCGGATCAGGTCCCAGCGGTAGTCGACGCGATCCCCCTTGCTCCACCGCATCGGCGGCAGCGTGTCCCACGACGAGCTGGCGAACCCGCGTCCGAGCAGGCCGTGCGCGCGCGGCAGGGCGAGGCAGGCGGCAAGGTAGTCGTTCACGGGTCGACCCTCACCAGCAGCCGCCCGTGCGTCAGGCAGGTGCCGTGGACCCAGCGCGGGCTGACGGTCACCTCCACCCGGCTCAGGTCGGCGCCGCACGTGGGGCAGCGCACGCGCCGGGCCGGGGTCGGCCACTCGGGCGGCTTGCGGCCGACGATCAGGCTTCGCCACACGCGCTGCGGGCGCATGTGGTTGTGCGTCGCCGGACGCTCGGTGGTGCGCGTCTCCGGCGCCCACTCAATCATGCCGCCCCGGCTCGCCCGCCCGACCGCTCCCGACATGGCGCGGTGCTCCGCGGGGTCGGGGACGCCGTGCTCGTGCAGCAGCCGCCACACGTCGTCGGTGGTGAACTCCTCCCGCTCGCAGGCGAGCACCTGCACCGCCAGCCTCGCGAACACCAGCCAGTCGGCCGCGTGTATCTCGGCCCGGACGATGGCGTCGTCGCGTGCCTGCCGCTCGCTCACGACATGCTCCCTGCCGGACGGGTCGTCTCGGTTCATCGCTCGTCGCCCCTCGCAAGGTCGCTCTGCTCGTAGTCGTGGACCTCGCCGGTCTGCCGGTCGAGCACGTACCAGTGCGTTCCGTCGCTGCCAGCGTCGCGGGTGAGCTGGAGCGCCCAGTAGGCTGCCTCACGCGCGTCTGCCATGCCGAACTCCGGGTTGCCCGAGTCGGACCCCGTGGCCGGGTAGCTGGCCGCCAGCATGACGACGTAGCGGTCCTCGGAGACGACGTAGAGCGACGTCTCGGTGCTGAGGTGCTGGATACCACTCGCGGCATCCGACCGCGGCTCCTGAACGGCGCTTCCGGCCTCAGAGGACATCGCAGTAGTCGTAGCTCTCGTTGTCCCGCTCATGACGATCCTCCCATCGCTCCGGGCGCTCGCCGTAGACCCGCTCGCGCAGCGTCGTAGTCCGCATGCAGGCCGGGCAGAATGTCTCGCTGACGAAATACCAGTACCGACGCTCTCCTGCGGCATAGGCTGCCGCCGACTGGTCGTGGCGACGGCGAGCCGCCTCGATGTCGGCCAGCAGGGCGTTCCACCTCGCCTCGGCGCTCACGGCTGGTACTCCGGTTCCACGGCCTCGACCGCGGCGCGGTCGCCGTACCTCGCCTGCCACGAGTTGGAGTGCGTCACGTAGCGGAACGAGCGGCCGTACTTGGGGTCCGTGCGGTGGACGGCACACACCGCGATCCGGCCGTCCCCCGCGGAGTCACGCTCGATGCGCCGCACGTAGCGCGCCTTCCCGTTACAGCGGTGATGGCCGAAGCCGGTCGCGTCGATGACGCCGATCTGACACTGGCCGATCCCTCCGCCGTAGGGGATTGCCGCGGCCTGCTCCGCAGCCTTGCGCGCCGCCTGCCGCCGCTCCTCGTGGACGGCGGCCTCGCGGCTCTGGCGCTCGTACGGGCGGTAGTCCGCCCGGGGGCAGATCACGAAGTCGTACTCGCGGAGGATGCCCAGCGCGCCGGGGTACTCCGCCAGCAGTCGCTCGCGCACGTCCTCGATGGCGTTGCGGTCGCGCTGGCAGATCTCACCGAGGGTCAGTAGCTCACCGGTGGCGTTCATCGGTGTGCCTCGCGGATGATCTGCTGGAGGCGGTGCATGGCCTGCCCCTCGTAGTCGTAGGGTAGGTTCGCGTCCAGCACTCGCTCGATGACCAGCAGGGCCGCGTTCAGCCTCTCGCGAGTATCCGAGTCGAGGTTGTACGTCCGGACGACGGTGGCGATCTCCTCGGCCGCCGCGTCCACCTGCTCGACGTGGGTCAGGTCACGATGCACGGCCATCGGTCGGCTCCTCCTTCCGCTTACCACACGCCTCGCAGATGACGGCTGGGCGGTTCCCGTAGCAGGGGCGAAGCTTCCACGCGTTGCTGTCGGCCGGGAGGCTCTGGATGCACTCGACGACTGCCTCGCGCGTCGCGTCCGGCCCCAGCGACAGCCCCTCGTTCACGGCCCCCTGCTGGTACTGGCGCCGGAGGGCTCGCCGGATCTGGACGGCGCGCTCGGCGGTCTGGATCATCGGGTGTCTCCCCTGTGCTGGTGAGGCTAGCCTAGCCCCCTGCCGCGGGTCTGTCAATGGGTAAGTTTCACATCCGGGCGGGGGAGGACGCTCGCAGTTACATCCTGTACGTGGAGGAAGGACGTTCGGGCCGTCGTGCGGTGGCTCGTCACGGCCAGCATCTGCCAGCAGCGGCTGCAGACTCGCACCCGCTGGCCGACCTCGCGGAAGCCGTTGACCACCAGCGGATCGTCGGCCTGCACGGTAACGGTCACTGGGGCTGCGGTGTGGCGGTGGTGCTGATCCATCCCCGTTCTCCTCTTGCTGGTGAGCTAACCATAATCCCTCCGGAGCAGTCTGTCAATGGGTAGTTTCGGATCCGGGCGGGGGGTTTACAGCCCGCGGGCGGGGGATAGAATGGATGGGCTGCCGGAGGTCGCACCAAGGGCAGCCGGGCGTAGAACCCGAGCGGAGCGCGAGGCGGGTGGCTGTACCCCGCTCGCCTCCCCCGCTACTCGGTACAGGAGGCTCGATCCGATGATCCGGTCCGAACGACCCCGCCCCACGGCCCCGCAGCAGACGGGCGGTGGTCGTACCCGCGTCCGTCGTGACCGGGAGGCTCAACAGCCCCTCCGCTCGTGAGCGGCTGGAGCCTCGCCGACGTGGGCGAGGTCTACCGCGCCGCGTGGTGCCCCCGCACCGACGCCTACGCCGACTGGTCCGTGCAGGGGGAGCACTGGTACGCCGTGCGCGAGGAGCTGACGGTGGCGCGCATCCTCGATGGGCTCCGCAAGGTCCGGCCCCCAGTCAGCGCGTACATGGACGACCGCGAAGGCAACACGCACGTGCCGGCGGTCGACTTTGACCGCGACGACGGGTTGGACCTCGGCCTCCGGCTGGCGCGCGTCATCGACGCCGACGGCGGACACGCCTACGTGGAGCGCAGTCGCCGCGGCTGCCACGTCTGGATGACCACGGAGGTCCTACCGGGCGAGACGGTGCGGCGGGCGCTGCGCTACTGGCTGGGACGCGTGGACCGCGAGGCGGCCAAGGATCCCAAGGTCGAGGTCATGCCGATGGCCGTCCAGCGCGGGCCGGAGACGGTGGGCCACAGCCTACGCCTGCCACTCATGCCGCACCAGCGCACCGGCGAGCGCCACCCGCTCTGTGACCCCGACGGCAAGCCCATCGGCGGGACGCTGGGCGAGACGATGATGGCGGTGGTGGACACGCCGGGGGCCGTGGTGCGGGCCGCCGCGGAGAAGGTCAAGGTCGGGGTAACCGAGATCACCGTGCCCCCGTGGGCGCGGCACCCGCAACGGGAGGGCGGAGACGTAATAGCAATCCTGCAGGAGCACGGCGTCCAACGCGCCGCGCCGGGGCGGACGGTGCGGTGCCCACTGCATGAGGATGGGTCGGCCAGCATGACCATCTCGCGAGACTCGGAGCGGGTGTGGTGCCACGCTCCCCACTGCGACGCCTACAACGACGGGCGAGGACTCGGAGCGGGTCAGCTCGCTCGCGCGCTGGCCGGAGTGCCGAGCCGTGGCTGACCTGCCGCCCGAGGGACTATCCCAGACCCGATTCGGGTGCCGCTACTACATCCCGGAGATCCACACGATCTTCGACGTCGTGGACATGCGCCGCAAGTCGGGCGAGCTGTGGGGCGAGCTGACGATCCGCTGCAACCTAGAGGGCGTCAGGGGCCAGCTCGACGGCAACCGGCTGCGGCAGGGCAACTTCAACTTCTCGTCGGTGACCGCCCGGCAGTCGTGGGCGAAGGCGTTGGAGGCAATGGCGCCGCCGGAACTGAACAAGCGGTTGGAGTGGGGGAACCTGCTGGAGCACGTCAGTCAGGCCGTGCTCGATCACGAGCGCACGGGAAGCATCCGCGGTGGCGTGATCACGGGGAAGCGCATGAACGGAGGTGGTCGCCCGTGGGCGGCGTGGCCGATCCTGCCGCACCACGAGAATGCGACGCTGTTCAGTCGCGGCGGGGCAGGCAAGACGGCGTTCGTCGCGACGACGGTGCTCGGGCTCGGCCTCGGCCAGTCCCTCACGCCGGGGGTCCGCATCGACCGGCCCTACCGCGTGGCCTACCTCGACTGGGAGACGAACGTCGAGACGGCCGAGGACCTGTGGGGGCTAATCGCCGAGACGGCCAAGGTAGCGGTTCCACCGACCATCTGGTACGAGCCGATGGAGGGCTCGCTGGAGCGGTCGCTGCCGCTCGTGTCGAACATCCTCGACAAGCACCGCGCTGACCTCGTGGTCATCGACTCGGTGGGCATGGCCCTGCTCTCGTCGGGGGACTTCTCCGACCCGTCTGAGTCGATCATCCGGGCGTACCAGTCGTTGCGGCGGCTGGAGACGTGGGGCCTTCTCATCGACCACGTGTCGAGCGGCGACCTCCACGGAGGCAAGCCCGCCGTGAAGGCGTACGGCTCGATCTACCGCATGAACCTCGCCCGTCACGCGCTCGCGCTCCACATCGGGGACCGAGCCGGAGACACGAAGCACGCGTATCTCGTCTGTCCGAAGACGAACATGGGGCGTGACGAGTGGGCGATGGCGGGGACGTTCGTGCGGTCGGACAGCGAGCTGCGGTGGGAGTTCGGGGAGCCGGATTTCGACCTGTACGACCGTCTGATGAACGGGGATGAGGAGGAGGAGGAGTCTGAGGCGCGCGCGACGCCGCGCATGGCCGACCGCATCCTGAGCTACCTCCTGTCGTGCTTCCCGAGGGGTGCCACCACGGCCGACATCGCACGGCAGCTTCACACGACTGCGGGCATGGCGCGGAACCGACTCAATCGGCTGGCCAGCGATCAGCTCACGGTCATCGTGGAGCGTCAGGGACAGGAGAACGTGTGGGCGCTGACGCAGGAGGGAATCAACCTTGCCCAGACAGTCAACGCATCGCCAGCGGAAGGAGCAGACTAGTGGTCGTACCAGGGGTACGCGTACCCGGTACGGGAAGGGGTACGCGTCGGATCTCACGCAGTGGATCGGGGTCGGGATGGGCCACCTCGTACCGTGCGTGTACCGGGTACGCGTACCCCTTCACCAAGGTCGTACCTTCCCGGCACACCCTAAAGGGTGTGTGTTGCCGGGGGTACGCCGGTACGTGGAGGAAGTCCATTGGATCGGTACGTGAGCCCCCGGCTGAGACTGGCGATCCTAGAGCGCGACGGCTACCGATGCGTGTACTGCGGGAAGACGTCGGCGGACGCGCGCCTAGAGATCGATCATGTACTGGCGGTGGCGCGGGGTGGGACGTCGGAGGGGACGAACCTCGTCGCGGCGTGCGAAGACTGCAACCGGGCGAAGGGGGCTCAGTCGGTGACGCCTCCGGAGCACGTTGCACTTCGCGAGGCCCCGCTTATGGCCATAGCGCGACCCCGCGGGGCGAACGCATCCGTCTGGCAGCGCGAGGCAGACCGACGCTGGCCCGACGCGATGGACATGGTCGAACCCGCGACGATGGACGGACGGTTCGCGTCCGTAGCGTGGTGCACGACGCTGACCGTTCACCTGTTGCGAACCGCGGCCGACGGGGAGGGCGCGAAGCGGATCATCGACGGGATCGGGTGTGGCCACTCCTGCTGGCGGGACCACGAGGTCGTGGATCTGGCAGCTCCCGAGGTGATAACGGTGCCTGCCGAGCTGCGGCGTGTTCGCCGTCGTCTCCAGCACATCCTCGGCTGCGCGATCTGCATGGGGACGACGAACGGGCTGGCTCCGGCAGCAGCCAAGCGCCGAGGGAATGACCGGATCGAGCGCATGCTCATGGAGCGCTGGGATAAGGTCCGGCCGGTCAAGCATCGCCGGAAGCCGCAGCGTGAGCTTCTTGATGAGTGGGAAGAGGATGGGCTAGTTGCCCTATGACGACGGGGGCTAGCCGGGGGTCGGCACCGGAGGGTATGATGGCGGCGAGAGGAGATGGAGCTGCCGAGAGGCGCCCCTCCCTCCTCCCTTTGCTGGCGTCGAGCCCCGGTGACCGCCTCGTGTGGTTAGCCGGGGTTCGGCGTGTCTAGGAGGGAGATCACGAATGGCTGATGCTGTGGAGTGGCGGAACCGCATCGTTGACGAGGGGGACGAGCCGCCGGACCAGCTCTTGGCGTCGCCGTGGAATTGGCGAACTCACGGCGCTGCGCAGCGGGACGCCATGCGCGGTGCGCTGTCGCAGATCGGCTGGATCCAGAGGGTCGTGGTGAACCGCACCACAGGCCACGTCGTCGATGGACACCTGCGCGTCGAGGAAGCCATCAGCCACGGTGACGCCACCATCCCCGTTCTGTACGTCGAGCTGTCGGAGGACGAAGAGCGGCTCGCACTGGCCACGCTCGACCCCATCGGCGCGATGGCCGGCGCGGACGCCGCTCGGCTCGATGAGCTACTGCGCGACCTGAACACCGGAGATGAGGGCCTGCGCGTCCTGCTCGACGACCTAGCACGGCAGAACGACATCGACTTGACAAGCCGTCCCGCTACAGATCGGCCAAGTCTCGCAGACCGTTTCCTCGTGCCCCCGTTCAGCGTGCTCGATACTCGGCAGGGGTATTGGCGCGCGCGGCGCGCTCAATGGTTGGCGCTGGGGATACAGAGCGAGTTGGGCCGTGGGGATGATATTCAGGGCAGCGGCGCGAACTCGGCCTACAACGGGTCGTCTGCCTGGGCAGACGACCGAGGTCCCCGACGCCGAGCTGTGGGATATCGTGCTCACGGCGTTGCTGCGACTGCGGATCCGCAGTCGCAGCAGGGCTTGACCGACAAGGCTCTTGAGGGCAGGGACGACCTGTACGGTCAGGCCGCTCGTAGGCTCGGGCGTGCTTCTCCGAGCGGTTCCCTGAAGCCTGCCGCAAGCGGACGAGACGCGGACGGCCATCTCCTCGGAGGAGATGGCCGTGGCAGGCCGATCCGAGGTCTTGCCCGGGCGTTCGGGCAAGACCTCATGCGAGGCGAGCACATTGTCGGTGCGAGACCGTCGGCCCGTGCGACGGTCTCGCAGAACCCCGACGGGACGCTGCACTACGAACCTTCGAACAACGGAGAAGGCGTCAACGGCACGTCCATCTTCGATCCGGTCCTGTGCGAGCTGGTGTACCGCTGGTTCATGCCGGCAGGGGGATCGGTGCTGGACCCATTCGCAGGTGGGTCCGTGCGGGGGATCGTGGCCACCGTGCTGGGGCACGCTTACACGGGCGTGGACCTATCGGCGGCGCAGGTTGCGGCCAACGAACCGCAGGCCGCTCGACTCGGATTGTCGCCGCAGTGGGTGGTCGGTGACAGCCGGGACCTGCCGACGCTCCTGCCGCAAGCGGAGTGCGATCTCGTCTTCACCTGCCCGCCGTACTACAACCTAGAGGTCTACAGCGACGACCCCGCAGACCTGTCCAATGCCGCAGACTATGCGGCCTTCCTCGCCGACTACCGGGTGATCCTTGTGCACTCGTGGGAGCGCCTGCGGGAAGATCGCTACATGGTGTTGGTGGTCTCGGAGGTCCGCGAGCGGAGCCACTACGTGAGCCTCGTGGCCGATACGGTCAATGTGGTACGTGACATGGGCGGGCGACTCTACAACGAGGCGGTCCTCATCAACTCGGCGGGCAGCCTGCCGATCCGTGTCGGGCGGCAGTTCGGAGTCACTAGAACCCTCGGCCGGATGCACCAGAACGTGCTGGTGTTCGCCAAGGGCGACGGTCAGAGGGCTGGGCGGGCGCTGGGTCCTGTCGAGGTCGCGGAGGGACCGGATGAGTGGGCGACGACGATCTGAGAGGGGGCCTACCCATTGACATGCCCGCAACGGCCTGCTACCGTTGCCACGAACCCGCAGCAAGGGGAGGCGCTATGTACCAGCCGCTAGAAGGAGTCTTCGTGGGGCGTCCGCCCTGCTCTGCCTGTCATGCGGCATATCGGCTGCACACGGACGGACGGTGCCCCGAGCAGTATCGTCCCGGCACGCTAGATGAAGCAGCCCAACTGCTTGCCGACGCGGAGCACAGCGGCGATCCCCTGCGGACCTTCGTGGCGCGCGGCGACGTCCAGCGACTATCGCGCGTCGAGACGCGATAGAGTCGGGGCCTACCCACAGCAAGGGGAGAAGACATGCCAGCGAACATCGCGTACGACGCGAGGATGAACCGCCATCAGGCGGTCTACGTGGGCAAGCCAGCGTGGCACGGGCTCGGCACCGTCGTGGACGACGCGCTGACCCCGGAGCAGGCGCTGGAGGCGGCTGGCACGGCGTACACCGTGGACAAGGCGCCGCTGTTCGCCAAGATCGGCGACCGCTTCGTGGAGATGCCCGAGTATCGGGCGACCTACCGCACCGACACCGAGGACGTGTTCGCGCCCGTGAGCGCCGACTACCCCGTGATCCAGAACCTGACCCCCATGCAGATGCTCGCGGAGATCGTCCGCACCGGCGAGGCGGGCATCGTCAGCCATGCCGCGCTGGGCAAGGGCGAGCGGCTGTTCGCCGTGCTCGACCTCAAGCGCCTGACCGACCTGACGATCCCCGGCGACCCGAGCAAGCACGACGCCTTCCTCGTGGCCCAGTGGTGGCACAACGGCGGCGGCGCGCTCACGTTCACCGAGTCGATGGTCCGTGTGGAGTGCCAGAACATGGCCGACGCGAACCTCGCCTACGCCCACCGCACCGGCAAGCTCGCCCGCGTCATCCACACGGGCGACACGCGGTCGGCCGTGGAGGAGTCGCGGCGCACGCTGGGCTTCGCCGAGCGCGACGTGCAGGCGTTCGTCAAGCTGATGGCGACGCTCAGCGACATCCCCATCCCCAGCCGGTCGTGGATCGCGGGCTTCACGGAGCGCCTGATCCCTATCGAGCCGGAGGCCGAGCGCCCCACCCGGCGGCTGGCCGCCCGCGAGACGATCGCGGCCCTCTACGCCAACTCCTCGACGCTGGTGGGCGTCCCCGAGACGGCCTACCGCGCGTTCAACGCCGTCACCGAGTTCGTAGACCACTATCGGCCGCTCTACGTAAGCGACGAGGCGCTGGTCCCGGCCAAGCGCTTCACGACGCAGGTCGACGGATCAGGTGCTCGGCTCAAGGATCAGGCCCTGCGCCTGCTCGTGGATGAGTTCGAGGTTCCCACGGGGAGTGCGCGGTGAGGCATCGTCGGTTCCTGCCGGTGGTCAGGGAGGGGCGGCTGGTCTGCCGGACGTGCGGCCAGCCTCCCGACCCGGGCCGCGTCTGGCGGACGTGGAGCGATGGGAAGTGGCGGCCGGTCGATGCCGACGGGGAGCCGGATTACCGCCGGGAGGCATGGGAGCACACCGGACGGAGGGCCGTGGCGTGAGGGTCCGGATCGGCAACACGAGCGGAAGCTGGGCGGACGTCGGCCCCTCGTCGGCCTACGGCGACAAGCGCCGCTGGTACCTCGGCGGGACGCCGCTCACCGAGGGCACGCCGCCGCACGTGGACGGCACGGGCTCGACGGCGATCCGCCGGGCTCGGCTCGCCGCGAGGGGCGAGGGCCACGGGCGTCCGTTCGACTACAGCGCGGGCTGCCGCTGCGACCTCTGCCGAGAGGCGCACCGCCGGGTCGAGATGGCCGCGAGGGAGCGTCGGAGGGCGCGGGCCGAGCGAGCGAAGGCGGCGGCGCGATGAGTCCATTCGACACGGACGAGGCCGTGCGCCGGACGATGGACCGACTGTTCGCGACTGCCTGGGAGGGCGTTGCCGCTCCCGCCAAGGACGAGACGATCATCGTCGTGCCGGGGAGGACCGGCCCCGTCTCGGTGCGCTTGCGTCTCGCGGACATCGAGGCCGTCCAAATCGAGCTGGGCCTCGGCGCACCCTGCGGGATCTGTCACCACAACCCGTGCACGTTCCGGGATCGGGCTGACGCATGACCGATCTCGCGCCGGTGACGCTGACGGAGGCGCGCCGCTTCGTGGCGGAGCACCATCGACACAACCGCGCCCCACAGGGCTGGCTGTTCGGCGTGGGGTTGCGAGAGGGCGACTCCCTCGTCTCGGTAGCGATTGCTGGTCGCCCAGTCTCTCGTAACCTCGACGACGGACGAACGGTGGAGATCACGCGAGTCTGCACACTGGGACAACGGAACGCGAACAGCCGCCTCTACGGCGCGTTGTGTCGGGCTGCCGCAGCACTCGGGTACTCCCGGGCCGTGACGTACACGCTGCTGTCGGAGTCCGGCTCGTCTCTGCGAGCTGCGGGGTTCCAGCAAGCAGAGCAGTTGAGCCAGCGGACCTCGTGGGCCAACCCGTCTCGTCCTCGACAGGACCGCACGATCTGGGGCGAGCGCACGCTACCGGATGAGCCGAGGGTGCGCTGGGAGCGTGTGCTGTGAGGCTGACCGCGCTTCGGTTGGTGAACTTCATGAGCTGGGATCACCTCGACCTCGACCTGTCAGAGTGCGACGTGGTAGGCGTCACGGGCAGGGTCGGATTCGGAAAGTCGAGCCTTCTCGACGCTCTCTTGTGGGCGATCTACGGCGAGGGGCGTGCCAGCGCGGACGCGATGGTGCGGCAGGGCGAGGAGCGCGCGGCGGCCGAGGTGGAGTTCGACGCGGGCGGACGACGCGTGCTGGTGCGGCGGGAGCGCGAGCGTGGCCGGTCCACGGCGCTGACGCTGGAGGTGGACGGCCAGAGCCTCACCCGGCACACGGTCGCGGAGACGCAAGGAGCCATCGACGAGCTGGTAGGCGTGTCGTCCGACGCGCTGCTGGCGACGGCGGTCATGGTGCAGGGGCGCAGCGACGAGTTCGTGCGGCTGCGACCGGCCGAGCGCATGGCGCTGCTCTCGGACCTCGTGGTGGAGGACCCGTACCCCGCGTGGCATGAGGAGGCGAAACGCCGTCGCGATGATACACGTGAAACGGCCGCCAAGGCGGAGGCGCGTCGGGCGCTGCTGGCCGAGCAGGGCGAGCGCGCCGCGGAGTACCGAGAGGCTGCGGCTAGGCACTCTGCCGCCGCAGAGCGCGCGAGGGAGGAGGCCGAGTCGAGCCTGCGGGCGCTGCGTGACGCCGAGGCGGCCACTGCGGGGCTGCGAGTCGCGGAGGAGCGCCGAGCGCGTCTGGCGGCGGAGGTGGAGCGTGTCGCTGCGGAGCGCGAGCGACTGGAGGCCGACGTCCTTCGCCTGCGTGCGGTGGTCGAGCAGCCCGACCCGTCGATGCCACCGCGACCAGACCCCGAGGTGTTACGGCAGGCTGAGGAGGATGCCGAGGTTGCTCGCCGTGCTGCGGCCGACCTACGGCTGGCGCGGGTCGGGCTAGAGCAGGCCGCGCGAGAGGAGGAACGAGTCCGCTCGCTGGCGTATGACCGCTCGGCGATACCCTGTCACGGCGAGGGGGTCTATGCGGCCTGTCCACTGTTGGCGACGATCCCCACGGCGGAGCGGGTGCAGGCGGTCGTCGCGGCGGCTCGGGATGCCGAGTGGGGCGTCCTCGCGCTGGAGGTGCTGGCCTCCCCTGAGGAGGCGCGGCGCGAGGAGGCCGAGCGGCTGCGCGAGCAGTGGCACGCGTGGGAGCGAGACGCGGCAACAGCCGAGGCATCGCGACTGGCGCTGGCGACGCGCAGGGAGGACGCGGCGCGCGACGCTGCCTCGGCGGAGGAGCGGCTGACGAGCCTCGCTGCGGTGGAGGCCGCGTCACAGGCCGAGCTAGCAGCGCTGTCTGGTCCGGAGGCCGACCGGTTGGCGGCACGCGAGGCGATGATCACGGCGCTGCGCGAGGATGCCGAACAGGCCGCGGCGGCGGCAAGACGGCTGGGGGAGCAGGCGGCGGTGTCCGCTCGCGACGCGGATCGCGCCGAGCAGGCCGCGCGGGAGGCAGCGGAGGCACAGGCAGAGGTTGAGCGCGAGTCGGGGCTCGCGCAGTCCTACGCCGCACTGGCCGAGGCGTGGCACCCCTACGGCATCCCCCGCCTGATCGTGGAGGAGGCCATTCCCCGCATCGAGGCGCACGCCAACGAGGCGCTGGGGCGCCTGCCCGGCGGGTTCGTGCTGCGCCTGTCGACGAGCCGGGAGAAGCGCGCGGGCGGGACCACCGACACGCTCGACGTGGTGGTGGAGATCGGGAGCCGAGAGCGCGACTACGGGCTGCTGTCGGGCGGGGAGCGGTTCCGCGTCGACCTCGCCCTGCGGCTGGGCATCGCCGGGCTGCTGGCCGAGCGCACCGGCCGGAAGGTCCAGACGGCTATCTTTGATGAGCCTCTAGCACCCGGCGACGAGCAGGAGCGGGAGGCGGTGCTGGAGGCCATCTCTACGCTCGCGGAGGAGTACGGTCTGATCATGGTCATGTCGCATGACACCGACTTTGCCGATGCGCTCCCGTGGACTCTGCGGGTCACCAAGGAAGGCGATGCCAGCAGGGCCGTGCTATCGCGTCAGTGAACGGAGAGACTAGAATGAACGGAGCCGGAGTGAGCGGCGTTACCATATCGGCGACCCCGACTGCGCTCACTCCGCGTCGGGGTCGCGCCGTACACGGGAGAGTGAGATCCGTGGACGCATCAGCGGGCGATTGTATTCCGTGGCGCGGACGCCTAACCCGTATGGGGTACGGGATTGGCTATGATCCAGCGACGCAACATCAGAAGCTCGCGACGCGCCTTCTCTGGGAGCGGATACGAGGGCCTATCCCTAAGGGACTGACGCTCGACCATCTCTGTCACGATTCGCTCGTCTGCCCGGGCGGGCCGGGTGACCCGCACAGGGCCTGCGTCAATCTCGATCACTTGACGGTTGCTACGCGAGGGGCAAATGCCCTGCGAGGCAATAGCGCTCCGGCGAAGCACGCGCGGATGCTCTCCTGTGTCCATGGTCACGAGTTTCGGGATCCCCGACCACGTAGTCATACTGATCCTCGTATTCGGCGGTCGTGCCCGACTTGCGATGCTCTGTCGCACCGCCGACGCCGAGAACGTGCGGGGCTGGTTCGGACCGGCCTACCGCTTTTGACGGGCCACTTTGACGGGAAGGCGTGTGTCTACGGGACGCATCATCCCTTGCCGACTGGCCATTGCCTTTACTGCGGGAAGGTCCAGTCCGGTACTGTCCTTTCACGCCACGCGGAGCTAGTGCGGCAGTGAGGCGCACGCCCCTCCGCGCCAAGCCGCAGGCCGACCCGGTGACCCCGAAGCTGTACCGGCTGCTGCTGGGGCGCGACCGCGGGTGCGTACTGGCGAAGCTCGACCCGTCGCACGGCTGCACCGACCGCTGGGGCTACCGGACGCACCCGTGGGACCCGCGCGGGCTGTCGGTCGAGCACGTGAAACGCGACCTCCGCGCCGGACGCCGCGCCGACAGCCTCCCGGCGTTCACGGCGATCATCTGCGCCGGGACGAACGGCAAGCCGCCCTCGAAGGAGGAGCGGGCCAAGCTCCGCGAGTACCTAGCCGAGCGGTACCCCGAGGCGTGGAGCGCCGAGGGGCGAGAGGGGGCTGAATGAGGCACGCACGACTCGTGCTGGCGCTCTCGGTGGCGGCGGCGATGTGCCTGACCCTGCGCGCCTCCCGCGCGGGCGGCGAGCAGCCCTACGCCTACGCCCCCGTGCCTCGGTCGCAGATCGCTCCCGTGCCGGCGCCCGAGGGGGAACAGCAGGACCGTGCCGTACCGGACACGACGACTCCGGCGAGCGGCGCGGCGTCATCGCCTGCTGCACCCCCTCGGTCGCCGTCCGCGAGAACCGCGGCGACCGGAGGACCGTCGAGACCGGACGACACCCACGTCGGCGTTTCGGAGCCGAGGAACGCCGCGACGGCAGCGAAGCCAGCGCCATCGGCGCCGTCGGGCTCGGGGAGCATGGCGGCCGGTCGGACGGTCCGGGGCATGGCGTCGTGGTACGCGACCGGGGGGCCGGGGGTCTACGGGGCCGCCGGTCCCGCCCTCCGGCACGGCGACTGGCGCGGGTCGCTGGTGACGGTCTGCGCGGTCGGCGGGCGATGCGCCACGCTCCCGCTGCTCGACTGGTGCGCGTGCCTCGGGACGCGCGTAATCGATCTGTCGCTCGGCGCGGTCTACGCGCTGGGGCTGGACCCCAGCCGGGGGATCTACGAGGTGGAGGTGACGATGCCGTGATCGAGCCGATCAGTGCGGAGGGATGACCCGGTGGTAGCCGTACCCGTCGAGCACCTGTCGGCCGCCGCGCGGCGTCGGCTGCAGGAGGCCAACCGTGCCCGCGCCGCGTACCCGTACGCCGACGAATACGCGGAGTCGATGGCGCGCAACTGGGAGAACGCGAAGGAGCCGGTCGGGCTGGCGCGCTCGCTGCGGTGGGTCCGCTGGGCCTACGAGCAGGAGCCCCCGTTCCGCATCCACGCGAGCTTCCGCACCGACGCGGGGGGCGACCCGGCGCTCTCGGGGGAGTTCCTCGACTGGATCGAGGGCATCGGCTCCCCGTCCACCGGCAGACAGGACCACGAGGAGTCGTGCCCGTGGCGCTACGGCGTCACGAGGGCGGCGCGGGACCTCGGGGTGCGGGGCGAGTGCCGCTGCTACTACCGCTGGCCGCTGCGCTACGCGCTGTGGCAGATGCACGGCCGGGTCGAGGGGACCGAGGGAGCGTGGCTGGCCGACCTGCTGCTCGACGTGGCGGCCTCGCGGGAGGGCCTGCCGGTGGTGGGGGCGTCGCACGGGATACGCCCCGAGTGGGCCGTCCCCTTCGTCGTGCGGGGGGCGCTCTCGCGGCTGTGGTGGACGTACTCGCCCCTGCCCCGGGGAAACCCCTAGGCAGCGGGCGAACGACGAGGGGAGGCGGTTCTATGCGGCGCGTGGTGGCCGTGGTGGTGGTACTGGTCGTCGCCTACGCGTGGCTGTCCGGCGGGTTCGCGCTGCTGCTCCCGACGGTCGCCCCGGGCCGGTGCTCGGTGGGGCTGAACGGCGCGGCGGTGTCGGTGACGGTGCAGGGGCCGGGCGCGATGGGAGCGTGCGAGGAGTTCCTGACGCAGACCACGGACGGGGGGACGTGGTACGTCTACGCCTCCGGCGAGCAGCCGACGGCGCCGCTGGTGTGTCAGGTGGCGCTCTCCGGCGACGTGGTGGACGTGCGCGACTCCGGGCTGCTCGACGCCTACGGCACGACCATCTGCAACAACCTGATCAAGCAGGCGAACGCGCAGGTGTCCCCATGACTGACATCGACCTCGCCGCCATCGAGGCGCGGCACCACGAGAACGAGACGTGGGACGCGGGCAATCCGCGAGCTGGCGCAGACCATCAGGTCCATTGGTGCCCGTGCAGCCCGGGGAGCGACTGGCCCTGCGACACCCGGCAGGTGCTCGACGTTCTCCGCGCCGCCGAGGCGCGCGAGGCGCGGCTGCGGGCGGCAGGGCAGGTGCTCTACGACGAATGTGCCGAGACGTGGCCCGACGAGTGGATCGACGAGGAGTCCTCGATGGCGATGCAGGTCATGGTGCGTGGCCGCACACTGGCCGCCCTGCGTACCCTGCTCGCCGAGCCGGAGGCCGAGCCGTGAGCGAGTTCGAGAAGTGCCACCACGGCTGGCTCCTCCATGGCATTCCGCCGTGTGAGAAGTGCGAGGCCGAGCGCGCCCCGATCTTCCACGCGATCCGGATGGAACGACGGCGGCAAATCGCGAAGTTCGGGGACCAGAGCGGCAAGCCGCTTATCCGTTGGCTCGGCATCTTGGCCGAGGAGGCGGGAGAGGTCGCCAAGGTCGTCATGCAACACGACGACGACCAATACGCCTACGAGCACAGTACGCTCGATGATTTACGCCGTGAACTCGTGCAAACGGCTGCCGCTGCGGTGGCGTGGGTCGAGAAATTGGATCGTGCCGCCCTCGCCGAGCCGGAGGTCGAGCGACCATGACGTTCTCTGTCAAGGAGGCGACGAACCGGCAGATGGACCGTCTCATGGCAAGCGCGCGCCGTGGCCGTCAAGCAGAGCGGTCGGAACCCCGCACGGAGATTGTGGTCGAGTCGCTGAATGGGCCGGTTTCGATCAGCTTCGGTCCCAGCGACATCGAAGCCGTCATCATGGAGTTGGAGGCCGACGCGCCCTGCGGCGTATGTCATCAGAATCCCTGCACCTACGGGCGGACCGACGCGTGAGGCCCCTCGCTCTCGCCCTGCTCGCCCTCCTGCTCATCGTGGCGCTCCGTCGCCGCGAGCCGGACCGGGCGGTCATGGCGCGCCGCGTCTGGCGCAGGCTGGAAGCGCAGCCCGGCTTCAATGAACGCATCGAACTCGGCAGGGCGCAGATTGCCGCCAGACGGGTCACGCGGTTCAACCCCGACGCCGACACAGCGGCATGTCCTACGTGCGATGGCGAGGGGCTGATCCAGTGCCACGACTTCATCGGTTGTCTCCATGACCCCCACTACGACGGCTACCACCTGTGCAACCGCTGCGACGGTTCCGGCCTCCAGCCGTCCGACTCGTACCCGGCGAGCCTGCTGCGATGAGCGAGCCCGAGTTCGACGCGGAGGGCTACCCGACGAAGGCGACGCTGCGGGCCGTCCGCGAGTGGCCGATCCAGACATGGGCCGACACGGAGGCGCTGTTGCGGTTCGTCGGCGCAGCGTGGTCGTATCCGAACTACTTCGTGCGCCTTGGTCGGCGCAAGCGACCGTATCGCGGGGCGACGCTGGAACGCCGGTGGCTCGTCAGCACCGGAGGCTGGTCGGGCAACGAGGACCTGATCGCGGCGATGCAGTCGAACGTCATGTTCTGGATGCTGTCGTGGGAACGCTCCGAGCGCGGCGGCCATTACGAGTTCCGGTCCCGATGACCCGCCCGCTCGTCCTCCTGCTCGCGAGCGGCAGCATCTTGCATCCGCATCGCGCGACGTGTACCGTACGTCGCTAATCGGGCGGGCGACGACGACAACGCTCGACCCGCTAGCCGCCCCGCCAGCGGCCCCTCTTGGGTATGGGGGAAGTCTCTCCGAGCGATGGCCGACCAGCAGCTCCCGAACGATGCCGGCGCGACACCTGCAGCCTCTCACCCGCGCGCGCGCGCGAACGTCTGGCAGGACCGCTTCCTAGAGGAGTACGCCCGGCTCGGCAACGTCACCTTCGCGGCCCGGCTGGCGGGCGTGGACCCCTCGACCGTCCGCGCCGCCCGCGCCCGACAGGTGGGGTTCGCCGTCCGCATGAAGGCCGCCGAGTACGGCTACTGCGACCGCATCCGGCTGGAGATCCACCGCCGCGCCGTGGAGGGCGTGGAGAAGCCGGTGTTCGGCACGGTGATCGACGCCAACGGCAACCGCGTCACCGGCCGGGTGGGCGAGGTCCGCGAGTACTCCGACCGCATGCTGGAGCTGGAGGCGAAGGCGCGCATGCCGGAGGAATACGGCGAGCGGCTGCGGATCGACGTGGCCTCGGAGGCGCGCCGCATCGCCCGCGAGCTGGGCGCCACCCCCGAGGAGGAGGAGGCCGCGGTCGCGGAGGCCGAGCGCATCCTGCAGCGCAGGCGCGAGGAGTCGCGGCGCCGCGTCTGAGGCAGAGGGCGTGTACACGAGGGCGTGTACACGGTAGAATGTGTACACGGAGGTGTGTACACGATGCCGCGACCCACGATGACCGTCCGCGACTTTCGCGCCGGGTTCGCCAGCCTGACGGAGCCGACCGACGTCGGACCCTCCCCCGCGGGGCCGAAGGGCACGTGGTTCCCCGGCGGCCACGAGTGTCCGCCCGAGAACGTCGTCCGCATGGGTCAGCATGCTCCCGCCGCGATGGAGGCGGCGCGGACGAAGGTCGAGGGTCTGGAGGAGATCAACCGCAACCTCACCGCGCGGCTGGTCGAGACGTCCGACGCGCTACTCGTCGCTTCCGATGAGGTCGCCCGGCTGAAGCGCGAGCTGGCGAAGGGCCACGCGGGCGAGCCCCTTCCTCCCGCGACCGGCGGGTACAGCCGGCAGGGGGACCTCGCCGTGCGCGGCATCCTCGGCAAGCTCGCGACGGGACGGAAGGGCAAGGACTGATGCCGACGCCGTGGTTCAAGACCCGCATCGAGGAGCTGGAGGGCAAGCTGCACGAGGCGGAGGTGGCGCTGTCGAACGCGCTCGCCCGCATCGCGGAGCTGGAGGCCGAGGCGCCGCGGGGTCGGCCGGAGCCCCTGAACAACCCGGGGCCGGAGGTAGATGCCTCGCCGTGGCTGCGGGGGCCGACGAGGTGAGCGAGCAGCCGAAGCCGCCCGCGCCTCCCGACACGTACCTCGATGCGTCGGCAGTCGCGCTGGGGCGCTGGCTGGCGGAGACGTACCGGGGGCTGCGCGAGGGCGGCATGAGTCGAGCGGAGGCCCTTGAGCTGCTGGTGCGGTTCCTGACGGCGACCCGCGACGGACCGGATCAGAAGCCGTGACCGGCTGCGTCTACTGCGCCGAGCTGGCCGACGAGGCCGAGGGCGCGCTGACCGTGGGGGAGCTGCGCAGGGCGCTCGCCCAGTTGCCGGACGACCTGCCGGTGCTGGTCGAGACGACCGCCCGCTCCGCCGTGAACGTCTGCGAGGCCCACGTCGAGGAGCACCACGGGCGACGCTGGCTGTCCATCGGAGAGGCGGGGACCGGGTGACGGCCGATCAGCCGCGCAGGTTCAAGTACCCCTTCGGCTGGGTGAGTGCGGCGCAGCCCATCGCGGCCCTGATCCGCTTGGGCGCCCTGATCCCCGTCACGGTGTTCGGCAACTGCGAGCACCCCGTCCCGACTCGTCCGGGCGCAGCCGAGACGGCGTGCAACGACCAGGCGCACTGGGCATACGGACTGTGCGACCTCATGTCGGAGCACTCGCTGGCGGGCTCGGACTGTAACCGCGCCGACCACTTCCTCCTGCGCCCGAGCGACGAGGCGATGGCTGACCCCGTGGTGCGCGAGGCCATCGCGGCGGTGCTCCAGTCGGTAGCCGATGACTACTGGGACGGCGTGCTCGACGAACCGGCACCCGCCGAGGCCAAGCGAGCGTGAGCATCGACGCGTCCCTCATCGGCTACGAGGCGGCCAAGACGGCCATCGCGCGCAGCCGGTCCCGAGCGCGGGTGGAGGACTCGCGCATCGGCTGGCAGGCCGACCCGGTGGGCTGGGTCGAGACGCGCCTGACCGAGCGCATGTGGAGCAAGCAGCGCGACATCGCGCTCAGCGTCAGGGACCACCGACGCACGGCGGTCCACGCGGGCTTCGCTTCGGGCAAGAGCTGGACGGCGGCGCGGATCGCCGCGTGGTGGCTGGAGTCTCACCCGTCCGGGCAGGCATTCGTGGTATCCACGGCCACGTCCTTCGCGCAGGTGCGCGCGATCCTCTGGCGGGAGATCAACCGCGCCCACGCCAAGGGCAGGCTCGTCGGCCGCGTGAACCAGACCGAGTGGTGGATCGACGACGAGATGGTGGGCTTCGGACGCAAGCCGTCCGAGTACAACGCCGAGGCCATCTCCGGCATCCACGCGCGCTACGTGCTGGTCATCATTGACGAGGCGTCCGGCGTTCCGGCCAGCCTGTGGGATATGGCCGACGGGCTCGTGGCGAACGAGGACAGCCGCATCCTCGCCATCGGCAACCCCATCGACGCAGCCAGCCGCTTCGCGACGGTGTGCAAGCCGGGCAGCGGCTGGAACGTGATCGGGATCGGCGCGTTCGACACCCCCGCCTTCACCGGCGAGGAGGTAGCGGAGGACGTGCGGGCGCAGCTCGTGTCGCGCACGTGGGTCGACGAGAAGCGGGCCGACTGGACGGAGCAGAGCCCGCTGTGGGACTCGCTCGTGCTGGGACGCTTCCCCGAGGAGTCCACCGACTCGGTGGTGCTGCTGTCGTGGGCGAAGGCGTGTCAGCGCGAGCCGGACAGTGAGGCGCAGGCCGAGCAGTGGGCGGCCGAGGAGCCGAACGAGCTGGGCGTGGACGTGGGCGCGGGCGGGGACGAGACGGTCATCTACCACCGCCGCGGCGCGCGGGCCGAGCTGCTGTGGCACGGCCAGACGCCGGACTGGCCGCAGGCCACCGGACACGTCGTGGACGCCATCCGGCAGACCGGCGCGCGGCGGGTCAAGGTGGACGTCATCGGGATCGGCTGGGGCGTGGTCGGCCGCCTAGAGGAGCTGCGCGAGCAGGGCGCCCACGCCTGCGAGGTGGTGGGCGTGAACGTGGCCGACGCGCCGCGCGACCCGAGCCGCTTCGTGAAGCTGCGCGACGAGATCTGGTGGACGGTCGGCCGCGACAACTCGCGCACCCTGACGTGGGACCTGCGGGCGGTCGACGACGCCACGATCGGCCAGCTCATCGCCCCCAAGTACGCGCAGGACTCGGCGGGGCGGGTCAAGGTCGAGCGCAAGGAGGAGACGCGCAAGCGCATCGGGCGATCCCCCGACCGCGCCGACGCCCTGCTGCTGGCGTTCTACGAGCCGGACGCCATCGGCGAGGGCGTGACCGACTGGATCTACGGCATCTACAACTGCACGAACGCGCGCTGCGGCCGGGGCTTCGTCTGGCAGCCCGAGCGCCCCTGCCCCTACTGCGGGACGAAGGCTCCCGCCGAGTACCCCAAGCCGCCGGGGGTCGCGTGAAGCGGACGCTAGCACTCGCGCTGACGTGTCCGGTCTGCCCCGGCTCGGAGTTCGCGAGCTGGCCGAGCCACTGGCGGACGCGGGCGCACCGCGAGGCGCTAGCCCGACAGCGGGCCACGTCCGAGCAGGCCGACGCGTTCATGTCGGCCATCGGGCGCTGGACGACCCTGCACGTCGCCGACGCGGACTGGCCGCTCCACCTGCAGCGTGAGGCGGACGGCAAGTGGGTCGCCACGATCTACCCGCCGGACGCATTCGACGCGACGTTCGTCATGGCCGCGCAGCGGTTCGTCCGGTACGCGCCGAGCAGCCCGCTCAATCAGGAGCGAACGGAGCAGGCGACGAGGATGCCGCACTACTGGCGGGGCGAGTCGTATCAGGGGCTCGACGAGGCGCTGCACAACGCGGCGCTGGCGCTGCAGGTCGAGGGGCAGACGGAGGGGAGAGCATGACGCCGCTGGGGTACGCCGCGCTGGTGTCGTGGGCGCTGACGGCGGCCGCCATCATCCTCGCGATCACGCTGGTGCTCGTGGCGTGGAACGAGACGCGCTGACCGAGGATGGCTGAGTGCTGTTCTGGCTCGTCATGGCGGTGGTCGTGGCGCTGTTCCTCGGCATCCTGATCTGGCACGCCCACAAGGACGACTGGCTGTGAGGCTGCCGCAAGGGCCCACATGCCCGAACTGCTCGATGCTGATGACCGAGGTGCCATGTCCGGTATGCGGGTTCTGGCCTAGTCGGGTGCATGCGGTCTATCCGATCTGGCACGATCCCCTGACCGACAGCTATATGGCGCCGGGCAAGGTACCCATTGACAGACTCACGGCGGAGGGTATAGAGTCCCCTCGGCGGTTCGAGGAAGCGGGCCCGCCACGAGGGGTCGGAGCCCGAACGCTGGGGCCGAGGCCCGCCACGAGGGGTCCGCTTCCGCCGCCCCTGCAGCGAGGGAGAGCGACGATGGACGAGCAGCGAGAGGTGCCGCGGGAGTCGGCGCTGCTGCGGAGGTTGGCGGAGCACCAGACGACCACGCCGGGGACCGTGACGACCCCAGCCGAGCGCGCACGCATGCGGCGCAGCTACTGGCGGACCGGCGTGCCGCAGGGGTCGTGGATCGACCGGGCGCTGCGGGGAGAGCTGCGGTGAGGGGCAAGCGGTGTCTGGCGTGCGGATCGGACCGACTGCAGTGGGCGAGACCCGAACTGCACGAGATGGTCTACCTGCCCGACAAGGGGAAGGCTATCGACTGGCCGCCGAGCCCGCCGACGTGGGGCATCAAGGCCGGGCAGAAGCCGTGCCCGCCCGAGGCAGAGGTCATCGCGGTGGACCACGGCGACCGGCACATGTGCTGGACCTGCCGCTGCGGCTATACGTGGGCGCTGCCCTTCGGTCAGCGAGCGGACGGAAGGCGAGTGCGGTGAGGCGGCGGGACGCGAGGCCGTACGAGGAGCCGGACGCGCCGTTCTGGGTGCTGCTGCTGGTGGTGCTCGGCGTGTTCGTGCTCGCGCTGTACGGGATATGGGTCATCCAGCCGTACCTGTCGTGAGGACGCGCGCCTTCCACGGGCTGTGGCACGACGTCTGGCTGGCGCTGGCCGGGCAGGGCATGGACCTCGCCACGGCCCTGCTCGCCTTCCGCTACGCGACCGCGGGGCACGAGGGCAACCCGCTGATGGCCGCGGCGTACGCGCAGGATGGCCCGTTGGGACTGCTGCTCGTGAAGGGCACCGTAGTCCTGTTCGCGCTGGGGCTGCTCTGGCTGTACCTCCGCCGCCCCACGGCCGAGCGCGGCTGGGGCCGGGTCGGGCTGCTGATGGTGGCGACGGCGGGGATCGTCGGCGCGGCGACCAACGTGGCGGGGCTGGCCGGGTGGTGACTCCGCCGCGGTACGTGTGCATCGAGTGCGGAGCGGGGTTCCAGCGCCGGGTCGACCTGCGCGTCCACTGGCAGCGCGAGGGCGACGGCCCCCGGCAGGCGCAGCAGGACGCGCTGGAGCTGACGCAGCTCAAGATGGGACGAGCGCAGGTCCGGCACCTGATCGTCGCCGAGGAACCGATGGGGGAGCGCGAGTCGTGAGGATCGTGCAGCGTAGCATCCTCCCCGATGGCAGGCAGCATGAGGCGACGGTCGCGGGGGCGCGAAGCGGAGACGGCATGCTGCGGCGTTCGGTGCTACTGGCGGTCGATCACTACCTTACCCATCGGCATCCCCGCGGCGGATACGTCGGGGTCGCTCCGACCGAGGATGGCATCGTCGTGCAGCTCCACGCGTCCGATGGGCAGATCGAGTCGTGGCGCGAGCTTGTGGTCGCGGAGGAGCAGTCGTGAGCAAGGGCCATCGCAACGACCGGCGCATCGCCCGTCGGGTGCGGCACGACATGGAGCTGGCGCAGCGCAAGCGCGACGACAAGCTCACCCGCCGCATCCTCGACGCTGTGGCCCGTGCACCGCTGTCGGACGCGCAGGTGGCGCAGGTGGCCGCCGCAGTATTGGAGCATCAGATGCCAGCGCGTGAGTGGCGCAAGACGAAGGCTGTCGACGTCTTCACCGATCTGGGCGGGGAGGTCGTCGAGACGCGCCCCGAGTCTCCCGCTCCGGGGACGCTAGTTGGGATCTATCCGGCGCGGAGTCATCACTGACGCTCCCCCTGCCGACTGGGCTTGACCCCTGGGCGGTGCTGTTCATCGCCGCCATGACCGGCTTCCTCGGAGCGTTCCTTCGCGGCGACGTGCTGGTGCGAGCGCTCTACGACGATCAGGTGCGGATGCGCCAGACGGCGGACACGCAGGTCGAGCGCAACACCGACGCGCTGGTCCGGCTGACCGGCGTGGTGGACAAGATGGCGGCGGTCAGCGAGACGCGTGATGACGCGTTTCAGCGCACGCTCGACGGCATCAGTGCGAGCCTGCGCGAGGGGGCCGGCGGTGGATCATAGGCTGACGGAGGCGGTGCGCGTGATGCTGGGATGGGCGCCCATCGGGCGCATGGCCGAGACGCTGCATCGCGACCACGCCGCCTCGGAACGTCGACGGCACCGGGCCATCGAGGCGCGTGTCGCCTCGGAGCAGGCGGTGGTCGTGGCTCGCTCTGCGACGGCGCATGCCATCGCCACCAGCCGTCGCTCGGAGCGGGTGCTCGCGTCCTACCGGCGCGCCACGCAGGTCCAGAGGGAGGCGCATCACTGACGTTCCAGCCGCTCGACGTGGTGTCGGCCGTGCTCATCGTCCTGTGGCTGATCGACCTCCGAGCCACCTGGCTCCAGTGGTCGCTGTGGCGGATCGACCCGGAGAACGACGCGCTGCGCTCGCGACTGCTGGCCGGGGCGCTGCTGACGGTCGGGGCGTCGCTGGTAGCCGCCCTGGCGGGCATGCGATTGGCACGCATCGCGTTCCCGGATCACGACTGGGCGCTGACGGCGTTCGCCGTGTTCGTGCTGATCAGCCTGCCGCAGGCGCACTGGCTATGGTCATGGTGGAGGGGCTGGTCGTGACCTGCGACGTGCGGATCGGTCGGGTGGGGAGCCTGCGCCGTTGCGGCCTGTCCGCGAACGAGATGCGCAGCGGGCATCCGGTGTGCCACTTCCACCGGGCCTACCGGGGGAAGCTGACGTTCCTCACTCCGACCGGGACGGTCGTCGAGCGGAGGGCCGAGCCGTGCCGGTGACCATCACCGACGTCACCTACTTCGCGCCCTACGACGACGTGCCGACGGCGCTGGTGGGGCTGGTGAACGGCGCCCTCCGGTCCATCCACATCGACATCTACGGCTTCACCTACCCCCCGCTGATGGACGCCCTGATCGCGGCGCACCAGCGCGGCGTGACCGTCAACATCGTGGCCGACCACACGCAGGCCGAGGGTCGCGCGGAGAAGCCGCAGCTGCAGCGGCTGGTGGACGCCGGGATCGCGGTACTGGTGGGGACCAGCAGCCGCGGCGCCATCGACCACAGCAAGTACGTCGTCGTGGACGGCAACGTGGTCGGCTTCGGCTCGTTCAACTTCAGCGCGTCGGCCGAGGCACAGGACAACACCTTCAGCGTGCGCAGCGACGCCGGGCTCGTGGCGGCGTTCCTGACCAACTGGCAGCACGTCTACGACGACGCGGTGGGCAGGCACCCCGAGTGGCAGCTGCAGCCGTCGCAGAGTCCCACGCAGTGAGGTGAGGCGTGACTGAGCGCAAGTTGGGGCGGCGACCGCCCATCCCCGACCGCCCGAGGCTGCGCCTCGGGTCGTATCTGCGGGCGATCCCCGCCGCGCCGTCCTCGGCCGACCACCTCGCGAGGGTCCCGTCGTGGATCCTCGGCGGCAACGACCGCTACAGCGACTGCGGGCCGGTGTCGGTTGCCAACGACCGCCTGCTCGTCTCGACTTACCTGACGGGCAAGCCGCAGGTCGTGTCAGAGGCGGCCATCTTCGACCTCTACCGCCGCAGCGGCAACCCGGGGTTCGATCCGGCCACCGGGAGCGACGACGGCGGCGTGGTCCTGCAGGTCATGCTGGAGGCGCTGCTGGAGGGCGGGATCGACGGGGTGAAGCCGGTCGCGTTCGCCTCGGTCGACCACACCAGCCTCGACGAGATGCGGGCCGCGGTGGCGATCTTCGGATCGCTGCTGGTGGGCGTGAACCTCGACGTGGCGCAGCAGCGCCAGAAGCTCTGGGACTACCTCCCCAGCGCTGAGTGGGGCGGTCACGCCGTGATGTGCGGACGGTACTCCGAGTCGCCCGACCGCACGGGAGTCGTGACGTGGGGCGCGGTCACCGACGTCACGGACGCCTTCATCGCGCACCAGCTCGACGAGGCGTGGGTCGTCATCTGGCCGGAACACCTCGGTACTCGGGCGTTCGAGGAAGGGCTGACGCTGGCCGCCCTCAAAGCGGACTTCCTCGCCCTGACCGGACGGCCGATGCTGCCGCAGCCGCCGGGGTACGTGGCCCGCGCGCTGGGGTGCCTGCAGGGATTCCTGCGGAGACTCCACCGATGACGCTCGCCGGGACGAGCCCGGTGTTCGGGCCGCCGACGATCACCCTCGCGGAGTGGACGGCTGCGCTCGCCTCCTCGCCCGTCGCGCCGAACGCGGCGGCGCTGTACGCGCTGGTGGTCGCGGCGGGCATGGACCCGGCCGTCGCACTCGGGCAGTTCGCGGCCGAGTCGAGCTACGGGACGAAGGGCTACGCGGTCACCACCCACAACTGGGGCAACAACCTGTGGGCATCGTGGACGGCCCAGTTCGGCGGCACGCCGTACGCGCCCGGCAACGGCTATACGTACGTCCAGTACCCCGACTGGACCCACGGCATGCAGGCGTACCTGTACCTGATGGGCCAGTACCGCACGTGGGGCTGGGCGACCAACCTCACCACGATGGTCGGCTACTGGCTGTCCGGGTCGCCGACGGTCACTCCGCGCGTCACGCAGTACGTCAACAACATCATCAGTGCCGCGCAGTCGGCGGCGCTGCAGTCGAACTACCTGCCCGCCTTCCAGACCGAGCGCGACGAGCCCGCCCCGTGGGACGACTGCACCCGCCGCTCGGTGGGCATGCTGGTGGACTGGATGACCCACGGCGCCACGGTCACCAACGGCGAGGGTATCCCGGCCACGGGCGGCGGCACGCCGGGCAAGGGCGCCACGGATCTCGCCACGGCCGCGGCGTGGGTCAAGCTGACGTTCGGCATCGACATCGGCTGTCTATACGCGAGTCCGCCGACGTTCGCGCAGCTGCAGGGCCTCACGGGCGGCATGGTCGTCCAAGGGCTCTACGGCGCGGTTCCCGCCCCCTACGACCGCTGGGACCCCACGTTCACGGGCGGCCACGCCGTGTTCGCCTACCACGACGCCGACGGGTTCTTCGTCATGGACCCGCTGGGCGACCCCGCGCAGGGCTACAGGGGCGAGACGTGGCCCGACGACGTGGTACAGGCGTACGCCTACGGCCTGTCCGGCAACCAGACGGTGCTCTGCGCCGTGCCAGCCACGGAGGATCAGGTGGTCACACTCACCGGGACGCCGGGCTACTACGACGCGCCGCTCGGGGCGCAGATCTACGCGCTCGACGGCGTGACGCCGCTCACCAAGCTGGACTACTACCCCCCCTCGACCGGGATCTACAGCCCCGGCGCGACCAGCCCGACGCAGCGCGCGGTCATCATCGACCACGGCGGCGTCAAGGGCATGGTGGCGGTCATGAACCTGTCCGACCTGACGCTCCGCGGCGGCGCCGTGGTGCCGGTCCCCTCGCCGACCCCGACCCCTGCGCCGGTCATCACGATCCTGAACTGGCTGCCTGCGCCGCTCGCGAAGTTCCTGCAGGACGCGGCGGTCGGGGCGGCCGAGGGCGTGGCGGTGGTCAACCTCGCCCCCTACCTGCCCGTGGCGGGGAGCCAGTTCACCCTGCATCAGGGCGGCGTGCTCGCGGTCGTACTATTCATGGCCGCCCTCAACGGCATCCGCGGCCGGGCCGGGAACGACCTGCCCGCGCTGCTGAACTGGTTGGCGGGACTGATCCAGCCCGTGCCGCAGCCGACCAATGTCACCCCACCGCAGCCCTGACGGGAGGCCGACCATGACGGTCCAGATCACCAGCTCGACCAGTCTACCGTCGGGCACCACGGAACACGTCGGGGCGCACACGCCCCGCTGGACGCTCGACGGTGCCCCGATCACGCACGGCGGCCCGTCCGGCGACGGGTCGGTCGGCCCGGCCATCCTCGCGTTCGACCAGATCGACCAGCTCACCGGGGACCTGACCGGGTCCTACTGGCGCACTACGACCAAGCCGCCCGTCTACATCGAGGCATCTGCCGTGCAGGCGCCCGCGCCGAGGGTGGCGGCGTTCGCGGGCTCGTTCCCGGCGGGCTTCGACGCGGCCATCGCGATGCCGCAGGATGCCGGTCCGGAGCTGGCGCTCTCGGTCAACGAGTACGCCGTGCTGGTGCAGGGCAGCGCCATCGTGGTGGACTTCGCGGCCGAGGGATCGCGATGGATGTGCGACATGATCGGCAACCCCGACTACCAGAACCAGCTGTACGCGCGCCTGCTGGCCCTGACCAACGCGGTGCAGCGGCCCGACCTCAACGGGATGCCCGCGCTGCAGGACGGCGGCGAGATCAACGGCCAGCCGGTGCTGCCCGCGATCACGGCCTGTCAGGCCGAGATCAACCGCGTCGAGCTGGCGGGCACCAACACCGGGCTCGGCGCGCACCGCACGCTCGACCCGGCCACGTTCCTGCCCGCGCTCGTCCACAGCGAGGGCGTCTACGTGGACGGCTGCCCGGAGGTGCAGGCGGCGCTGGAGTCAGCGAAGGTGGCCGCGCAGCCGACGCCGACGTGGGCGTGGAAGGCCGAGTTCGCGAAGGTCTGGGGCCCCATCGTCTACCAGCCGGGCGCGTACCCGTCGTGACGCGGCAGCTCGACGACACCGGGAACCGCTCGGTCGTCGTCCTGTTCGTCCTGACGGTGCTGGCGTGGATCGGTCTGGAGGCGTACTTCATCGCCAACGGCCGGCCCACCATCAGCGCGCGGGTGCGGGCGCTGTACGCGGCGGACCCCGACACCGGCGTCCTCTCGGCCCTCGTGATCGGCCTGCTCACCGCCCACTTCTGGTTCAGCCAGCGGGGGCGCGACTGATGGACGGGATCGCTGCCGCCATCGCCGCGCAGGCCGCCTCGGCCGCGCGTATGCCGCTCCGCATCCCCCTGTCATCTGGACGGTTCGCGGACGTGAGCCTGCCGCGCGACGCGACGGCCGAGGAGCTGGCCGACCTCGCGGCCGTTCTGCTCGGCCCGGTACGCGCGCAGTGCGCGGCCAACCGGCCCGGGGCCTCGGCCCGCACGCGCATCCTCGTGCCGTGAGTCGACCGGAGATGCTGACGGCGGCCTCTCCCGCCTACTGCGAGTGCGGCCTGCCGCTGGCAACGCACCCGCCGCTGCGCGACCCCGGCCCGCTCCGGAGCTGGCACGCGGCGCGCCACCTCGACGAGGGCACGTCGCGCCGCGTGCGGGAGCGGCCGCTGACCGACGCGGCGAAGGCCCACATGCGGGCCCCGGTGACGTGACCCTGCCGGAGGTCCTACTGGGGGCCGCCTGCCTCGCGCTGGCCGTGCTCTGGGTCCGCGCCGAGCTGGCCTCACAGCACCTGCGCGACGACCTGCGAGCGGGGACCGCCAACGCGCGCAGCGCCTCCGAGGCGCTGGAGCAGGCCCGGCAGGCGCTGCAGCAGGCCGGCGACGCGCTGGCCGAGTCCGACCGCGAGCGGCAGGCGGCGCTGGCCGAGGCCGCGTCCCTGCGCCGTCGGGTGGACGGCGTGGAGGAGCGGCGGCGGCGGCTGGCCCTGCTCACCGACGAGGAGCGCGCCGCCCAGCTCGCCGCACGCTGCGCGTGGTGCGGCGGGGTCCACGAGCGCGCCTGCCCGCGGCTGCGGTCGATCCGCTTCCGCCCGGACGGCTCGACTCCCACGGCAGTGGAGTTCTGGGAGCACTGGGACGCCTCCGAGATCATCTGGCCGGAGGACTACGTGGCCGCGCAGGCCGACGCGCTGGCAGACGAGCGCGGCCACGTGGCGCGCGAGCTGACGGTGATCGTGGGCTGAGGAGGTTGATTGGCTGATCCGCTCGCCATCGCGCGCCTGCGGGCCATCGAGAAGCAGCAGCAGTCGCAGCCCGACCCCGGGCTGATGGGCTGGACCGCGCCCGCCGGGATGCAGCCGTATTCCGGCTACTCCGGCTGGGTCAGCGGCCGCCCCGTCGGCCCGGCCCTGCCGCGGCCGTGGGACACCTTCCTGTCTGGGGCGTTCGGCCCGTTCATGCCGATCCTGCCCATGCCGCTCGACCAGCCCGCCGAGGGCGGCTCGGGTCGCCCCGCTCCGCGGCGCTGGCAGTACCCCGTGGGCTGGAACCTCCCCATCGGGCAGCCCGGCAGCGAGGGGCTGACGCTGGCCGCGTTCCAGACCCTGCGCTCGCTGGCCCAGCGGTACTCGACCCTGTGGGGGATGCTCGACGTGCGGGTGCGCGAGCTGGTCGGGCTGGACTGGGACGTGGGGCCGACGCGCGACGCACAGCAGGTCGCCAAGTCGGACAAGGGCGTGGCGAAGGATCAGGCGGCGCGCGCCAAGCAGGTCGCCGACTGGTTCCGCTGGCACATCGACCCGAACTACACCGACGGGTTCCAGAGCTGGTTCACCGCGGCGCTGTGGGATCAGTTCGTGATGGACGCGGTGGCCGTCCACCCGCTTCCGACGCGGGTACCGGGCAAGGGGCTGTTCGGGAGCGGGCTGGCGCACTGGGAGCTGCTGGACGCGGCGACCATCCGCCCGCTGGTGGACGAGCGCGGCGCGCTGCCGCTGCCGCCCGCGGTGGCCTACCAGCAGTACCTGTGGGGCGTGCCCCGCGTCGACATGATGCAGGTGCTCGCGCTGGGGGACGCCGACGAGGCCGACGCGCTGATGGAGGCGGGCGGGCTCCACGCGGACCTCGACGACGCCGACCCGGACGGCGCGTACCGCATGGACCAGCTCCACTACTGGCGGCAGACGCCGTGGACGAACAGCCCCTACGGCCTGTCGCCCGTGGCCGCCTCGCTGCTCCCCATCGTGATCGGGCTGCAGCGGCAGGTGTGGCTGAACGACTACTGGAGCGAGGGCACCATCCCCGGCGTGTTCGTGGTGGCCGGTCCGGCGTACGCCACGGCCACGCAGCAGCTCCAGCTTCAGAACAGCCTCAACTCGCTGGCGGGCGACGTGGCGTGGAAGCACCGCGTCATCGTGCTGCCGCCGGACAGCAAGGCGCTGCCGCAGAAGGACCTCAGCTTCAGCAAGGACGTCGACCTCTCGATCATCGAGTACCTGTACCCGGTGCTCCACGTCATGCCGCAGGAGATCGGCCAGATGCCGGGCGGGCGCACCTCCGGGCTGGGCGGCTCGTCGGCCTCGCAGGAGATGATGGACGCCACGGTGCGCCAGCGCACGCGCCCCGACCGCAAGGTGTGGAAGCAGCGCTTCGACGCGCTGATCCAGCAGGGGTTCGGGCAGGCCGATCTGGAGTGGAAGTGGGTCGAGTTCGAGGAGCAGGAGGACGCGGAGAAGAAGGCGGCGGCGGAGGCCAGCGAGATCGGCCACGGCCAGAAGACCATCGATCAGGTCATCGTCGACAACGGCGGCGACCCGTGGGGCCTGCCGCTCACCAGCACCCCGATCTTCGTCATGGGGACCGGCATCATCCCGCTCGACCCGGAGGTCACGGCGCCCGCCCCCATCGCCCCCGGCGGCACGGTCCCCGGCGCCCCGGCGGGCGGGAGCGACGCGGAGCCGAACGCCCCCAGCGGGGCGCCCGCTGGAACCGCGCCACAGACCCGAGAACCGGCCGTAGCGCCGTCGAAGCCCCCGGAGCGGTCTGGTACCCCATCCGAGGGTGAGGGCACGCAGGGCGACGGCCCTACGCCGTCACCGTCGGACGCCGGGTCCTCGGCCAGCAAGCTCTCGCTGGCCGACGTAGTGAAGTGGCGCATCCGCTACAAGGGCAAGAAGCTCCCCAGCACGATCCACGGGTACCTGCTGCGCTCGTACCCCGAGGATCAGGTGAAGTGGGCGGCCGACGACCGCATCGACTGGCGGATGGAGCCGCACGTCAAGCTCGACGACATCAACTGGAGGCGGCGGCCGGGCGGACGCAACCCCGAGAAGGAGGCGGAGATCGCGGACTCGCTGGCGCGCGGGGCCACGATGGACCCCATCGTCGTCTGCGAGTTCGCGTCGAAGGGCGTCTACAACCGCGCCGGGCTGACGGTGGCGGACGGCTACCACCGCACGGGCGGGGCCGACAAGGCGGGCTGGAAGGACGTGCCCGCGTTCGTCGGGACGAACGTGCCGGACGAGTACCGCGACCGCATCCGGGGCTCGATGCAGGACGAGTCCGCGTCGGTCAGCGGGAAGGCCCAGCTCGCGGAGCTGGCGGTGCTGCGGCGCTACGCCAAGGCCGGGCGCGACGTGACGAACTTCGTCACGTCGGCCCTGACCCCGGAGCAGGTCGAGCTGTTCGCGGGGGACGCGGCGATCCGCGACGCCGACCGGGCGTTCCTCACCTCCGCCTCGATCCTCGCGGGACGGGACCTCTCGGGCATGACGGTCGAGCAGGCCCACAAGGCAGCGCGTCAGTCACTCGACAAGGACTTCGCCGTGTCGTCTCCGGTCGCGTCCGGGCTGGCTCCGTTCGACCTTGAGGGCGCGGCCCCCAACGCCGAGGCCCCGCACCCGACGCGCTGTCGGCGCTGCGGGACGCCGCTGCTGGGATCGCCCGACGTGCCGATCAGCGAGGCGGCGGTCGGGCTGTGCGGCGACTGTCAGGTTGCGGAGGCGACCGGCACTCCCATCCCGACGGACAAGGGCCTGCTGGCGGGTCACGGCACGGCGCCCATCGGCCAGCACTCGGACGTGATCACCGAGAGCCCGTTCTACCCGGCCGAGAAGTCGGCGGACCTGCTGGCGCTGATCGACGTGGAGCTGGCGCGGCGCGGCGTCGACCTCACGAAGCTGGCATGATCGCGAGCCTCCCCACCGAGACGCTGCTGGAAGTGCGGCGACTGGTGGCATCGGGCGACCTGCTCGGGGCACGCGCGGCGCTGGTCAAGTACTCCGACGACCAGCCGCGGGACGAGGACGGGAGGTTTGCATCGGGTGGGGAGGGAGGCGGTAGTGCGCCAGCCGGGCTCGGCAAACCGCTTGAGGGTCCTCAGCCAAGACCGATCTCGTTCCGTTCGCGCAACGCCGCGAATGATGCGGTGCGTTCGGCCTATCACAATGTCTTGCCAGAGGCGCAGCGCGGCTACAGCGACGAGGTCAGCGAGCAGCTCCATGACATGTCCGCCAAGGGGCTCGGTGGAGCGCTGAAGGACAACGAGGAATGGAAGGCCCAGCTCGGCTCCAAGACATCTGAGGATCAGGCGCGTGCACTGGTGAAGCACTGGGCTGAGACATCCGGTGACCATTCTGCGTCTGCCATTGCTATGCAACAGGCGGCTGAGCGCGAGTTTGGGCTGAAGGGTGTGGCTCGTCCATGGGCTCAGGCGATGCAGGACGAGGCCGGAGCGAGACCAGAAGGCAAAGCCGACCAGGTCTTCCTCCGCGAGATGTACAACCAGACGCAGGAAGAGCTGAAGTCCAAGGGCGTCGAAGGCATGTATCTGTACCGCGGTTCCCGCATGGACGACAAGAGCAGTGGACGATATGACGGACACCGGGACAAGGGGTGGATGCGCCTCCAGCCGCTCAGCTCCTTCTCCTTCGACCCGAGCACGGCCTACGGGTACACCCAGGGATTCGAGGCGCATGGCAGGTACGGACGGATAGACGGTGTCTGGGTGCCGCGCGAGCGCATCCTCTCGACGCCACGGACCGGCTTTGGTGGGGGGTCACAACAGGAGATCGTCGTACTGGGAGGTACGTACCAGACGTCGTACTTGGGCTGGTACGGGAAGTCTGGGCCGGGGCTTGAAGAGTACTTCTCGACTGGCGGACCGCCGCAGATGAAGAAGGCCGATCCGGCCGGGCTAGCATTCGGGCCCGATGATGATCTCGATAATGCCGACTGGCCGAAGCGCATGCCCGTTGTGAATGCTCAGATGGCTGCACTCCACGAACAGCGCGGTTCCACCACCAAGGCCGCCAAGATCATCGTCCTGCGCTCCGGCGGCAAGCGCCGTGCCGCCTCGCTCGACCCCATCGTGGCCCGCCTTCGCGACGGGTTGCAGGCACTCATCGACGAGCACATGCCGCAGGTCGCGAAGGGCGGCCCCCTCACCCTCACCGACGAGGCCAAGAAGCTCCTGCTGGCGGCCTATGCCGAGGCGATGCGGGCGGGCTGGGACGACAGCGGAGCCGAGGACGCGGGCTGGGACGACGAGCAGGTGGCGACCGCCGCGGCCAAGCACGGCTCGCTGATCGCGGACGCGGTGGCGGCGCTCGGGGCGGCGCTGCTGACCGGGGCCGTCTCGGCGGCGATGGCCGACGCCCGCATGGGGACCTACGCCGCCAGCCTGAACCCGGTGTACGAGCAGGGCTTCGCCTCCGGCGTGCGGACGCAGGGAGAGATCAACCGCGTGACGTGGCGGACGCAGGAGGACGGCGTCGTCTGCGACCTCTGCGACGAGCGCGACGGCAAGATGTGGTTCGGGGACGACGAGCACCCCTATCCCGGCGACGGTGGGTTCGGCGGGCCGGTGTGCGAGGGCGGCTGGAACTGCTTTGCGCCGGGGACCGAGGTATCAGGCCGCTTCGTCAGCGCGATGCGGTCGCGCTATCGCGGGGAGATCATCGAACTGCGAACGGCGGCGGGGCACCGGCTGGCCGTCACCCCGAACCACCCCGTAGCCACGCCACGCGGCTTCGTCGCGGCGTATCGACTCCGCGAGGGCGGCGAGGTACTGGCACAAGCCGTCCACGTCGACGTGAGTTCGGGCGATGACGCGCACGACCGTCCAGCTCCCGTCGAGCAGGTCCTCGAACTTCTGGAGCACGGAACGGCCGCGTGGCGCGGGGCGTTTTACCCCGCCCGTGAAGATCTCCACGGCGACGCGTTCGGCGTCGAGGGCGACGTCTACGTTGTAGGGACCGACCGCCATCTGCTCGACGACGGAGAGGCCGTAGCGCCGCAGGGCCTCCGCCACTTCCGCCTCGTATCGCCCGACCCCGCTGCGGGCACGCTGGCGGCCCTCGCTGCGTCGCAGAGCCTCCCCCGCCTCGACGACGGTCCCTCGTCGCGCCTTCCACGCGGCCCGGAGCAGGCGGTCAGGGGACTCGCCGCCAGCCCAGCGGGCAGTCAGGCCCGCGCTGCGGTTGCGGACCGTGACACCAGCGCGTCGGAGCACGGCGTTGATGGCCGTGCGGTTCACGCCGTAGGACTCCGCGAGCACCTTCCCCGACTCGCCCGCGAGGTACCGACGGACGACTTCCTCGGCGGGGAGTCGGTCGCTAGCCCTGTAGCGGTGCTTCCAAGCGCCGTACATGCGGTCGGACCGGCTGCGGAGTGGGACGTGCGCCTCTCGCAGCCAGCGGGTCACGACGTAGACGCGGACGCCGCGTTCGCCTGCGAGATGCTGCGCCGATTCCCCGGCCTCGTAGCGGCGGATCAGATCATCGAGGTCCGCCGGGGCTGGATGGACGGGCATGTCTACGATCTCGGCTCCGAGGGGGGCTGGCTCGTTGCTGGAGGCATTATAGCGAGTAACTGCCGGTGCGAGCTGGAGTACGAGCTGGTACCCCTGCCGGACTCAGCGGACAGCGCCGCCGCGGCGCTGTCGGACCTCACGACCCTCTCTACGCCCGAGCTGCTGCGGCTCCGCGACCGGCTCACGAAGGCCGAGTGGGACCCGAGCGAGCACCCGCGCGACGAGCACGGCGAGTTCACGTCGGGCGGAGGCGGGTTCGCGGCGGAGCTGTTCCAACGCGAGTCGTAGTCCCCCACGCTGCCAACCCCCGCGCGTCCTCACCGGGGCTGCGGCCGGAGGTAGTCGCGGCGCTGGAGGCGGACGGCTGGCGCCCCGAGGTGGTGGACGTGTCCGCCAGCGAGACGGCATACCACGACCTGCTGGCGCGGACGTGGGCGGACGGCGCGGGCTTCGTTGTCATCGAGCACGACATCGTGGTCTACCCCGGCGCAATCCGAGCGATGCTCGACTGTCCCGAGCCGTGGTGCGTGACGGTCTACCGCTGCAACAGCGAGTACGACGGGTACCTCGGCTGCGTGCGGTTCTCCGACGCGCTAGTGCGGGCCGAGCCGGATGCGCTCGACGCGGCCGGGCGGCTGACCTACGGGCCTCCGCCGCGCTACTGGGGCTGGGTGGACAACCGGCTGGGGCAGGTGCTCACCGACCGGGGCTACCGCAAGCACCGCCACTGGCCGGCCGTCACGCACCTGCGGGCGTACCCGCAGGCGGTGGCGTGGAACTGCCGGTGCGGGGCGGCGATCCCCGAGGAGATCGTGGCATCGGGTCCGCCGCCGCACCTGTGCCCGGCGTGCGAGAGAGGAGCGACATGAACTACTACGAGGCACGCCAGCGGTCGGACGGCTCCGGCTGGGCGTGGACGTCGATGAACGACGGCGTGATCCACACGTCGGGCGGCTGCGTCACGTGGCCCGACGGACGCCCGACCGAGGAGCAGGCCATCAGCGGCACGGGGCCGAAGCCCGGCCAGCCGCACGCCCACGCGACGCGCGAGGAGGCGGAGCGCTGCTTCTACGACCACGAGGCCGCGAGCCTCCGGCCGACGCAGATGCCGGAGGACGAGCAGCGCCGGTGCGAGCAGCCCGGCTGCACGGCGTGGACGCAGCGAGGACTCGCGAGCCGCCTGCTCGGAGACGCCGACCTCTGCGACGAGCACCGGAACGCCGACGGCTGGCGGGCGGTCCACCCGTTCTTTCCCGACATCGAGATCGCGAGCAGCTACTGATGGGTGACGCGTGCAGCCGCTGCGGCGGCCGGGGCGAGATCCCGAGGGTGAAGGGCGCGTACGACGTCTGGGTGCGCTGCCCGACCTGCCGCGGCTCGGGCGGGAGGAAGCCCGCTCCCAAGCCGTGACGCAGGCGCTCGTCATCGGCGCCACGCGCGGCGACTCGCCGTGGCTGGCGGACCTGCTGACGAGCCTCGACGGCTCCCGCTGGCCGGTGGTCGTCCACCTCACGCGGGCGTTCGAGCTGGACACCATCGGCTGGGCCGCCAAGCACTTCGAGGAGTTCGTGTTCCTGCCGGAGTCGACGGTGGTGCTCGACCAGTCGTTCCTCGACGGCTGCTTCGCGCAGCACCACGGCCTCAGCGTCGACCTCGGCCGGGCGCAGGGCGGGCGGTTCCGCATGTACCTCGGCAAGTACCTCGCCGCCTCGGTGCTCGCGCAGGGCGTCCCGGCGGTGGCGGACAAGGACGCGGCGGTGAACTACGAGGGCTCGTGGTGCGAGCAGTACGCGCGCCGCGAGATGGCCGCCGGGCGGTACGTCGCGCTCGGTGAGCCGCTGGAGCACTCGTCGCGGTTCGAGGAGCGCCACGGGCGCGTCAACATGGTCGTCCAGAACGCGTACCTGATGCGGCTCAAGGGCGCGTGGGACTGGCAGTCGCTGCAGCAGGCCAAGGCCCGCATCGCGGGCGGCGGCATCTGAGAGAGAGGAGAACGGGATCGTGCGCATCCTCGTCACCGGGGCTCGGGGGTTCATCGGCTCGTGGGTCACCGACGCGCTGCTGGCGCGCCACGTCGGCGTGATCGCCTTCGACCGCTACCGGCCGGACGAGGCGGCCAACGACCGGCCGGGCGTCGACCGCTTCCTCGGGGACGTGCGCGACCACACCGCCGTCAGCGAGGCGGTCGGCCTCAGCGACGGCGTGATCCACCTCGCCGGGGTGCTGGGGACCGCCGAGACGATCAGCGACCCGGTGCCGAGCATCGAGACGAACGTGCGCGGCTCCCTCAACGTGTTCGAGGCGTGCCGCCACTACCGCAGGCGGGCGGCGTACATCACGGTCGGCAACTACTGGTTCTACAACAGCTACTCGATCACCAAGACGACCGCCGAGCAGCTGGCGTGGATGTACAACCGCGAGCACGGCACCGAGATCGCGGTGGTGCGGGCGCTGAACGCCTACGGGCCGCGCCAGAAGGAGTCGCCGGTCCGCAAGATCATGCCCAACTTCATCCTCCCGGCGCTGCGCGGCGACCCCATCACGATCTACGGCGACGGCGAGCAGGTCATGGACATGATCCACGTCCGCGACGTGGCCGACGTGCTGGTGCGCGCGCTGCTGGAGGACCACGGCCAGTACCGCCCGGAGCCGAACCGCCACGCCGACAACCCGAGCAAGTTCGAGGCCGGGTCGGGCGTCCCGACCACCGTCAACGAGATCGCGGCGGCGGTGATCGCGGCGGTGGGGCAGGGCAGCGTCCGGCACGTCCCCATGCGGGGCGGCGAGCCGCTGCGGTCGGTGGTGCTGGGGGACCCGGAGACGCTGCGCCCGCTGTACGGCGGGGAGCTGCCGGCCCTCACCCCGCTGGACGAGGGGATCGCCGAGACGGTGGCCTACTACCGGGAGCGCGAGCGCCGGGCGGTGGGACTCGCCGCGCGATGATCGCCGGTCACCGCGTCGTGGTATGTATACCATATGGCCGAGCCAGAACGGTCGCCATCCTCCTCAACTACCTGCGCCGCGACCGGGAGGTGGTCGACGAGGTGCAGCTCTGGCTCAACACCGACCCCGACCAGCGCGAGGACGCGGCGTGGGCCGAGGAGCAGGCGCGCATCTTCCACGGCTGGGTCAGGGTCGTCCAGCGCCCGATCAACCCGCCGCTGCGGCCGAAGCAGCTCAACACCGGCTTCTTCTACTCGGTGGCGCGCGACCCGGGGACGTACTACTTCCGCTTCGACGACGACGTCGTGTACGTTCACCCGCGCTACTTCGCGGAGCAGGTGGCGTTCCGCGACGCGCATCCCGAGGCGCTGCTGGTGATGGGCAGCATCGTGAACAACGCGGTCTGCTCGTGGGTGTTCCAGCAGCGCGGGATCGTGGGGACGGAGCACGGCACGGTCGCGTCGCCGTACTGCATGGACCCGGTGGGCTGGGCCGACGCCGACTTCGCCCTCGCCCTGCACCGCAGCTTCCTCGACGACGCCGAGGCGGGCCGGGCCGACCGCTGGCTGTACGACCAGCCGCACGTACTGGCCGACGCGACCCGGTTCAGCATCAGCAACTTCGTGTGGACCGGGGAGCAGGCGGCATCGTGGGGCGGGCCGACCCCCCTCCGCGACGAGGAGATCTTCCTGACCGAGCACTGGCCGCGCGAGCAGCGGCGGTGGAACGTGGTCAACGGGATGGCGCTGGTCGCGCACTACTCGTTCTTCACCCAGCGGGCGCTGGACGGGACCGACGTGCTCGACCGCTACCGGCGGCTGTCGGAGCGCGAGCTGTCGCACTCGTACTACCGGCTACTGGGGGAGGCCGCGGGCTAGGACTATCCCTGACGGCCGGGAACCGGGGTAGGACGAGAGTTCGACCCCGGGGCGGTGTGGTACAGCACTCCCGGGGCCGACGAGCAGGTAGGCCGTTCTACAGGCGGAGAGTCAGTCCCTTCTCGGCCAACCGCCGGATCGCCTCCGGGCCGGTGACCAGCGCGTCGGCGAGGTCGGTGTCCTCGAAGAAGTCGGAATCCCGTTCGGATACCAGATCGCCCCCGCGTTCGAGGCTCCCTGTGCTGGTGGGACCATCCTACCCACTCGCCGTCAGTCTGTCAATGGGTAAGTTGAGGGAGGCGACCGTGGCCGACTGCCCGCACGGGATCGCCATGACCCAGACCTGCCGGGAGTGCGGGCGCTGGGCGCACGAGGCCCAGCCGTGGCGGCCGAGCCCGGAGGGCCGAGCCCTGATCCTCGCCTACCTCGACCACATCGCCGAGAGCCTGCTGCTCCTGACCGAGCGCGGCAGCGCGCCGGACCTCCGGCGGCGGGCAGAATACGAGCGGCTGCACGAGCAGTCCGCTCCCCAGCGCGGAGGTGCTCAGTAGCTTCCATCGTCGACCCGTCGGGCGAACTGACCTACGCTCGCCTCGGCCCCATCAGCCGCGTCGAGAAGGGACCCGACGGCAGCGTCTACGTCTACGGGCTCGCCACCGACGGGACGGTGGACTCCGACGAGCAGATCGTCGACCCCGACTTCGCGAACCGCGCGATGGCCAAGTGGTTCGCGACCCGCGCGAACGTCCGCGAGATGCACCAGCCGAGCGCGGTCGGCAAGGGCGTCCAGCTCGTGGCCGAGCCGGACGGCCAGTACGTCAAGTCGAAGGTCGTGGACCCCGTGGCCGTGCGGAAGGTCCTCGACGACATCTACAGCGACTACAGCGTGGGGATCGCGCGCCCCCGCATCGTCCGCGACCCGCACGCGCGCAACGGCCGTATCGTCGACGGCGAGATCGTCGAGCTGTCGCTGGTCGACCGCGGCGCGAACTACAACGCCCACTTCGCCATCGCCAAGCGCGCCAAGGGCGGCGGCGTCCAGTACGTCGGGCAGGAGGTCGTCATGGGGGCCTTCGTCGAGCCGGACGCCGTGAAGCAGGGCACGTTCACCCACAGCCACATGCACATGGGGCCGAACGGCATCCCGCACAAGCATCCCCACACGCACAGCGCGGCGACGCCGCCGCACGACGAGTTCCACGAGGGACAGCCCCATGCCCACAGCCATCAGGAGGAGTCAGTGACCGATGCCAAGCCGGACGCGCAGGAGCAGGGCCTGACCCCCTCCGACGCAGCGAAGGCCGCCAAGTGCGGGAAGTGCGGCGGGACCGCCTTCACCGACGGCAAGTGCGACAAGTGCGGCGCGGCCATGCCGGCCGCGAAGGGCGCGGACCTGTCCGACGTGGCAGACGACGTGCAGGACCTCGTGGAGGACGCCCAGCAGCTCGCGCAGGACGCGGGCGACGTCTCGGGCGCGGACGACGACGGGGACAAGGCCGCCGCCCCGGAGGCGCCCGCGGAGGACGGCAAGAAGCCCCCGTTCGAGGGCGCCGCGCCGCCCTTCGGCAAGAAGCCCGCCAAGAAGCCGAAGGGCCGCAAGGTCGCCAACGAGCCGTCGATGGGTCCGCCCAGCGGCCCCGGCCCGGCCATCCCCTCGGCGGCGAAGGCCGCGGGGGACGACGCCCCGGCGAAGGACCCCAACGTGGGCGGAGGGGTCGACCGGTCGAAGATCCCGACCAAGGACTTCGTGTTCCCCGAGGACGCGCCGGACGGCGGCTTCCCGATCCACAGCCCCGGCGACGTGTCGGACGCGGTGTCGTCGTGGGGCCGCTACAAGGGCGACAAGACGTTCGCGCAGTTCCAGAAGCGCCTGACCAGCATCGCGGAGCGCAAGGGGGACGCATTCGTGGCCGAGCTGCCGCAGGCGTGGAAGGACGAGAAGGAGGGCAAGCGCGCCGCCAAGCGGGCCGCCAAGCTGGCGAAGGCCGAGCTGCGGTCGCAGGTCCGACTCAAGGCCGAGCGCGAGCGGCTGCTGGGCAAGGGCGCCGGGCCGGTGCTCCGGCCGACCGCGATGGCCGCGCTGCCGAAGGCCATCCGCCGGGCGCACGACGCGTCCTGCCCGGCGTACCCCACCGAGGCGCTGCTGGACGCCTACCCGTCCATCGCCAAGAACGGGGTCGCCGCGGCGCTGGGTCCGATGGCCCAGCAGGCGATCTACTCGATGCTCGCCAACGAGGTGCAGGAGGACGGCGGCTCGGGCAACGAGTCCTTCGAGGTCCACAAGCTCGCGAAGGCGTACCACGCGCTGTGCGTGGTGCTGGAGGCCGAGCAGCAGCAGTCCAGCCCCGCCGTCGACATCGGCGCGGCGTTCCTCTCCGCCCGCGCGGAGGCGCACGACGCGTTCAAGCAGGCCAACGCCGACGCGATGGGGCCGGGGGGCGAGGGGCCGACCATCCCCAAGCCGACCGACCCGCCGAGCCCCGGCCAGTACCGCCGCCCGTACATCACGACGGGCACGGCGGCCGCCACGGCGGAGGAGCGCAACGTCCCCGTCACCTCGCCGAACCGCCCGGTCGACGCCGAGCAGTTCGACCGCGGGCCGCTCACGGACGGGCAGGAGCGCTCGTTCGCCGACAAGATGCGCGACTTCCACGATGCGCTCGTCACCGCCATGCCGGACCTCTGCCGCATGGACGCGCCGACCCCGCCCTACGGAACGGGCGACCGCGCGTTCCTCGCGCCGGACCCCTCCGGATGGTTCGGCGACACGCGCCAGCCCGCGCAGTCGTTCGTGCGGCCGCCCAGCATCGGCAGCATCGACAGCGGGCAGGGCAACCTTCCCAAGCCCATCACCATCCCCGCCTCCGCCCCGGCCCCCGGGGAGAAGCAGGCCGGAGTGACGCAGGTCGCCCCGGCCGCGGAGGCCGTCATCACGCAGATCACGCAGGCCGACATCGACGCGGCGGTCGGCAAGGCCGTCGAGCCGTGGATCGGCAAGGTCAACTCGCTCCAGCGTCTGGTCGACGATCTGGCCGGGCAGGGAGACCCCGCGCAGCGTGCCGCCCGCGGCACGGCGAGGTTCCTCGGCAAGGCGGCCAACCTCGGCCCCAGCGCGAAGGAGGCTCGGCGGCAGGCCGAGCGGGAGCGCAGGAAGGCCGAGGACGTCGAGTACTGGCGCGGCGTGGCCCTCGCGGGCGCGTCGGACCAGCGCGCGCGCGCCATCCGCAAGCTCGCGAGGCTCGGCGTCGACGTCGACGAGATCGACGACTGACCCACCATCCCGCGCCCGCTAGGGCGCCCAGCTAGGAGAACGTCTCACTGGCGACCATCATCGACGGGTCGCGCGCGGTCGTGCCCTCGGGCGTGCCGCGCATGGCCGACTTCAACGTCGTGGCGAAGCGCGCGAAGGACAATGCGCCGCCCCTCGCCGCGGAGCTGGTCAAGGGCTCTGCCTTCCGCACCACGGGCTACGGGCCGAACCCGAAGCCCATGAAGCAGCGGCGGGCCGACAAGGAGGGACAGGAGCTGATCGCGGCGCTCCGCAAGAGCGCCGCGCGGACCAAGCTCGACACCCCGCGCGTCATCAAGGGCATCAACCAGTCCGCCTTCGGGCAGTTCCTGCAGGCGTACAACCAGATGCCCCAGCAGCAGGGCATGAACCAGATCGTCACCGCTCTCAACGAGCTGGCGGCGGCGGTCGGCAAGTCCATCAGCATCACGAGCCCGCTCACCACGTCGTTCGCGCCGTTCGACCTCGTGGCCCCGTCGCGGCTCACCTACCCCGTCTACTCGCCTTCGCGATAGCAAGGGCCATGCGGGAGTGATCCCGCATCGCAAACCCCGCTGTATCGGTGAACATCCGACAGTCTACGGGCTACAATATTCCCGCAGACATGAGGACGACGCCGAGGGAACCCCGACCAGCCATCGGGGACTCCGTAGAGACTGCACGCGGGGCACCTGTCACAGACTGGAGCCACCTAGCAGAGGACTACGCTCGGGTCGGGAACGTCATGCGCATCGCCAAGCTCTACCACCGCCGGTTCTACGCCGTGCGAGACGAGCTGAAGCGGCAGGGCATCCCGATCAAGCCACGCGGCCACGTGAAGGGCCAGAGGAAGTCGGATCACTGGCGAGCGGCCAGCGCCCGGCACTGGAACGACCCGGCGTGGCGCGACGAGCAGCGTCAGAAGTGGATCGCCCGACTCGGCCACATCACAGGCCCGGCCGGATGGTCCCCGCTCGAAGGAAAGCTCCACGACGCACTGAAGCGGGCGCGGATCGGCTTCCGCTCCCAGCAGCCACTCCTCGGAAGGTACTTCGCAGACATCCTCGTCAATCAGGCGCCGGTCGTCATCGAGGCGGACGGCGCGCTCCACTACCACCGGCTCCAGCGGGAGCACGACGGGGTACGAGACGAGGCGCTGCGAGCAGCCGGATACCGGGTCTTCCGGTTCACCGGCACGCAGATCTACGCAGATGCCGACCGCTGCATCGCGGAGGTCGCAGCGGCTGCCGGACTCGTGGCGGAGGATGCTCCGACCTACGAGGTCGCGGGCAGCGCCAACCCCCACCGATGGAGTCCAGCGGTCAGCGAGGAGTGGCGGCAAGCGAACGGTGCGCGCCTGCGCGGGCTCTGGGCGGACCCGGAGTGGCGCAGGCGCTGGTGGGAAGTCCGATGGGGCTCCCGCCGACAGGCGGTGACACAGTCCGCTCTCACGGGAGATCGTGAGACTTCGGCGGAAACGACCGAGGCACGTCGCGAGGACGCGACGGGGTAACAGACAGGTTCCGCAACAAGCTCCCTCGCCTCCCCGGGCAGGGCGTCGCGCACCGCGCGAAGGTCATCACGGGGATCAGCGGCTCGCACACCGGCGGCACCAGCGTCCAGCGGTGGTCGATGGGCGAGTTCAACGGCGGGTCGTTCAGCTCGTGGCCGAACGCGCTGCCCGCGTCGGGCAGCCAGACGGGCTACGACGTCATCGTCCCCTACGTCAACTAAGTGGGGCTTCGCCCGGTGACGGGCGTCGAATAACCGCGCTGTATCGGCGAACCTCCTTCGCGGCATCTGCCGGACATGTGGACGACGCCGAGGCAATCCCCTCACTGCCGAGGGGCGAGTCCGTATCGACTACACGCGCGGGATCTGAGCGAATCAGCAATGGCTCAGACCATGACATAGTCAGGTCTGCACGGAGACGTGCAGAGCCGGGCGGAAACGACCCGGCCACCGGGGCTCGCTGGGCCTCGGGGGTAACAGATCGACAAGTTCTTCGGGCTCACCGAGGCGGCCTCGTGGCTGGCTCAGTTCGCCGGTCAGGGCTTCGAGGACATCAGCAGCCTCGTCAACCTGATCCTGCTGCAGGAGGCGATGCTGGCCGAGGAGCACCAGCTCATCGCCGGGATCTACAACAACATCACCACCCCCGGCGCCCCGACCCTGACCGCCCGCGCGGCGGCCACGGGCGAGACGGCGATCACGGGCGCGACCAGCAACGTGTACGTCAAGGTCGTGGCCAAGAACTACTACGGCGAGACGGCCGCCAGCACGGGCGGCTCGACCGCCTTCACGTCCGGGGTCGTGGACGTGGACATCGCGCCGAGCGACGGCGCGCTGCAGTACGACCTGTACGTGACCACCGGCACGGCCGCGGGCACGTACTACCTCGTGGCCTCCAACGTCGGCGGGCACCGCTACACCATTCAGGGCGCGCTCCCGACCGGCGGCGCCCAGCCGCCCACGACCGACTCGGGCACCGGCTCCAACTACGACTACGACGGGCTCGTGGCCGTGCTGACCGGCAACACGCAGTCGGGGACGTACCCGAGCGACGGGTCGTTCACGGGCGGCTACATCAACAAGTCGGCCATGTCCGGCCTCACGGCGGCGCTCATCGCCGACGCGCTGGCGGGCCTGTACGACAATACGAGCACCACGAACACCAGCGTCAACGGCGGCTTCCGAGCCGACCCGCAGGAGCTGGTGGCCGAGGCGTTCGACCTCTCGCAGTTCAGCCAGAACGTCCTCTCCAACGCGTCCGGCGGGCAGCAGGCGTACAACCTGTTCATCACGCAGGACGAGATCGACAACGTGCGGGCGGGCGCGGCGATCAGCCAGTTCGTCAACCCGTTCACGCGGTCGGTCATCCGCATCGTCGTCCACCCGTTCCTCACGCAGGGCACGGCGTTCCTGTTCTCGTATCAGGTGCCGATGTCCTTCTCCAACGTGGGCAACGCGTGGGAGGTCCGCAACGTGCAGGACTACGTCTCGGTCAATCGTGGCCGCCCGAACTAGCAATGGCTCGGTGAACACCTGCTGTATCGGTGAACCCTAAACGCGAAGAGCGCACGGGAATACCGAGGGAACCCGCCGAGTCGGCGGGACGCCGTAACGACTACACGCAGGCGCCCCATGCGGGCGAAGATATAGTCTGGCCTCGCGGGAAACCGCGAGAGGCTGGCGGAAACGACCAGCCCTGCCCTCTGGGGGAGGACAGTAACAAGGCGTGCGTGGCCTGTGATCGATCCGACTTTCCGGTCGAGTGGCCGCCCGAACTAGCAATGGCTCGGTGAACAGCTGCTGTATCGGTGAACCCTGAGACGGGAATACCGAGGGAACCCTGCAACGCGCGGGGACTCCGTAGAGACTGCACGCAGCCACCCCTCGTGGGTGAAGATACAGTCCGAACTCAGGCGAATAGGAAGCCTGAGAGGCGGGCAGAAATGACCCGCCCGATCCCCAGTGGGGGTCGGCAACAGAATGACTCGATCTTCCTGTACGGTACGCTATTCGCTGTGGCTCCGCAGCTTTCGGGTCAACAGGATGGCCCAGCTCGTCAGCAATGACGAAGCGCAACACCTCGCTGTATCGGTGAACCCTACGGCCTGACCGGCTAGGGGAATACCGAGGCAATCCCCGTAAGGGGCGAGTCCGTAGAGACTGCACGCGAGGCCCCGCCAGATGGCGGGTGAAGATACAGTCCGAGCTTGCGGGAAACCGCAAGAGCCGGGCGGAAACGACCCGGCCCCGCATCCAGCGGGCAACAATGCTGATCATCCAGGGGTTGCAGAGGAGCGGTTCGACCGCCGGAGGCGACTGGACGTAACCGCAACCATCCACTAGGCATGCTGCACACATAGCAGCGGAATGGTAAGATAGGCGCTGTGACGAAGCCCAAAGCTCCTGAGCAGCGCCTATCTTCCGCACAACTCTCAGAGATCAACCGACGCAACGGTGCAGCCCCCAACCTCTCCATGGAGGAACGGGCCTCCATTCGTCGGCAAGCTAGTGAGGCACGCTGGAATCTTCCCGGAGCGCGAGAACGACACGGGGAGAGAATGGCGGCTACATGGACTCCCGAGCGGCGGCGGGCCCAATCTGAACGGATGTCGCGGCGTGTTGCCAACCCCGAGGATCGGGAACGACTGCGGCGAACCTCGATAGCTGGATGGTCAGATCCCGCCAAGAAGGAACAGCGACGACAGGTCATGGCGGCGCGCTGGGCTGACCCCGCATTCCAAGAAACGCAGCGAAAGATACATGCCGATCCGGAGCGCCGAGCACGCTGGTCGGCAAAGGCGAAGGCCCAATGGGAAGCCATGACCCCCGAGCAGCAAGAGGCCTCTCTTCGTCGCGCGCACGGTGCGATCAAGGGCGGCAACTTCGTCAATCGGTTCGAGGCGCGGGTCTGCCAGATCCTCAACGGCATGGACCTTGCCTACCAACTCCATAAGGTGGTCGGCCCCTACGTAGCTGATCTCTGCATCCCCGCAGCGACCTTGTTCGTTGAGTGCGACGGCGAGTACTGGCATGGTCGCGCTCACATGAAGGGACACGATGCGACCCGCGACGCCTACATGACCGAGCACGGCTACCGCGTGGTACGCATCCCCGAGCAGGCCACGCAGGCGGAGATCGAGGCGATCCTGCGCGAGGCGATGACCTAGAGTCGAGCAAGGCCGAAGAGCCCACCGCGAGAGCGGTGCGCCTTGGAGTGTCGGCCCGTCCAGCGAGGGGCTCGTAGCTGGGCGGCGACTTCACCTAGGCTCGCACGCGGCGCACCCGACAGGCCGCGCGTAGGTACTGACGGGCCGCGGAGGCCGCCCCTGCGTCAACGGGGCGGCACCACCATGCCGGTACGGGATCGTTCCCGACGGGCGGCCGACGAGAAGGCCGTCGTACATCCGCTAACCGAGCCGGGGGAGCGTCGGATGCCCCCCGGCGGGGCCGGCGCCTACGCGCGGGGCAGCACGCCCCGGAGGAGGGCAACATGCCCGAGCAGACGAAGGTCGAGACGACGAGGCTGGGGAGCAGGATCGTGTGGCAGGATGCCCCGCGGTCCCTGACGGGCGGGGAGCTGATCGGGGACGTCCCGGAGACGATCCTGCCGCTCGTCATCGCCCGCCTCCGCGTCCTGAACCACGAGCCGAACACCCCCAGCCGGGAGACGAGCCTCGCCATCACCCACTGCGAGGAGGCGCTGCACTGGCTGGAGGCCCGGCGGCGCGACCGCGAGGAGCGCGCCGTCAGCGGGACGTTCGCGCCGTAGAATGTCGCCGGACTCCGGGCCGGGAGCGATGCGTGGGTGCACCCCGCGACGAGAACGGCTCGCATCCGCCAAGTGGCCGCCGAAGTCCTGCGTCATCGGCCAGCCCGCCATCGGATCGGTGCCGGGTGCGGAAACGGCAGGTCCGGAGTCCCACCACACGAGGCCGCGCGCCACGGCCTTGCCGCCGCAGGACGGTGCCCGCGCCGGACGGGCTGCCTGCCGAGCCTCGCGCGTAAGGTGAGGTCGTCGAGCCACCGTGAGGGCTCCGCTGCATCCGCTGACCGGCCCAGCGGCCGAACAGGACGCTCGCGGGAGGTGCGTAAAGCTTCCCCCACCACACGAGGCAGCCTCGCGGCTGGCCGAAAGCGAACAGCGACGGGGAGCCCGCCGTGCCGTAACAGCGTCGGGCTCCCCGTCGCGTCTCTCAGGGAGGTACCGAGTGCCGGACTTCGCGCTGCTGCGCGGCGCCCGAGGCGTCGACTTCGACGGCGGCGGAAGCTCGCGGGCGAACAGCCGCGGGCGCATCCACGTCACCGACGAGCAGGCCGCGGCGATCCGCTCGTCGTCGGCCGCCCGCCGCTACGACAGCATCATCGAGGTCAAGCCCGCCCGAGCCACCTCGACGGCCGCGCGCTCGTGCTGCCGCCGGGGACTCTGGGACTGGGAACGCAGGTGCCCCAAGTGCGGGCGCATCGTCAAGGGAGCGTCAGTGTGACCGTCCTCTACGCCGACTACCGCACCTACTCCGTCTCGGTCGGGGAGACCGGGCACAACCACGTCCGCGCCGACGCGCCAGCGCCGGGGGACCGCACCCCGATGGCCGTCGACTGTGACGCCTGCGAACCGTACCTGCGCCGGATGGGCTGGGTGCCGACGCCGCACTATCAGGGCTACCGTCGGCGCGGCGACGGGACGCTGGAGCCGCAGGGCAAGGGCATCCCGCTCACCGACGAGCAGCTCGACGAAATCCAGCAGCGCGAGGACGAGGCGCAGGCGGCGGTGCGCGAGATGGGCGAGCGGCTGGTCGGCGCGGCCAAGGCAGCGGCCGTCGTCGCGCCCCCGCGCACGCGCCGGGCACGGAGCTAGTCCTTCACTGGGCGTGGCATCCGCGTTCTGCCCGCTGTGCCAGCGCAAGCGCAACGGCGAGGCAACGGAGCAGTGCAGCACCTGCAGCCACTCGTTCTGCCACCGCCACATCGCCTACTACAGCTCGCAATCCGCGTACCTCTGCCGCCGCTGCGCGATCAGGGCGCGCAAGTCCGGCCGACTGCCCGACTCGGACCGCGGGGTCCGACCGGCGGGCTACTGATCGGTCCCCGCCCGGCGGCGACGCCGCACCCGGCGGGGCAGGGATGCACCGACGCGGCGTCCGCACCCTCGACAGGAGGAGATCCGTGATCTACGACTTCGTCTCGCGCCGTCCCAGCGGCTTCCGCCGCAGCGTGTCGGAGGACATCGGGTTCCTCGCACGCGGCATCCTCGACCCCGCCTCGTTCGTGGCCGGATACCGCCGCTACCTCGATCCCGTCGAGGTGCGGACTACGAGCCTCGTGCCGGACGGTGCGCGAGTCCACCCGCGCGATCTGGTGCAGGACCCCCGGGCGTTCACCCAGCCGGTCCTCGTCGGCAAGGAATGGCGCGACGGTGCCTACGGCATGCAGCGCCGCGTTTGGCGGGAGATCCGCCGCACCCACAACCTGCGCCTGAACGTCGGACGCGACCAGTTCCAGCGCATCGCCACCTTCGGCGACATCGGCACCTCGCTCAACGGCCTCGCGGCCACCGGCACCGCCACGACGCCGACCGCGACCACGTGGACCGGGGCGGCGGCGTCGTTCCCCACGGCAACCAGCGGCGCGGGCAACGCGGGCCTACAGGGCAAGATGGTGTTCGTGGCGAATGCCGTGAGCGCCGACGCGTTCACTAACCCGGTCGTGGGCGTCGTCCTCAGCAACACGGCGACCGTCCTGACCGTGGACCAGTGGTATAGCGTCCCGATCACCGGGGCGGTCGGCACGACCCCGGCAGCTGCCTCGGCGGCGTTCGTCCTGCCGGGCGGCGCCCCGATGTGGTGGGTGGCGCTCTCGACCTCCACCTCGACCCCGGCGGCGACCGACGTCACCCGCTCCGCTGACGGCCTGTGGGGCGACGGCACCTCGTCCGGCACGGCCACCGAGCAGACCACCAACGGTCTGTCGCGGGCGTATGCGGGCAGCGGCGGAGCGACCCAGCCGACGTTTCCGGGCGCCGGGCAGGAGGAGTTCCTGCACACGTGGACGTACACGGGCGCCGTGTCGGTCACCATCGGCAAGGTGGTGCTGTTCAACGCCGCCGCTGGCGCAGGCAACATCCCGATGCTGGAGACGCTGCTCAATGCGACAGCCACTGTGGCCGCGAACGGTGACACGATCCAGTTGAACGGATGGACAATCACGTTTTGACTAAAGGGTTAGTAGGTATTGATCCCTGCTAACCAGCAGTACGGCGGTGAGTGCGCCGCGGCGGTCCGCGGGGCTGGGCTGCGCACGGTATTCTTCGGCTACGAGGGCGGCCCCGACGCCCCCAAGTACTTCGACGAGGTGGTGCGCTACGTCGATGGCATCCCCGAGTTCGCGCGGACGCTGGCCGACATCTGGGCCGACATCGGGCTCGCGCCGCTAGTCGGGGACGACTTCGACCGTGCGAAGTCGGAGCTGCACTGGCTCGAATACACCTGCGTCGGCATCCCCACGGTGGCGCAGCGCCTGATGCGCCCAGCCCCGTATGACGTGGTGCGGGACGGCACGGACGCCCTGCTCGCACGCGGGGCCGACGAGTGGCGTCGCGCCGTCCGGCGACTGGCCGAGAGCCCGGCGCTGCGCGACGATCTGGTGGCTGCCGCGCGCGAGCGCGTGCTGGCCGAGTACGACTACCGGGTGCGGTCGGCCGAATGGGCCGATGCCTACCGCACCGCCGCCGAGCGTGGGAGCACAGGTGGTGACTAGGAGGAGCTGGTGGGCTACGCGAATGCCTACGTCACGACCCTGAGTGCAGGGATCACGAACAGCGCGACGACCTGCACGGTCGCCTCCACTACCGGCATTCCGGCGCTGCCCTTCACCGCCACCATCGCGGCCGAGGGCACGAACACCGCCGAGACGGTGCTTGTCACGGCCAACAGTTCGGGGACGCTCACGATCACGCGGGCCTACGAGCTGAATGCTGGCAACGGCGCCTCGGCGCACGGCTCGGGGGCTACCATCGCGGCCGTGCTGACGGCGGGCGAGCTGACGCCCATCTCGGCTAGCGCGCTCGTCACCGCCTACACCACCTGGAGGTAAGCCATGGCCGCCAACACCTCGCCGATCTTCGGCGCCAACGCCAAGACGCAGGGCACGCAGTTCGCCAACGCCGACGGCACCACCGCCAAGACGATCTACACCGCCGGGGCGAACGGCTCGCGCATCCTCTCCGTCAACGCCGTGACCACCGACACGGCCGTCAACGACGTGGCGCTCTCCGTACAGGTCGGGGGCTCGGGCACGAGCTACCCCATCGGTGCGGTCGCCGTGGCTGCGGGATCGGGCAACAACGCCAACCCGCCGACGGCCTCGGTCGAGTTGCTGGGGACGCAGATCGCCGGCCTGCTCGCCGACGGCTCGCTGCAGCTCGGCGCCGGTGACACGCTGCAGGCGGCCGTGCTGGCGGCCGTGACTACGGCGACGACGCTCACGCTGTTCGTGCAGGCGAGCGACTTCTGATGGGCGCCGACACGACGCAGCGCGGGCCGTTCGCAGTCCCGACCGCTGTCGCCTCCGGCGAACGCCTACAGAGCCTCGTCGCCGCCGGAGCGACGCAGGCTCTTGACCTTCGGCGCTACAGCGTCTTCGACATCACGCTGACGGCAGATTGCACGGTGACCTTCACGCACCCGCCCGTGGCCGGAGCGGACAACTCCTGGACCCTCATCATCCGTCAGGGGGGTTCGGGCTCCTACACGATCACATGGCCCGCGGCCGTCTCGTGGCCCGCCGCGAACGGCACGCCGACCAGCACGCCGCCGGTGCTGTTTACTGCCGTGACCGCTGTGAATATCGTCATCCTCTCGACCGATGACGGCGGTGTGACGTATGGCGCGAACCTCGTCGAGTCGGGGGGCACCCGTCTCTTGGCCCAACTCGCCTATGACGGGAACAACGCCAACTATCACACGACCTCGACCACGCTCACGGACGTGGATGCCACGCACCTCGCGATCACCTTCACGGCTCCCGCGTCCGGCAACGTGCTCGTGCGGGTCATTGCCCGCGTCAACAACAACACCCACAACGGCTACTTCGGGCTACGCGAGGGCAGCACTTCGCTCGTTACTCCCCGCTTCGTGTGCTACAACACCGTCGTCCTCGCCTCGGTGGACTTCTACCTGACGGGCGTGTCGGCCGGATCGCACACCTACAAGCTGGCATTCGTCGTCGATCCCAGCGGGGGCATGGACGTGGCCTGCTTCCCAATCAATACCGGCGTAGGCAATATCCCCGTCGTGATGGAAGTGTGGGGATGACGGCCTCGCGGCTGCTGATGAGGGGCTTTGCTGGCGTGGCCGCCAGCGTTCTTCCCCCGGCGCCCAACGACGCGACGTGGACACGGTACAGCGGCAATCCCGTCCTCTCTGGCGACTCCGGCCAATGGAACGCGCAGGCGGTCGATGGCCCGAGCGTGATCTACCTGCCGAGGACGACGCAACCGTGGAACGGCTGGTATGCCGGGACCGGCTCCTCCGGCACGTTCATGGGCGCGATGGACTCATCCGACGGCAACACGTGGACGTGGCACCTGACGGCTGGTGTGGACGTGCCCGTGCTAGGCGGCTCGCACGGCGGGATCACGGGCACGATCTACCAGCCCAACGTCGATTACTCCGACGGGACGTACTTCTACGCCTACTACCACGACCCGAACGGCACCCCGGCCGACTGCCTCTCGGTCGCCACCAGCACCGACGGCTATAGCTGGACGGTGGCGGCGCAGAACATCCTCGCGTTCCCGTCGGGCGTCTCGCAGTGGGCGGGCGCAGCCGTCCTGAAGCTCGGCTCGGCGTGGTACATGCTCGTGGAGGGCGCCTACGCCTCGATCTGGGAGACGTTCGCCGCCAAGAGCACGAGCAGCCCGACCTCCGGCTGGACGATCCTGAACGGCGGCAACCCGCTGTCGAGCCTGCAGATCGTCTCTGGCGGCATGTTCGGCGGCCCGCTCCTCGTGCTCACGAGCGACGGCCTCATCCGCAACTACTACCACGCGGCGCCCGGTACCGGCACCCTGCCCACGAACCTGTACGCCGCGTCGATCAGCCAGGCCGACTTCGAGGGGGGGTCCGATACGTGGACGCAGTCGGCGACTTCACCGATCCTGACGCACTCGGGCTCGGGCGCGGAGACGAGTCAGCTCGCCGATCCCTCGCTCGTCTGGGACGGCTCGCAGTGGCGGATGTACTTCGCGGCCGTGTCGAGTCAGAGCCCGTACACGGCCGTGCTGGAGATGGCGACGACGGGGCCGGTCTAACGCGCGAGCCATGCCACGAGGGGGACTATGAGCAGCGGCCATCTCACCGATCGAGTAGAGGCAGGATGAAGGCGCCACAGCGCGAAGGTCGTCAGTCCGAGGGTCCCAGTACCAACGTAAGGCGGGGACGCCCGATCGCAACGGCTCTGCAACGTCCGGCGGCGCCGGGATCACTCACCATGACTTGAGGTTGCATCGTGAGTAGTCCGAGCTGGGGCGTTCCGGGCATCGGGGTACCGGGGCTAGAGGCCCCGGGCTACGTCGAGTCGGCGAACGTATCGAATACCGTCACGGCTGCAGACTCACTCTCGTCACTCACCGAGACGGCTGCACGAGTCGTTCAGTTCGGCCGATCCATCGCAGAGTCCCTACCTTCCGTGGCAGACGTCGCTACCCGAGCAGCCCAGTCGTTCCTGCGCGCGGCGACCGACGCACTGCAGGCGATCAGCGACTCGGCAGCGGTCGGCACACGACAGGTCATCAGCGCCAGCGACACGCTGGCCGCCCTGAGCGACGCGGCCACCCGCGCGCTGCAGTCCTTCGCCCGGAGCACGACGGACACGCTGGCCGCCCTGAGCGACACGGCAATTCGCCGGATGGCATTCGCGCGCACCGCCACGGACATGCTGACTGTGCTCAGTGACACTGCGACGCGGGCGGCACAGGCACTGATCCGCTCTACCGCTGACACACTGGCCGCGATGGCAGACATGGCCGAGCGAACCGCCGCGCTGCTGCGGACTAGCTCTGACGCGCTGGTTGCGCTCACCGACACCGCCAGCAGGACGGCGCAGTCCTTCGCCCGGAGCACCAGCGACACACTGGCGGCCCTGACCGACGCTGCGACCCGCAGTGTACAGGCGTTCGCCCGGAGCACGAGCGACGCACTGGCCGCGCTCAGCGACACGGCCGACCGGGCCGCGCAGGCGTTCCTGCGGACGGCGGCCGACGCACTGGCAGCCCTGACCGACACCGCCGACCGGCTGGTGGCGCTCCTGCGCTCGATAACCGACACACTGGCGGCCCTGACCGACGCTGCTGCCCGGATCGTCTCGCGGCAGGTAGCCGCGTCAGACACGCTGGCGGCGCTCACGGACGCCGCAACTCGCGCGACGCAGGCGTTCACCCGGACGGTCAGCGATGCGCTGAACGCCCTGTCGGACAGCGCCACCGTCGGGAAGCGGGCGGTGGTATCCGCCGCCGACACGCTCAACGCTATGTCGGACATCGCGACGCGATCCCTGCAGTCGTTCAGCCGGACGGCGACCGACGTGCTCGGGGCACTCACCGATACGGCCACCGTGATCCAGCAGCTGTTCGTCAGTGCGACCGACACGCTGGCGGCACTGGCCGACACGGCGCTGCGGCGGGTCGCGCTCGACCGCCCCGTCGCCGATGCGCTCGCCGCCCTCTCCGACACGGCGACCCGCGCGCTGCAGGCGTTCACCCGGAGCACGACCGATACGCTCGGCGCGCTGGCCGACACGGCCGACCGGGCCGCGCAGGCGTCCGCCCGCACGGCCACCGATGCGCTGGGTGCCCTGACCGACGTGGCGATGCGGGCGGGGCAGGCGTTCACCCGGAGCGCGAGCGATGCGCTCGGCGCCCTGAGTGATGCGGCCACCCGAACGGTGTCCAGCGCCCGAACAGCCGCCGACTCGATCCCGGGGCTGACCGACGCCGCCACGCGGATGATCGGCCTGCTCCGCAGCGCCACCGACACGATCCCGGGACTGACCGACACGGCCACGCGGGGGCTGCAGGCGCTCGTCCGCACGGCTACCGACACGCTGCAGGCGCTGTCCGAGAGCGCCGTCGTCGGGCGCCGCGCGGTAGTGTTCGCGACGGACACGCTGGCGGCGCTGAGCGATACTGCCACCCGCGCTGCACAGGCGCTCGCCCGCTCCAGCGCCGACACGCTGGGCAGACTCTCCGACACGGCGCTCCGCGCGGCGCAGACGCTGTCCCGCTTCGCGGGCGACGCGCTGCAGGCGCTCCACGAGACGGCCACCCGCTTCGCACTACAGGTCCGCTCGGCAGCCGAGGCAATCCCGGGCCTGAGCGACGCCGCCACGCGGATACTGGCGCTGCTGCGGGCAGCCGACGAGGCGATCCCCGCCGTGTCGGACGCGGCGTTCCGCTCCGCGCAGGCGTTCGTCCGCAACGTGCTCGACGCACTGCCTGCGCTGGTGGATCAGGCCATCGCCGTCCTGATCCCCAAGATCAAGCCCGATCATCTGGTCGTCAGCGACTTCGCATCCTACGTCACGGCAGTCACCGACGCCGCTCGGTACATCACCGCGTCCTCCTCCCTCGCGGCGTATGCGACGGCCGCGACGGATGCCGCGGCATACTGGACGCAAGCGACCGACTCGGTCGCGTACGTCGTGATCACCTCGGACTACGCCACGCTGTGAGGTGTTCGTGCCCTACAACCACTACACCATCGGACAGGGCGTGACCGTTCAGGGGGTATGGACGAACAAGGCAACCGGCGTGCCGACCGATCCGTCCGACGCGAGGGTTGACATCGTGGACCCGACCGGCAAGGTCGCTACCTACACCTACCTCGACAGTCAGGTGACGAAGGTATCCACCGGAGTCTACACGTATGCCATCGACACGACCGGGCTCGCCGGTCGCTGGCAGTACCGCTGGTGGTCACCCCCCGGCGTCGTCCAGACGGCCTCGGCCGACGAGTTCTACACCGACCCGTTCCCTGCCATGATGCCCTGACGGGAGGCCCTTCACTGCCGACTCCGTTCATCACCCCCGCCTACCTCCGCCAGTCAGGGCTCGGCATCTCGTGGTCGAGCTTCCCCAAGCAGGGCGCGTCCGCCGAGGAGTCGCTGGCCGCGCAGCTCGATGCCTGCTGGTACGCGACCTCGACGATGGCGATGGAGGCCAGTCAGGAGCTTCGGGCGACCATCACGCCGGAGCAGGACTACGGCCCGGATCGCACGATCACCGTCCTCCCCAACGACTTCGGACGATTCCAGCTCTCGCGCTGGCCGGTCCTCCAGATCGTCTCCGGCCGGTGGTCGGGGGCCATGCTGCCGCCGTCATGGCAGGCCATCGCCACGACGGCGATGACGACCGAGACGAGCTACCTCGCGCCGTACGGCAGCATCGTCGGGGACGGCGCCGCACAGGGACCGAATGCCGTGCTGATCGCCCCCGGCATCGTCTCGTGGTGGGGCGGGCGCAAGGGTACGCTGGTGCAGGTAACGTACCTCAATGGCTGGCCGACGTGCGGCATCGACCAGTCCGCGGTGGCCGGAGCGACCACCATCCACGTCGACGACATCACCGGCTGGTGGAACGGCACGGCCGGCGCGCGGGGGACGATCTACGACCCGCCGTGGCGCGAGGACGTGACGGTCACCGGGGCGCCTACTCCCGACATCGCCGGGGCAAGCTCCGGGCCGGGGACGCTTCCCGTCTCGGCGCTGCAGTTCCCGCACGCGCCGACGGAAGCCTCGACGACCACGCCGAACCTCACCGTGCTGCTGACGACCATGCCCCGCTCGCTGCTGCAGGCGGGGCTGTTCTTCGCGGCCTACTACGGCCTGCTCCGCGGCTCGCAGGCGGCGGTCATGCAGACGGCGGGCGGCCAGAAGCTCTCCGGCTCCAGCTCGGTCGACGCGTGGTACGAGCGCGGCCAGAAGATCATGGCGCACTACGCGCGGGTCGCGTTCTGAATGAGCCTCAACGCCTGCCAGCTCGCGATCCGGACGCTGCTGGACGGGCTCGCGGTTCCCGGCCAGACGGTCACCCTGACCGCCTACGTAGAGCCGCCCCCGGTAGTGATCACGTCGGACGGCCCGGTAGCCTACGTGTGGGGCGGGCGCGGCGACGAGCGCCGGGCCACCATCCCGCGCGGCGGCCTGTCCCCGTTCCCCGGCGGGGCGCAGAAGCGCGTCGAGCACACCGTCGACATCATCCTCCAGTGGAGCTTCGAGACGGGCACCGAGTACGATCAGGTGTTCCCGCTGGTGATCGACGCGGTGCGGGCGCAACTCCGGGGCCAGTACGACCTGCGCTCCACCGTCACCGACCCCACCACCGGGGAGCAGTCGGTGATGACCGACCTCGGGGAGCAGATCATCTGGGAGTACGCGACGCCGGTCTCGACGTCGCCGGAGGGGCAGATGGTGCGCCTCAACCGCTGCGGCCTGCGCGTGGTGTTTCATGAGTGGATAACTGGTTGATGGGTAGGTACCGCGTCGACCCGCGCCGGGTCAAGGTCGTCCAGATGGCCGACGGGACCCGCTACCGCCCCAGCCGCGACGGGGTGGTGACGGTGGCCCCGCGGCACGACGCGGAGATGGACCGCTCCCCCGCCCGCCGGAGCTGGCAGGCCGCGGCGTCCATCGAGCCGATCCGCACGGCGGTCGTCGTGCCGGACGGCCGCGACTGCCCCACCTGCGGGTGGTCGGGCTGGGCGTGGTCGACGCGCTGCGGGCGCTGCGGGGAGGTGTTCGACTGACCGCGAGGGTGGTGGTCCCGTATACCAGACTGGAGCCGGGCGTCCGGGAGGCCCTGTCGGCGGACCGCCTGCGGCCGCGCTACGTCGACGTGTCGGGCCACGAGTGGGCGTACTGGCGCCTGCTATACGACCTGTGGAAACGCGCCGAGGACGTCGTGCTGGTGGAGCACGACGTAATCCCCCAGCCGGGCACCGTTCGCGCGCTCCTCGACTGTCCTCGCGACTGGTGCGCGGTTCCCTACCAGCAGGGGCGCCACGTGGGGACGGGCTTCGGCTGCACGAAGCTCTCCGGGGCCATGATGGCGCGCAACCCGGACGCGGTGTCGCGCATCCCGCCGCAGCACCGCAGCTGGCGGGCGCTCGACTCAGTAGTAC
>JAEHJW020001711.1_pt1 | contig 65701 bp, 82 predicted proteins | sample 9271431 | NCBI WGS metagenome assembly JAEHJW02 | reverse complement strand
TCCGATCTCTCCGCCCCCTCCATTGTTGCAACCTGCAGCTGGGGGAGTGGAGTTCGAGAGCCCCCGGAAGGAGGGGCCTTTAACGGTTGTGGCATGTAGTTACTTTCTTAAAACGTTGTGAACCAACACTCGGATTATATCATACTTTCCCGCGCCGTCAAGCCTATTCCTGCGGGGAAGGGGCCGAATTTGACAGCGCCAGCATGGAGGCAATCTGTGAAAACTCCTCCACTCCGACCGTCTCCCCTTCATATTCTCGAACGCAGGGGGCGAAGTAGGGGCAAAAGGCGCAGTTCTGGCCCGGCTGGCGAACCCATTCCTTCTCGGTGAGACGGCGTTCGACGAGTCGCGTCCCTGCATCGAGCCATGCCTTTCGGCGAAGCGCGTTTTCCGGTACGAGGGTTCGTTCTGCTCGAATGTAGTCCCGAGGGTTTCTTGAGGCCGTGGAAAGACGCCCTGAAGCGGTGCGCTCCGAACGAGTTCCCACGCCCGGAGGGACTTCCCGGCGGACGAGAATATGCTCGAATCCAGTTTCTCCTACCCCGTACTTCGCCTCGATCCCGGCGATATAGAACGCCCGCTGGGTATCGAGAAACATCCACGAATAGTTCGTGGGGAGTTTCCCCTTCGTCTTCCAATCACGAATCCACAGTCGCCCCATCGTATCCCGATACAGCATATCGAAGTGCCCCACAACAAGGGCTTCTCCTGAAGGGGTCATTTGAGGCAACTCAATACGCCCTTCGAGTTCGACGATTTCTTGTAACTGAGCATCGACACTGTGGCGATTCGTCCAAAAAAACTCGGTCATATCCGCAGCAAGAACCTTTACCTCCTGAGATGGAGGGTCGTGCGGAGGACGAGACTCATCGACTCCAACTTCACAGTGATACTCTTGAGAGTAACGATCGGCTACCCGAGCATGAAACTCCGTGCCAATAGACGCCGCAGGGGAATCGAACGGCAGCGGGGCAACGATCTCGTAATGCGTTTTCCGTGGGCATTCGCGCTCGAATCGAGTGAGATGCGTTACAGAAAACTTCGGCTTAGTTTCCATCAAGTTTCCTAAAACTCCCGCTATCTAAAGAAAAAACTCCCGAATCGTCTGCAATAAACTCCAGGGAGATGTACCATGAAGAGGTTTCATCCAACTCTCCATCCAACTCATGGAGTTCTAGTTCCGGCAGGTTTGTAACTTGAACGCCTTTAGGGTCGATTAAACGCCCCTGTTCGTCAAGTGTGTACGTTAACAACCCTCGTTCGGGGTAGGAGAAACTTTTTGTTTGAAATACTCCCCCCTCCGCGGTAAATCCTTTGGGGAGGGGGTATTTACACTTAACATAATCAAACATTCCCATATATTTTTTATATTTTTCCTTTCAAACTAGGCGTACTCTGTAGACTTTCGGACTGGAGGTGTTCGATCTCGGAAAAATATTTGCGAACACGTTTAGCGCACTCATCCGTGGCCTCATTCCAGCCCTCGTCGAAATCACTTTCGGACTGGCCGTCGCTATCGAGACCCCTATACCCCGGGCTCAATAGGGCGACAAACTCTTGCTCGGTCATTGGTTCACTCATTCTGTTGGCTCCTTATAGCCGCAGGCGCGGAGAGCGGCGCTCGTTTTGCAGATCGGTAAGTCGAGTCCGTGAGTATGATAGGTGGCGCAAGTCTCTGATTGCGACCCGTCATCGCGGACGACGCAACATTCCGAGCAAATATCGTACATTTTCTCGCAGGTAAGACCGATTTCTCCCACATCAACAACGCCACGAGTTCCAATCTCGTCTGCGGTGTGCTCGTGGTCGCATTGGTCGTAGATAGCGTGAGGCGTATGAATGGCCGCGACCGCCTCAACTACCGCCTCTAGGTGCTTGATATGGGCGATGAGTTCGGGAATATCGGAGCGGAGTGAACGCTGAATGTCTGCATCGCACGAGAGGCATGGGTTGATTATTTGGTGCCGCGCGTGACAAGGTTGCGTGAGCGCCGCTTCTGCACGGATAGCAATCTGCTCGATGTTGGGGCAGTTCATGCTTGCTCCTTTGTCAAGGGACGCATTGTTAATTGTTATTTGTTTCATTCTCTTTCCTAAAGAGGTACGGGCGGGGCGCGTCTTCTGGAACGTTGCCCCGTCCCGTGGGCTATAGGCACCCAAGCCCACTATACCATGGGGAGGGCCAAATCCTTGCTACTTTTGTCGTATTTCCTCAAATTCCCCCCAAGAATGCCCCACCTCCATCGAGGTGGTAATTGGTACGGGAAAGTCGTAGGCTTTTTGGCCCATGATTCGGCTAATCGTTTGTGCGGTTGCACACGCGGCGTCATACGCCCCCTCGACTTCAAAGAACACCGCGTCGTGAACGAACCCGCAAAGAGTCGAAGCCACGGGGCTTTCGTGAAGTCGTTGAAGGGCGGAGAGCGCAATGTCGGCAGCAGCAGATTGTACTTGAAAGTTCAACGCTTGACGCAAAGCCTCGGCATCAATCTTCGAAAACGACCTCCGCCGCCCGGTAAGCGATTCGATATATCCCTGAGATTTTAACACTCTCGCAGTTTCGGAGTACCACGGGGAAAGATTCCACATGGAATGGAAAGCGTCGTGGAATCGACGACATTCGTCCATCGTCCACACAACGTCGTATTCTTTGAGTGCAATATCCCGAAGAGTCTCCGGTTCGCCCCCGTAAAATAAGGCGAAATTCGTGATTTTCGCTGCGGTACGTTCTTCGTATGAGATGTCTTTTTTCTCATAGATACGACGAGCGAGAAGTAAATGCAAATCCTCTCCACGATTGAACGCTTCGATCATGCGGCCTTCGTGGGCGATCGCCGCGCCGACACGCAGTTCTATTTGCGAGAAATCGCATTGTCCCAACCACACGTCAGGACTCCCATAGAGTTTTCGAATCGCTTTGTCGCGAGGAATCTGCTGGAAGTTCGGGTTGAACGATGCAGTCCGCCCGGTAACGGTATTCGTGATTGAATAGCTTGGGTGGATTCGCGCCACCCCCTCAAGTGGGGGGATGAACGTATTGAGTTTTTTCGAGGCTTTTCTCCACTTGAGAAGCGCGTTACAATACGCAACAACCTTCGGGTCGTCGGTGGAGTTCCGTACCGTAAGAATCGCCAACGAATCCGTGGAAGGACGCCCCGTAGGGGTGACATTCTTTTGGGGGGCGCGTAGTACCGTGTACAATGTCGAACTAACATTCGCCGTTCTGGAAGGTTCGCACACAACCCCAGCGGCTTCCGTCATCGTTTGCACGGCTTCAAGCGTTTCACGTTCGAGTTCTTTTTTAAGAGCGACAACACGTTCTTGCCAAATCGGAATGCCCTTGCGCGTCATCGCTTCGAGCGTATACCCTGCAGGAACGAGAATGTTTTTCTCCAGGTCTAGCAAGGGTTTAGGCAGGGTGAGCTGTTCCATGAGTGCATAGGTCATGCCGCAGTCGTGGGAGTTGTAGAGCGCGGCCTTATCGACAGGAATGCCCTCGGGGTATCTCCACGACCACGTTACTTCGTCTTTCCACGGAGAGGCCCCCAAAAACCGCTGCGCGCAGGCTTCGAGTTTTCTCGACTGGCGCTCGGGATTCAAAAGATAATCTTCTACCATCGTGTCGCGGACGTTGCGGAAATTCACCCCGAGATTCGGGAAGTCGAACCGGATGACGTTGTGCCCCCCGATACAAACACCTTTCTCGTCGGCCGCTTTGAGGATGCGAACGGACTCGCGGATAGCCTCTTCCCCGTGAAAGACATAGGTGTATTCTTTCGAGGGGGCAATACCGACCATAAAGGTTCGATATTCCGGCGACCAGCCGTCTTCTGCGTTCGTTTCAATATCGACCGAAAGGAGCGAGGCGTTGAGAATGTCTCCAACGATATTCGGGGTAATGTCCTCTTTGCTTTTCAGTAAATATACGGTGTCGCCATACGTGGTGGAGTGATTGTTCGCGGTATTCCATAGGCGTTGGATTTCTAACTTCAACGCGGGGTAGTTTCCCGAGAAGTTCTGTAACGGAACGATCACCCTGGAGGAGAGAAAACTCTTCTCGCACACAGCCTTTGCAACCGCCCCCACCGGAACAACGATTTGCGCGGGAATATCTCGCGTTTCGTACTCCAGGTAGGGGGTGCAGGCGTCTTTTTCTTGTTGGGAGATAATGGAGTTTTTGCCCGGGCGGCATTTAATCGCCGAGGTGATGTAAATTTCTCCAAGAATCCCAAGTTCGGTGGCGGCTTTGGTAATGTCTTTCCCGAGTTTCCCCTCCAGAATGGAGTTCTTTGCGTCCTCCGACCACCCTACCGTGCCGAAAACGAATAGCAGTTTGGCATTTGGATTCCCACTCCCCCAAAGACAGACATTTTTAGAGTTTTTGTGCAGGGGGCATCGTGTACACCCCGAGTTTTGGGTGTCGTTAAACAGGAGAAGTTGATTTGCCGATCGGGCTTTCATACTGTATCTTTCTTTGAAGCGTTCATTCGTGCAAAGTAGGAATCGAGGACTTGACCCCCGCGCATAGCGGCAATGAATCCTTCGGGTTTTTCCACGCCGGAGAGAAGGGCGTTGGACATTTCAGCCTTCGTCGAAACGATTTTTGAAATGTACTCATCGACGGTATTCGGGGCGCGCAGATACACATACGTTAACTTCCCCCCGGGCTTCCAAATCCGGTCTTGGGACTGCTTGAACTCGGCGTAGTTATACCCGTGGGAGTAGTAAATCGCCGTGTCGGCAACTTTGAGCGAAACACCCAACGCCGTTATTTGCATCTGCGCGACGAGAACCTGGTGTTTCGTGCCGAAGTCTTCGATAGCTTTGGAACGATCTCCTGTCGGAGTCTTTCCATGCAACCAGAAGGCCGGGACATTTTTTTTGTAAAGGAAGTCGTAGAGCGCATACCCCTCGTCTTCAAACCTGTAGTATACGACGGCGTTTTTCCCTAACGTAACGATCGGGTCGATCTCGGCCCACGTAGCAGTAAGTTTAGCATCGTGAACCAATCCCGTCGTTCCGGGGGCGAATCCCCCCGTTAAACGCGAGAGAACGAGCAGTTGCGTGAACTTGTGCCGCAGATCGTAGTCACCCATCGACTGGATGGCGTTTCTTACAATTTTATCGTACGTGGAACGCACGTCGGAAGGGAGCGGCGTATGCTGGATAACGTGTTGAATGTCGGGGATCTCGTGGTAATCTTCGCGTTTAACGATATGAGCGATTGTTTCAACCTTCTGCTTGAGTTCGTCGGCGTTTACATACCCGTCAATCTGCGAGGGGAATCGAGGATTTGAAATAATATACTTTCGACGGAACTGGGTAATGGAACGCCCAAAAATGGACGAATCCAAGAAACGGTATTGCGCGAAAATATCTAGCCAACTGCGGGGGGTGGGGGTTCCCGTGAGGCCCCGCTTCCAGGGGATCGACGAAAGACGCATCAACGCCCGCGTCCGGCTGGAAGAAGTCGTTTTGAACAAATGCAGTTCGTCAACGATAACTCCGTCGAAAGGAACGCGCAACAACTCGTTAGTTATCCGAGGAAGAATATCGACATTAACGATTACGAAGAGAATCGGCGGATACGGGACGAGGTTTTCGTAGTAGGTAGAAATTTTCGAAATGCGCGTTCCGAGCTTTCCGTCCGAGAGATTTACAACGACCACTTCGGGCCATAACTCTTCGAGATGTTCGAGCCACGTTGTCTGCGCTGCAAGTTTTGGGGCCACGACGAGAAATTTCGAAGCGCCCCGAAGGCGGTGAAGTTCTCTCGCCGCACTAATCGCCGCCCGAGTTTTCCCGGTGCGGGGGTCGAAAAACATCGCAATGGCGGGCTTTTCCGCACAATCGACTTCACGTTGCTGATACGAATACAGCGGTTGCTCTTTGAGAGGTTGTTCTGAAATACTAATCGTCATGCTCCTGGTCGGCAACTTCCCACGTTAAACCGTCAGCGGCAAGCGGGTACGTGCGTTCGTCAATATCGCGCCCTCGGAGGGCGAGGAAAGGTTTGGGCTTCGCCCGTTTATTTTGACGTGTTTCGTACATCACCGACACGGTATCGGCGACTGCCGAATACCCCAACGTCCCGGCGACGGAATCGAAGGGGTCGTTCATTCCGAATTGGTCTTTCCGGGCGTGAGTGATTACCAATAACGTTTGCTCCTGGCCGCGCATCATTTCAAGCATCGGGCGAAGCATATCGTAATCCTGCGTGAAGGCGTTTCCCTTGTTCTTTGCCGAGTTTTGGAAAAACGCCGCCAGTGTGTCGATGATGATAAGACGGTATTTCCCTTCCTGGACGAAATGCCGTAACCGGGAAAGACCCCCACCGATGGGGGAATCCCATTCGCAAAAAACATCCACGTCAACCTCTTCAGGGGTAATGCTCATGTTTTTCATTAACTCCTGCGCCCGAGAACGCACCCGCAAAGGGGCATCCTCCAGGGCAAGGTATAAAACTTTTCCTCGAATAGCCGGAGAACTGCACCGAAGCATCTGGGCGTTCAACGATCGAAAGACGCGCTTCCCCGCACTTACCGCAAGGCCGTACTGTAAGGCAAGGCGCGACTTCCCGAGTTTCGGCTTACCGATAAGCAACACGACCCCCGCAGGGAGAAGGCCGGGAATCGTGGGGGGAATCTCTTTGAGCGATGTATTTTCCAACAGCCCACGCAAATCAAAACTCGTGACGGAATGCGTTTGGGCTTCGTGCTGGAGGCGGTCTTTCTCGAAGAAAATATCACGATTTTTTTTTATGCGGTCTTCGATTTTTTTAATATCCCCACGCCGCACACGTTCCCGCCGAGCGATGGAGAGAAACGTCTGCCGAAGGTGTTTTAAATCCTCTCCTCCCACGATGGGGGGAGTGCAGGTTTTCCCCCACTCGACGATTCGCGGCCACACCACGCTCTCCCATTCCGATTCATCGGTACGGGCGAGCCACGCGCCAGCAATCTGCGTTTCCCGGGTATTTCGCATTCCTTCGGGGGCTCCGGCAGGGAGCGGCCCGTGAACGTCGTGGATAGCATCGGCCCCATGCGTAACGGAGAGCGGGGGAGGAGTCTCCTGCAATTTTTCAAGGATTCTCTGGGGGAGAACCGAGACTCCATCGTCGAGCGTATGATCTGCGGCCCACACATACATTTCCCCCGAGGGGTGAATCGAGGGAGGGGCGACAACGTAGCCCCCCTCTCCTCGAATATCCACCCCCGGGAGAAATCCCGTTCTGCTGGGGATAAACGTCGAGCGGTCGGAAAGGTGAAAGTAAAAGTGGAATCCTTTGGTCGTTTCGACGGTCGCCGTTCCAGGAAGTTCGGCAAGAAAGGCCCGAACTTTCTCGTTCGGCGAGGCGGTGTCAACGTCGATAACGACCAAACCGCTCACGCGCCCCGTTACAATCCCCACGCCCTCCCAGGGGAGTTGACGGATTTGGCTGGCATCTAAAGCCTCCGTTTGGAGGGGCTTCCAGGTAGTAATGGCTGGAGACTTCGTTCCTCGGCGGATGGGAAAAACCGACCAACCGAGCGATTGGTAGAGTTGGGCGTAATTTTGGCAAGTGGATTCGAAAAACTTCACAAAGACCTTTCGTTTCGATTCTTTCGAACGGCGGAGTTTACGAGGGCTGGAGTATCAGAATACTCTGGAGGGGGTTTCCGTGCATCCTGGGGCATTCTAGACCCCAAAGAAGGGCATCCTAGGATAGCCGCTCCCCCACTTCCTCCATCCACTCCTCAAAAGCGGCTTGAGAACCCCATCCGAGGATAATCCTAGTGTAGAGTCTCCCCCGCAATAAGTCAAGGGTGGTGGGGCGGCGTTTTCCCCGGGAGGCGATTTGGAGATATTGCCCCAAAACGAGCATTCGGTCATCGGCTTGCGCCCACAACACCTGGGCGTCGTTTACGAACCGTGCCCAAGAGCCGTAGACCCGCAGGGCCCGATTATAAAGACTTTTGGAGTTCGTGGCTGCGAGAACGTCTTTAAGCGTTCGGATGGGCTTCCCGTAGATTTCGCTCATACGTTTCCAATCCTGGAGGAGCGTGTGCGTTGCATCCGATTGGCTTTGCAGCAGGCGCTTCGATCGCCTGGCGGGGTTTTTCGACGACAGCGCCCCCCGAGATTCCCGGTAGAGAGAAAGACGCCCGTAGCCCACCGCAATAGCGTGATAGAGTTCCGGGTCGTGTTGGCGTGTTTCTCTTTGGGTAGGAGGACGCCCCAAAACCCCCTCAAGAAAATCGTACCGAATATCTATTTCGTCGGGGCTCAGTTCTCCCACCAGTGTAGGGGAAAGCGGAAGGCCCGGAACGATTGCCGGAGCGACGACCGGAGGCAGTTCATAGCGCATACCCATGAGTTTACCGTATATCGGGAAACTCCTTCAACCGCGCTAAAGCGGCACAAAAGTGTTTGACTTCAAAAAACCTCTCCTGCTCCTATATATATATACATATACAGGGTATACGACAAAAGTCGGACTTTCTACTGCGACAAAAGTAGCTGCTACAAAAGTCTAAGCTATACATATGTATAAGGGAAATACACAACTATGGGAGCAGGGAGGGGGGTATCGAAGTCAAACACTTTTGTATTTTCGAGGCCCCCGATTCCCACCGACCCCCTATTTTTAAGGCAAAACACAAAAAAACCCCCACTTTGATAGCCAAAGTGGGGGTGAAATGGCGTTTTTACTGAATAAATAGAGGGTCGGTGGGATTTCGGTTTTATCCTACTTTTCCGGGGTCTTACTGCCCAAAAGTAGGACAAAAGGGCTTTTCGGCCCTATTTTCGATACCAAAGTGTTTGACTTTTAAATACCCCGCCCAAAAGCAGGAAAAAACGAGTCTCTGCGACTTTTGTCGCTTACTGCTACTAAAGTCGTATTTCTCAATGCGACAAAAGTCTCATTTCACTTTGCGACAAAAGTAGTAACTGCTACTGCCCAAAAGTAGGATAAGTCAAACACTTTGGTATCGAAAATCGTGCAAAAACGAGGGGGGACTCCGCAAAAGTAGAAAAAAAAGACTCCCCAGAAGCAGGATAAGTCAAACGTTTTAGTGCTGCTTTTGGGGAGTCTAATTTTTTAGACGGGGCGTTTTTCGTCTATTTACTGCGATATTTGTCGCAATCCGCGCAGAAAAATGCAGTCGTTCGGGTATTTCCTATTTTAATGCGGCTAAGAGGAATGCCGTGGCGCGGGCAAAAACCACACCCCAATGCATAGTCTCTTGCAATTTGCGAGGCGGAAAAGAGCAGGGCTTTCTTCATCGTTTCGAATAAATCGTCAGAGGAACAGCACAACTCCACAGAATATCGAGCCATTTCCGCCTCTGCGGTAATCCCTTGGAGGGGAGGGCCGAAAAATCGTTCGATCGCAGAAGTTTTTTTGGGGTGACATACAAAATGCCCAACCCTCCACGAGCATTCTTCTTCGGTGGAAAAAGCAACGGCTCCGAAAGTGTCGATCGGAGGACTTTTTGGTGCCGGGTCGCTCATGGCCGTTTTTCCTTTCCTGAGATATTCTGAGTATAAACGACCGGAGCGACCCATACCCGTGCCCGAAGAACGCCCGAGGGGGTATTTTGGCAAGCCTCGTACCCCCACCGAGTTTTTTTATCCAATCTGAACCCCGCTTGGAGGGCTTCAAGAACGGAAAAAAAGATCATTTCTTGAGTAAATCCCTGAAGAGTGCTCCAAAGGTTTTCGTTTTTGTCGAATACACACCCCCAGGGATACCTTCGACAAGTTTCGAAAGGTGTCTGAGGGGGATTTTGGCCTTAAAGTACGAAAACTTTCCTTTAGGGAGTGCTTTACGCATGAAAATAGGGGCGCTATTGCCTTTAAAAACTCCTTCGAACGTGGCATGATACGAGTCGGGGTTCTCTTGAACACGAGTGTAAATAACCTCCCCATTTTTGCTATAACCTGCCTGCACCCACGGAAGAAAAAATTTCACTCCGTTCTGCTCGGCAGTAACAAGGAAAAGTACTTTCGAAGGAATCAAATCAGAAAACTCCTCGTTCGCAATTTCCGTATTACAATACGAGAGAAATTCGGCCGGGATCGTTTCCCGAGTGATTTCTTTCCAAGAAAGAACATTTCGAACTGCGTATTTTGAATAAGTATCGGGGTTTATACAAAGACGTTTTGGAGTTTTTTTCATCACGGATTCGAACGTTTTTAACACCTCTTCGGCGTAGACCGAAAATTCTTCGTCCGGGGATTGGGCGATTTCTTGTAACCATCTCAAAAACTTATCGTTAAACCGAGAGTCTTGGGGGGGTTCTTCTTCCCCCGCAGCAACTTTTCGAGCAAATTCTCGACAAAATATCGCCGAAAGAAGTGCCGATGCTATCGCCACGCGGAACCGTTTGGTATTCGTTGTCCCCGAAAAACCACGAAATTCGATGGTGTGGGTATTTGCACAGTTGATTAAATCGTGGTGGTTCCCGTTTTCAGAAAACATCGTTTGAAGATTTCCTTGAATAACGGGATCGTAAATAATCGGAGGATTCATCCCGTGGGGGTTTGCGTATTGGCGGAGTCGCCGCTCCCCCCGCCTAGTGATTTGTTCTAGAAGTGTTTTTTCGTTTCTCGATAGAATGAAGTTTTTGGGATAAAAGGACTCCCACAGAAGGCAGTAAAAAGCGATAGCCAAATCGCTTTGGAAGAAATTTCTAGAGATATGGGTGTGAATCCCGCATTCCGGTCCCGATTGAGCCCCGAGGTGGCGGAGTTCTTCAAAAAACTCCGAGAGATTTCGGAGAGAATCCCCCGAAACCGGCAACGGTTCGGTCACAATCTCGAACCCTCTATTTCTCAAACTTCCATCCCATTTTTGAATGGTGGTTATGTCGTACTTTCTAGCAGCCGCTTGTACTTCCGCAACCGTGTCGGAGGCGTGTTCTTTCTGGAAGCGTCCTTCCAAGAAAACGGGAGGGTTTTTAACTAAAGAAAGACGGCGGCGCGTTAGTTCGAAAACTTTTTTATTCCAAAGCATCTCGATCTCAACGCCAAAATGGTTGTTAAAATCGCCCCCGCTAGCATCTAAACAATCCAAAATATTGTCGGAATACGCACGGACATAATAATCCCACGACCATTGTCTTCGGGCGCGGGTTCTTCTCTGGGTTGTTGGCATTAGTTGTTTACCTCTTCTTTTTTGTTTTTGGGTTCATCCAAGGCCTGGGTGTCCCATAGGGCTAAATCCACCAGGTATTCCCAAACGTCGTCCGCCGTTTCAAGGGGCTTTTTTTCGAACTGCTGCAAGGTGAAATGCTTGTTTGGTTTGATAACCTGCTTGTTAACGAAATCCTGAAACGAATAGAACGCAGAATGAGGGAGTTCTTCCATAAAAGAAGCAACGCTATCGCTCATGTAGTCGATTTCGAAATCGTGCCCGGCAGCGAGACTTTCTTGTATGCCACGAACGGTTCGAGGGAAAAAAGTATTGGATTCTTTTTCGTAGTCCGGAGATTCGTCCTGAATATCTTCCCACGCATCGCTGTCGGTCACGCTTTTACGGTTTTTCGAGCCGTTCAAGTCTTTGAGGGAAAATCGCGTACCGTGCGCCGTAGGCAATCCTTGCAAAGCGGCCTTTCCCATAAAGTGATACTGCTTCCATGCCGATTCATTCGACGCTAGAATAGCATCTTTGGTAGCCCAAAGCATTTCGTTAACGATGCGTACCTGGGGCTTTCCTTTGGTGTTGATAAAACCGATCGCCAAACGTGACGTGTCGATTAAATCCCCAAGTCTCGCGCACCAAGAATCGTTCTCTAGCAGTTCGGCGAGATTTGAAATACTGTCGAGCCATTGGGCGAGACTCTCTGAATCCGTGCCTTTAGAGGAAAGCGGTTGAATGGAAAGCGTTCCGTTGTGCATGAGAATGCCTTTAACACTCGGGAGATAAAATGGATGCGTTTGGGCCATTCCAACATCTCCAACCGAAGCGATCCGACAATGCACGAGAAAATCTGTTTTCTCTTTCATGTGCATATTTACCGTCGTGACGAGGCTGTACTTATCGTTTTCGTGGGTTTTAGCATATAGCCACGACCAGGAACGTTTTTTCCTGTCGTATTCGGGCCACGCCACACCCCACCCGTGAGGGTTGTTCTCCTCCCCCAGGGAAAGGAAATCCTCCGGTATGGAAGGGACACCCTTTTTTTTGTATAAAATCACGCACATAGAAACTCCTTATAGTACAGAGGGGAGATACATCCCCGAAAGATATTTGTATCGTTTTGCATTCTCTTCCAGGTAACGATCGAACCTTTTTGAAAGAGGGGTGGCGAGGCGTTCTTCCCGTGTACGGCACTGAACGTGATGTATCCATTCGATAATGGGGAGTTCGGCGGAAATATCGCAAAGCATTTGGACTAAATCCAACTGCGCCAACTGCATTTTCCAATCCAGCGTATTCCCCGGGAATCGAAATTCGAGCGTTTCATGGTGAGAACTCCACGAAACCATCGCGTAATGTCCGGTTCCTTGGTGTATTAGGGGGGAAAACCCGTAGGCATCGCGGTTGCTTGCGAAGTTACACGTGGGGGAGCAAAAACTCTCCCAATTTCGATCTATGTCGAATACTTCCATAACGTGTTTTATTTTGTGGCGGAATGCTCTCGATACGGCGAGAGTTCTTTGCGGATATGGAAGAACATTTCTCGCTACGTGAACGTGAAAGCCTGTTTCGTCATGTGTAGAAAGGGACACTTCCCCCATTTCTTGAAGATTTTTAGCCAGAACGGTCGCCTCTTTTACAAAGGCGTATGCTTCCGGCCACGAAAGCGGGGGGGATACGATCTCCACGCCAGAATCGCACAAAGAACCGTCTCGACGTGCCGCGAAAGGCATTTTTTCGAAGAGTTTTTTGGCGAAAATGAAGGAACTTTCGGACGAAATGTCCCGACAAGCCCCGTTGCAGCAATCACCGCCACAATCGCCGTCGCAATCTTCTCCGCAACAAGTTCCGTCGCATTCATACCACGTATCACAATCCTCGGAATCGTATTCTAGTTCGATTCCGATAGGGGCCGATTTTTTGGGGGTTCTATATGCGAACGGATCGTCGGCCCAGGGGGTGGAAAACGCCCCGCCCCAGCGGGTATTTTTGAGTTTTTTCCAAAAATCAAACGGCGGAGGTTTTGGGGTTTTTTTATTCTTTGGCATTGTATATCTTTCTTGCAAAAAACAATAGAAACAAGGGCACGGAGCCCAACGTCCCATTCTACCATGCCACCGGGGGGAATGGGTACTACTTAGGTCGGAATGGCAAACCAAGCGGGCGCTCGGTTGACCAAGCATCGAGGGACGCAAAAACCCCCCGCCTTTCTGCAAAAAGCAGGGGGTTGTGCGCGGCCGAATGCTGTACGATTGTTTTACGATCGTTTTTTATGACGTTGGGCCGTCATAAGGAACGTCAACGGCCCAACGCGGGGGCGGGGGCGAGTTTGGGTCTATTCGTAAAATGACGACCCGAGCCCCCGGAGAATGCTCGGGCCAAGGGGTGTAGCCGTCCGTTAAAACCACGACAGTTTTCGCGCCGTCTTTTACGGCCCGGCGTATTCCCGCCCCCATGTCGGTGCCCCCTCCGCCAATAACTTTTCCCTCCAAATCGGAAAGTTTTTTCACGGAGGTTTTAGAATGCACCTCTGCATCGCAGGCATAGATAACGACAGGTTTCGCGCATACGTCCAAAAGGGCTTTGGTATGCGAGAAAACTTCGTCGAGAATACCACCCATGAGCACCGAACCGGAGGTATCCAATACGATTGCGGCTTGGGCGATCGGGGCTTTATTCCCTGGGAGAATAAATCCCCCAAACGACCGCCGCGCCGGGCGATGGAATGACCGTTCGGGGGAACGAGCGAAAAGGGTATTTTGGAGGTATCTTTTCCATTGGGGAATATGTACGGGTTTGAGGTATTCTTCAATGGCTATTTGTAGCCAGGAAGGAAAACTCCCAATATCTTTTCCGTTTCGTACCTCTTCCGCTGCGGCGATCGTTACTCCCGCAGAAACCCTTTCGGTTTTTTGCCCCGAGGAATCGTCCCCGTCGGGATCGTTTTTATCGCTTTCCCGAAAACAATGGCCGTGGTTGTCGTTGTCGGGGTTTTTCCCGCCCCCGCCCCCGTCGAGGTCTAAATGCTCGTAATAGTATTCGGCAGTTTTTCCTTCAGGGAGCCCGAAAAGTTTTGGATAGCAAACCCCCGCAGGGAGATCGTTAAAAAACTCCAACCCCCCGGTGTTGTGCATTTCCAAATCGCCCGCGATGTTCCATTTTTGGGGTTCTCGCATTCTCAGGCGTTCGGGATGCCTCCGCAAAAGATGCCCGATTTCGTGTTCGAGTAAAGCGGCTCTTGTGCTTGGAGGGGCTTCAAAAAATTCTTCGTTGATGAAAAGATTCCATGAAGCATCCACCGCGCACGGATATTGGATTTGTTCGCCGGGTTCGTAGATTTCTACGACAGGGCGAAACGCATAAACGGCCGTGGCGTAGTACGGACATTTATACAGGAGAACCCTCCGGGCTTCTGCAAGTTTTTGCAGATGCTCGGAGGTTGGTTCCGAAGTTTTCATACAACCCTTTCGTATTTCTTATTGGGCGAGAAGTTTTTGAACTTCATCGGCATTGCTCACGATCCCCGAGGCAATAAGCCCCGGAATATCGAGGGGCTTTCCGGTCGATCGTACTGCTTTCAGTAACGCTTCGGCAGAGATGATTCGCAAATCTGCCGGAGTGTTTCCGAAAACTTTGTGGTACCCCTGTTGAATCTCGATGGAAAAATTGTGGCCGCTAGCAAAAGCGACGCACGAACCGATTGCGGCGAACATCGAATCCAATCTGGAGGGGAGTTTTTTCGCTCCCGAAAAGAGTTCTTCGGGGGTGGGGAGATCGAGGGTTTTTGCCCAGGCCAAAAACTCCGTGGCGGCTCCCGAACCTACGGAACCCGCAATATCCGTCACGTTATTTTTGAGGAAATTCGCCGCTCGATCCCACGAACGGAACGAAGGAAACGGCTTGCTCATGTTACGCGTATCGCACGCCAAATCTTGGCGTGATTTGAGGAAGGCCGCCACTTTTGCGTGGGCTGCGCCCTTTTGGAGCATCCACAAAAGCCAATCGTCCAGCAAACCTTGGGGAGTAAGTTGGACAATATGCAAGCGCCCGATAACTGCCGGAGGGAGTTCCGCCCCGGAGGTTGCGTATTCGGCAGGATTTCCCGCCGCTACGATGAACGTATCTTTGAGGTTTTTATGGTGCAGCCTTTTTTCGAGAATGATGCGCTGCATCGCCGCCAAAACGGCGGGAGGAACGGACGTTAATTCGTCCAGAAACAACACGCCGCCTTTTTCGGCGAGTTCGTGCGCCCAATAGGGCAACACCCATTCGAGTTTTCCGTCGGAATTTAACGGAACCCCCAAATCGGTAGGATCGAGGGTAGAACCGATAATCGTGTGGCAGAGAAGATTATTTGTCTCCGCCCAAGCCTCGATTCGGGCCGTTTTTCCGATTCCCGGAGGCCCTTCAAAATATAACGCGGCGTCCGCGTTCCGAGCATTGGTGAGATGTTGTTCGATCATTTCATCGTCCTTTCATTGGTGAACCGGGTAAGGTGTGTCGGGCAACTGTTCGATTTTTTGCAGGAGATCGGAAACTCCATCTTCGGAAAGATTCCGAATAACGTCGTCGGTTATCGGGGTGGAGTAGCAGAGGACAAAACTTTTATCCCCCTCCTTTTCCGTAAACTCTTCCCCGAAGGGGTAATCGAGAGGTATTTTTGAAAGAACAGCGAGTTCGTAACGGGGTTCTGAGGTGTTTAAACGGCAAAAGTCTTTGTCTAGAATAACGCTTGCCCCGTAGCCGTTTTCGAAAAAAGTAATAGCCTGGATTGGGGATGCCCCCCCTCGGGTTACTTTGAACTTTAAGTCTTTAAAGACCATTCGAATCTCCTTTTAATGAGAGAAGTGAACGATGCAAGAATCCCCCAAAAACTTGCAAAACTTTTTTACTCGGCGCTCCGAGCAAGGGGACAGCACGACGGAAACTCCGGCCCTACTAGACCCGAGAAGTCTTAGGGGGAGTTTTCGTTTTTTTGCCTCGGAGAGGATTTCTTCGAGGCTGTTTTCGGGGATACGGATTCGAACCGTATGCACGCGCCTTTTCCGGCGCTGCGTGATTCGCATAGAATCCTCCTTTTAGATTTTGAGATTTCCGAGAATGTCGTCTTCTTTTCTAGCCTCTTTCAAGGCTTCTTGTTTTTCGTCGAACATTTTTGCCGTGAGTAGCAGCAAAAGTGACATCCCAATAGCGCTCGGGATATTCTCGGCATCGAATCGGGCCACGGTATCGGAGAAAATCTTTGCAGTTCTATCGATAACATCGGGAGGGAGAATGCTTTGCATACTTTTAAGGCCTTTCACGACCCCCATGCCGTATAGAATCCCTTCCAAAAGTTCGGGATGTTGTGCGAGATAGTGCGTTCCCTCCAGGGATACGACGTTCATCGTGGTTTCGAGTTTTTTTCTCTCCTCGGCCGTTGTCCGTTTGAGAAGAGCCTCTTTTTCGGTACTGAATTTTTCCGGGTTCATGGTTTTCTCCTTTGATAAAGTTCCCACAATGAGAACTTTTGAAAAGGCGATCTAAACGCCCTTTCAAAAGCCCCCTTTGAGGGGAGTTATTTAGCCTCTTTGAAAACTAAGGATGAATTTTTTGAATCGTTCATTACTCCGCCCTTTCAAATTGAATGCTGTCCGGCTCGAATGCCCCGTCATAGTGCAGAATAGCATACTCTGGAGGGGCTGTGTTTAGCGTTTTTAGCCACTGTTTTAACGCTGTTTGTGCGTCTAGTGCGTGAATCCAACATTCGGGTTTATTGCGCTGAGCCCCCTGAAAAATACATACAAAACTTATTGAAGATGTTTTTTTCGGGACAAACGGAAACCCACCTAAATGAGTATAACGGCCTCCTTCGGAAATATCGAGTAAATCCTGAACCCTAAAAAGTGCTGAAAACCCGTGGGCGTTTCTGGTTTTTTTCATCATTTTGCTTCCTCAAACCACACAGTAACTTCTGGATACGCGGGAATGTATGCAACGTGGATTATGGCATACCCATTTCTCTGGGGGCGTTTCTTTCCTAGAAATCTCTTCCACGATTTTAGTAAACCAAACGAAGGTAAGTCCCCAAGAGGGAATCGCCCCGAGAATAGCGGGATATGGGGGATTCCTTCCCCCGGTAGGTCGAATGGGATCTCAAAATAGTTATGGGTGGCGATGAATCTTTCCAAATCTTCGACCTTGAAAATGGCCGAAAACCCATGCTTTTTGTCGGGATTTTCTGTCATGGGAGAGGCCCCCATCCGGCTTTTATCTCTCCGCATTTACAAATGCCGTAATGCCACTTGTGAATGTGGGAGTCTTTTTCAGGGATTGAAATGGCAGTTTCTTCTCCGTCGCTTTTGAGTTTTCTTTCGACGTGCCACTTTCCGTAACCGCCGTGACTAATCAGTTTTTTAATGGACTGTTTCATGTATTTCCCCCTTGTACACGATCGTTCCTCGATCGTTATAAATTGCCAACACGTTCTCGCTTACACGATTTTCCTCGTCGATCCAATAGTCTCTCACACGGATGAGGCATGTAGAATCCTCTGGGGTTGTTTGTAAGAGATGAATGTCTTTTTCAGAAAGGTTTAACCCGTAAGGGAGACGTGTTATTCTGCTCGGGTTTCCGCATACCTCTACTATTTGCGGGGCTTTGCAAAGTAAAGGACTGAATTTTTCGCCTTTAGGATATTTGTAGATTTTTAAGTCTTTCGACGCGATGAGAATATCTTTGTAACTGTTAACAGGTTTCACTTTCTTTCAGGCTCCTTCTTGTAAACGCAAACTCCTTCGGCGTCGTAAATCGCCACAAGTTCATCCAACACGTTGGCATTTAAAAGAATTTCTATAGTGGAAGATTCTGGGGTTCTCAGTATTCGGTTTCTATCCTCTGAGGAGAAGTACATAGTCATCATTTGCGCGAGGCGAAAAACTTCGAGAGTTGTTTCTATACATTTTAATTTGATTAGGTGTTTTTTGTGGGCTCTTAGCGCCCTTGATGTTTTATTTCTGGGGATGATATACTTTCTTTTGATGAGTACTAGGACTCTTTTCATTTTCATTTGTCGGAAACGCCTCAGTCCACCGCCCGTCGTGTTTTTTTGCGGGGGCGAAATATTGCCCATACTTGGGAGAAGAGGAGGACGCCAAATGACGCCCCCCATTGAATCAGGAGTAAATGCACGTTAAGGCCTCCTTTTTTGAGGGGTTACGCCCGAATCGGGCTTTAGCCCCCCATGTTTTGGCCGCGAGCATCAGAATGGCCCGCAAACCCTTTTGCTGCTCGATTTTTTCCGAATCGAGGGGATCGACAGCAAAGCCGAATTTCTCCACGTATTCTACGTTAATCTTTCCCCCTTCGAGAAGGGAGAAGCGAACGCGCAGGAAAAACCGTTCGCCATTCGGCCACGATCCTTCCAGCGTTCCCCCGTTTGGGGAAGAGGCATAATAATGGGCCTGGATTTTCATTTTACACCTTCCTTTCAAAATGATGGCCGAGAATGTAGAGCCCCCAAGCGCCTGGGGCAATAATCCCCTGGAGCGTTATCCAAAAAAGCACGTCTTTTGGATTGTGTAAAAGACCGTTCCACCAGAGAACCAAGGCGGCTACTGATTGGAACGAACACCAATAAACGACAAACGCCGGGGTTTCTTTGGCGATCGTTTTTTTCAGGTTCACGGAGTCTTTCCTTTCTCGCGCATAGCGCGTGGCTCCATAAGGCCTTGGGTTTTTAACGCAAGGCCCGAGCAACCGCGGGCTTTCTATGATTCCGTTTTTTCTGGATTACTCCAGAGAAGTTTCCCATCGGGGGCGAAAATGTCTAGAATAACCCACCAATCACTGCTCCGTGTAGTTTGAATACGGAGAACCGATTTTTGGGATGCTCCTTCGTATACCTCGGCCGTTTTTGAATCTACGTATCCTGCAGAGGGTTGCCTTTCGATGAAGTTTTCGACACCCTCAATGCTGGCTGTCGATGCCCCGTTCTTGATAACAGCCACGGTAATACAGGACGATTCTTTAGAAAAAAAAGAAAGAACAGCCGCGCCGTTTTTGTACCCCGGATAAAGGTACCCCGGATAAAGTTGGATGTTCGACTTCTGTATTAAGAAAATCATTTCTCACCCTCCAAATAAATGTCTAAAATGCAACTGTTATTTTTCATGAAATGCCCCCCGTATCGACCATGTACGATCGCATCACCTGGGGTTTTTTCAAGAGTTTTGGCTTGTTCGAGGGGGATACACATTGAAACCCCATCCGAAGAGGAAGGTTTTAAAAAAAGTATGGGGGCGTTTGCGGTCATCCTTTTCCAAACCCTCCCCCAATCATCTCCAAGTGTATACGACAAAATAGTTATTTGCGATCTTTTCACGAGAAATTCAATCGACTCCATCGTATACCTCAACAATCTTTCCCATGTAAGAGTCTTCGTATTTTAAGGAGTTTTCTTTATTCGGAAACTCCACCCAAAGGATTGTCTTTTCTGGGAGATTTTTTACCGCTTCCCATTCTTCCACCGGAATCCACACTAAAAAAAAATCCGGGAAACTAATCTCCCCTCTGAGTATAACGATTTTTTGGAGGTTATAAGTATAAAATACCATCTGGTCGCGCCCGGCCAAAGAGGGTTTGATGTTTTCTTCTATAGATGTCTTGGGTACCAAAAACTCCATTAGGAATCTCCTTCAAAAACTTCCATTATTTTCCCGATCAAGGGGTCGTTCCCCCCGTAAAGTTTTATATTTGCATCGTTTGGAAATTCAACTTTAAACAAGGCGGTGTTTGGGAGGTTTTTTACTATTTCCCATTCGCTCCGAGGAATCCAAAACACGCCAATCGATATAGCATGCTTGAAAATGTCCTCGTTAATACCCTCCGATATAACTATAATCGAGTTTTTTTGGCATTCAATCGTTTCTTGGAGAAAATTTGGACTTGTTGAAGCGCGGTTGATACTTCCTTTTTGTATAAGAAACTCCATTAGGAATCTCCTTCAATGACTTCTACGATTTTCCCCACCCAAGAGTCTTTTCCGCCACAAAGTTTTACACTTTCGTCGTTTGGAAATTGTACTCTAAAAATAGTGGTGTCGGGGAGGTTTTTCACTTCTTCCCATTCACTGTGGGGAATCCAAACTACGTTAAACTTTAGAGTATGTGCAACAGTTGTAATATTAAACTCTCCCGAAATAACTACGATTGAGTTTTTTTGGAACGTAAGCCTTTTTTGAAGTGTATTTACGCTGCTTACGGTGTTCACGATGTTTCCTTTTTGTATAAGAAACTCCACAGTAATCTCCTTTCTTTGAAATTCTTGTAAATCTTTATAGAACCGCTTGCTTTTTCCGAGCGAACGGTTTGAAAAGACTTAGAGTGGAAGAGACTCTCCCGTTGGGGAATAGACGTTTAGCGTTTTTACATATAATCCACACCTAGGATATGTTTTACAATATGTTTTTAGCCGGACAACACACGATTCGTTGATAGTTTCTAGGAAAGGGGTAGTTTTGGCGTCCATGAGTAAATATAAGTCTCCTTTTAATTTACCCGCTGGAATGTTCCAAAACAACTCTTCCGCCACCCCAAATTCAATTTTTTCAAATACAACAGCACTTTTTAATTTTAACGCGGAGACTTGGGGGTTGCTCGAGAAATGTTCGATATCTATTTGCGATCGTTGCACGAGAAAAATCATCGAACAATCTCCTTTCCGTCGGGGTCATAGGCCCCTATAATCTCTGCCCAGACTCTATAATAGCCAAATTTATTTTTTTTGGGGGGTTGGATGAAGAAAATCTTCAAGCATACGATCGCTTCTTTTGGAAGTTTTTTTAAGAACTGGTAATTTCTGTATGTCACATTCAGGGAGTGCCGCCGAAAGAAAAGCCTCTCATTCGGAATCCCTTCAGTAGCCTGCAATACTTGGGCTTTTGAAACTGAAATCCTCCTTTGGTAAATTGAATTGCCGAAGGCTTCCCATTCTGTTCCTCCAAATTGAATGTGTTTTCTTTGGGTAAGAAAAATGGTCATGGAGAAACCTCCTTTCCTTCACGATCGAACACCTGGAGGATTTTAATGTTCCACGGGAGTTTTTCTCGAATGCGAATATGCAGAGTCGCCCCTTCTGGAGCGTTTTGTAACTTTTGAAGTTCTCGGGCTGTCATTGTTGCTTGGTCGTAAAAATAACCGGGGCCGGGATTTTGAGGTGTCTCTTTAAAAAAATACTTCCCCCGAACAACCGGAAAACCCCGTGCGGTGAAGTGTACCCATGTTCGGGGCGTTTTTCTCGCCGCGGCACCGAGGCTGTAGAACGTCTCCTCCATGGAGGGTTTTATGTGTTCTTTTTGAATGAGAAATTCTGAGAAATCAGCCACAGGAATCCTCCCCTCCGTTTTCGTCGTATACCTTCAGAACTTGCCCTATCCAATAGCCGAAATAATGGCCGAAAGGGGGGATTGCAGTATTAACGATCCGAATATGAAGGGTTGTTTCGGGGGGAAGGAGGAGAACGCGCTCTGGATAGTCTTCCTGTTTCAAAAACTTCACTATCACGTTTTGTTTGGGGAACCACGTTCTATAAGAGGGGTGTTTCGTTCGGTTAAGCGTGACGAACTGGGGGATTTTAGTAAATAGCGGATAACCATCGTCTATAGGTTCTAAAAGTTGTATATCCCCCCGTGTTGCTAGAATCTCAAGGGTTATTTCTTTAAGATCGGCCATAATGTTCTCCTTTCCGAAGAGGGACTAGAGGAGGGACTGCGGGTTTTTGAGGAGGGACAAGAGGCTTTTTGAGAAAGGACTCCGGGCTCTCCTAGAGTATCAATCGAATGCTACGAACGAACAGCGCCCTGCTTTTCGGGCGTAGTCTCTTCTCCGGGCGTTTCTTCTCCTAGAGAAGCGCGGCTCTTTTTCTCTCGATCCTCCCCGCCTCTTGATTTTCTTAAGAAGCAAGTAGGCGCTTTCTGTTATTCCGCTTTTGGGGTGTACCCTGGGGCTCCCAAAAGTAGGATAAAATGATAAGGGAAAGTTTGAGAAACGAAAAAGAAGTAAAAGTTTTTCTTATCTTTCGTTTCTCGAATTTTCGCTGATAAATGTAAATGGCGCTTTCAGGTTTCAAAATGAAAAAAAGCCGGACGACGTGTTTTCGCCCGTCATTCCTGGGGGGAATGTTAATCGCGCCGACGATCTCAAAGGCGGCCGACCGCGAAAAGCCCGAAGAGGCCTTTCGCCGGAGCGAAAAGCCTTTTCAGGCACGAAAACTTGAAAACGTGTTAGGCGGAGGCTTTGCTTTCGTATGCGTAGACTTGAGGGAGCAGAAGCCCGAAGGTTTTCTTGCTCAGCCCGACTTCCTCGATTTTGATTTTGGCGCGCTTCAGGAGCGTTTTGTACGCCTCCGAGCGGGTTTCGTTCTGGTTCTGCGTGACCTCGATATTCTCCGTGAGGAGTCCATCGATGCTCACCGCGAGCCAGTGCCGCATCCCGTCGCGATGGTATTGGATCGTAGCGGGTTTGGCGAGGAATGCCGCGCGAACCTCATACTTGAGGGTATTGGCGGCGGGGGTCGCTTGGGTGTCTGCCATGTTGTTTCTCCTTTTTAAGTGTGAATGAAGCGCGAGGCTTCACGAGGCCCCGTGGTTTTTCACCGCGAAGCCTTAGTAGCCTAGTGCTTGAAAACCCGTACTAAGCGAGGCGTGGATTCTACCTTACAGGCCGCAGCAAGTTGATTGGTCGCCGCGACATAATGGCATAGCGCCTTGCTTTGCATGGATTGGATTGCTTTGGCCTGCGAATAATCCCAGGCTTCGAGCGCGTGGTTTAAGCGGTGTTCAAGCGCGTCACAATGAGCGCTTGCACGTTCCGCCTCATCCCAGAGTTTAGCGAGGGTTGGTTCCATAACAAACCTCCTACCTCTCCCCTTGCGGGGGAGGTTTACACGTTTTCAAGTTTTCAAAGTTCGGGTTCTCGGTCGGGTTCTCGGGTCGATTGCTTTCCTCGACCCTGTGAGACTATCATACCAACCCCAAGCCACAAAGTCAACAGTTTTCAAAAGTTTTTTTTCGAGGCTTGGGTTTTCCGTCCGTGCGATTCTCAGAGGATTTCTCCGAACGTTGGACGTTCCCGCCCTAGTCTACCACGACACGCGATGCAAGGATACGACAAAAGTCGCACCCCACCATGCACCCCCAACCTACCCAGCGCCTACTCGCTTCCTTTCTATAGCATCCGCTTGGTGTACCATCCGGCATCCGTCCGGCATCCAAGCGGTCACTTGCTTGCGATCTCTAGCACGTGCTTCACTCGCCAAGCAGTTCCCTCCGAACACTTGTTCGCTAAGGGTGCCAACCTGTTGCTGCATCCACCAAGCCTCGACCAACCAACCCCTTGCTCGCTTCATTCACCAAGTTAACGCTCGATCGGCCAAGCAGGCCCTCGCTCTCTTGGTGTGCCAAGGGAGTGCTTGATAGACCAAGCTACCGGGGGGTAGCCTCCTTTGGAGCAGAGGGTGGTGGGTGGTGCTACCCTCTAAAATTTTCCCCCCTCGCGCGCAAGTGGCAGGTCTGACAGGATAACCAGAAACCCCTGGGAAAGTTAAAAAACCAAAAAAACCAAAAACGGGTTGTTGATTTTTTTTCTCCCCCCACTCCAAAAACATGGCGTTTTTCTCAAGAAGAACGCCCCAACTGTTTACAAAAATAGCGGCAGTCGCAGCCACGCTACGATCACCGCTACTTTTTCAAACGGTGGCGCGGGGTTGCCTCTATGCTGCCATTATTGGAACATTTTGGCATACTTTCTGCCAGAATAATGCCTCTTTGCCGAATTTCGGCAATGTCGTTGCCGATTTTCGGTTAGTCGGGAGGCGTCTCGCTTTCCCTCAAAAGATCGAGAACGTCCTCATCGTCGGCAGCGAGGGCCCTCCCCCGCAGTTCCTCCCACCAATCGAAGGCTTCGCGTTCTCGGCGGGGCGTGGAGTCATGCGCCCCACCACGGCGCAGGTTCGTTGGGGGCCCCCGGCGGGGAACGGTGGGGGCTTTGGAGTCCTTACGTTTACGCACCCGCCCCCCCGTTTCGCGAGTCTTGCGCGGCGAGTTCTTTTGCGCGGCGCGGGCACTCGCACTCGGTGTAGTGGTTGAACTCGCCGAGTCTATTCCACCCTAAACTGGATGTAGTCCTTTTGGAGAAAGTAACGTCATTTGCGGCGAGCCCTAGGCGATAGACGGTAGGGCCTCCGTCAAATCCGATGAGGACTTGCACGGCCGCCCCGGAGGGGTGGAGGAAGTGGCGCTCCCCGCAGTCTAACCCCCCGCCAGGTACCGCAGTGGTGGGGAGGTCGTTTCGAACACCGTAGCGCCGGGTAACGTGAAACGCTGTCGCTCCTGCAGGGCGCGGCGCGGCTAGCATCGCCCCGAGAACGAGGTTCTTCGCCGGAGCGCCCCCGTAAATGCGTAACTGCAGCCCAACGTCGGAGGCGTGGGTGGAGGTGAGTACGAGGGCCTTCTCGTCGAACGCTTGGAGCAGATGGTCGCGAAGAGTGACGGGGGTTACACTAGAGTTATAGGGGTAGCTCACCGTCCACGTAGGGTCACCCCACCGCGACGTGGTGTTCCCCACCGAAAGCCCGAGCATGGCGTTCCAACCGTAGATGCCGTTACCGAGAATGTCGTAGCCTCTCAATTCCAAATTCCCGCGAACGTAGTCAGAGAAGGCCCCATCGAACGTCGCGATGGGCATGAGCCACTCCGAGCGGCACGTCTCGTGAAGTGTGGGCATCTCCGAGAAATCCACCGAGGGGGGTGGCGGCTCGGGCGGCGGGGAGGTCGATTGTGTGGGGAAGACTAGAATGTTGGTGCCCCCTATGGAGCCCCCTACAACCGGAGAGGTTGTGGAGGTTATGGAGGGTGCGAGGGGGATGGTGAGCGTACTCCCCGTACTAGAGGGGGGCGGACTCGTGGAGGATGAGTCCCCCGAAAGCCAGGTTCGAACGGTGTTAAAAAAATTCATTGCGTGTTCTCCGAAGAAACTTTTGCATGGACGAGGAGTTCTTCCACAAATGTACTGATACCACGTTTGGGGACGGGGGCGCGCCAACGTTTGATCGAAGGCAGCGGCGGGATAGAGATGGGGCAGCGGCACCGCTGGAATTGCTGGAAGTGGTAGCGGTAATAATGCGCTCCACGAAGCCCAAAGGAACGACACCACCAGGCCATGCGCCAATCGCGACGGGCGCGGGCGTTCACCGCTCGGCTCAAAGCGACGTACCCGTCGAGTCCCTCTCCAACATCGGCCGGGGGGCTCACTCTAACCCCATACGAACGTGGTAATAGGTCATCTGCGAGATCGGGACGGCAACCCCCGAGGTGTCTATGCGGTAGTGGCGCGTCTGAATGCGGAAGTAGGAGCCCTTTCTTCCGAGGTACTCTTCGTCGGCGAGCCCCCGCATCCAGAGGAGGTAATCCCGCGTGGTCTGGGAGGAGGGAGCGGAGGCAGGAAGGATTCCCCGCGAGAGAGGAGTGGGGGTTGGCGTTGTAGACATATACGAAGCATACACCCACCCCCCAAAGGCTTACGATGACTTTTGTCGCAGGGCCGAGAAGTCGAGTCCAGGGCGAAGGATCGAGCAGTCGATGGGGTTCGAGCCGAGCCCGATTCCGGGTATTTGGCCGTGCCCGGTGTACTGGTGGAGCGTCCAGTCCCTCCACCCCTGCGGCATGATGGGCTTCCCCGGAGGGGTGCCGTAGCTCGCGACCCAAAGGGGATGCCCCGAGAAGTCCGCGCTTCCCGAAAACGAGTAGTCCCACGTATCGGCGTTGGTGTAGATGATGGGGGTGCAGCCGAACGCTGTGCGAATTCTGGCCAAAAAATCGGCCAAACGCGAGATTTTTTCGTTCAAACTCATGTTCGCGCCGCCTCCAGTGAGCGACTCTTCCTCAACGTCGATCATGGGACGCAGCGTTCCTTGGCGTCCATCGACAGCGGCCAAAAAGGTGGTCGCTTGCGCCCCAGCGTCGTCGGTAGCAATCCAAAAATGGTAGGCCCCAAAGGGCAGGCCCACGGCCTTGCAGCGGTCGTGGTCGTAGGCGAAGCTCGTCCCATCGTCGTTGGCGGGGTTCGCACCGTAGCTCGCCCGAGAGAAGACGAAATCGACGTACTCGGACTCCTTTGCAGCCGCCCAATCCACTTCTTCGCCTTGGACGTAACTCACGTCAACTCCGTGGATGATCGTATCGAGCATGGTGGGGGTTTCTCTCTCCCCCAAGAACCGCTGGGGGCGCGGCGTAGCTCCCTCTATCGTAGCGCATTCTCAAAAAAAACTCCCTCGCCCCCCCCCCCCGGTTTGTTTTTTTTAGATTTTCCCAGGTGAACCCCCACGTCATGGTGTATAATACACCAGTCTATGAAGCAAACATCCCGCGTCAAAGCCGCCCGCCACGGACTTCATGCCCCTGGTGAGTATTGTTATCTCTGCGCGAAAGAGCGCGAGGCGCGTATCGACGCTGACCTCCCCCCTCCGGTCGAGCCGCAAGCGGTCAAGCGCCCGAAAGACCCGTATCTCGGGCAATCCATCCCTGCGTTAATGAATACCAAACGCCGCGTGGGGAAAGGGGGGTCGAAGTCGGGGCGTCGTAAAGCAACGGTCAAACGCGGGACGGTCATCTGCCAGAACTGCAAGATCGAGCGAAAGTACTGCGACTGTTCGGAGTACGAACCGCGATCGTTTTTCGTCGCTTCGAAAGTAAGCGCGTTCGCCCAAGCCCGCCTTCGGGACGCTGGGGCGTCCTCGGGTTTCATTCTCGAAACCATTGCGCGTATCTACGACCAGCCCGAGAGTCAGGCGCTCGCCGAGATCGAACGACTCTTCAAACACCTTCAACGTATCCCCGACCCCGTTATAACTCGCGTTCCAGAACCAGAGAAGCCGTGACCTCAGCCTCTATTGACGAGGTAACGATCCTCGTAAACAAATCCGACACCGACATTGACGGGGATACTTCTGAGTTCGAGGTGTTTCGTTTTGGACGATTTTTGGCAGAAACCGAAAGTCCGACACTGAAAATGCTGTACAGCCCCCGCACCGAAACCTCTTGGATAAAAATCAACACTTGTTTTTTGGAAAAAAGCGCTTTTGAGCGCATCCACAAAGCCCCCGAAGGCGGAGTGTTGCGGTTGAAACTCACGCATCGAATCTTCAATAAAGAACTCCCCGCCCACGCGGGGCCCTTCCACCCGCAATTCAACCCGATGGTCGCCCACAATTATGACTATTTTGTAGGAACGCTTTTGGAGGTCTATTCCTCGGCAGGAGAACTGCTAGATGCCTAAATCTTTATCCTACTTTTGGGGAGTGCAGTTGCAACCTTCATGCATATCAAGGTATTCTGAGACTGAAGGCGCTTCCTCCTGCACGAGTCGAGGTTAACCTGAAAGATTGGCGTACGTGGGAGCGATGGTGCGATACGATCGCTGCCCCTTTTCGACCTCACACCCCAGGCGGCGTTCTTGGGGCCCCTCCGGGGGTCGGAGAACCCGGTTGGCGCTACGACGCCGTTGCCGAGCTATCCTACGCTTGGCGGTATCGAAGAGAGCGCGATTGGCTCGACGCGCTCTTTGTGTTTGGCTCGGAGTGGTTCGATGCTCTGTCGGAGGGTGTACCTCCGCCAGAGACTCCCGCTCCCGACTCCTCCACCCCCAACTCCTACGAACGCGATGCGTTCGTCGTGTTTGCGTGGCGCACGTGGAGGGCCTACCCCCTTGAAGTAGCTACCCCGATCATCCAGGCGGCGTTGAACGCCCCAGAGAGTTTGTGTGATACCCGTGTGGAGACTGATTGTAGCGGTGGGGGTGTTCCTGGTTAGTCTCGTGGCGTACTTGCTCTATGCCGCGAAAGCGATTATCACTGCAAAGATGAATGGCGGCAAGTAATGAGTGTTGATTGGGGCGAGAAGCACGAGAACATTCCCTGGCTGCAGATTCGCGCGGACTATCTCACCGGGGCCTACACGCTTCCCCAACTTGGCGAGCGGTACGAAATCCCGTGGACGGACATTCGCACCAAAATGTCACGCGACCGCGCAAACGGCATGCCGTGGGTGACGCGGGCGGGCATCGAAGAGGCCGCGCTCTCGACGTTGACCCGGGCCGTTGCCGACGTTGCGATGGAGCAAGCCGCCGAGCAACTCGCGCAGAACGTCACCAAACATATCGAGATCGAAGCCGCCATGCTCGATCTTGCCCATCAAACGCTGCTCAAAGCGAAAGAGGGTCGGTTGACGTTCGCCCGTACCTCCGGTGAAGCCGAAACCGTGCGCGCCGTTATGGAGGCTGCATCGGCAGCCGTTCGCGCCAGCCGCGAGATTCGCGGTATGCGCCAGGGCGAATCGTCGATTCCTGTAACCGAGGAAGACGCTCGTATCGAGCAGGCCGTTCTCGTTGTAAAAGAAAAGCCGAGTGAAGCAAACCGTACTTGAGATTCTTCCCCACCAGGCCGAGTTAATACGGTGCGATACGCCGTGGGCCGGGGTGCGAGGAGGAGTCGGCTCGGCAAAGACGACAGCGTTGTGTTGGTGGGTGTGGGAGCGGATGCGGAAGTACCCACTCGCGACCACGTACGTCATCGGCGCTGATTACGAGCAGTCACGTCGTGGGTTCTTCGCCACGATGATTAACATTTTAGAGGAACAACTCCATTGGAAAATGGGGCGCGACTTCGAATATCGCGAAACACCGAGCCCGGTGTTGACCCTCCTCGATACGCGAGCAAAACTCCGCTCGCTCTCGGCGCAACAAGCCGAGCGCATCCGTTCGGTCGAAATTCAGACCTTGGTATGCGAAGAACCGCAAACATGGATGGATGGAGAGCGCGTGTATCGCGTCCTCTCCGGTCGTTTGCGGCACTCTCTCCGGTCGAAGCAACTCTACCCCGAAATGTCGGTACAGGCACGGCTATCATTCAACCCCCCCGTTCCGGCAAACGGTCACTGGCTCTACACCCTCACCGCAGAGGCATGGCCCGAGTTGGGCTATCCCTGCTATCGGTTCTCGACCCGGGATAACTACCTCCTCCATCACGGAGAGCAGTACATCCGCACTCTTGAGGCCACGCTTCCCAAAGAGTTGTGGCCTGCGGAAATTGAAGGCGAGTGGGTCTTTGGTGTTGCAGGTGTGTATCGGTCGTTCGACTGGCACACGCACGTTCACGAGTTGGGGGCTATGCCCGTTAAGGGCCTCCCCCCGCTCGCCTTCGACAAGTCTCGACCCATTTGGTGGTCGCACGACTTTAACGTTCATAAAATGTGTTCGGTTATCGGACAAGTCCAGGAGCAGCATCAAGTTGTCGTCCCCTTCGATTCGTCCAAAATTCAATTCCACCAGAAGTTCGCGCAAGACCAAACGATTGTTACTGACCCTCGTTGGCAGTCTCGTATTATGTACGTTATTGACGAACTTGTGGTTCGAGATGCTGGTATTCCTGACGTTGTGGAAGCGTTTGTTGCTCGATACGGAGACATTGCCCGCTCCTGCGGAGTGATTCTCTGCGGGGATGCTTCTGGTTCGAATAGAGCCCACACGATTTCTTCACGCGCCGCTGCGCGTTCGAACTGGGAGATCATGCAAGAACTTCTCGCACGAGCAGGTATCCCGGTAGAGATGAAACTCCCACGGGAAAACCCTCCGGTGCGCGATAGAATTAACGCAGTCAACGTGCAGTTGTCGTCGGGGGAAGGCCCGGGAATGCTCATTTCCAAAGGGTGCAACGAGATTGCAACCGACCTCATCTCCGTCCGTTGGAACGAAAACGGCGATTTAGACAAACGTGATATGGAGCGTACGCACATGAGTGATGCCCTGGGGTATTTCGTGTGGCAAGTACGCGGTAATCAAGGAAATATCGACATTCCTCGCAGCCTTATGGAACGGTAATAGTAGTGGATTTTCTTACGCTTCGAAAGAAGATTGCGGACAACGCCCCCCCGGGCGTATCCGAACGCTTCAAACGATTGACGGCCTTAGAGCAGATGCTCGACGGAACGGCGTATCAAGTTCTCGAAATTCCGTTCGACAACGAGTATGACGTTGGCGACCGTTACATTCCGATGCGCGATCGCCGCCCTTCGTTGGTATACAACCTTCCGAAGATTATCGTCGATCAAACGAGTACGCTGACGTTCGGCGAAGCGCATTTCCCGCACATCCGTTGCTGGAAACCCGGTGGAGTGAAGTCTACTCCCGGAGAGAACCGCAACGATGAAATGGAGCGCGCCATCGAGCATCTCATCGAGTTCTGCTCGATTGAAATGGCGATGCTCGACGCGGTGTATACGGGAAGCGTCGGATGCGCGGCGCACATCGTGCGCGGCCTTGGAGATTCGAAGACTCCCTCCATCGAAACGATTCGGGGGAAGTTCGCCTCTCCGCAATTCGACCCGAAAGACCCGTCGAAACTCAAACAGTTAACGATTACGTACACCGTCGTTGGCGAAGAATTGCTCTCGTTAGGATACGAGCCGTCGCTCGTAAAGAAACCCGACGAGATGTATTGGATGAAGATTGAGATTGACGACAAGGAAGAACGTCGGTTCATCCCCGTCGATACGAAAAAGTACGTCCTCATCCTTCAAAATCTTCAAAAAGACCCGAAAGATCGCGACCCCGAGTTCGAATGGCATATCGACAACGACCGCTCGTACACTCACGGCTTTAACGTCGTTCCGGTCGTGTGGTATGTCAACCCCCCGGCGAACTCGCTCCTCGACGGCACATCGACGTTTGAGTGTATTTGCGACTTCGCGGTAGAAATCAGCTATCAACTCTCGCAGGTTGGTCGTGGTCTTCGGTATAGTGCCGACCCGACGATGGTGGTAAACTCCGGCGATTTGTGGAGTCTCTCTCCCGAGAACCGTTTTAACGGTGCGGCGAAGATTGAGAAAGACCCGTCGCGGGCGATGGTTCTCGGTAAAGACGGCGATGCAAAACTCTTGGAGATGAACGGCCAGGGGATGCAAACGTCTTTGGAGTACGTGCGACTTCTTCGCGAATACGCGATGGAAGTGGTCGGCGGGTTGAAAGCCGACTCCGAAACGGCGAAAGGCACGGAGTCAGGGCGAGCGTTAGAGATTTTGAATCAGGCGCTCGTGTGGCTCGTCGAACGTCTTCGCGTTTCGTACGGCACGAACGGGCTAATCCCTTTGCTACGTATCATCATGGCAGGCATCGAATCGGGGGCGCTTGTTGTCGATGGACTCGACAAATCGAGCTTCGACTCAACCGCTCCGATTCGCCTCGTATGGCCGAGTTGGTGGACTCCTCGTGGCGCAGACTTCTCCGCGCACATCCAAGGCTTGGAGATGCTCGCTGGAGGTTCTTCCACGACTCCCGTACCGCTGTTAAGTCTCGCGACCGTCACTCGTCTTGCCGCGCAGGCCGCAGGTATCGACGACCCCAATCGTGCTGCGATGGAGGCGGTCGAAGAAGAACTCCAGCGCCGAAAAGAGGCTGAGTCGAAAGACCCCGCCTCGACCCAAAAAGATTCTTCGCCGGATTTGAAACCCCCGAAAACCGCTGAAGAGTAATCCCTCACCATCGGGTGCTTGACGCGCCCAGGAGACTAAAAACTACATGGCCGACCCTGCAACTGGTTTGCAAGACCCCCCGAATCCCCCCACCCCTCCGGGTGATGATCCTCTCGACCACAGTACCTCCAATCTCGACGACAATAACCCGAAAACGTTCTCCGAGTCCGTCGTTCGAGAGCTTCGAGAAGAGGCGAAGAAACGTCGCCTCGAACTGCGCGAAGCGCAGGCGCGAATTGCAGAACTCCAACGTCTTGAAGACGAGCGTGTTCGGGCAAAACTCGAAGAGGAAAAGAAATATCAGGAGTTGGTAGAACTCGAACGTTCGAAATTTCGCGAACTGGAGACGAAGTACTCTAACGAGTCCAAGCAGTTCTCCGAAAAAATTCTTCGCGCTGAAATTCGAGCGAAGGCCGTTGAAGCGGGAATTGTCGATCCATCCGACATTGAAACGCTTCCTCTGGAAAACGTTACCGTCGAGCAAATTCCTGATTTCGTCGAGTCGTTAAAAACGACGAAGAAGCATTGGTTTAAGCCCACGAGTTCCGATGCTCCCCCCGCTCCCCCGCGTGGAACCGTTCCTCCGGGCCCATCTCGCGGCACCCCCAAAGGGTCGAGTGCTTTCGATCTCAGCGCAGATGAGTTTCGAAAGAAGATGCAGGAGTACGGCGTCAACTTAAGCTAACGCTGAGTGTGGACTCAGGTAAATTATCTCGGCTGTCGATCGGCCACGAATTGCGGTGAACCGCTTCCTGCGAACTGACGTGAGCAGTTTTGTAACTAACCGCAAGGAGACTGCCGATAATGGCTTTTGACAATTTCCCTCTGGCTTTGCAGCCGATCCTCCAGCAAGATATGTTGGATCGGGCGTTCCAGTCGCAACTGGGCGCGCTCATGGCGTATCGCAAAGCCGCTAAAAAGAACCCCATCCCGGTGGCTGCTGGCGAAGTCTACATTCGCTCGCGTGCTGGCCGCATTGCACCGTCGTTGGCGACTGCAAACCCCGCAAACAACACTGGTCTGGACAACGGACTTTCGATTGGCGGTGTTGGTTCGTCCAACTCGGTGTATCCATTCGAACAGTTCTTGGTGAGCCTGGGCATGTACCCCGGTGTCGCCATCGACCTCAACGTTATTCAGAACTACGAAGCAATCGCCTCGGTGTTCATGCAGAATAACGCCGACCTCGCCCAACAGGCCGCTCTCTCGCTCGACCTCATCTGCGCTCTTACGCTCCACCAGGCGTACGAGAGTGGTGTGACGTGGGCGACCGCGCCGACCTCGGCTTCGACGACCCTCCACGTCGATAACATCAAAGGTTTTGACACCGCGTTCCAGACCTATACGATGATCGACGGGAACACCTACGCGGGCGGAACCCCGCAGGCGGTTTCGGCCACCTATACGCAGAACGCCACGGTCTATCCGGCCAGCGGCGCGACCCCGTATACGGTGACGGTTAGCGGCGTTGCTGCTGACGGCACGAACACCTCCTCGGCAATCGGCTATACCTCGAACGCCCCCATCGGCGTTTCGGGCACCTTGACCTTCACCGCTGCACAAACGTTTGCAGAGGGTGACGTTCTCGTTGCCGCCGATGCCCCCCAGATGATTCTCCCCGGCAACATTCGTAGCCGTTACCAGATGACGCAATCTTCGACCGCTCAGTTGCAGATGTTCGTTAACGCCGTCGCTCAGTTGCGCCGGAACAACGTCCGTCCGCAGCCCGACGGCACCTACCATTGCTTCATCGACCCGCTGTTCATGGCCCAGATGTATGCCGACCCGCAGTTCGAAATCCTCTTCCAGGGGCAGTCGGACTCGGCGGTGTACCGCGACGGTATCGTGTCGAAGATGCTGGAAATCACCTTCATCAAGACCACGAACACCCCGACCTATCAGTTCACGAACAGCGCAGGCACCGACCTCTACGCGAAACATGCAATCCTCGTGGGCGACGGCGCTCTCCTTGAGTGCCCGTTTGCTGGCGTCGATCGTGCGATTCGCGAAATGGCGGATATGGAACTCTCCAAGATCAATATTGAGGAGAATATCGCATTCGTCAATCGTCCGATGCTCGACCGTTTGGGGCAGATCATCTCCCAGACCTGGTACTATGTCGGCGGCTTTGTCGCTCCGACTGACGTTACCATTACCCCCAAGGTCATCCCTTCGGCAACCTCGGCGCGCTACAAACGTGCGGTCGTTCTCGAAGTCGCTTCGCTCGTCTAAGAGTAAGGAGTAGTAGTTATGGGTGTTCCCACCCAACCCTATCCCTACCCCGGTTCGCCCTCTCCGGTGGCAGCAGTGTCACCGGAGGCGGTGCCCACGGGGGCTGTCGGAGAAATCTCCGCTGCGGCTGTTGAAGGGTACGCCCAGGCAACGATTACGCTTTCCGGCACCCCCGCTTCGGCGGATACGGTAAGCGCAGTTATTGACGGGAAAACCACCACGTACACGCTGACGGGTACGGATACTCTCGCTACGGCGGCTACCGCCCTGGCAGGGGATATTAACGCGAACAGCGCCGTGAATGCTCTCGTCGATGCTACTGCAGCGGGCGATGTAGTTACGGTAAAAGCGTTGCTCGAAGGCGTTATTGGGATGTACTCGTTTTCAGCAAGTGCTACCGGAATTACTGCAACGGCCTCTGGAACCGAACTTGATTTTCTTGGGAACGTCGTTGTTCCCAACCAATCATTTTCGTTTAACACCCCCAACGGTGTGGAGTCGTTCTACACGGGTATTCCCCGCGTCGTCGATGCCGCAACGAAATCCCTTCTCAAGAATAGTGGGTTAGTCCGTTAATGATTGTCTCAAGACGTACGACCGTGGCGACCAATTCGGGAATCGCGGTCGTTCAGCCGAACGTGCCTATCACCGATCCCTCCACGCTTCAAGCCTTGCAGCGTGGGGGGACGGCCCTCATTGACGAGGAAGCCCACCACGCTAGCGATTACATCGTCGAGAAATCTTTCGTCGGTCTTCTCGCAAGCGGCCCCAAGGGTTTTAAGAAAGGGGCTCACGTCGAGCCCGTTCTTGGAAAGTATCTGAAAGATGCGGGGCATCCTTTGAGAGAACCTTTAAACGTTCTTTTAGAAAAAGCGCGCTTGGAAGCTCTCGAACAAACCCCCGAACCGGAAGAAAAACCCGTCGTTCGCAGAACGCGAAAGGGGCAGCATGGCGCTCTCTCAGCGTGAAAAAGTAGACATTCGGCGTCACCTTGACGTGGCGTTTGCTGGTGTCCCTTCTCAAGATTATGCTTTGGGTATTCGTACGTTTACCCGTGCGGGTCAGTTGGAGTATTATATGAATAATCTTCAAACGACCGAAGAAAGCGTTTTGACGGGTAGACCTTTTGGGTCTATACGTCTCTACGGTGTAGCAACCGCGGGGGCGGTTATCAACATGGGAGTGCAGTTGGCTGGAGCCTCATCCCCCACGCCGATTACCTACACCGTTACTTCCACCGATGTTACCTCCCCGCTCCCCCTACAAACGATTGCGCTTAATGCCGCTAACGTGATTAACTCTACGCCAGGTCTTGGCGTAGTTGGTAGTGGGGGTCAGTTTATTGCGGGTACTCCCCCGCAGAGCGGGCCAAACTTTAGCGAGATTATGTTTCTCGCTCAGGGGTTTACGACGTTTACGATTAGCGTTTCGATTACGTCTGGGCCAACGACGTTCTCCGCCGCCATTATCGACAACGGGGATGTCTATCCAAACCCTCAGGTTTCTTTTCAGAACCCCGACGGAACCACCACGTCGTATTACGGCTATCTCCCTATCTGTAATTTTCTTGAAGGTGAGATCGCCATTTCTTCGCAAGATTTGTCACTCGTTTCTGCTGGCGGTCTTTCCACTCAGGCGGCTGCACGGTTTCGCCCCGATCAAATCGACCAACGCTACGCGCTCTATCGTCTTTACTGCCAGCGTCTTGGCAAAGTAATGTCTACGGGCATTATCAGCTACGGCTACCCGCACGGCGGAGCGATGGGCCAAAGCATCGGCATCGTCGTATAACACTCGTCACGTAAAGGATATAAAATGGCTGTTGCTGATTTTCGGGGTTTTGAGGCGTACTTTGGAGGCAACTCGTATGACTTCCTTTCTGGCGCTGGCCCGTTCATGGTGAAGAACGGCGGTGGCCGCATTTGCCGTCTCGTGAATACCTCGACGACTGCACAGACGGCGACGATTTCGGTGTACGACTGTGCCACGACTTCCTCGCTTTCGAATCTGCTGTTCTCCGTCGTTCTTGGGGCCTCTCAAATCGTAGACCTTCAACTCCCCTTCTATAACGGCCTGGTCATCACAACTACGGCCTCTCTGACGAATCCGGTTGTTGTAACTTCGCGATGAACATTGCTTCTCTTAACGCCCGCGTTCAGTACGGTCGTGGAGTAGCAGCATCGAAACTCGGGCAAACGTACGACGTATACTCCCTCACCGCAGCGTCAAACGGGCAAGTCGTTTCGGGTACTCCACGTTTAACGGGATTCCCCGCCTCGCTCACGCATTGGGGCGATGCTAAGGATATTGAAAACCATATCCTTGGAACGCTATCGTTCGGCGCAACGTGCGACAATCGGTATCTTCGACTTGGCGATATTCTCGTGGGCTATGGGTACGGTTCTGAAAACGCCATGTACGCCGTCGCACAACTGCGACCGTTCAAGCAAACCGTTCTTGTCCGTACGGAGCAACCCGCGACGATCACTCGCCCGACAACGAATAACGTTTCGTTAAATCCTACAGGCCCGACGATGGTTACTTCGTTCTCCGGGCTGGAAAAGATGAACGAGCTTGTGCTGACGCTGGTGAATGGAACGTACTCGTTTCAATCCTCGGGAACATCGGCAATGGTTCCTGTGGGGATTCAGCCCACGGACTCTTTACGCGAGTACCCTCCGTCGAAGATTCCTACCGATACGCGGCGTCAGGTTTTTATCGGGTACATCCCCCTTCTCCCCGGGGTCATTCTTGAAGAAAACGATGTTATCTCGTCGGGGTCTGCCGGGGACAGGTATCGTATAGCGATGAACTACATTGCAGAATACGGCCTCGAAGGGCAGATCGTCGTTTTAGAGAAACTGCTCGTCTAATGCGGTTTGTTATTGTTGACGACTCGCGTATAGAACGCGCCAAGTTACGGGGCATTCTCGAACGTTACGGCCATGAAGTAATCGGGGAAGGCGCGAACGGCCAGGAGGGGATAAACCTCGTGGACTCCCTCAAGCCTGATGCAGTTATTCTCGATGTAGTTATGCCGAAATTATCGGGGGATGTGGCGGGGTTCGTCGTGAGAGAACGCCACCCAAATATAATGATGTTCTTCGCTACAAAGAACAACCAGAAGGCTATTCAGAGAACTCAAGAGTTCCTGAAAGCCGCCCTCGTCGTCAAACCGTACGAAGATGCTTTCGTAAAATCAGCAATTGAAAGTCAGGAGCGCGAACATGGCTTCGGTGTATGACGTTCTGACGGGGCTGACAGAGACAATAAACTCTTCGATCGTTAATGCTGGCATCACCAATAAGGGCTATATCCGCCCCGGCTGGCCGAATATGCCGGAATTAACGAAACAAATGGAGCAAGTTCCCGAGCAATATTACGTTTCCATATACCCACTCTCTGACGAAACGAATACCACTCGATTCTTCCCCTCAAACCTCACCGGGATAATCGGTGCTGTTCCCACGCTTTCCTTGACGGCGAGCGTTTCCTCAAACGTTATTACATTTGGTGGAACGCCCCAAGGGGGAGTAAATATCGGGGTAGACTTTTCCCCAGGGGCTCTCTACCAAACAACCTCCAGCGATACGCTCGCAACAATAGCTACAAACGTGGCGGCAGCGTTAAATTTGGCAAGCGGCATTGCCGCGGCGGCTTCTGGGGATACCATCTCCGTTACTGGAGTAACGAACTTCACCGTAAATCTTGGGTTGACGGCGTTGGGGGGTTCTGAGGTATTGAGAACTATCCGCAACTTCCAAATATCTATCTGGACTCCAAGTAGTAACCTTCGTGAAACGATCGCCGAACCCGTCCGCGCCGGGATCGCCCTCACGTATTTTTTACAATTTCCCGATAAATCCTACGGGCGTCTGCTATACAAAGATACCCCTTGGGCGGACGTAATGGAACGGGAAAGCATTTACTTCGCGCACATGATCGTCTCTGTCGAGTGGGGTACGTTCAGCTCGAACACCGTCGCACAAATCGTCCTTCCGCGTGTCTCTTATTAGGGGGAGTTTTCGTGAACTTTCAGTATGTAATCGTCGAACCATGTCTCGGAAAACCCCGAGGTACTGTTCTCCAGCAGCATGAAGTCGTTGGGTTTGAACACTTGGTTGGAAAGAACTTGGCAAGAGTGCCAGCCGTCCCCGCGCCTGTGGTGCCCGACCCTGTTTTTCAATCTTATGAGTCGTTCACCGCGAACGACGAGGAGTAATTCATGCCTGTTATCTCTGTAAACCAATCAACGGCCTTGACGGGTTTTGGAGCGCCGGATGCTTACGTCAACATCATCCCCCCGCAAAACATTAACACCGTTGGGGCTACGACTAACCTCGGGGCTTTAGTTGGTACGGGTTCGTGGGGGCCGCTCAACACCGTTTTCTATTTTTCCGACCCGTCGAGTCTTCAGGCTGCGGTTGGAAACGTCACCATCGCCACGAACGACCTCGCGACGGAAGCCTCCCAAGCACTCGCGTTTTCTTCGAATCTTGCAGGCGTTCGCGTCAGCAACGGTTCGGACGTTGCCGCTACCGGGGTTCTGAAAGACACTAACCCGACCCCCGCCACCGGGGCTACGCTGACAGCGAAGTATACGGGGGTTGTGGGTAACACTATCACGGTTACGCTCGCCCAGTCTCCGTTCTCGACGAGCGGCGCTCCGCTCGTTAACGCCACCGTTCAGCGCCAGGGTTTTGCCCCGGAGTTTTTCCCGAACATCGTCTCAACCGCAACGGGCGGGACGTTCTGGACGAACTTTGTTAACGCCATTAACAACGGCATCTCTGGAGTTCGTGGGCCGTCGCAACTCATTACGGCGACCATCGGCTCTTCGACGTATCCCCCAGCGTTTGCTTCTGCAACTCTTTCGGGGGGTTCTAACGGTGATACGGCGGTAACGGATGCGGAATTGCTCGGAACGGACGGCACGAGCCGGACGGGAATGTACGCACTCCGTGGTACGGGGGCTGCGGTCTTCGCAATCTGCGGTCTTACGGACGTAACTACGTGGCCGACGATTGAAGCCTTCGCTCAAAGCGAGGCGATGCTGGCAATCGTTACGGTTCCCGCAGGAACTTCGACGACTTCGGCGATCACCGATATGCAGACGAACAACCTCAATAGCGATTGGGTAAAACTCGTTGCCGAGTCTTCGTTGACCATCTTCGATACGCTCAACAACGTGCAGCGCCAAATCACCCCTCTCGGCGAGACGGTAGGCGTTCGTGCTGCCATGAATCCGTGGGATTCGATGCTGAACAAGCCGATCACTGGTTTGACGAACTTCCTCCAGACCGAACGCTTCGGCGCACCGTTCTCGGAGAGTGAAATCACCCAGATGGCCCAGGCTGGCATCGACGCCATCGTGAACCCCATCGTTCGCGGCCCGATGTACGGGTATCGTACGGGGGTGGTTACGAGCGGCAAGACGGACAACTACCCGGTGTTCACCTCGTTCATCGCCCGAAGTATTGCGCTGATTATGGGGCAGTACGTTGGCGATCTTCAAGGCTCCGCCACCGGAGATGCGACTCGTGCGAACGCTCGCGCGTCGTTGCAACATTTCTTCTCCACGATTGCTCCTTATCTGAATGGAGCGCCGACGATTACGCTGTCATCGGCAAACAACACCGCGACCACTGTTGCTCAGGGCCTCATGGTTGCGAACATCTCCGTACCGTATCTCGGTGTCGTTTCGTACTTTGTTGCGAACCTCCAGGGCGGCGTTACGGTTAGCTCGGCGTCTCAAACCCAACTCAGTAATCAGTAAGATATAAGGAGTCTTTCAAATGCCTTTTGGGTATCCAACTTCGTGGAGTAATGTTAATAACAACTTCACTATCGGTCAGCAAGTGGAACTTGTCTTGGTCGCCCCCGACGGTACGACTCTGCAAAACTTCGGATTGCTGACGGAGTTCCAGGCCACCGCTGAAGTTCATCTCATTGAAGTTCACGGTATCAACAACGGCGGATATGTCGCTCGTAGAAACGCCCAGCAGGGGTGGAAGGGCACGTTCTCGTTTGCCCGTGCGAACGGCCTCGCCGACTTCATTCAGTACCAGGAAGAGTTGTCGTTCTACGGGGGCAACCCGCAGAACTTCTACTCCATTCTCGAAACGTTCCAAAACCCTGACCTCTCGCTGAGTGTCTATCAGTTCCTCGGAGTGGTCATTAGTGGGTTCGACGCGGGAACGGTTCGCCAGAACGCGGAAGTCCCCCAGCGGTTAGAGTTTGCTGCAGCGCAGCGCCTCCAACTCCAGGGCCCGCAAATCGCCCTCACTAACACCTAATCTCTAAGAAAGACTTATGGCTACGAAAGAAATCTCCCTCACCTTGACTTCTGGCAAGCAGGTGACTCTTAAATCGCTCAATGCGTGGGAAAGAATCCTCCTTGACGATATTTCTTCCACGGACACGCAAGGTATCCCCCCGCCCATCCGTATGCTGTCGATTCGAACGATCGGGTCGATTAAAAGTATTGACGGGCAAGCTGTCGGGCCGTTTCGTACGCCTATCGACATTCAGCGTGTTGCAGAAAACCTCGAAGCCCAAGAGCTTGACGAAATTCTTGAGGCGTATGCGGAAAACTTCAATCCTACCAAAAACGCTTCCCCCACCGAGGTTGCTGACAATCTAAAAAACGAGTCAACTCCAGACTCCCTATAGCAATTCTCGTCGAAGCGGGCATGGGCATAAACTATGCCCTCGAACTCCCCGAAGAGGATGTGTTCCCCTGGGTCATTGCTCTTGGAAAAGCCCGAGGCGGAGACTGGGATTACGAAAAAATGGAGTGGATAGACAAAACCCCCCCGAAGAAGTGAGGTAACAATGGGCGCAGTTTTTGTAGGGATGAACGACTTTAGTACATTCCTCAAAGAACGAGTGGCTCTCCTCCAGGAAGGGTTTGTCCCCCAGACGGCGATGATTACCTCACTCATGGAGAACGAGGTACGTCGCCGTCTTGGCGTTTACAACGCCGCCACGGGCATCTTTCCCGCGTGGAAACAATTAGCAGCCAGAACCATGAAAGAACGTTCCGAACAGGGATTCTCTGCAAACGAACCGCTGCTTCGTTCTCGACAACTGTATAACAAACTCTCCCACACGTTCTCGGGGTTTTCCTCACAAGTCGGGTATCTTCGTGGTACTCCGTACTATATGACGGAAAAGAGTGGCAAGACCGTCTCCGATTCGATTGGAGAGATTGCTATGGTGCATGAGTTTGGAAGTGGGCGCGTCCCTCCCCGTCCTTTTCTCGGCCCCTCTGCTTACGAAACGTTCGTCCCTGCGGCAAACATTCTTCAACAAAGAGTTTTCTCTATTCTTCTCGTTCCCCCCATGAATCTGAGTCTTACCTCCCGTCAGAGTCTCGATACGGCGTTGCTCACTCAAGTCGCGTACGGCGAGAGCATTATCGGCGACAGCCGCAAGTAAAGGAAAGTCTGAATGGCTCGTTTTGCGTCCGCTGGCTATCAAATCCTCATCGACTTTCAAGTTCGATTGGGGCGGACGCTTTCTGCCTTAAATCGGTTGAGCGAGGCTGCGGCCGAGGTTGGCGGTGTTCTGGAGAAGGGGGCGGTTCAGTCTTCGGAGGCGCTTGACGCAACCGCCGCGTCGGCGTTACGTGTTCGAGAGATTCTTTCGTCGATGCGAATGACGGGGTTCTTGAATCCCGAAACGCTCGGAGAGTTAGATGCCGCCTATTCGTCCCTCCAAATACGCATCGACGATATGCTCGCTACTCAGACAGCAGTAAACGATGCCGTCGATGCGGAGGCGGCTGCGCGTCTTCGAGCCTTCCAAATGGCTCAACTTCAACTCGTAACGCAGCGAAAAATTCTCGAAATGACTGCAGAGACTTCTAAGGCTGCAGAGATGACTAACACCACCGCCGTAGCCGCTGCTGGGGGGAAGGGGGTTTTCGTCGGCGATGGAATCTCCAAACTTCTCAATGCTGGAATTGTCGATTGGGGTTTAGGCGATGTTACCGAACAGTTTGCAAACTTCGGCGTCATTCGTCAAAACCTTCAAAACGCTTTAGGAATAGGGCGTATTGCGGGATTTTCTAGTCTTATTGGCGGTGAAACTTCTCAGTACGGCGCGGGGTTAACGCTCCCCCAAGGCGCGTCTATTTACTTAACGTTGGCGCGGATGTTCGGCATGAAAGGCCCTGGAGCGTTAGGGGTGTTACAGGCTGGGGCCCCCACGATGTTCGCCTTTGCGGCCTCCGAGAAAAACCTCTTCGGACAAGACCCTGTAGCAGCGGCTCGTCTTGCAGCGCAACTCTCGGGTCAGATTGGGATTAAGTACGGCTCGCCGCAGTTCTCCACACTTCTCGGGGAGATGCTTGCGTACCAACGGAGTACGGGCGGCTCTCTCGGAAGCATCGGCGGGGGCCTTCTTCAAAGCATTGCTGCGGCGCATATGTACGGCATTCCTACCGCTTCGGTATTCAAACTCATGGCGGTTGGAAAACGCATGAATCTTTCTTCAAGTGCGTTCCCTTCGTTTTTGCAGGGTGTTTCCCATCTGCCGTTAAGCGTTGTTGGGTTGAACCTGGCGAACATGCTCAACCGTTCCGCCGGGTATAACATTACGAACTGGGAGCAGACGCCGCTTATCGAGCGGGCCGTTGGGAAAAACGGAAACGTGAACCCGTTCGGGCTCTTGAGTATTCTGCATACCGCGTACGGAAGCATCCTGCAGCGTTCGCATGGGAATCGCGTGCAGGCGATGGCCGTATATGGTGCGATGATTCAAAACCTCGATAAATCAAAGTCCTTCCGCAGTATTGCGAATCTCGCAGCACTCATGCCCCCGGAATTAGCTCACGCCATCGCCCACGGAACGCTCACACCCCAAGAACAAAAGACTGAGAATGCAAAATATGCAGCGTTGGCTGGAAGTATACAAAAGCACTTTAGTAGCACGTCAAAAGGAGCGTTCGCCTCGCTTGCAACGGCCTTCAGTAACCTGCTCGTGCAGTTTGGAAATCTCGCGAAACCCGGGGTTGTTGCTGCTGTAAAAACACTTACGGCGGGGTTGAACGGACTCGTTACAGTTATCAACGCCATCAATCACTCGGGGTTGAAAAATATTATCAGCTACTTAATGATGTTGGGGGCGGCTTTCGCTACGTTTAGAGCGATAGGATTTATTATTTCCAAAATAGAGCTATTTTCTTCAGCCTTATCGGCTGTTGGGGATGTTGTTATGGGAGTTGTACGCGTTCTCGTTTTAAGCGCCGGGATCGTTCTCTCCCCATTCGAACTTGTAGCAGCCGTGGTTGTTGCTGCGGCGGCAGCGTTAGTGCTGCTGTATCAGCACTTCAAGCCGTTCAGAGATGTAGTGAATAAGGTGGCGAGTGCTGTTGGAAATGCTATATCGGTGATAATCGACTGGATTAACAAACTTCTTCTCAAAATTCCTGGGGTTAAAAACGCCGAGAAAGCTATTTCTCATTTCTTAGACCCGAGTAATGGTAACAGTAAACTTCTGCAAGACTACTACAAGCGTTACGGCCCGTATTCGAACGTTAGTTTTGCAGAATATGTCCGTCAGCACAACGAAAAAATGCGTAAAGAAGAAGAAGCCAGGAAAAAACTTCTAGCTTCTCCGAAGTCGTCTGAAATTGTTGTACACAGTCATTTGCATGTTGGTGGGAAAGAAATATCCCAGGCCGTTACTAGAGTTATGAATAGCGGCCTTTCATCAGCCGTTCAGTACAGTCGTGGGGTTCCTCACGCTACAGCCCACAGTTCTTCGTTCACCATCGCCCCAGGGACGGGTCATAGATAATGAGTGTAGCCCCCTCAGGAATCGTTCAGTCGTTTAACCGCGCCCTTTCGTCAGCCCCCGCAAAAACATACGTCGGGCTCATGTCCTCGGCTTCTCCAAAATACGATCTGTCTATTGGGGCAGGGGCCACGAAAGTAACGTTCGACGATCTCGAACACCCTCAAAATCTCGATGTAAAAGCGACTCAAGTAACAGCTATTCACAAGCAACCCGGTGGGACGAGAACGTTACAGCCCCTCGGGATGCAACCCGACCCTATTCTTTTTCATGGGATGCTGTTTACGGCAACCGCCGTGCCACGGGCGATGAAGTTGCGGAATATTCTTCGTGCAGGAAAGGCCGTTCCGTTATCGTGGGGGCCGCTGCAGTGGACGGTTGTAATGACGCGCTGTGACATTAACTTCTTCCACCAATTTCAGGCCGAGTACACTATCGAAGTTTTCGTCATTGAAGAAAACCTCGGCGAGAAGTCCACGACGATCGTCCCCTCGATCGACAGTAAGAATCGCGATCTCTGGAACCAGATGGATGCCCGATACCAAAACCTGCAATCCGTGGACTCTAGCACCACCGCCTGGGCGACTCAGGAAGCAAATATCGGAGCAAGTTTAGCGACGATAAGCCCCGTGGCGAACGCCCAACCGTCACAACTCCAACAGGCTATCACGGCGTTGCAAACGTTTGCCACTACCGTAAGCACGTACTCGACAGCTCTCCAAGCCGTGGGGGCGACCCCGATTATATCGCAACAGCTTCTTCTAAGTATCGGCATTCTGTCGAATGTCAACGGTATTCTCTCGAACTTGCAACAAAAACCCGGGGCGAAAACCGTTAACGTACTTGGCACGTCTTTGTACACGCTGGCCTCTCTGCATTACGGCGACCCAAGCCTTTGGACTATTATCGCTGCGGCTAACGGTCTTACCACCCCGAGAACCAGCAAGGAGAAAATGACCACGTTGGTTATTCCTCCCGCGTCTTCCCCCGTAGCTTCCACCGTCCCGACGTTTACGGCGCTTCCATGAGAATACAACAAAACCCCCAAGTAGAAGACGCGAGTTTTTCCGGCCGGGCCTTGGCGGTTATCGGCGGAGAAACGTATTGGGTGAACTCTTTTACGGTAGACCTGAATACCTACTCTTCTGCCGATACTGCCGAGGTTCAGATTCCACTCTTTGCAGAATACACGTCAAAGAATCATGGGTATGAACTTCGGGCCAAAGATTGGAGCGCAATAACTCAGACCGGGCAGCCTGTGTATATCGCTATCTACGCGGGATACCCGGCAAACCCCGACCCCGGGGGGTTCACGATTAGTGACCTCCATCAGCAGTTCTACGGTCTTGTCGATACGTTCCATTTCGAATATGACACCGACACAGTAAGTATCAAATGCAGAACGCTCGGCGCGTATATTATGAATCGGTACATGACCGCCCGTTGGCAAAATCTCAACACCGAACAAGTCGTAGAGTTAATGTCTAAGCAGAACGGGTTGCAGTATTACTTTAACCTCGGGGGCGCAGCCCCTGCAAGTATGCAGGAAGTCTACAATCGCGACTTCGTTCTGGGGACGCAGAATATGAACCAATGGCAGTTGCTTACGTCAATGGCTATTGTGGATGAAGCGGTTGTGTACGTTAAAGGGGATACTTTAGTATACGAGAGTTTTGCAGTTCAAAAAGCACTTCGTCCAAAAGTATCTTTGAGTTGGGATCACAACCTTCTCAAATGTTCCGTGGATCACTCTCCCCAATTCTCAAGTCTCATCGCAGTTCAAGTTGTCGCGTATAAGCCCCCGGGCCGCACGTCGGTAGCGTCGAGTGTGGCTTCTCTGGGGGGGGAAAGTATTTCCGTAACGCAAAAAACAAGTCTTAGCGAATCTCAAGTAAATTACGTTTTCGGAACTCGTGTTCTCAATAGTAGTTCTTCGAGTAGCGTTAGCGCCGATGGGATTCAACTTTCGGGGGCTCAATCGCAATCGACCTCGAAAGAGACTGGCGGGAAGTGGGGTTCAGCAGAGACAGCATTCCAAGGCGCTCCGTCTAAATTGCAGTACAAGTACCATATGCCCGGGTTGAATCGTCTCCAAGCCGACATACGAGCGCGCCAGATTTGGAAAGACTTAAGCAAGCATCTCTTCCACATCGTGGCAGAGTTTGCAGTTTTCCCGGAGATGGTCGATAAGCTGTACCAAGCCACTCTTTTCAACTTAGAGGGGCCTATCCCATCGCATAACCTCGACTATAACGTACGCCGCATCTCGCAAGAGTTTAGCATCACCAACGGATGGACTGCGCGACTCGACGGTGTGAATCTTCCGCCCACGGAGCAACAGTTCTAATGCTCGAACTCGATCTCAGCGACTTCATCAACCACGTTCGGCAAGCTATCCAACAGGATATGCCACCGCCAGCCTCCCAAGTCGTTATCGTCCCCGGCTCGTACAATCCTGCCGACGGGACGGTAACGGTGTGGTCGGGGCTCGATCTAGCGGCGCAAGATGAAGAAGGAAATCTCGTCGGCCCGACAGAGTTTGGGCCGTACCCTCTTCTCACTCCCGGGCTTGGTGTGCAAGCGCCTCCCGTAGGGTGGGAGCGCGCCGTCGCATTCCCCACGGAGGGGGGATGGGCGGTAGCGATCGTGCATTACGACGATTCCCCAGGTATCGCCCCCGGAGAGTATATCTCGCGTTTGTACACCGATACGAATACGAAAGTGTATCTCAAACGCGACACTCCAACTGCGGGGAGCCTTCATGCAACGGCGTCAACAGAGATTGAAGTGAACGCTCCTTTGGTGTTCTTAGGAGAGTCCCAGTCGGCGGGAAACGACGGCGTTGTGCGGTTTCAAGACCTCCAGGATGCCCTCACCAACATTACTCAAGCCTTCCAACAGGCGTTAAATACGCTCGCAAGTCAAGTGCAGCCCGGCAGCGGAGTAACTGCCCCCTCGGTGGATACCCCGCAAGCCACGAGTTCCGTTCAGGTGTTTTCTAAATGACTGAGGTATCGCTGCAATGGGGGGCGGACTTCCAACTCTCTTCGACCGGAGATTTACTCCTCGTTACCGATGGGCCTACGGGCATCCCAGCGGAAACTCAAAGACTTGTGCGCCTTATTCTCACGAACCCCGGGGATGATATTTTTCATGTAAACTACGGGGTCGGTGGTGGAGAACTCGTCGGGGAGTTTGCGTCAGAAACAAACGCCGCCCTTTTGGAAGGACGTATCCGTAACGCCCTCGGGCAAGAGCCGTATGTAACGGATTACAACGTCGATGTTTACATCTATCAAAACGCTCTCACCGCAAATATTTCCGTTACCACCATCCAAGGATTCAACTTCGCGCTTCCGGCGTTACGCATAACGCCTTCGGGGACGTAATATGGCATATCTTAATCCGCTTACATTCCAGCAGTTCTTACAACAGGCTGCTACGACGTACAACAGCGTTGCCACGGTTCCAGCAAACACGAACCAGGGTTCGGCCCTCTCCGCCATCTTTAACGCCTTTGCGTTGCTTACTACGGCCGTCCAGGGGCAGACGATCTATGTCGCAAACGTCTCTCGTTTACTCACCTCCACGGGGGCGGATGTAGATTCATTCGTGGCCCCGTTTGGGATTACGCGGAATACGGCGTCGGCGTCTTCGGGGAGTGTAACGTTTAGCACGGGCTCGGCGACGAACACTCAACTTGTTATTCTCGTCGGGACGATCGTACAAACCTACGACGGAACGCAATTTACCGTTGTGGCGGATGCGACCCAGCCGGGGTATTCTTCGGGGGCCAACGGCTATATCATCCCGGTGGGGGGTACGTCGGTTAACGCGACGGTGGATGCCGTTATTCCGGGGTCTTCTGGAAACGTTTTAGCAAACACCATCACGCAAATCGTCTCCACTCCTTCGAACCCCTCCCCTGCGGGAGTGCAGTCGGTGACAAACCCTGCGGCGTTCACGAACGGTTCCGACCAAGAAACCGACGCGGAGTTAATAGCCCGTTTTCAATCCACGATGCTCGGACGGTGGGGCACCGACTCTGCAATCATCGCTGCTGCTGAAGGAGTGCAGACGGGTCTAACTTACATTCTCTGCGACGGGACAACGGCTGGGGGGGTTGCAAACCCCGGGTCGTTCGCTTTTGTGGTGAACGAACTCGGCCAAAATGTGGGGCCTTCGTCCGCCCTCATCACCGATATTTACAACGCAATCTCCGCAGTTCGCCCCGCAGGTATGCCGTTTACCGTTACAGGCCCAACGCTCGTCCCCGTTGACGGCACCGTTACCGTGCAAGTGAATCCCGGGTATTCACCCTCGACTGTCGCTGCAAACGTCCAGACGGCGTTCAACAATCTCGTGAACTCTATCGGGCTTGGAGACACAACGGTTAACGCTACGACGGCTCCGACGTATGCAACGCGCTTGTACTACTCGCAAGTAATCTCGACCATTGAAGCCGTGGCAGGAGTTGTGGCTATCCCCAACCCCCCAGGACTTACGTTAAATGGCGGAACGGTTGACATTACGGCGGGAGTTGGTTCCCAAATCGTTGCTGGAACGCTTACGGTAACGACGCAATAATGGCCTATACCATAACGTTATACGACGAGACAGGGGTAGGGCTTTTCCCCTCAGGGGTTCTCTGCGATATAAGCGGAACGACTGCATACACGCAGCCTGGAGGGACGGTGGTTTTTACCCTGAGCGCCTCCACTCAATACTCGATAACGTTTAGCGGGGCTCTTGCGCCGCCAACTCCAAACGCTCTCACCTTCACAACCCCTGCAAGTGGTTCGACGCTTTCTCTTACGGTGCCGAACTACGTTTCGCCCAACCCCGGAGAAAATCAACTCGCTGTCGAGCAGACATTACTGTGGCCCTCCCAATGGTTCTCCCCATCTGCAAAAACTGTAGGGGGGGTAGCCTACGCAGTAGCGTTGGCAGGGGCCTCGCTGCTGGCAAGCGTTGGGTACGAAATCGGGGAGATTTACAACGCCGAGCGGTTGCAGTCTTGCCAGGGAAGTCTTATCGACTCTTTTGCCGCAGATTATTTCGGAGGGGCGCTTCCGAGAAATTCAGGAGAAACCGATGCCGCTTACATACTCCGAATCGAAGCCAACCTTGCTGCTAAAAAAGGCACCCTTGCGGGGATTATTACTATTGGAAACTTCTACGGAACCACGACCATTTTCGAGGATTGGAACGCAGCCCAGACTGGAGGGTTCGATCTACCCACACTTTCATTTGACGGACTCGGGGGGCTTGGAATCCAACGTCCCCAACTGCAAGTATTCATCGAAACAGCTTCGGCAATGTCGTCTGCAACCATCCAGGAAGCAACACTCGCAATTCTTGGAGCCCGGCCGGCCGGGGTTTTTCTCCAACTTTACAATGTCGTTGGAACGACAGCCACACTCCTTTTTGAAGGTTAAGTAATGAGTTACAATCGTCAAACGTACTACTCGGGGGAAATCCCTTCAACGACCGCGTTTCTCACGCAAGAACGCGATTCGAGTAAAACGTTTTCTCAATGGGTTCTCGATGCGGTCGGGGCCGGGGTTACTGATTTCTTCACCGGGCTCACGGCAACGCCTGGAACGGGGCTTGAAGTCGTACTCGCCCCTGGGGCGTTATATCAAGTAACGGAGATCGACCCCACGGCTTGGTCAACGCTTTCGGCCGACACGTCAACGTGGATGCTTCCGGCGCTACTCGAAACGAGTACGACCCTTTCCGGATTTACCGCTCCTACTACTTCTGGGGATTCAATCAACTATCTCATCGAAGGCCAGGTACAAGTTACCGACGCTGTAGCGCAGAGTCTTGCATTCTCCAACGGAGCGAACCCTCCGGTTACGGTATACGAAAATCAGTCCCCCAATCGCATGAATGTGGGGGCGTTTCAAGTTGTAGCCGGAACCGCAGCGGCGACCGGAACGCAGACGACTCCATCTCCGACAAGCGGATGGATGCCTCTGTGGGTGGTTACTGTTGCCTACGGACAAGCGTCGATTGTAAGCGGAGACATTGCACTCGCCCCCTCTGCCCCGCAGTTTCTTGGGTTCGTGCATCAAAGCGCGATCGCCGCAACCCCCGTCCTGTTAAGTCCTAGTTCTGCCCAAACGGGTACGATCAACATTACGGGAAACGCCACTGTCGGTTCAGTTACGGCTACTACCGCCTTACTCGGAGGAGCTACTACGGTAGCAAACTACGATACTGCGGTAGAGAATGGCGTTCATGGCGATTACATGAATCTCACGGCTACAGGATTCACGGGGTCTAGCCAGACGACCGACTCTTTGAATATTGCAGGGTCGGTCGGTTATACCGGAACTCATGCGGGAACCGACGCCGACCCATACCCCGTTTCGCAGTTAAACGTTGCAATGCTTGGGGGCAAGGTTGCGACCGATTATGCGTTGGCGTCTGGAAACTATGTTACTGTATACACCGGAGCCCCCACCCTTGCAAGTGGAAACGCTGGAGTTACGGGATATTTAGAAGCCTCGACATTCACTTCGACGGTTGCATCTGGAACCGCGCCGCTCACCGTAACTTCTACGACTGAAGTTGCGAACCTTAACGCAAACTACCTGCAAGGATATGGGGTCGGTAATGGCACCGGACTTATCCCGCTGTCGAACGGCGCGTTGAACACCAATCTCAACGCGCAGTATTTAAACGGCATTGCATCCTCGGGGTTCCAGCCCGCAGGAAACTACGCCGAAATGAACGTCACCAACACCGGGTCGTTCACGGCAAGTTCGACGTTAGGTACTACGGGCGGAACGAGTGGAACGCAACTCTCTGCGGGGTATTTAAGCACCAACACGTTTGGAATGAACTCTGGCGGAACGCTGGCTTTCGTGCAATCCACCGCCGCCCCCCTCGGGCTTATCGGTTCGAAAGTTGAAACGCAAGGCCCTCTCTACGTCGGGGGGGATTCTGCATCGCAGAGCGTCTATGCAAAAGACCTCGTTCCGAGCGGTCTGCTTCGTGCGGGATTTGCGTCGTATCGCGTGACGCGAGGATCGTTCTATTCCTCGAATCCTCCGATCATGGCCCCCGGTGCGGGAGGAACGGACTACGGGGTATACCCATCCCTCGGCGGGGGGGTGTCGTTCTTCACAGGCTCCGGTTATACTGAAATCTTCACGTTCCGCATGATTATTACCACGACGACAGCGTTTGAGACGTATATTAACATGCGAGCAAACGATGCCGTAGCCGTATATGTCAACGGAGCGCAGCAATACAGTAGCAACGGCCAGAACGCAGCGTTAGTGACTGCTCCAATTTCCCTGGGTGTCGGTGTCAACACTGTCGATATTTCGTGGTCTGGAGATGGTCAGGGCCAAGACGATCACTTTACGATGTTCCCGTGGTTGCCGTTTGTCAGCGGCCAACTTGCATCGTACATTACGAGTGCCGTTCATGGATAATACCTCGAAAGTTATCAGCAAAGAAGACTTGGAGATTCTTCAAGTTCTTAAAGAGAAGAGCAGAGAACTCACTCAACGTCTGGGGGAGTTAGAGTATAACCGTAGGATGATTGAATCTGAAATGGACTCAATCATCCCGAACTTCTCCAGGGTGGAGAATGAGTACGGAATGCAGTTCAGTCGTTTGCAAGCAAAATACGGATTTGCAAACGACGCACTTATCGACGAAGTTAGCGGAGAGATTCATTGACCTATCAACTTGTCGTAGGGGCTGAGGATGTAACGAGCTATGTCACAAATGGAGCGACATTCTCGGAAGTAGCTTCCTCTGCAACATCCGGGGGGGCGCATTTTGCCTTAACCGGAGTCCATGCGGCTGTCGTTGTGGGGGCTCCCATAACGCTAACGATTAACGGCGTCGTTGCCTGGGAAGGTTCCGTTCAAAATACCCAGCAGGTGGTTTTCCCGAGCGGGGCAATCTCCACCACGGTTTCTGGAATCCCTTCGAATGCCGCTTTAAACATATCCACCGAATATTCTACGACAACTGCGGCGGACGCAGCCGATGTTGCTTCCAAACTTGCAGCGCAGGCGGGTTTAACGTGGGGGGGCCCCTCTTCGTACGGGCTTTCTGTAGGAACTCTCGCATTAAAAAACCTCGGTAGAGGCGTCGAGATTGTTTCGGCAATTGCTGAGGCTGCTTGGAGTGTCCGAAACGGGGCATTGGTTTTTGTTAACAAAAACGCTCAAACCCCAACGGCGCTCTCCACCCCCGCGACGGTAGTTCCCAATACTGCGACCTCGGTTACTGTCACTGGTGGGATTGACGCAACCTCACGTCAACCGTTACAGGGGGTTTTCACTCCTATTGGAGCCCCGCAAGGCCCCAATACCCACACCTCAACTCCTGAGATTTCCGACACGCCGACGTTACAGTTGTACGGACAAACATTGGCGAATCGGTACGGCTCGCAGTCTGTTATCGGTACCATAACGATCCCCTCCACAACGGTTGTTATTCGGGCGGGGGATGTTGTCGTTGATTCTACGGGGGCGATTTATCAAACGACGGCAACGAACTACACGCTTGTTGCTGGGCAATACACCGCAGCGTTTTCTGTGGGCCATGAAGCTCTTTCACCCGTTCCGGTATACGATTCCGCGCTGTTTCAAGCCTCCACGCAATTTCCAGTCGTTCGAGTTCACGATGGGTATGTTGTGCAAGGGGCCGATCTTTCAGTAAGTGGTTTAGTCGCGACTGTCTCCGCTGGAACGGTTGTCATTGCAGGACAAACGTACGTACTTACGCAGAGTTCGTTACCGCTCGCTGTTAACAGTTCCGTTCTCATTATCGCTACTTCTACCGGATATGCGATCGACACCACCCCGCTCACCCCGTATCCTGGAGATGCGCTGGGGTTGTACGCTGTTACAACCGATGCAAACGGAGTAGTGGGAAGTGTCGATGTTCGTACCCACGGCTCGATGGGGCTTTCCAACGTCCAGAGTAATGTTTACCCAGCCCCCGTGACGACTTCTCCGACCGGAGATGCCGTTGACGGAATATCGGGGCTCACCACCGATGTAACGGTTACGGCAACCTTCACGAATATCCCTACGGAGAACACCGCAGCCGAAATTGCGTGGTACTTCCGCACCGCAGGCGGGACGACGTGGAGTTTGTGGGGCTCAACGGCAATTCCGGGCCTCCCGCAACCCGTTTCAACGCAAACCCTAAGCTTCGACTACACCGCTTTACCGAATGGAGGAGCGTTCGACTTCGGCGCGGCTTACAAAGGGTTACGCAGCGATACCGGGCCTATCGCCGTCGTGCTATCGAACTTCGCCACGGGCGCGCTTGCCGTCCCTTCTGGCGATGGGCCACCCATGCCCTCGACTATCAAAACCAACGGCCCAACGATTACCTCGTCTTCGCTGGGTGCAGCAGTTGGGCTGGGTTCGGGGTCGTTCGCGCAACCGTTTACCGTAAGTGTTGGCGATTGGACGGCGGGCAATAACCCAACGTGGTTTGTGGAACTCCTGTTTTACAAACGCGAACACGGAGACACCAACGCGATTCCAGTCGGCGCAATTACTGCGAACAAAACGGGGCTTTCATACACTTCTACCGCCGATCTCCCCGCATCTTCGACCGGGTGGGATATTGGCGTTGCGTACTTAGACGCCGCTGGAGAAGCCTCGACGATTGTGTGGCCCACGGCATTAAATGCTGTCGGTGCCCCATTACAACCCCCAGCGATTGCGACGGGCTCTTATCCCACTCCCACGACTTCATCGGTGAGCGTTACGATTGAAGGGGTGTCGCCCGCTTCGTGTGACGTGATTGTAACCCCGGTCTTTACGAACATTCCCGCATCCCCCGCAAATGGTATTCATTGGTATGCGCGTACCTCGGGGACGACGGCTTGGGGTCTGCGCGGAGTAACCTCGCTTTCGACTTCGAGTTTTAAGTTTGCGGCGTTAGTAAACGGCGCTGAGTACGATTTCGGAGCGGCCTACGGGGGCTTGCGAAGCGATGACGTAGGAACTATTGCGGTATTAGAGTCGAACGTTGTTGCGAGCAACATCGCCAATGAGTTCAGTGGCTCTCTCAACAGTGACGGCTCGTGGAGCAACGTCGATGGGCACTCGACTTCCACGCAGTACACTATCGGCAGCGGCCAACCTACGATCATCCAGGGCGAGATACAACGTGGAGTCACGACTTCGTTTGGGCAACTGCTTCTGGGCAATCAGACCAACGGTTATGGAATCGGAATTGACGACAGCGGCGATGTATTTCTCGCAAAATATATCGCCGGGACGTACACTAACCTGGGCGCTGTTTTAGGCGTGTTTAACGACACCAACCCCCATTCCTATCGCCTAACGATCTCCAACAGCGGCGGTACGAACAATATCGAAGGCACCATCGACCAGCACGCCTTAGCGATTCAAGACGTATTGACGAACGTCTGGAATCCCGCCGATAAGAACGCCAGCATGACGCTGAGCGGAAGCAACCTCGTTGCGACGACAACGGCTTCGTCAACCTGGGTTGGCGTCCGCGGTTTGTTCGGAATGTCGTCCGGAAAATGGTATTGGGAGAATAAAATCACCGCTGGGGGGAGCGACGGCGGCATTGGCGTTGGAACGACGGCAGCAAGCCTTGGGAATATCGTTGGCGGAGATGCCTACGGATGGGGGTATTCTGCGGGTTCTGGCTTTGCTGGAAACAACGGGGCATTCGTAGCATATGGAGCGACCTGGGGCGTCGGTGACGTTATCGGTGTCGCGCTTGATATGACCGATGGGACGCTCACGTTCTATAAGAACGGCGTTTCTCAAGGCGTTGCATTTACGGGATTAACCGGAACGCTCTACCCAATGCTGTCCCTCTTTGACGCAAGCGGCTCCGCAACCGCGAACTTCGGTGCAACGGCGTTTGCCTATACGCCCCCTACGGGATACTCCGCGCTCAACGAACTCACGAATCAGACCTGGCCGGTCACGGTCTACACCGGAGGCAACGCCGGGAAACTCTCGCACTACGCCTTCGCGGCTACTCCGTCGCATTTCGGCGGCTTGCCGGGAGTCGTCACACCGTTAATTCGCGCACCGTGGGATGCTGGATATGCTGACGGAAGCAACCTGAACTCGGGCGTCATCACGGCACGCCACATTCTCGGCAACTCCTCCACCGATACGTCCAACGTCACGCAAGATAAGATCAGCGACGGCACCACATACGCGCGAGTAAAAGGCACGGAACTCACGACGGGTTTTGTACACCAATTAAACGACGGAACGAATATCCGTACAGCCGGGAACGTCGCGGCCCTCATCAACGCTAATAGCTCCGTCAACTCCTCGAACGGTAACTTGCTGCCGAACTCTGACTTCAGTCTTGCCGCGAACGCCTGCGCCTCTCCGAATACAGGCACGAGACCGCCCTATTGGCTACCTTATAATAACGCAGGGGCCGCATTTAACTACAGCCTCGATAATACCGACTTTGGCGCACCTCCCTGTGGAAACGCTTGGCGCATAACCAACCAATCAGGTGCGAACACGACCAGCACGATGGGCCTCTACGCGGGAACGGCAAATATCGACGGGTCGGCGAACCAAATCCTCTACGCGAATAAGACCTACGTCTTTTCGTTCTACGCTGCGGCCACCAGCGCAAATATGATATTCGTGGCAGCAGCGAACGCGGGGGTGACTGTATCAGCATTGGCAGGCTTCCCGCAGCAATATAATGATGTGCTCTGGCATCGTTACGCCTTCCTTTTTACGGTCGGTACGGCAAACTACCAGGGCGGTGTATTTGCCTCCTTGTCTCCAACAACTCCGGTACCGAATAACGGTTCTGTTGCTTTCTGCGGGTTTCAGTTAGAAGAAGGGTCTATTTGCTCCGCCTGGAGTGGCCCGTCACCTTCCGGTGGTACGATGATTGATTTTGCGCTGCCGCACCCATCGAAGGGCGCGCTTGCGCTGAAGAATCAAGCGAATCTCCCTACGGACGTAGTGGGGCTGCTGCCATATGCCAATCACGCCACGACGATCCAAAATCGCGGCGCGGGGATGCATATCTCCTGTGCGGGGCAAATGCCCTACATCGACAGCAGCAACGTGCTGCACTTCCCAAGCAACGTTATCTTCTTCCGGCCCAATGGGGACTTTTGCCGCATCGACGCAGGAACGACGGTATCGGTGGGGGCGTGGGAAGTAGTCTTTATCGACTGGGTTTCGCAAGGCGTGTCGCCTGCGTACACCGTCGCCTATAATGCCTCTGATTATCAGTACGTTTTCAACGAGGCGAATGGTCAAAACTACGAAATCGTCGGATACATTAACGGCGACGGGGCGCAGTTACTCTTTCACGCCCCGTGGCTCAATGCAAGCCACTTCTCCGGGATGCAAAACACCCTCGATGTATCGGGGAACCTGAAGAGTTCGACAGCGTTCCAAACAAATACGCCGAGCCTTCCGCCGTTCACCACAAACATGAATATGTGGCTCTACAGCCCCACGGGGGCGACATACATTTGGGTCTACATTACCTCTGGCGCAACGCAAACGACCGTTGCGGGGACGATGTGGCTGTCGAACAACACCTCAATTAGCGTTCCCGCCTATTCGCACCAATTTACGGGCCTCGTAGTTGGCGATACCTATTACTCGGGGGCGACGTTTGATCCGGTCGCTGGAACCTGGACGGTGATCTCGCCGCAGACAACGCCGCTCTCATACGCGCAGTTGCAATCACTCTTCACTGACGGCTATCAAGTCTTTCAGTCAAGCGCGACGATTGCCGCAGGAAACGGAACATCCACGGGCGGCGCAGGTTGTCCAGCGGTCGGTCAAATCATCGAAACGAAAGAAGCGGGCTTCATTCCCGCCGAATGCGTTCGCACCGGGTATCACGTCCGCCACCCTGACGGAGGGTGGAGAGAGGTTCTTCATGCGGGCGCCCCGACCCCGGCGACGATCTACGCCGTGACGTTCGATTCCGAAACGATCTACGTCGATTCATCCCACCTCTTCGAGAAAACGCTTGGTACGAATCAGTGGGTCAACGTTCGTGAACTTCAACGCGGCGACCGTTTTCAGGGGGCTCGGGGGCGTTCCGATCTCGTTGTGCAGCACATCAGCAAACCGCTTCGCGGGCATTTTATTCCGTTGCACGTTGACGGCTATCGCTACACGCTCGGCCAAACAATCTCGCACAATATCAAGGTGAACTAATGCAGAAAGTCTATTGCGTCGTGACGCCGAATTCCAAGGTCGTGCAAGAACTTTCGGGCACCTACGTACAGTCGATGACGGCGTGGATGCTACCCGATGGATCGGGAGAACTCGTCGTCTGCGAGCCCCGGCTACCAACGCTTCGCGCATTCCTCGAAACGATGACAGCCCAGGGAGTGACGGTTCTCCCTGGGCCATCTTCGACCACTCCGTTAACGGCGACTCAGGCCGCGCTCCTCAAGAGCATCCCAGGCACGACGGGGGCGCTCGCTCCTGATATTTACGACGCCGTGGCGGGGCTCACGAAAGCTCCGCAGTTTTCGCCGCACACCTAGAAGCTATCAATACTGCTTCCCGACACCTCGACGGCCCCACCAAGGGAGCACTGAATCGAGTTCCCGCCAACGCTATTGGGGAAGAGTTTCGCAATCGAGCCGTTCGCAGTCTTGAAGAGAATCGTAGCGTTGATCGAACCGTCGGGATTCGGGGCCATGAGCGAAGCGCATGAAATCGACGTAAACGAGTTCGACCATTGACTCGCGATTAACGACGAAAACGGGATAGCGTCCGAAAGCGCGACGGCGCCATAAGGGAAGTTTAGCACGGCAGTCGTTCCAGAATCGAACGGCGCGGCGCATCCCGACGAAGCGTCGGTGTTGTAAACATCGCTCGCTGCAATAGTCGTTTCGGGCGTCCAGGTCGAGCCATTCCACGCAAATCCCGCCGCGTCACCGGGCGACTGCAAGAGGCAGTTCACCGAGATCACCTGATATGCGAATACCTGTGTCGTAGGGGCTGTGTTTACGGGGGACGTAATCGTTGCCGTTGCGCTTCCCGCCGACTGCGCGTTTACCGTTGAGCCGCCCGTGACATCGGCAACCGCGACGACATTCGCGCCATACGGAAACGGCGTTTGCCCCGGTTGCGGCGTCGGCGCCGGGGAGATCGCGGCGTTCGCGTTCGTCTGCGAGAACGCAACTTGCGGCGATGCGCTCGGGGCCGGAGATACGACCACCTCGACGATGCCGCCAAACGAGCCTTGCGGGGCGCCGAGAACGGTTCCCGGAGCATTCGGCGAGAGCACCATAATCGGCACCGGAGTCGCACCAGGGGCAGAGAGAATGCCGCGCTGGTTCATGGACTGGATTTCGCGGCCCGTCGAGAGCGTCGAGATACCCGACTGCGACCCGGCGAGCGGGCCTTTAAACACGAGTTGCGCCTGATAGGCGACGGGTTGAGGGGTCGGCGGGGTGCCGATCGGCCCTCCCGTCGAGGAGCCGCTGCATCCTACAGCTAAAGCTGCCAAAAGAAGACCAAAGAATAAAACTTTCATACAAAGACCTTTCGAGTTCAGAGGAGAGATTTCCTCCAGAAGTTTACCACCCCAAGCCCCCCTTGTCAAGAGGAGTACCCTTCTCGTGGGAAACGAGTTCCAAGTAGTTGCCTTCGCCATCCTCGTTACCGCCTTTCTCTCCTTTCTCGCCGCCACCTCGTTCAAGAAGTTCGAGGATGCCCTGCTTCGATGGATTGAACGCCAGTTTTCGGCCCCCCTCGCTACCACCATATGGCTTTTCAGCCTTCCGCTTGCTTATACCATCCATATCCTCCTCTCCCACTCCTTTAACCCCGATCAACTCATAATGATCGCTTTCTTCTCGTGGTGGGTGAATGGATTAGCCCTCGCCGTCCGGGAAGGAAACCGCAGGGCGGCCGAAGAATCAACCAAACTTGCCCAACACCTTATGAGGGCTCTTAACGATCAAAAAGAGCGCGAGAGGGTGTTCGCCGAAAGGGATGAAATGATGCGAAAAGTCATTGAATCGGTACTGACACTTTTAGAGGACTTCACGAAATGACTCACGGGATTGACCTACACGCCTGGACGTTACTGCTCGCTCGGAGTTCTCGTATTCGTCGGAGAAAGTTAAAAATCAAATGCTCATATCCAAAGCGTTCCTTACAATTGCAGTAGGAATCTCCTCCTGGTACTCCCTCCCTGGGAATAGAATGGCCGATGGTCGTATTTTCGAGCCAACGAAGGCTGTTTGTGCCTCCAAAACCCTCCCCTTTGGAACGGTCCTTCGGGTAATTCGCCCCCCGTACAAAGCATTCTGTACCGTCGAGGATCGAGGCCCCTACGTTCGGGGGCGTATTCTCGATGTTTCTCCCCGCGTCGCCCACCAACTTCATTTTACGGGGTTGGCTCGGGTGATTATCCAAAAACAGGTGATTCGCTATGAACTTCGCGCATCGGTTCCTCAAGAAAGCCGACTCGATCTGGGCCTCGGACAAAGCCGCTTTTGCAGGACTAACCTCCTTTGCTATCGGGCTTTTAACCTCGCCGCAGTATCTCAACGCCCTGCATATCCTCGGGCTCCGTGGGCCCTGGTTGGACAAACTCTCCGCCGCAGCCCTGCTCGTAGGAGCTTTGCTTTTCTCGCGGAGGCGCTTTCGCCAGGGGGATTAAGTCTCGAATGAGCGAACACGAAGAGAAGAGATGGGAGGGGGTTCTCCCTCCCCACGTCCCCGCAGGAGAATAAAATGCTTGCTTTATACCTTAAAGGGTATAAAATACTCGAAACAGTTCTCGTAAGACTTGCGATTGCCGCAATCCTCGTTTTGGGGATTGTGTACGTGTATAAACTCGACACGCATCAGAAAGTGTTACCTCGAACTACGCCAACAAACACTGTGTCGATTACCCCATCAGCATTGAACCGTTTACTTCATGCTTCGACAGGTACGCCCATCGTTCTTCGCCCGGAGTTTTCGAACACCGGGCTTTCGGCGTCTGATAAGGCCCTTCTCGTAACGACATTATCGGCACTGAAACCCCCAACCAAAACAGTGTACACCGCAAACTCGCATTTTGCTGCAACCCCTCCCCCCATCCCTTCGTCGTACTCCCCGACGCTCAAAGCGATCGAAGGCGCGGATGAAATTGCTGTAAAACGAGTTCTCGCAACCACACCACTTGACACTCACCTTACGGTGAGACAAGTTCCAATCGCGCCTTCACGTGTTTCTGCGCTCTACACCCCGAAGTATGCAGGTGTAGGATACGCGCTTGTTCGTAAAGGAAACATCGAACTCGTTCCAGGGGCACTTTTTGGAGTAACTCACGTGCGCCCTACAGTATCTCTTGACTACATGATTCCTCGCACATCGCTCGCCGGAGGTGTGACGTACATTGGCGGTAAAGGAGTTCAGGTCGGAATTGTGGTGGGCTTTTAATGCTGTTTAGAGAACATTTCACTGTCGAGTTCTGTAAGAAAGCCGTTGAGGAGTACTCAACTCCCAGCGCGGCTGCGAAAGCGTTACACACTCGATGCTATCTTGACGAAAAAACCCCCGCGAAAATTTCTACGGTAAGAGACTGGATTCTCAAAGGTCTTGCAACCGAAATCCCCGAGGATTCGTCGAGGATTAACGCACTTCTTGGGCGGGTAGGCATCCCCCAAGGCTACACCCCGTCCAGCGTCCGTGCTTCGGTATGGAACGTGCATTCCGCCGACAAAGAGACTGGAGACATTGAAATCCGAGATTGCGAAGCTCTCTCGGTAGTTGCACGACCCCAACAAGTTCGAGAAGAACGTTGGCCCATCATCCAGCCAGCCCCCCCTACGGTGTACAAAGAACTCCCTCAAATCCCAAAGCCGAAGGGGTGCCACACGTTTGTCGTACTGCCCGACCCTCAAATCGGGTTTCTGCGTGACATTAACGACCCGCAGAAGTTGCTGCCCATGCACGATGAGGATGCGATCGACTGCGCGCTCACGCTCGTTTCGTACATTCAACCCGACAGGCTTATATGGCTCGGGGACTTTCTAGACTTGAGCGAAATGAGTCGATGGCTCCAGCATGAAGAGTTTTGGCGCACTACTCAACCCGCTATTGACGAAGGCCACCGAATCCTCAGTAAGTTCGAAGCGGCTATGGGCCCGTTACAGCACCGCGAACCCACGGTATTCATCGCCGGAAACCACGATCGACGCCTGAAAGAGTACGTTCTTAAAAACGCTAGAGCGGCGTTAAACATCCGTCGCGCAAACGACCCCGATGGGACGGAGGTGTACTCCATTCAATCGTTGTTGCGCTTCCAAGAACTCGGTATCGAGTATGTCGGCGAGTACCCTGGGGGGGAGTTCTGGATTACCGATGACTTGGTGGTGCGCCACAACCCTCCAAACGTAAGCGATTACGCCGCATCGGTTATCGTCGGGCACACGCATAGAGCGAAGGCTTCCCTTCACACGTTTCGAGGGAAAGACCGTACTATTGCAAAAAATATGTACGAGATTGGGTGCCTGTGCTCGCTCGACACCGTTCCAGATAAATCTTCTCTTACACGAACTCGGGTGCCCTCCGACAGAGGATTCGTTAATGGTTGGAGCCATGCAATCGCCGTCGTCTCCGTAAGCGAAGATTTCACACGGCACTCCGTAGAACTCGTGCAGATTATTGACGGGGTAGCGATGTTTAGAGGGTTTGAATATGGCAAAGCGAAAGACTAACATCTCAAAGTGGACTCCCGTAGCCGTGGAATGGGTCGATGCCTTTTCCGACTACACCGAGGCGTCTTCTGACGAAGAACTGAAACCGATAGTACGAAGGAGTACAGGATGGCTAATACAGTTAACCACAAAAAAAGTAACAATCGCGATGGAAGACGATCGAATGGGGGCGGGGCCCGGCGACCCGGATTGCCAAACAAGAACAAGCATTCCAATGGCAATCGTCGTTCGAATCATCCCGCTCGAACCCGACGCCCAAAGGACGCTGGAAGTCAACCCCTCTTTGATCGGATAGTTGACGAAGAGATTCAAAAAGCCCATGCGATCGAACGCGAACGCGGTTCGGAATATGGGGATTCGTGGGGAATTGGGTACGTCGATGTATTCACAAAGGCTTTCGAACGATGGAATCCCACGGTGGAAAGCCGCCATGGGTATACCGCCGAACGGGCGTTGCGGTTATGCGCGCTTATCGACACGAAACTCAGTCGCGTGAACTCCAGCGATACGTATAACCGAGACTCCGTTGTGGACTTGGTAAACTATCTTCTCGTTCTAGCAGGAGTTCTAGGGGATTAAACGAACATAAAGACCTGGAGGCCTTGACCACTGCTGAACACTAAAAACCCCTCGTCGAAAGACGGGGGGTTTTTTGTTAGCTACTAGCACTTTCTGCTGGAGTAACGGGTGAAGCCCCGTGAAGAGGACACGCAACGTTTATCCAGTAAAGCGTATCGCCATTTTCATCTTTTGCACCGCCGTAACACCCAGCACCGTGGCTGTTATCAAGAACGGGGCATCGACAGCCAGCGAGGCAAGCCCCGTCGGAACCTGGGGGTGGAAGGGTCGAGAAATCTGTTTCCATAAAAGTTTTCCTTTAACGGTTTTGGCGAGATATTCGCCATTCACAATCGGTGAGTTGTTTACACGCCCATACGAACTCCTCCGGCGAGAGTCCAGGCTCTTGGATGAGATCGGCCTCTAACTTATTGCCGCAGTAGATACACTCCACTATCGGAGCGTCGGGGGCGAGGTCTTTCGGTGCGGGGCCCTTTTTTGGAGCGAAAATACCGATGCGTTTCGCCCGCAGTTCGGTAACCTTCATAACGGCAGTTGCTCGCTGTTTTTCACGGTACGCATCAGAGTAATCCTCATCTTTCTCCATCATCGAGAGATGGTAGTTCGAGAGTTGGTATCGAGCCTCGGGGGCTTGCATTCGCTCTTTTGTTTTTACGCGAATGTTCTCCCGATTCTTAGGGTCTTGCATGTATTTACTCATGCGCTCCTTCTGGCTCTCTCGAAATTCTTTCGATCGAATGCGCTCTCGAAGTTTCGGCAGAACTCTCTCGCGATACGACGGGTCTTCCCATCGTTTTTTTGCAGCGATGCTTTTACTTTCGCATTTCACGCCAATATCTCCGTTGCGTAATGCCGATGAGCCCGTTGGGGGCAAAAACCTGGAGTTTCTTTTTATCCTTGGGACGAACCTGAAAGATGCTGCAGGGGGATTCTAACTCGGGGGCTTTGGGGCGTACAACTCCCCCGTTCTCCGTCGAAGGCAACTCGAACTCATCGAAGATTGGGCAAATATTATACCCGACAAACTCATTGCTTTTACGAAACTTTACCCCCCAAGTGTAACGGCTTACTCCAATGGCGATGCGTTCGTTTGTGACGAACACGCCCTTTCGGTCGAGTTGCATTTCGAGATTGGTGATGAACCGAAGAAGCAACGCCACGAGAACAGGTGCCGACATTCTCCCGGCCTTCTCCACGAAATTTTCGTCGAGAAGAATCATGGGAATCAGGGTTGAGCCTGAGTTCGCCACCATATGGGCGAAGTAGTTTGCTTGAGAGTCCAAGGGTTCGTCGGGGTAAAGAACGTGGGACAGCCCGAACGGACGCCCAACGATCTTCGCCATCGCTATAAACGCTTCAATGTTTGGTGTTGGGGATTCGAATATCCCCATCGTGGAACAAATGTAAAAAAACGGCGCGTTGTCCGCTTTGAGCATTTGGGGGGTCGTTGTCTCCCGAATATGCTCGGGGGTATAGTGAGCCCCCACAAGCATATCAGTCGGCATTGGGTACAGCGTTTCAGTCATGGTTGTTTTTTGAAATATCGACCTGCACGGTGTCTTCGATGAACTTGTGGAGATTCTGCTCCCGAGCATGAAGCGCGTTGCTCAAGCGAACGAGAACGGCGCGCTCGGCGTCGGAAGCATTTTTCAACTCTTCCTCGACGATGTTTTTAAACGCCTTGAACTCCTTCACCATTGCCGCCGAGATTCCGGTGAAAACACCGAGTAGGTACGAGGTGTGCATCATTTTGTGCATCCCTCTGGAAAGAATGGCCCCCGCAGCAAAGGAGAGCGTTACGAGAGCCAGGACGAAAATAACGGTAGAAATCATTGAACAGCCTTTCGGGGGTTTTTTGCGCGGAGAAGTTTAATGTCCGATTCCACGGCAACATGAACCCCTCCTGTTTTGGAGTCCCGCCATTCGTACAGCGGGTTTTTGGGGAGGTCTTCGGTGAATCCCAGCGAGGGGGCACACCCGAGAATCGTTCCCTTGGCGTAAGAAACGCTGGAACTCTTACTTGAATGTACCGTCACTCTCACAGGGCTTCCTTTGGAGAACTTCGGGAGTGTTTGCACGGAATATCTCCATTCACGTTCTAGGGAGGAGTCCCCTTCTAACTCCCAATAGGCAAACCGTGTGGGGGTTAGACGCTCGGCGACAATAAAGGCCCTTCCTCCGGCTTTCACAATGGCTTCGAGAAAGGTTTTTTGCCCCGAGCGAAGCGCCTTGAAGGGGGCGGCGGCGTAACGTTCGGCTTTGCATTCGACTGCAAAAAACAGCCCCCCCTGACACGCAATGAAATCGGAGATTCCTTGACGAGCGTAGGGGCCGTTGGGGACGCGCTCTAAATGAGTCGCGTCCCCCCAAAACGTCCGATAGTGGGCTTTTAAGGACTCTGCTACCGAGGTTTCGGAAGCATTCGCCATTAGACGAGCGAGGCTCCGTCAGTCGGGCGTTTGATAACGTAGTTCGTGTATTTGGTGTCGCGGCGTTGGGTAACTTTCACCAGAACATCCACGTTCGGAGTTTCCTCGAAGAGACTCCGATAGAGTTCTGCGAAAGCCTCTACGTCATCGGTCGAAGGAATCTCTTCGTTCAAATCGACGCCGAGGGCGTACAGGTCGTTTGCGATTGCAAACGTCTGCGTTTCCGACATCGAACGGTAGATGGACACGTTGTATGTCTGATTCGTGTCGTACGAGCGAATCGTGCCACGGATAGCAATAGCTCCGGGGGTCTTATCCGCATACGCAACGACGGAATCGAACTGAAAACTGTAGTCTCCTGCGGGGGGGTCGCTACGGAGAATATCCTCAAGTTTAGGCATGTATTTTGTCTTTCTTCATTCGTTAAAAACAGGAAAAAGTGGTTTTACCGACTCCGGGGCCACCGTAAATAAGAATCTTGCGGGGGCGTAGCGCCGGGTCGAAGAGGTTGAGGTATTTCGTTAGCGTGGGGTTGGGAAACAACTCAGGGAGTTTCGTTCCATAACTCACACGTTCCTTAATGAGATACCGAGGGGCGTCGAGAAGGCGAAGGATTCGCGTTCCTGCGGGGTAGGAAACCCCGTCAATGTCAATCTTTTGGGGAACTTTCCCCAAGCGGAGGACAACATCCGAAAGACCGTAAACATCTTTCAAAAGCATCCGGTTTAAATCGGGGGACGCAATTTTCGTCCCGTCGATCGGGTGTTCGCGTTCCCCTTCGTGGCACAGAATAACGGTAGTAGGAGAGCCGGGGAGTTCGAACAGATTGCGGGTGAAGTAGATGAGCATTTTACTCATCTCTCCCCAATCGGCTTGAGTAAACTGCAAGTCGGCTTTCTGCCCCCACACCGAGATTTTACGGCCTTTCGAGGGGTCAAAGGAGAGGTTGAGCATGGCCGTCGTGGAGGCAGTCGAAATCGTATCGAACACGACTCGGGAGTAGTAACCCGCAGGCTTACTCCAAATCGTTTCCAACGCCTTTTCGAGATCGAACTGGGTCTTTGCAAGAAAAATCTCGACGTTGGGGAGGTGACGCACGGGGAGGTTTCCCTCCTCGGTGTCGATGAGTGCGGTCTTTCCTTCCGGCTCCGCCCCCTCCATTGTTGCAACCTGCAGCTGGGGGAGTGGAGTTCGAGAGCCCCCGGAAGGAGGGGCCTTTAACGGTTGTGGCATGTAGTTACTTTCTTAAAACGTTAGATCGGA
>JAEHJW020009524.1_pt1 | contig 65986 bp, 96 predicted proteins | sample 9271431 | NCBI WGS metagenome assembly JAEHJW02 | reverse complement strand
TAACATTGCTGCTGAGCCTGATCCTGCAAACTTGACATCAAGGTTAGGATCTATGCATTTCAGTCTCGATATGAGTTCATGAACTTTCATTTCTCAACACCTTCGATAATGAGTTTGTACTTCAGCGTCTGTACTTTAGTGAGCGGAGTTGAGTAGAACGCTTTGCCAGAGGATACTTCAACGAAGTTCACAGAAGCAGCAGATATATTTGATGAATTTATCTTCATAAAAGTATTTCGTTTATTGCTCTCGGCAAAAATGAACAATTCACCATCAGGTAAGTCTTGAAAGGGGATTGATTCCAGCGAATCAGCAACTGTAAATTTCATTGTGATAACTCCACTGTTCCTGTAAAGAATCTAAAATCTACTGTTTTATTGTTTACAACGACACCACTAGGTTTTGGGTATACTGTTACTGCGTCTATAAAGTTGTCTTCATGTACCTTAACAACCAAGTAAACATCTGTTGGATAAGGAATATCACATTCAACCAAATCACCAACTTTAAATTTTCTACTAGGTTTGGGTGTTGTGCAGATTTTTCTTGACTCTGTCATGGTTGTTTCTCCTTCTTCATTTTCACGCGATTTCCAGTCCGACAATACTCGAACAGGCGTTCCATTTGTGCAACCCAAGTCACCTCCCTAGCCGCATCCGCAGCCGCATCCGCAGCCCTAGCCCTAGCCGCATCCGCAGCCGCATCCGCAGCCCTAGCCCTAGCCGCAGCCCTAGCCGCAGCCCTAGCCGCAGCCCTAGCCGCAGTCCAAGCCGCAGTCCAAGCCGCATCCAGTTCTTTATCGCTTGCTTTGCCGTCTGCGTGCTTACGCGCCACTACAAGAGCATTTAGGCTACGCTCGTCGGTCATAAGGTGCTTTACATCTTCTGCGCAATCCACCGCAAAGTGCCGCCATAGAGGAAACCACTTAGGGTCAACGGTTAGTAAACACCAGAGCGTGTCATCGTATCCGTTGCTCTCGTAAATCTGCCTGAACGTGATAGGCGTGTCGTCGCCGTAGTCCTTGCCTAAAAACTTCCGCAGTTTGTCGTAGCCTTCATTAGAACCGCGAGCTAAACCGCATGGTCTGGCTTTGCGGATTTGTTTAAGCGTTGTGGTGATTTTGTCGGTCATGGTTGCTTCTCCTTTAAAAACCAACAAAAAAATTGATGATAGTAGTTATGATACTTGCGTTTCAGATTGTTTATTACTCTGCTTACAATCAAACGTGATACTAATACGTTTTGTTTTATTCTTTTCCCGATAACGGGCAAGATAAATAATGGGATCAAGGGCGGTGTACAAGGTCCAGGTATTGCTGAATATATGTGCGTTGCATAGAATGGCGCGAACTTCAAACGTATGGAAGTGACTTGGTAAATGCGCTATGGCAAACTCCCTAAATGCACCGACCACTTCTTTGTTAGTTGGCTTATCAGAGCCAGAGAACCGCATCTTAGTTATAAGATGATCTCGTGAATCCATGATTACGCCATACTCATACATCAGCCACCTCCTTTGGTAGGTCTAAGATTAACTTAATCTTTGGCTTAGTGGATTTGTTTAACGACATTATCTCATCAAGCATAACCGATGTTAAATCCTCATCAGTACCTAGTAAAATCGGAGGGTATGGTGCGAGATTGTTTTGCGTCCATGTCTCGATTGGTGCATCCACATTGGGTTCAATTTGAAGTGGATGTGTGAACCTTAAGTATCTAGCGAGTACACGTACTAAGTACGTGTTATCAAGGTTAAGATCATGGATCACATCTTCAGGCAACGCATAAACCACATATTTGTATGATGTGGAATAAGTCACCATATTAAGTATTGTAACCCTATGTCTATAATACTTCCACGACATATCAACAATCCTTTGCTAAATAACCACCATCAATATATTGAGCATCTTCATAGTGGTAATCTTCAGGCTCATAGCCATCATTGGTATCATCAATAATCTTTTCAGCAAGACAATCGAACCTACCAGCATAAACAGCAGCCAGACAATCATTCTTATCTCTGGCTATCTTATCGTGGTCAGTCTCCATGATCATGTTGTCATTCTGAGCACAGAGTATAAGCTTAGTGTATCGTGGTGAGTTATACATAATAATTACTCCCTTGTATAAGAATAGACTGGAATAGGCCATCTCTACTACTTCATACCGGAGATGGAAAAGCGAAACTATTATTTAAAATAGTCATCAAGCTTTGTTGCGGCAGTCGTAATTGTTTAATGCCAACACGGTTAGGTGCATGAGACACTGGACATAAACGATAACCAGACAAGCGAGTATAGTCAGCTTGCAAGACTCCCTAACCCTGAAACCAATGTATCTTGCAGAACACTGGCAAGCGGATTAACCTACCGCAGGTATTAGGAATATTGAATTAGATAAAGGTGAAAGTTTAACGTCATGTCCAGCTTTGACAAACACTGTAGACACTTATCACTTTCAAACGGTACTGTTTAGCTCTGTCTTAGCAAGGTCTTTCAGCCTATGACCTACCCCTGAAGTATACCTGACCGTTTCTGATCTCTAACGATCAGCTTGATTCATTATCTAGCCACGGCCAGTCAACTAGACTTACCCTGCTACAACGGGGAAAGGTTGTCTATTCAGCAGGTGGAATTAGAATTTAGTTTCCAGTATGTAGCAGAATAAACTTACTACAATCAATGGGATAAAGATTTGTGATGCTGACATGGTTAAACTTTTGAACCTTTTTCTAATAATTTAGACTGTTTTTTACGGCGTTTCGCTAACTGTTGATCATTATAGATTTCTTCTAAGTCAGCTAAGCAGTCATCTAAGAAGTCAAGTACTAAAGGATCACCTGCGGGGTAATCCCCTGTATTTAACACAGCCGAACCCTGTTCTTTAACATTAGACCACTTACATTCAATAGTCGGTTTTATCATTATTCATCTCCACTCTTGCATATAGGACATTGACAGTCAACCAGATCATCTTTTATAGGCATCATGTCAACAGAATTGTTATTGAAAGCCACAGTCATAAAGCACTCAGTATACTCCTTTATGTCACCGACAGCTTGTGTTAGTCCTCTTGGAAGATAGTTGTTGTTGTGTGTCAACATCTGTATAGCCCCCTGATACTTTGCCTTGTGATTGACTCTTCAACTCTGTTGTATAGATATTGATAATATCTACAGCAGACGTATTGAGATTGTGCCACTGTTTCAGAAATCGTTCTGCATCCTCAGCAGACTTGGCAAAGATTACATGTTTAAATGTAACCTCAATCTCAAATGGAGGTAGTGTTTTATTGACAGTTTGTTCTGGTGTTGTCATATCTTACCTCTCAAAGCGAGCTTTAATTACTCTTAAAGTTATCTTTAGGCACATCCGCCTGACCATAATAACCATGAGCAAAGCGTGTAGGACAATGGATTATACCATTTTCATCCTTAACCAACCTCTTAGATACGCCTTTAGTGATACTGCCTTGAAACAGTTTCTGCCCGAATGAGCTAGTCCTTTGATTGTTATTCATTGTTTTAGTCCCCTTTATGTTAAGATTAGGCGCCATGAGTTTAACGGCCCTTAAAGCCGTTTCCTGACGTACTCATGACTTAACGCCCAGTATTATGAAGATTTATAGGTAACAGTTTTATCAATACTGCCCTAAGGGAATCAAATACTAAAACAATCCCATCTATACCTTGGTAGTTTGAATCAGGGACATCCAAGGTGATAACGTACATCCTTAACCTTAGTACTGGATGCGAGGACAATCTCTGGATAGTGTCATAAACGCTCAAATTTCAACGTACAGCATAGTTATAGTGGTCAATGGTACAATCGTATACCCTAAACACTAAGGCTATTATACGCTCAAATTTGAGCTTTATAGATAGGTCTAAACTATTTTACAATTACTGTAAAATAATGCTTGACGAATCACTAAAAATATGGTATAATCTCTTTATCCTAGGCACGGGGTATAATACCATTATACTATACCACTACTATAACCAATTAGTATTTAGGAATAGAGTATAAGGTATATACTAAGAACACGGTAAAGGTAACATTATTATAAACCATTAGTACTGGTCACTAATCAGTGGTAATAATAGGTTATAGTAGTAATAATCATTAACATAGCTTAGAAGAATCCCTAGCCATTGGTTGCTATATGTGGGGACATTGGGTTGCGCCAATATGTAACTAGGGACTCATCTAAACTATGCGGTTTAGCCTTTAGGCTTAAGCATTGGTTTATAAAATAACCCTAGACTCCAAGGGGTTAGCCTTAGAATCTAGGGTTAGATTATTAACGATACACTATGGACGGCTTATGAAAATAGTAGTGTTGCTCTAGAATCAAATACTATTTTCTCTGCTATAACCGTCAATTAAGACTCGTCAGACATAGCATAACTATGTGACAAGTAAAGCCTAGACTCTCTTTTATGAGAATCCAAGCCTTACTTGTTTCGTCTTGTGTTGAGTTACGGTTAAGCCGCTTCAGCTTCCATAACTTCAGTTTCTTCAGACTCCGACTCTACAGATTCAGCCATTTCCGACTCATCTTCAGATGTGGAGACTTCCGGTTCATCACCATTCAGCGAATCATCATCGTCAAACAGATCATATTCAGAAGCAATACGGAAAACCTTGTCATAAAGAGATTGATTGAAAACATCGCCCTCTTTATCTTCGTCTTTCCGTTTCTTAGCCCTAGCCATAAGCTGCGCCAATGCCTTTTCAAAGTTAAACGGAGTAAATTGTTGCGGTTTTCCGGTTTTCCACCAAGGATTTGCCATAGCGCCAGCAATATCAAAGGTTTTGTTGGAATTTTCCAAGCGGAAAAATGCCTTTGCAGAGATATCATAGCCCAATGGAGCGTATTTCATAAGATACTCTCCCATTTTTTGCGGGTTAAACTGCGCGACTCTGACTCGTTCCATAAAATGGTTAACAACGTTAATGTTACCATGTTTCTCATAGTGGCGAAGCCAGTTAACAGCAGCTTGCTGGAGGATTACATAACCCCTGCGAGTCGTTGTAATGCCTTTGTCCTCTATTTTCTTAATAACTTCAGACGAATCCGAAGCATTTGAGACATCGACCAAAGACTTTTCCGTAAGGATTGAAGTTTTCGTTTCTTTCTTTGCCATAATTTAGGTTCCTTTCTTTTATGGTTTTAGTAGTTAACAGAATCACCATTAACCCCTTACAGCGTTAGCCATAAGAAGGTAATGGTTATGGTAGTTTGTAGTTTACAGATTCAGGAAGTGTTAGATTTTCCCGAATCGATGGTAAGTTTTCGTAACGCTCTCTTTTCGGGGCGTATTCAGCCTAAAAATGCGAGTCATTGCGTAGTCCTGAGTAAAACCAAGCTTAGTCGATTTTACAGAACGTTCTTTATAACCCGCATTTGACAAAAACTGCTTTTTATTCAACTTATGACCTGCGAGTCTCGGTTCATTCAGATTGCGGGATTTTTTAGTCATAATCCGCGCAAAATGTTCTAGGCCTGTTTTGTTTCGGACAGGCCTATATTTTTCGTTAAACGTTTTGGTATCCATAAGATAGACTCCTTGTGTTATGACGAAGATAAGCGATTACAGATAGGTTTTCATAAGACACAATAATGCTACTTATGACTAGTTACACTTTATGCGTTAGTGCACCTATTCCATAACCTAGACAAGCCCGTGGCGCTCACATAACCAGACTCCTGCTATAGAGCCAGTTATAACACGGATAACGATAAGCCGATAGTCTATCATTTTTCAGATAGAGTCGTGCTTATGAGACTTGTCATAAACAATAAGGGCTTTGTTTCGCCCGACGATTATACTTTCTTCCCTGATTCGCCTCGCCTTGGCACCAGCATAATTCCAATATACAGGATTCGGCTGGATTGTAAAGTTTTATTTTTCTCTTTTAATTCAATAACTTATGAGTTTAGTTATGGTGAATTGACGAATCACTATGAGCGAATCACCTGCGAATCGTTTACATAATTACTCCTAGCATATTGCCAGTGATTCGTCAAGGATTCTTCTAAATTTGGCATAATAGTAGCGTTTCCATATCTATTTACCAAAATATCGCTTGTCATAACTGGCTAAGAATTGTCATAAGGTCACACATTTACATAAAATTCATGATATTTTTCATAAAAATTTAAATTTGTCATAAAATTTCAACAATTACCATAACTGCAAACTGTGCAATTAAGTAAAATGACCGGTCAATATGTCAAATTGAGGAGTAATTCCATAAAACTTGATAAATGTTTTACATAAATTAACTTCAGGATTATGCTAAATCATTGTTGATTATGAAAACTGTCGATCTTTGTCATAATGTTGTTAGTGGTTTGTTAATAAAGGTTAATTATTTATGACTATTGTAATTATGGACAATAGGAATTCTTTTTCAGAATTATTTAATAATATGAAATTGTAATTTTCTTAGTTTGTCATAGGGACGGTGGGGGGGTAAAATTATGGAAAATCCGCAAATCAGGTATTAGCCCTCCAGAAATTTTTACTGTATTCTGGAAAGTTGGGTTTATAATATTTTTTTGTATTCCTGAAACTCTTTAAGTAGTTGTAATTACTACAAATATTTTATTGCTTATGTATTGTTTTTAGGAAAAGTACATAAATGATACAAAAACGATACAAAATTACTTGGTGTAGAATACAAAAATATGCTATAATATACATAAATTACAATTTATGGAGTTTTAACATATGACCAATAATAGCACCAGCTTCGATATGCCTGCTGAAATAGAGGATTTGGTAGCCAATATGTCTTCGCTCCAACGTAAGTACTGTGAGTTCCGCTCCATGGGCTTAAAACAGGGTGAGGCAGCTAACAAGGCAGGATCGGAGGCTCAGGGAGCTGGTGCCAATCGAGTAGGCTATCAGTATGAGAATATGCCTGGTTCCAAGGAGTACATCGAATGGCTCAAGAAGGAACGTGGTAAGGTCTCTGGTCTTGAGGAGGCTGAGGTGGTAAGAAAATTACGTGAGGTCTATAAGGAAGCCATGTTGACTGGAGATCTCAAGAGTGCGAATAAAGCCATTGAGCTTATGGGTACAGCTATAGGAATGTGGGGTAGTGGTGGTCTTCGTAGTGTAGGTGGAAAGGTGGGAACAGCCCAGGATTCCACAAAGGCATTCAAGGAAGACGACGAGGGGATTGAGACAGAGGATCGGATTAAGAAACTACAGGATATGATGGTTACACTGAATAAGGTCTAATTTATTACTACTACCAACTAATGGTTTATAATATTATTACCTTGACAGTGTTTATATACTCTATTCCTAGGTATAATGGTATTATACCCCGTTTCCTACGTTAACACTATTATACCACACTTTTAACCTCTATACCAAATGATTCGTTATGAACGATAAACTAAAAGAAATCGAGAAGTTAGAGAACGAAGTCCTATCCAAGATGATCGTAAGATCTAGGGAAAACTTCTATACCTTCGTTAAACTAATGGCTCCTGTAGTCCTACCAGAGACATTTGTCGATGGGAGGCATATAGAGCTTATCTGTGCTGAGCTTCAGGATGTTCTGACATCAGTTGAGGACAAATCACGAGAACCACAGAAACTACAGATTCACTGTCCCCCTGGCTCTATGAAGTCCAAGATTGCCTCCAACCTCTTCCCTGCATGGTGCCTTGGCAGACACCCTAATTGGTGCTTCCTGGCCATTGGCAGTGACTTTGAGTTTGCTGTAGACAACTTCGGTAGACCTACAAAGGATCTGGTAGACAGTCCACGGTTTCAAGCCATCTTCCCTCATACCATCCTAAAGAAAGACGTAGCATCAGCAGGCAGGTGGGATACAACACGAAAAGGTAGGTTTGTGGCTAAGGGAGCTGGTCAGAACATTGCTGGTAGACGTGCCCACATATCCATCGTAGACGATGTTATCACAGAACAGACCACCGACACAGAGCGTAAGAAAATTAATCGCTGGTATGGTAAAGGACTCAGAACCCGATTGCTCCCCAGAGGTGCAGAGATCATTATCAATACCAGATGGTACGTTGATGATATCTCCGGCTTTACTCTTGAAGTAGATGGTAAGACTGACAGACCGTGGAAGGTTGTTAAACTACCCGCTATTCTCGATTTACAGGCCTCTACGTACCTTAGACAGGGTTTACCTGATACTGATACTAGGTTTGCTGAGGGAACGTCCTTCTGGCCTGAATTCTGGCCTACAAAGACCCTCCTGGAGAAAAAGGAAACACTACCACCTGCTGAATGGTCAGCTCTCTACATGCAGGATCCTATCCTTGAAGATGCTGGTCTTATTAAGAGATCAGATTGGCAGCTATGGAAAGAACCGAAACCACCTAAATGTAAGTACATTGTTGTCTCTATGGATACAGCCTTCTCTGCTAAAGAGACATCGGACTACACAGCCTTTACAGTTTGGGGTGTTTGGACTAATATCGAAAAGACATTTGATAACCTGGAGATAGCTAAGGAATGCCTTATTCTGCTATCGGCTGGTCGTGGTCGATATGATTTTGCAGAACTGTGCAATAGAGCGCAGGAAATCAATAGGCAGTACATGCCTGAATACTTCATTGTAGAAGATAAGGCATCAGGGCAATCCCTTATCCCTGAGCTTAGGAAGCGCGGACTTCCCATTATAGCCTATAAACCGGATAGTGACAAGTCTTCGAGACTTCAGGCTACCACCCCCTACTTCCAATCTAATCGTATTTGGGCACCTGAAGGTAGAAATTGGGCTGAGGATGTCATTGTAGAGGTCTGTTCCTTTAACCCAAGGCTTAGAAATCAAAGGGATGACTATACAGATACGGTATCTCAGGCCATTCTTTGGATGAGAGATCAGTTTAAAATTGATAATGATGGGTACTCAAATCAATGGGATGAGGATGTTAATAGTTATCAGAGACAAAAAAAGACCTATTGGAGCTCGGTTTTAGGATCTCAGTCAAAAAGAGTTTGACTTTTCTCTCAAAATATGGTATAATGTAACTTCTACACAGAGAATCGGAATAAATAATGGCAAGAAAAAAGAAGTCCACAATCGAATCCCTCCAAGCTATGAGCTCTGAGGTTGACCAATTAGCACGGAAAAACAAGTCCAGAACTGTTATTAATGATGATGGATCACTTACAGTTGACTTGGCACCTCCCGAGCAATTGGGATCTGATAGCCAACAAGACCACTACGCCAACCTTATTGATAACCTTGACCATGAGCAAAAGGTTCAGCTTGGTCAGCTAATTTACCAAACTGTAGAGGCTGACGACAATTCCCGATCTGACTGGCTCAGAACAATTGATCTGGGTCTTGATCTTACAGGTGTTAAGCTGGAAGAGAAATCTGAGCCATTCGAAGGTGCCTGTTCCGCCCAACATCCCTTACTGATGGAAGCTTCAGTAAAGTTCCAGTCAAAAGCGTCTAATGAGCTGTTGCCTGCGAATGGTCCTGTTAAGACCATGATTAAGGGTGATAAGACTGTTGAGATCGAGGAACAGGCTAATCGGGTAAAGCATCATATGAACTACCAGATTTTGGAAGAAATGACTGAATTCTATCCAGACTCTGAGAGGATGTTGTTGTATGTAGCCTTGATGGGTTCGGGTTTTAAGAAGACATACTACAATGCTCAATTAAAACGCCCCTGTTCTGAATTCATACCCTCCGATCAGTTTATTGTCCCAAATTCTGCTCCTGATCTTTTCAGAGCTGATAGGTTTACCCATGTCTTGTTTAAGACACACAATGAGATGGAAGAGTGCATTGCTTCGGGTATGTATTCTAAACCTGAACAAGGTTTGGGACTACCACAACTGCCCAGTCTTTCCCCTGTACAACAAAAAACACAACAACTAACAGGTATTAGTACATCCCAATCTGATCGTGATAAGGTCTACACCCTGTATGAAACCTACATTGACCTTTTTATCGAAGGCATTGATGAACGGGATGATGGATTTGAGATTGCTTCTCCCTACATTGTCACGATCGATAAAGGGACTAAACTGCCTATCGGACTTCGCAGGAACTGGAAACCTGATGATAAAGCCAGACAAAAAAGAGTGCCATTCTCCCATTTCCTTTTTGTCCCATCATTCAATTTCTATGGTTTTGGGTTCCTGCACCTTCTTGGCAACCTGCAACTAACCCTTACCTCAGCAATGAGATCCTTGGTTGATGCGGGTCAATTTGCCAACCTGCAAGGTGGTTTTAAGCTTAAAGGTGTTCGTATTCTTGATGATGGATCGCCCATTCGGCCTGGTGAATTCAAAGATATTGAAAGCATTATGCAGGATGTCAACAAATCCATCATGCCACTTCCATTCAAGGAGCCGTCCGGTGTTCTTTTCCAAATGCTTCAATTCCTTCAAGATGCAGGTCAAAAGTTTGCTGACAGCACGGAAAGTGTCATTGCTGATTCTGTTAATTATGGTCCAGTTGGAACGACTATGGCATTGCTTGATGCCTCAACTAAGTTCTTTTCTGCAATACATAAGAGATTACATAAAGCGCTTAAACACGAACTTGGAGTAATCGCCGAGATCAATTCCGAGACATTGGATGATCAGACATCCTACAACATTGAAGGTTCGACTATGAATATCAGTCGGGCTGACTACAATGAGCATGTCGGCATTATCCCAGTCTCTGACCCTAACATTTCTTCCAATGCTCATAGGATGGCCAAGGCTCAAACCATTCTTCAGGCTGCTGCTCAGGCACCCCAGCTTCATGATATGCGTGAGATTTATAGGCAGTTCTATGCATCTATGGACTTTGAGAATGTTGATAAGATTATGCCCCCGCCTCAGCAGGCTCAACCGCATGATCCTTTAACCGATATTAAGCTTGCTACCGAGGGAGCTCCGATTGATGCGTTCCCTGGTCAGGATCATAAAGCCCATATCGCTATTAAACAGGCGTTTATGCAAGATCCATCGTCTGGTGGTAATCCCATGATGCAGAAGACCTCGATCATTCTTCAGGCGAATATCCAAAAGCATATGCTATTACAATTCCAAGAGCAGGTTATGGCTCAAATGCAGATGGAGATGCAGCAAAACCCGCAGATGGGGGCAATGATGCAACAAGCTCAACAGAACCCTGCGATGCAGCAGCAAGTTCAGCAAATGCAGGAACAGGCAATGGCTAAGGCAGCCCAACAGGTTGCTCTGTTGAACGAACAACAACTACAACAACAGGTTCAGCAACAACAGGGTGGTGGTCCCAAGGATCGGGCTGCTTTGATGACTGCTCAAGCCCGAATAGCTGATACTCAGATCAAAGCTCATAAGGCGCAAAGTGAAGACCACTTCAGGGCTCAGGAGTTGGATCTCAAGAGAGCTCGACTTGGTCTTGATGGCATTAAAGAACACCATACCCACCAAGACAAGGTAATGGCTGAAGGTGTAAAGATGGACCATTTGATAACAACTAAAGGTCTTGATGCCCTTATTCAAGGTCAGTCACATGAGTTCCAAGCCAAACAGCATTTGATCGACAATGTCCACAAAGCACAAACACAACGGGAGAACAATGCGCATCAGCTTGCAATGCAAAAGCAGCAACAAGAGCAAAGTAACTCTGCATTACAACCCCAACCACCCCAGTCTCAGGAAGATTAAAGACATTATTGCAACAATTTGTATAGAAATGTCTTGACATTTAACTGATTTTGTGGTATAATACCATTATGAAAAGTCTCATTGAAGGTACATTTTCTGCTGAACTGAGCTCTATGCTGGAGAAGCGAAAAGACGATCTAGAAGAAAAGGTAACATCCCATATCCTTGAAAAGGATGACTACCCTTATTCTCTAGGTTATTTACATGCACTGAGGTGGTGCATCGAGGAATTAGGAACACTCGAAAAAAAGTTCTACCAATAACCACACATACGTTGAAAGGTACGTTAACCAATAACATGCAAACGACTAACTTTAATCCCCAAAATAGCTACCAAGCCTCTAAAAAACTTGATATCAATGCTTGGATTACCCCTGCTGAAGTCCCTGATCCTGAAAACCTTCCCGAACCACTCGGATGGTGTGTTTTGGTCAGACCCTACAAACTTGAATACAAATCTAAAAGCAACCTTATTATGCCTGACTCTGAGGCAGATTACCTGAATTATGTTACAAACATCGGTCGGGTAGTTGCAATTGGCCCATGTGCTTTTAATCGTAAAGAGCACCACAACAAATCGGGTGAGCAATTCGATTGGGTCAAGGTCGGTGATTTCGTCACATGGCCTAAGAATGCAGGTTCCAGACGTAAATACAAAGGAGTTGGTTACATGCTCCTGGTCGATGATGACCTCAATGAACGTCTGCCAGATCCTCAGGTCTTCGATGCCTCTGGAGCAGGCTATCGTCTTGATATCCCTGAAGATCACTTCACAAAATACAATACTTACAAATCAGAACACAAGGATAAATAATAATGCCTTCCTACAACAGTACAGATGAACATACAAATGTGGCCTTTGGCCAGGACGATGATATCCAAACTCAAGTCGATGGTGGTAATGAAGACGGAGAACAGTCAACTGCAAAGCCTAAAACTCGTCGTCCCTCCCGTGCTAAGGCTCGTATTCAGCAACTTTCGACAGCTCAACGGGCTGCTGAGGCTGAAGCTATGCGTTATAAGCAAATGTATGAGGAACTGCAAGCCAAAACCAGCACAGAAACTCAATCTCGTAACGAGGAACTGAAAGCTACGCTGGAACAGCAGTACCAAGCCCTCCTTCAGCAAATGGGTGAGGCTATCAAAACTGGAGATGCTGACTTGGCTGTCAAGATTCAGGATGCTCTTATGAAGACCAATTCTCAATTGGACAAGATCAAGAGTTTTAAGGCCGAATCGACACCGCAACCAACACAACAACGGCAACCTGCTGAGCCCCAACTGCCTGAATTGGCTCGTATGTGGATTGAAGAACATCCGGCTTTTACTACGGATGAATTGTTCCATGCTTCGGCAATTACCATTAATAATCAACTGCTTAGGGAAGGCTACCACCCTGAATCAGAAGACTTTTATGATGAATTGAGTGCTCGTCTTAGCAAACGCTTTCCAGAAGTATTTGGTATCTCTGACGAAAATATGGTACAATATAGTCAAGATGATTCGATGGAAGGTGATTCGGCACCTATGCAACCCATCGGTAAAGAAGCTGCAAGTCAACCGAAAGTAAGAGCTAGAGAACAAATTGTATCAGGCTCCGCACGTCCCTCATCGAATGCTATTCGGTCTAATAAATCCCCAAATAGTCAGGTTACTTTTTCCCAAGAGGATGCCAAAATCATAAATGGCTGGAATCTTGATCCGGAAAGACTTGCTCAGCGTATTAAATACAATGAAGCAAATCGAACATCCGATGGCTATGTGCCTATTCAAATCCCTGGAAAATTTAACTAATCACAACTATAACAAAGGAATACAAGAATGACCAAAAAAGCAACAACAACTGAGGATACTTCCACTGAAACTACATCTCGTAAGCCTCGTAAAAAGGTTTATGAGCGGATCAGAGAAGGTGTTATCCCTGACTATGTCAATGAACATTTTGCCAAGGAAAATTACACTTTGAAACCTATTCGGTGGACACTACAAGGTAATGAAGACTATCGTTATCTTGCCCATCGGGAAAATGAAGGTTATGAATTTGTGACCGCAGATGAACTGCCTGAACAATACATGTCCTCCATTAGAGTAGTTGATACTCGAGCCCGTAAAGGTCTGGTTACTATGGGTGATCTGTGCCTTATGAAGATTGATATGGACTTGCAGCGTTCTCGTGACGCCCATTTCCAAGGTGAAGCTGCTAAAGAACTCAATGCAGTTGACATCAACACTCTGACTAAGAAGCATAAACTCATTAACCAAGGTACAAATTCTAGGGTGTTCGTAAAAACACCTGACTTTCAGAACTAACCAAACGCCAAACTGTTAAAGGAGTTTAAATAGATGGCTACTGCACCTCGAAAAGGTCTAAACCGCGCCCGTAAACTGGGCTCTGCTGATGATATCGGCGGGATCAGCCAATACACGATCGCCAGTGGCTATGCTACGGCTCTTGGTGTAGGCGACCTCGTCAAACTGAGTGGTACTGCTGACAACATTGAAGTGGGCACGAATGCTGCCTATAACCTTGGTGTCTTCCTGTCTTGTACGTATCTTGATCCGAATACGGGTTATGAACGTATCATTGACTACTGGCCTGCTGGCCAGACATCCCCCAACCAAACGGTTACGGCCTTGGTTGTTGATGATCCGAATGCTACGTTTAAGGTCATCTGTGACAATCCGCTTGGTGATATGAAGGTTGGTCAGTTCTATGCCCTTACACTGGCTGCTCCGGATGCGAACACACACCGTTCTCAAATGACGCTCAACAACGTTGTTACGAAAACTGGTACTGCATCTGCTGCGACTACACTGTCTGGTCTGACTGGTACGAACACATTTAATATCAGCACTTCAGTCAACACGACTGCTGTGACGATTTCGATGACCAGCTCCACTACGACAACGCAGCTTCTGGCGGCTTTGAACGCTGTTCCTGGTATTCTGGCATCCCTCAATACCTCCGGCTATCTGGTTGTCTCTACGACTGATGGTGGGAACTTGATCCTTGCTGATGGTACGGGTACACCGCTGGCTAGTACAGGCCTTCTGGTCGCTGCTGGTACGTATACTGCGTATGTGGCAAAGTCTGCGGCTGCTGTTAAGATTATCCAACTGACTGATACAACCAACCAAGTTGTTGAAGTATGCTTGGTTAATCACGAACTCCAAGCAAACCGATAATTTTAACAACAATAACAGTAAAAAGGATATAGTAAGATGACTGTTGCAAGAGGCCAGATACCTAAGTCCCTAGTTCCTGGCGTACATGAATTTGTGGGTATGAGTTATGGCGCTACGCCTGAAGAACATGCTCCTCTGTATGAAATGGTTAAATCCATTCGTGCATGGGAAGAAGAAGTCATGCTCTCTGGTATGGGTGGAGCTCCGAATAAGAACGAAGGTGCGGCTGTCACGTTTGATGACATCCAAGAAACGTACACCTCCCGTTATGTGATGGAAACTATCGCAATCGGTTTCAGCGTTACGAAAGAAGCGTTTGATGACGATCTGTATAGCAACATCGCCCGTGCGAAGGCTCAAGAACTGGGTCGTTCCATGGCAGATACCAAACAAGTTAAGGCTGCTGCGATCTTTAACAACGGCTTTAATACGGCTGGTAGCTATAATGGTGGTGATGGTGTCCCGCTGTTCTCGGCTTCACACCCGACGAGCTCTGGCACAAACTTCAATAACGTCGGCACGGCTGACCTTTCTGAAACAGCTCTTGAAGATGTCAGTATCTCGGTCAACCAATTCACCAACGATCGTGGTATCCTGATCTCGGCTCGTACGGAATCTCTCCATATTCCTGTGCAGCTTGAGTTCGTGGCTAACAAGATCCTGAAGGCCGAATACTCCGGTGCTGCGGTTAACACCAATACAAACGGTACAGCTACTACAAATGCTGGTGGCATCCTGTTCCAACCGAATATTGTTGGTGGTCGTTTCCCCGCTGGTATCCACATGAACCGTCGTTTCACCGATCCGGCAGCCTGGTTTGTCAAGACCTCTGTTCCGAACGGTACGAAGATGTTCATTCGTGAAGCCCTCAATGGTTCGGATGAAATCGACTTCCTGACCGACAACATGCTGTTCAAGTTCCGCGAACGTTATGCCTTTGGCTGGACTGATCCGCGTGGTTGGCTCGGCAACAAGGGAAGCTAAAACACAATCCCTTATCAGGGTTGCATAAATAGACTCCCTGAGGCTTAAAATGTCTTTGGGAGTCTCTTTTTTAAGGATTTACGATGCCTCAACGTCTTAGGTATAAAGAACTCTACAACAGCTCTGCTGCTGGTAATGGCACTTGGATGCAGTTGGATAGTCGTTATGGTGAACAGCCCTACCGCAATATTTCTGTTAATCTTGTGTCTGGTGATACTGTGTTGATTGAAGCGACGGCAGTTGATAATCCTGGGGTTGATAAAAGCTTTCTGACAACTCTCGATAGCTCTAAAATCACCACATTGACAACTATTACCGCTTCTGGCAATTACAGCATTACAGGTCCATGGGCTTTTATTAGAGCGGTTAAAACAGGAACTGCTGGAACTGCTGTTGTTGAAGGTTTCATTTAAGGATTAAACACTAATGACTGCTCTTAGTAGAACCGCGCTAGAATCTGAAATCTCCAGTCTTATTGCCGATAATACGTCTGGTAATATTACTCCTGCTGATGTTCGTCAAGTACAGAACGATACTGCTGATAGCTGCTTTAATCTGGTAACTGATAACTTCGGTAGTATTCCATCTGGAGCAATCCAGTGTACAACCATCTCGGCTAGTGGTGATATCACCCTTAATAACGGTTTTGCACTGAAAACTGACACTACAACTGCCCATGCCTTTACAATTGAAGGCTATGAGACTACGACTTCTGCATATGTGACTATTGCCACTCTGACTAACGGTACAACAGCAACTCTTGCTATCAATCCCTCGACAAATGGTGCTTGTACGATTGATAATTCGACTATTGGTGGTAGTGTACCTGCGGCTGGGACATTCACCACGTTGCAAGCCAATACGTCTTTAACACTTGCTAGTGGGACAGCTCTGCAAACCGATACTACAACTGCCCATACGTTGTTTATTAGTGGTTATTCTACTACTAATGCAGCTTATGAGCCTCTGGCTACAGTGACGAATGGTACTATTCCTACGTTGGCCTTAGCTTCTAGTGCTACTGGCACTGTGTCTATTAAAGATGTGGTTAGAAAGGACTGTGTCGTTTCAACCTCTACATTGACCAAGACTTCAGATACGACATTGGCCCTGGTTCCAGGACTGTCTGTAGCCTTGACTGCTGGTGGAACATACAGAATTAGTGTCCATTTGGAAGGAACTGGGGCTAATAGTGGTGGTTTGAAGGCTGTTCTTGCGACTGCCGATACCCTGACGCTTACCTCAGGTCTTTTGAGAGGTCGGAATAGGAATGGGACTGCTGATAATGCCAGCACATTGATTACAGCATTAGGTTCTGATTTTTCGAATGCTACTACGGCTTATACAGATGTTACCTTGGAGGGTACAATTGTAGTGAATGCTGCGGGAACCTTGGAAGTTCAAGTGGCTCAAGCTACAAGCAATGCAACTTCATCTACTGTAACTCAGGGATCGTGGTTGGAAGTTAAACGTCTCTCTTAATAAGGAATAAACTATGACTAAAGATTTTGTTACAGCTATGTTGGCTAAATTGAAGGCTGAACTCGACCAGCATATCGCTAATGCGAATGCCACACGTGGTGCGATTCAAGCCTACCAACACATGCTAGCTGAGATTGAAAAAGAAGTCGATGATGCCCGTGATGACTTTGAAAAAGCTGAGGATAAAGTAGAAGCAGCAGTTCCTAAACTCTAATATCTACTACAGAACTACGATATACTAGAAATATCACTCATAAGAGGATGAGATGGCGAGTACCACTTCAGGAACGAATCTATTCAGCTTGGACGTTGATGAAATCATCGAAGAAGCAATCAGTCAACTTGGTGGTGAATGGCAATCAGGGGTCGATACGGCTAAAGCCAGACGTACGCTGAACCTCATCCTCATACAACTCTCCAATAAGAACATTCCCTTAAATAAACTGGAAATTGTCACCACTGATCTGGTAGCACAACAACAAACATACACGTTTGACAGCAGCTATCAAGACATTCTGAGTGTGTCTATTTCTGTTCCCAATAGTAATCCACAGTCGTTCCTGCCTATCCAAAGATACGGGATAGAGCAGTGGAATACTATTCCCAATCAAACTACCTACAATCGTCCCAATACCTTTATGACACAGCGTCTTAATTCCACTGTTACGTTGTCGTTATGGCCTATTCCTCAAGCAGGTCTAACATACCAAGCACGAATGGTTGTGGCAAAGCAAATTGAGGATATCACAGCTTCCTACCAACAAATTGACCTTAACCCAAGATACCTGCCTGCTGTTATTAACTGGCTAGCTTACGAATTGGGCAAGAGACGACCAGGCTATCCTCCTGCTGAATTAGCTATGCTTAAAGCAGATTATCAAGAATCTCTTAATGATGCTTACGAGGAAGATGAAGAACGCGCCAACGCAACTGTCAAGCCAGGAGGTATCTCAGCTAGATAATGTCTGGTATTAAGTCAAAAGGCAGAAAAGGGAATTCAAGAGCCAGAGCCATATCAGATCGTAGTGGTTTTCGTTTCCCTATGCATGAAATGGTTGTAGAACCTGGTACAGGCTATCTGGTACACTTCTCAGAGAGCGATGGTAAATGGAACTTTGTTGACCATCCTCAAGCTCACATCAACGAATACGCAACCTTTGGTGATCCGTACCCTGTTGCCGATGCCAGACCTGATTTACAATGGGCTGCCACTACAAGCACCTATTTGACAGATGAGAATGGTAATCAAATCTTTCAAGGTTACGTATGGATCGACACACTCACGTATTCTCTATCGCCAGATTACGTAGAGTGGTCAAAAACAAATGGTATTGAACCATAAGGATTTACTAATATGACACAGATTACTGATCTACCTCAGGCAAATACTCCCCTCAGTAGCGGTGATGTAACTATAATCGTTCAAGGTGGTGTTCTGAAACAGACTGGTGTTCTGAACCCCATAGCTGCTGTTCCTGCTGCCAATATTACAGGAACTCTGGGTGTTGGTAGTGGTGGGACTGGTGTCACTTCTTATACAGCATTGGTTACAGCTTTGTTACCAAGCCAATCAGGTAATGCTGATTATGTTCTCACTACTGATGGTAACAACAACCTTTCGTGGTCGGCGAGAAATGGTACAGTCACATCAGTAGCTATTGCAGGAAACGATGGGCTGACTATTGTATCGGGCTCTCCCATCACTGGGGCTGGAACCATAACTCTTGGTTTGGGCAATATCACGCCTACAACTGTGAATGGTCTGACATTAGCTGAACAAACTGATGGTTTTACTATTTATGGTGGTTCCACAACTCCGGATACTTTGACTATTACAAGTTCTGAAATTAGTAATAGTACATTGACTTTAACTTCACAAACTAATGGTTTCACATTATTGGGAGGGGCAACGACAGCCACTCTGACTGTACCTGCAAGTGTAAATACTTCGACACTTTTAGTAAATAGCAATAATCTCAGTGATGTTTCGAATACCATAACGGCAAGAACCAATCTGGGCCTTGGGTCTATGGCTACACAGAATTCTACGTCTGTTTCGATTACAGGTGGCAGTATTACTGGGATGCAGACACCGGTCAATGCTACTGATGTGGCGAATAAAAGTTATGTTGATTCAATCGCTGCTGGATTAGACCAGAAACAATCATGTGTTGTCGCCACTACTACGAATTTGACTGCCACATACGCCAATGGCGCTTCTGGTGTTGGAGCAACACTAACTGCTACTGTTAATGGTGTTTTATCAATTGATGGCTATGCTTCTTTAGCAGTTAATGACCGAGTATTAGTCAAAGACCAAACCACTGCTTACGAGAATGGTATTTTTGTTGCTACAGATTTAGGTAGCGCTTCTACTCCTTGGATCTTAACTAGAGCAACGGATTATGATACTTCTGCTGAGATTGTGGAAGGTACGTATTCTATGATTGATGATGGTACGACTAATAAAGGTTATCTCTTTATTATGACTACTAATGGCACAGTCACTGTAGGAACAACTGGGATAACGTTCTCCTCTTTGACCATTACTCCATTTACTATTGATGGTTTGACGGCTTTAGGCGCTGCTCCTGCTGTTGGTGATGAACTTCCATTGTATAATTTAATTGGTGCTTCGAATTATAAGATTACAGTTCAAGAACTCTTCAATGCTCTTCCAAATTTAGTCTCAACAACTATATCTAGTTTAGTAACTGATGTTGTTCCTGTATGGGATGGTACGTCTACTAAATACTCTACGGTTGGTGCACTATATTCTGGTATGTTGACCAACCAAACTGCAGTCACTAGTGTCACTACTCCAGCTAGTTCTTATATTGGATTCTATGATGGTGATGCTGGAATTTTAGGTACTCGGTCTATTACTCTACCTGCTTTAACCTTGACACTCTCAGATTTTGTGGGAGACACAGGTGCTGGTGGTACAAAAGGTCTTGTTCCCGCTCCTGCGGCTGGTGATGCTGCTCTGGATAAAGTCCTTGGAGCGGGCGGCTCTTTCGTGAATGTGGCAAGCCTTGTCGGGAATGTGGCTGTTACCTTGACGGCCAACGCTGCAACGCTGCCCATTACAAGCGCGATTGACACGGTGACGAATAACAGCGCGGCTACGATGACACTAACTCTCGCTACGACGGGCGCGACGGACGGCCAAAAGAAGATTGTCCGTATCTACGATTATAGTGCCGTAGCGCAAACGATTTCATGGGTGAATACGGAGAACAGCGGTATTACAGTTCCGACAACATCAAACGGCTCAACAACGCTTCCGCTTGAAGTTACGTTTAGGTATAATGGATCAACAAGTAAGTGGAGATGTAATAGCACTAATTTAGCCGCAACTCCCTCCACGGGAGTATGGGTAAAGATAGACGAAATAGTATTGGCGTCTTCTGCATACATAACCTTCCCGACAACGGATTTTTCTACGACGTATAATCAATATAAGATCGTTTTTTCCGGCACACAGGCCGCAAACGAAAATGCGGTTATTGAGATAAGTCCGGATGGCGGTACGACGGTCACGCAGTTATCATTCCTCGGCAACACTTATTTTGGAGGGGTTGCGGAAATATCTAAACTTCCTGTGGCAAACGGGAGTGGTGACAGTTATCTAACTTCCTTGGCAACTGTTGAGGGGACGTCGACTCAACTACAAACTTCATTTAACACACTAACTGGTCCCATAAACTGGATACAGATATCGGGATATTATTCGGGCACTCTTTATCAGATGTTGGCAGGTTCAACGGCTACTCTTTACGGTATGAATTAAAATGATTTTCCTTGCAATCATCAACAACACAAACAGAAAGGAACCAAACCATGCACTACAGAAACGGACGCGAAGCTAAGAACGGAGACCGTATTGTATCCCTCGGAGAACGGTACAACGCAGAAGGCAAGCTGATAACATATATTGCCGCAATAGGTATTCTGCACGATGCAGTGCCAGGCAATGATTACTGCAATGGCTCGATTGCGCCAATTCTCGGAGGTCAAGTGAGCGTTGCTTGCCTGTGCGATTGTCTTCATGTAGACGACCTTTCCGCTCTGCTGGAGGAAAAGGGACTGCATAAGCGGCCTGAAGGCATGTGATGGAGAACATTCTTCTCATAGCCTATACGGCATTGGCTTTCGGCATCCACGGCGGCGAAGGTATCACGGGCATCAACAGGCAAGTGCGCAACACGCTCTGCGCGTTGCCGTTCGGGTTTGTCGCCTTCATGGTATGGCATATCTGGCTGATGGCCTTCTTTTCCTTCGCGCTTGCTTATGGCGGCGTTTCTCTCGGCTTTGACGGCACGAGCAAAGCGAGGCTTGTCCTGAAAGGATTGATTACGTTGCCGCCGTTTGGGGCTGTTCTGTTGCCGCTGGCGTACTGGATAGGCTACAGCACGCGCTGGACGAACGTCCTTGCGGAATATCTGTCCGGAACTTTTTACGGCATCGCTCTGGCGCTGATATGGAGGTTTTTTTGATCATCTCTCACACGGCGTGGCTCAAAACAATCCTGAGAAGGGTGCGCCGCAGAAAGGCTCTCCTGAAGGCGAAAAAGCTCATCCAGCAGGCGCGGCTGGCGCGGCTGGCGTCGTCATCGTAACGGAATATATCGGGTAGGTGATTTAAACAACCGATAAAAGGAGATAAACCATGTCTGAATTTGTAGCTATCGCCGAAAGAATCCTTCTTTCTGGTGATGTGATGAAACTCAAAAAGCTGGCATCGAAGTTTAACAGGCTCAAGGGCGATCCGCGTTATGCCGACGCCTTTATGAATACAGGCAATTTCTTTCTGGTGATGTAATGGAAAGCATCTTTTTGGTGAGATAATATGGCAGATCTTAGTACATACGCTCTTTTAGTTCAAGCTATCCAAGATGTGGCTGAGAATGATGGTACAGAATTTGTAGCCTACATCCCCACAGGAATTTCTCTGGCTGAACAGCGTCTTAATAGAGATTTGGATTTACCTGATCTTGAAATTCCTCAGACTGGAACACTTACTGCAACCATTAATACTCTTCCCAAACCTACTGGGTATCGGTTTGCTAACTACTTTCATATTGTGGTAAATGGTAGGATTAAGGTGCTTAAGAAGCGTAGAGAAGACTATATTAATGATTATTGGCCTGACCAAACAATCACAGGAATTCCTAAGTACTATGCTGATCAAGGGCAATCTACCTTTCAATTTGCTCCTGTACCGGACGTGTCTTATCAGTACCGTATTAAGTACACGGCTGAGCCTGATAGATTAAGTACATCCAATCAGACCAACTACTTTACTCAGAGATGTGCTGATATCTTGTTTAATGCTGCCATGGTAGAAATGACACTGTTTGATAAAGCATGGCAACAAGTCCAAATATGGGAAGCTGCCTATCAAGAGCTTAAAACAGGTTGGAACCTTACTATGGTCAGACAACGCAAGGATGATGGTGAAGCTCCGCGTAATCCTGCTCAAACTATTAATACTGTTGAAAATGCTGCTAAAAGCAATGGAGGCTAATCGTGACATCTAGTTACACTACGAACCTCAGACTTACACTACAAGGTGATGGTGATAACCCCTCTACATGGGGTGAAGTCTGTAATGATCAGGTTATTAACTTAATAGAAGCTGCTATTTCTGGTGTAGCCTCTATTGATTGCACTGGATCTTCTAATATTGATCTTTCTGCTTCTACGCAGAATGGTGCTCCTGACAATGCCAGAAATGCTGTTCTCCAACTCTCTGGTACACTTGGTGCCAATATCCAGGTTATCGTACCTGCTGTTACAAAACTCTATGCAGTTAATGGTCTGTGGTCAGGTAACTATACTATTACCATACTACCGAAAGGAGCTACCACTGGCTTAACTTTAACTTCTGGTCAACTGATACTTTGTTACACTAATGGGAGCACAATCTATGAAGTCGCATCTTCTACTCCTCTAGGGGCATTACTACAAACGAATAATCTTTCAGATGTTAGTAGTGCTTCAACAGCTAGAACAAACCTTGGTCTGGGATCTCTGGCTACTCAAAATGCTAACAATGTGAATATTACAGGCGGGACAATCTCCGGTATTAGTGGCCTTGTTGGAGCAGTTTCCTCTGTTGCAGGTAAGACTGGAGCAGTAACTCTAACAGCCTCTGATATTAGTGGTCTTGGAGCTTTGGCTACTGCTGCCTCTAGTATATCTGCTGGTACAACAGGTAAGTTGGTTTTTGGTGCTGTTACTGTCCAATGGGGAACTGGAACTGCATCTAGTTCGGGATCAGGTGCTACAAATACATTCGGAACACCATTTAGTGGCACACCTTACTACGTTAATTTTATTGCAAATTCTAGCACGATGACCGCCTTTACAACAGGTGACCGTCCCAGTCCTGCTACTAATACTTGGACAAGTACAGGATTTAATGCTCTATCAGATGGTGGTACAAATATCACATGGCTTGCTATAGGACCAACCTAACAGATGAGTGATACCCAACTTAAAGCGTTCATTATGCGCCCAGGAATTATCGCCAACCTCACAAAGTATGAGGCTGAAGGCGGATTCGTGGATGGTAATCTCATACGCTTTAGGGCAGCCAGGGCTGAGAAGATTGGTGGTTGGGTCAGAGAAACAATAAAGAATTCCTACTCGGCTACAGGAGGCTTTTCCAATGGTTTTAGTACAGGGTTCTCGACTGTTCCAGCTATTCCTGCAACTGGCTCATTCTCATCTGCTTTCAGCACAGGATTTGATATCGGCCAGAACCTGAATACTTTCACAGGTATTAGTAGAGCCCTAAAATCATGGAAAAGCTTGGCAGGAGGAAAATTCCTAGCATCTGCTTCCAATGAGAAGGTTGAGGTAATGTACCAAAACATTATCTACGATCTTACACCGATTGAGAGCACTGTCACACTCATGGATGCTCTATCAACTACTATAAACTCTAAAAGTGTCACGATTACCGATCAGGCTCATGGTAGAAATGTGGGTGATTCCATCCGAGTAACTCAAGCTAATTCAGTTGCGGTTGGTGGTGTTGTTATTTATGGTAACTATGAAGTTATCAGTGTAATCGATTTAAACAACTATACGATTACTGCTCAATCGAAGGCAACTGCCACAGTCTTGAATGGTGGTGGTACAATTGTTATCAAGTACCTTTTAGCTAATGGGAATGCCGATAACCTGTCTAACACTGGTTGGGGTGGTGGTACATGGGGTACTCCAGGTCAAGGTAATCTTGGATGGAACGAGCCGAGACTTTCCACATCCACAGATGTCAATATGAGGCAATGGTCTCTGGACATTTGGGGCGAGGATTTACTTGCCTGTCTGAAAGGCGGGAAGCTATACCAATGGGTTATGGATATCACATTCCAAACTCAACTAGAGCCAGTGACAAACGCCCCCACTGAAAGTAACTTTATGTTAGTGGCACAGCCCTCAAGGCAGGTTGTTTTGTTCGGAACACAAAGGCAATCCGACGGGGTTTTTGATCCACTCGTCATCAGATGGAGTGACGCCGAAGACAACACTAGCTGGACACCGACCTACTCTAACCAAGCTGGCGAGTACAGGATACCTACAGGTGACTATATAGTGAGTGCCGTTCAGACCAAAGGTGAAATTCTGGTATTTACTAACAGTTCTGTTTATTCCATGGTCTATGTAGGAAACGATAATGGGCTCAACGATATTTTCCAGTTCACTCCTTTGGCTACTAATATTAGTATTATGGGTCCCCATAGTGTCATTGATGTTAACGGTGTCGTTTACTGGATGGGTACTGATAACTTTTATATGTATAATGGCGTTGTTCAAGTTCTTCCTACTACGTTAGATAAGTATGTATTCTCTCAATTTGGGGCTGGCGAACCTAACTTTACCCAAAAAGAGAAATGTTATTGCGCTATGAATGCGATGTATAATGAAGTTTGGTGGTTTTATCCTTTAGCTACTGAGACTGAAAATGGTCATTACATCAAGTACAATTGGCTTGAGAACGTAATGGACTATGGAACGATGAGCCGAACGGCATGGGAAGACAGATCCATCTTCTCTAAACCGTATGCGATGGACTCCTCAGGTCGTCTTTATATCCATGAAGAAGGAACTGATGCTGATGGTCAGCCTATGGATTCGTATATTACAACAGCCTACTTCGATATAGGAGATGGGGATGAATTGCTGTACATTAATAAGTTTGTGCCGGACGTTGTAATTCCTAATGGAAGTCAAATACAGATTACACTCTATTTCAAATCTTATCCCCATCCTAATGCGACAGAAGTCATAAAAGGACCGTATTCATTCTCTGATAGCTCTGGTAAGATCTCTGTGCGTGGTAGGGGCAGGCAGATGGCTATTAAGTTTAGTTGTAATACCAACGGCTCTATGTTTGAACTTGGTAAGATGCGTATCTCTTATCAGCCTGATGGGGAGCGTGAATAATGTCTACAATGCGTAGAATACCACAACCACCTGTTTCTATGGGAAAGCCCACGGTTGACTACCTGAACGAAGTAAACAGGGTTAATAGTAGTAATTTTCAGACTATCGAGAATACTCTAGGACCGCTGGCAGAGCTTATTAAATCCTCGAATACGAACAAGGGAGTCCTTAAGTTTGGAGGGATGGCTGTACAGTATGGCTCAGTTACTGGAATTGACCCCTCAGTGACCTTTGAAGTGGTCTATAGTGCTATCCCTACCTGTATCATACCTGTTGTCTCAGGGGCGTCTACAGGCGTTTATGAGGTATCAAGAAGCACAACAGGATTTACGACTTCAACAGGTGGTGTTAGTGCTACGGTTAATTGGATAGCATTCGGAGTAGTTTAGGATGGGTAAAAAGATACTAGAAACGATTGGGAGGTTCAGGGGATCATTGTGGTTCACCTGGTTTCTTAGTGCGTTCTGTGCTGTCTGGATTGTCCTAAATAGTTACATACTTATAAACCCATTTGATCCGTATCCCTATGATTTACTTGTATTAATTCTTAGTGTAGAGGCTAGTGTCATGATGCCTCTCATTATGCTAGCTTCCAGTAAAGAAGCTGAAAAAGACCGTCAAATCATGGCTAAAATCTTAGACAAAGTGATTGAAGTGTTAGAAAATATGAAATCTGACTTCTCCTTCGAGACTCAAAGTCGCAAAGATTTACAAGATATCGAAATAAAGCTTGACAAATTGATTAATTTGTGGTATAATAAGGATATCGAAAGTAAATCTAATGACCAACAAAAACCCTCGTAAGTCTATCGGAGCTAAGCTAGCTAAAGGTCCTGACGATCTTAAAGCCAATGCAGTTAGTCCTGATGGTAAGAAAACTCCTATTGCTGTAAAGTCTGGTGAGTTTGTGTTCTCTATCCCTGCTATTATTGGTTTGGGTAAAGGAGACTACAATAAAGGACTTGAGGCTCTACAGGCTCTCCATAGACGTCTCAAAGAAATAGGTGAGAAATATCTATCTGCTGAGGAGCATCGTAATGGCTAAACTCGAAGTTGTTCCAGTTGCACCTATCCGTGAAAGGGTAGAAATTGCTCAATTACAGAACCGTCTCTGGTCTGTTCTTGATGAATTGGGTGATGGTGTTCGTGCTATGCAGGTCATTGGTATCCTTGAAACCATTAAGTACGACATCATGAGGAACTTGCCCACCAATGACTAAGACACTGAAACTTAAGGATAATCCTATTACTGCTGCTAAGCCCGAGGACATTCCTCAAATTGCTGCCATGGCAATAAAGGCTATGATGGATGCAGAAACACCACTAAAGCCTTGTTTTGAAAAGATAATGGTTACAGTGACTAATAAGGTTTTGCAGGATGTTTGCTTTGTTAGACGCAATAAGCTAGATCCTAGAAAGATCGATGGATTTCTGCTTTTAGGCCACCAAATACCTGATTACTCCCTTGATCAAGTGTTAAGTGGTTTGCTTTTCTACACAAAACCAGAGTTTAGAAGCTTCAAATTGGCAAAAAGTCTTTTGAATGCAGCTAAGAAATATGCTATAATAGAGGGATCTCCACTCGTCTTTGACCTCTTCACTCAAAGAGACGTACAACAGAAGAAAAAACTATTAAAATATCTTGGATTTCAAGAGGTTGGATCGTTTTATTTCTTCGTACCTCCTGCCAGGATTAATGACAGAGAGGAAGAAGTATGTCAGGCGGTTCAATAGGTTCAATTGCAGGTGGAATTGCAGGTTCTTTTGTAGGACAACCCGCCTTAGGCGCTTCTATTGGTGGAGCTCTTGGTGGAGCAATATCTGGTCCTTCTGGAGGATCTCCTGCCACAACCACTGTAGGTTCCTCACTTCCTGCTTGGCTTGCCACTCCCTATCAACAGCAAGTTCAACAAGCTGCTACATTAGCTGCCAAACCGTATAATCCTGCATTTAATTACCAAGTAGCAGGGTTTAATCCCACAGAACAACAGGCCTTTAATCTGACCCAAAATATTGTTGGGCAGGCTAATCCCTATTATCAACAGGGCCTCAATCTCACAGGTCAATTTGCTAGCCAAGGTTTGAATGGTCTTAACCAATCTGCCTTTAATAGCTATATGAACCCGTACATTCAAAATGTACTGAACACTTCCACCCAACAACAATTCCACAACTACAATCTGGCTCAACAAGGAATTAATGAGCAGGCTGCTAACTCTGGGGCATTTGGCAATGATCGTCTTGGAATTGCTCAAGGTGAATTGGCTAATAACTTCCAGAAACAATTGGCTGCTCAGCAAGCTGCAACACTGTCTGGTGGTTATAATACTGCTCTTGGCGGGTACCAAACAGGCATGGCTCAAGGTATTGGAGCTGCCAATCAATTAGGTAATCTTGCTGGAGCCGAACAACAAACAGGAATTGCTGGTATTAATGCTCTTCTTGGTAGTGGTCAATTACAACAACAATTATCACAGCAACAACTGACTTCTGCTCAACAGAATGCTTTGCAACAAGCTCAATATCCGTGGACACAACTCCAAAACTACCAAGGTATTATGGCTGCTCCTGCAAGTCAGTTCGGAATCAGAACCCAACAAGCTACGCCTTATACAGCTCCTGGTTGGCAGCAAGGTCTTGGTATGGCTTCTCAGATGTATGGTTCTGGTATGATGGGCAATTTAGGAACACAGTATGGACTTCCTGCAACAGGCAACTTTAGTGGAAGTCATTCATCTTTCGCATCTAATATGGGTCCGACTATTCCATCAAACTATTCATCTACTGGTGGAATAATGAACACATTAGGAAACTACGCTTCTGATTCTTGGAATAGATTAACTTCTCTTTTTGCTGACGGTGGTGTGGTTCCTGCTTATGCATCTGGTGGATTGGTTGATCCCAGAACTCTTGTTCAAGGCAAGCGTGAAGGTGGCATTCTGTCCAGAGAAGGGATCAAGACTGTCAGGGGTCTTCCCGCCAATCCTGAAAAGAATGTGAATATTGATGCTGCTCCTAAAGGATCTAATACCTTTGGTAAGGGAGTTAAGGGATGGTTAGTTGGTGGCGAGATACCAAGAGGTATTGGTGGTTATGATAATGGTGGTCAAGTCAATCCTATGACTGCTCAGTATATGATGCCTGGCAATCTCTACGATATCGGTAATATGATTGCTGAACAACGTGCCAACAACTTTATGCAAGAACAAATGAGTGGTGGTGGAATGGCTCCCGCTGCTGGCTATAAATCTGGTGGTATTGTAGGCTACGCAAATGGCGGTGGAATAGCTGATTACATCGTTAATAATTATCCTGGTGTTGCTAATGCTATAGATACTGCTGGTAACTTCATCGGACAACATGGTTTGTATGCTGCGCCCTATTCTCAGTCCTGGGCTGGACAACATCCTATTGAGTCTACAGCTATAGGTGCCACTTTGCCTCTAGATGCTGTTGCAGGACTTTTGGGTAAGGGAGTAGAAGTGGCTACCCCTGAAGTTGGTACAGTTGGGAAGGGTGTATCGAAGGCCGCCGCTCTTGCTATGAAAGCCCCACTGGCTGCCGCTCTTGGTGGAAGTGCCATTGCGAATGCTCTTGAAGATCGAGGTAATGCGGCTACTGCACAAACAGCAGCAATACCTGTAGCGAAACCTGTAGCAAAACAGGTAGCCCCTCAAGTAACACCTGAAGATGAAGCGTATGCGGACTCTGTGGCTCAAATGGCTCAAGGACAACAACCACAACAGCAACAAGGTCTGACACCTGAAACTATGTGGAGTAATCTCAGAGGTCCTACAGGTGGGCAAGTTAGTATCCCTGCTTTGGCCTTTGGGTCTGCACTCTTGGCTCATGGTGGTGGTCTAGAAAACCAAGCGTTAGGTATGGCTGGTCAAAGTATGCTTAATACGATGTTGCAACAGAAGCAAATCGAAACGAATGCTATGTATCGTGATGCTATGGCTCGTATGTATGGTATGCGTGGCATGTACGATATGGGTAGACTTGGCCTTCAACAACAAGAACAACCTTATATGAATGCCTATCGTGAGGCTGAAGCTGCATACATGTCTCAAAATCCGATGTTGAGAATGCAATCTGTAGTCACTAGTAGAGCTAACCAATTGATGTCTGATCCTAACTTCATTGGTAATCCGATGAAAGCTCATGCAGAAGCTATGAGGGAGTTCCGATTAGGTATGTTGGGTACGCCTCAGATGGGGCTGCCTACAGTTCAAGCACAAGTTCCTATGGGGGGAATGTCTTATCAAGGTGGTTTGCCGATTGCTCAATCTAATTCAATGGTGATTACACCTGAGCAAGCTAGGGCAGCCTTGGCATTACAACAACAAAAGAAGTAAGGCACTATGACTACTCCTCCGTCCCCTGAACAACTGGCACAGATGTACAGTCCAGAGCAATTACAAGCTATTGCTGGACAAGCTCCCGCTAACGGTCAGGATTTCGCTAACAATCCCAACTACCAACAGCTCGCTCCCTATGCTAGTCAAGTCGAACAGCAATACAACTTACCTGCTGGACTTTTGGTGAATACGGCAGGAGCTGAGAGTTCGTGGAATCCAAATGCTGTTAATAGTCAAACAGGGGCGACTGGTTTAATGCAGTTTGAACCTGCAACAGCTAAACAGTTTGACATCAATCCGACAAATCCTTATCAATCCTTGGAAGCCGCTGGTAAGTATTATAGAGAGTTGATTAATCGTAATGGTGGTAATGTAAAGGCTGCTATCGCTGAGTATGGTGGATTTAAAACACAAGACCCGACACCGTATATCAATAAAGTTTTACCTCAAGGCTACCAACCACAACAGCAACAACCACAACAATTAACTCCAGAGCAGATTGCTCAACACTATACTCCAGAACAATTGCAAGCCATTGCAAATGGTGCCAGTCCAGAACCTGGTTTGTCCATTGATCAAATAGCTCAACATTATACGCCTGAGCAACTACAAGCTATTGCTAATGGTCAACAGCCACAACAATCACCACAACAGCAAATGGGTGAGTTTAATAAAGGTGTTCATAGGAGTATCGCCAATACAGCTAACCTTATGATGAATGCTCTGCCTGCACTTGGTAAAGGAATGGCTAATGAACTGTTTGGAACACACTTCGATACACAAAAAGATCTAGAAGATTACGCCAATAGGGAGACAGCAATTGAAAAAGAGTACAATGCTAAAGTTACTTCGTTTTCTGATATCCATAGTGCTTCTGATATTATGCCTTATCTTGCTGGCCAGCTCGGTGAAAACATTGCTAGTATCGTCCCATTACTTGGCGAGGGTTATATTGGTGCCAAACTAATGACTCCAGCCTTGAGTGATATGGCTGATGCTGCTGCTGAAAAATACTTCACTCAAAATGTTGGTAAATACGCTACTGAAGAAGAAGCTAGTATAGCTGCTAGAAAAGCTGCTCAGGATGAAATCACCGCTAAGGCTGCTACACTGTCTACTATGATGGCTTTGATACCTCAGAGGGCTGCTGGTGAGTATGCCACCCTTATGTCTAAGGGTAAGAACGATCCTTTTGGCGCGGCGGTTATTGGCAGCCTGGAAGCTGGTATATTCGCTCTGCCTGAAATGCAAATGGTTAAGGACTTGTTTAAAGATCCTGAAGCACCTGTTGAAGCAGTCACCCAAAAGATTGTTGATGATACTGGAGCTGAAACTAAAACTCCAGAAGTGCAAGCCAAGGTCAATAAATGGAAACAGCGTGTTGCTGACACTGTAAACCACCCTGCTGTTAAGAACATGCTCAAGGATGCTGGTTTTATGGGTGCAACAGGCATGGCCTCTCAAGCTATTGGTGTACTTGGTGAAGGCATTCTTGGCGCTAACCCCCATATGCTCTCTGCTGATAACTTTGTTTCAATCATCAATGCTGGAATGTCCAGTGCTATTGGTGGTGGTATGATGGGTGCAGGGATCGGCGCTATTCAAGGGATGGAGCCTAGAGTTAACCCTGAAGAAGGTGAACAAAGAACTGAGGCGATTGGTGGTAAAGCAGAAAAGAAGACTGCTGAAAAGCAACCAAAAGGTCAGACAGAAGTCCCTCTTGCCACTAAAACTGGTGTGCCTTTAGAACAGGCCAATCCTCCGACTACGAACCTAACTGATCCCAGTATTCTTAGACCTGCTGCTATGACAGATTCTATGCATACATTAGCGGATAGGTATGGTCTTACGGTTGAAGATCTGCATAAGATCGCTAATCCTGCTGATACACAAGAACAGCAACAGGCTAACCTTCAGAAATACTTTGATGCCATTTCTACTCCTCCTGTGGGTGAAGAACCATTACCACTACCGCCCAATCCTGAAGATGCGGCTAATGCAAAAGCTGGAACCAAGGTTAATCAGGATGGCACAATAACCAGAGAAGTTACACCTGAGAGCCTCAAGAAGCAAAAGGTATTTAAAGAAGATCCAACTGCTGCGGTTGGTGTTCATAGCGCTAAAGGTGCATTACAGGCTGTTAACGATTACATTGCTAAACTCAGAGCTCCTGAAGAGTCTCTGTTTAGAAGCAGACTTCATCAAGGATTGTCTACCGAAGGGCAGGCCACATTGTGGCGAGCTGATACACTTGACTATACCCCACCCACAGTTGATGATAAGCTCACTAAGACTGCCCAAGAGAACGGTATTCCTGTCAGTAAGAAAACAACTCCTGAAGATATCATTCAAGGTCTCAGAGCTAAACAAGCTTACGCTGAAGCCACTAAACCTACTGAGACTAATCTGCAACGAGGTAAAATCTCAAAAGCTTTGGCAGAACGTATTAAGGATGTCGTAGTCTCTAATAAAGATTTCATAAATGCCAATCAAGGAATTTACAGAGAGCTCGCACATACACAACAAGATCCTGATTTGATCAATAGTATTAATGACTTATTGGGAAGTAAAGGCGAATCCTCGACACTTGCTGATAATTTAAAGAAATCTCGTGGAATTGAAAAAAATCCTTATTATAGAGATTTACTCTCTAAAGCGTATGATAAGGCCTCTCAAGATTTTCCGTATTTACAACGTACTGATGTCAGACAAACTCCTTTTGAAGGGAATGCCTTATCTGATATTGCTACTCCCATACGTGTAGCCAAGGACCTGTCCTACATTCCTCTGACCGATAAATCTAAGGAATTGTTCAATACACTTATCGGGCATATGCAGCGTATAGTTAAAGAAGTTGGTGGTGATGCTGTTAGATTTGAAGCCGCCTCTCATCTCTTTCATGATGAATACTCTGAGCCTATCCTTGGTGCACAGTTTAGACACCTTATTATGGTAGCCTTCCCTGAACGCTGGAAGATGCTTAATAGTGGTAATTTCACTACTATAATGAGACAGGCTGGTGAAACTGCTTATCATGAAGCGGCTCACTTTGTTTATAATACAGCCTTTACCGATAGAGAAAAACAAATCATTAGAGAGAATGCCCATAAACTGAAACCCTACTTCATGCAAGATAGTTTCCTTAGTCAGGATGACTTTGATCTGTGGTGTGCAAGTGACCGTGGTCTTAATGAACTGTGGGCTAATGCCGTTGGCAAAGAAGGTATCAAGCGTCTGCTCAAAGAGCAGGATCAAATGAAGAACATACCACTACCACTCAGAGCCTTGACAAAGAAAGCTATGGACTTCTTCGATAAACTCAGAGCAGTTGTTCGTGGTACGCAGACAGATCCTTTTGATCAGCTTATGACTTCTACGATTGAAGGTAAGTTTGCTTCTGACCATATCAATGATGCTATGCGTCATATCCAGTATGAACGTAACCATTCTTTAGCGACTCATCTTCAAAGGGCTAACGGTGAGCAAGATGCTAACGCTCTCGATGAAGCTTTAGATAACGCGAGTTCAGGCTATAATGGTCTTGATAAGATCAATAAAGGCATCAATGAAAATAATGGTGCAAGGGATACTAATCCTAAATCTCTTGGCTTAACTGCACGTTATCTGGAGTCATTCAGAAATCTTGCCGATAGGTATGACTTCATCACTCCAATGTATAACCTTTATAAAGAGGCGTTAAGGAATGGTGGACAATTCTTGGCTGGTATGCAAGAACACCTTAACTCTGGTTTCCTGAAACTCAATAAAGCTGACCGCTATCTTACATGTGATATTATGGATGCCGTCTCGAAGGCTGAAGGTAAGATTAAATTTGATAAGATGGGGAATGCCCACTTTACTTATCATGATCAGCACATGAATGAACTACCACTTGCTAGTGGTCTGAAAGATGGTGATGAAGTTGTTATTCATGATGAAGGTATCAATAAAGGATTAAAATCTCTCCAGAACTCTTTTAAATACGTGTTGGATCAAAGAGAGCAGGCTTGGCGTCAAACTATGGCTAATGCCTTTGCTGAAGAAGGTTTGAAACCCAACTTCACTAAAAAAGATTTAACTGCTGTGCGTAATGCTCTTGACCCAGACGCAAAAAACTATGATGATAGTATCAATCGTTTGGACATAGCCAGTGAAGAACTGGATGGTCTTGCACGTATGCGTAAGTACGAATACATTCCTAGACAGCGCTATGGCAAGAATGCCTACTTCGTGCATTACAGAGATACAAAGGAAAACCAAGAGGCTGGTGTTGCCAAGAAGATTGTGGCTATGCATACGGTAGAAGCTGGTTTCTTTAACAGAGAGTTTGATGGTAAATCTCTAGCTAAGGCTCAGGCCGCACTTAAGCCCTATCTTGATCACCCTGAACTCTATAAGGTTAGTGATGCTCATGGAAGGATTGCAGTCGATCCTAAAACCAAAGAACTCAAGCGTCCAATAGGACCTCCTAAGAGATTGACCTATGATATCCTTAATCAAAGTTTGAGTGTTCATGCCAATAACCTTGAATTACTTGGTGGTCTTCTGAACTCTAGAGCGATTGATATGGATCAGTTCAATGAACTTAGAGATAGGGTAACAACCCAAGCTGGTAGGCATAGAATGTTCAGACCATCTGAAGCTATTGATGGTTACTCCAAAGATTGGGATAGGGTTATACACTCTTACGGGACTGGTGCTGCTCACTATCTTGGTATGCTTGAATTCAACAGACAACTACCAGCATTTCAAAGATCTTTTGAGGACATTGAAAATCCCATTATCAGGGAGCGTTTAAAGAAACACTTTGGCTCCATTACCAAGGATAAGGATGGTAATGATGTTATCGGTAGAGGCTATGTAAACTCTGGTAAATCCGATTGGAGTAAAACTAGGATGGTCAACTACCTGTACTGTATGGGTGGTAATTTGTCCTCTCTGCTGGTTGAGACCTTGAAGCTCCCCACAGTTACTCTTGGGAATATGAGCCAATACGATATGAATGTTCTTCGAAACATGAACCGTATCAGAGAAAATGGCACAAGATATGTTACTGCTATTGGTAAGGTCTGGAAGCATAGGGATGAGTTTGGCGGCAATGTCACTGTGCCACTTGACAATGAGGATTTCCTCAGACATATAACGGGTGGTGATAAAGAAAAGATGGACTTCCTGAAGAAGGTAGCCCACTACAACAATATCGCTGAAGCCTCAAGCACTAGATCTTTTGCTGGTGGTGATGCTTTTGGTTCAGAAACAGGCATGTCTGGCTTTAATTCCAAATGGAATAAAATACAAACTTTCTTGTCTAATCCTTTAGCCACAGTTGAGCAAGGCGCTCGTCTAGTTTCATTCCTCTCAACGTATGATGCTATGAAGCATATGGAAGAAACACAACCTGGTAAGCTGGATCAGATCCTGTCAACAAATGAAATTTATAAGGATTTGAGGGAGCGCAATCCTGATTGGAAACCTTGGCAAGCTGGAGCGATGTACTCTGTTGATGAGGAAAATGGAGCTCCTGGTAAGATTGATAGAGCGCCTTACCTTCAAGGATTTACAGGGGCATTTACCATCCCGTTCTTTACCTTTGACCAAGCTGCCTTGGAAAGCATTATAAAGATGTATCATAGAGGTCCTGAAGGGAAGAAAGCCCTTGGAGTTATGATGGGAGCCTTTGCCTTTACAGCAGGTCTTATGGGGCTTCCTGGGGCTAGATTGCTTATAAAAGGTGGTCAGGCTATACAGAATGATATCGAAGGCACAGACTACGATTGGGAACAGGCTATAAGACAAGGGGCTGCTCCTTACATTGGGGCTAGGAATGCTATGATGCTGACCAATGGTGTCTTAAGGGCATATGGTGGAACAGCTATTTCTCAACGTATTAGTCTGCCTCTACCTGGAGAAGACATCCTTATGAACCTGTTAGGTGTTGATTCAGGTAAGACTACAGATGTACTGGGTGTTGAAGGCTCTATCATTCAGAATGCTTCCAATGCTTGGAGATCCTATATGAATGGTCAGAGTGCTACAGCATCGCTTAGTGATATGATGCCTAATGCTATGGGCAATCTATTCCGAGCTTATGAACTTACTCAACGTGGAGCTATGAATAATCTGGGTGGGAATGCAACCAGAGCCTTGAGACCTGATCAACTATCTGATTGGTCTGTAATCTCCAGAGCTATCGGTATGACATCCTCTCAGATTGCTAATGCCAATGAACAGATCTATCAGGAAAAGATTAGGAGTAAGGCATTGACAGTGGCCGATCACAGGTTCACTCAACAGGCTGCGATGGCTCTTATGGAACAGCTTGATGCTCAACGTGCAGGAAATAGCTCTAAGGCTGCTGAGGCCAATGCACAACTACAACAAGCTCTTCAGGCTAAAGCTCAGTTTGCCAAGGAAAATGGTATTCCTTTAAATATGAACAGCTTTATGAAGCAGTTGATGGAAATTACTATACAACGTCAAATGCCACTACAACCAACCAATGAATCTCTTGGTGGTAAGACAGGTAAGTTCCTTGGCTCTATGGGTATCTATAGATACTTCACAAACCTCAGAAATCAATAGCAATAGTGGCGATGGTTGTTATGGAGCCCCAGTACGGAATCGAACCGTCTTCTCCGGCTTACAAAGCTGGACCTCATCCCTAAAGGCTTCAGGGGCGAAAATACTTAGAGAAATGGGAGACTTGTATCCACTTGCCTGTGGGTGAAAGACAGATTTCTCTTCTGAGATTTAAAGCAGCTTCTTCATCTTTATTATGAGGATCTTCCACTACCATAATCTCAAACTTACGACTAGTGGATAAGATGGTGTGAAAGTTAGCTACTTCCCATTCAGGTCCAAGTATGCTTTTAATTGCTTGAGTGTTAAAACTATGGACTATTACACACTTAGTCTTTTTCAATTAAGGCTTACCTTTAAAAATTGCAGGAACTGTCTTACTCTTACTTTTTGATTTATTCCATTGTTTATAAGCTTTTCTCAAATCGTATTGACAAGTGCCTCTGATAGATTCAGTTTGTTTACCATGGTTTCTATACTTAGACCAATTCATATTTCTTGACATTAATACTTTCCTTTATTATTTGGGCATTCCCTTGATTGCTCTCTAATAATGTAGTAGCCTTGGAGGTAGTGGTCAGTCATCTTACATTTATCACCACAATAGTTCATTTCCCTGACAACCTCTGTATCTTGGGATTTAGAGTAGTGTCTAATTGTTGGGCAGATTATTTTAGTACTTACCGTGGAGCATGATGTTAAACAGATCAGTATTGGAAGTAGGGGCGTTAATCGCATCATTCAACATCCTCTGCTGTACCTTGAGATTGGATTTGTCCTGAGAGGCTATCAGAGAAACCTGGCCCTCGTGTTTCAAATAGTGAATCCCTAAGAACAACAAGGGAATGCCTATGGACATTAAGCTGAGCATTATTGATGATTTCCCACCAAATATCTTGCCCAGTGGTGTCATCCCTAATAAAGGCTTCAAGACTCCCATCAGCAATCCTAAAATCGAAAACATATTGTTGCTCTTCCTCTGGTAGTTTAACTTTTTTGCCCGTCATTTGAATTGTTATTTGTGGTAGTGGTTGTGTCTTGCCCAATTAATCTGTCTCCTCGTTTACTTTGAATGTAGGATATTACAAAAGCTCCAAGATAAATGGATAATATATCCCCACTTTTATCGACGATAACCACATAGGACGCAGGAAAGAAAGCCAAGAAGCACATAAGACGTGCCATGGATAATTTCTTTGATCTGGTCTCTTGGAAGAATTCTACTAGGCGTGTCATAATACAATCAGTCAATTAGTTATGATAATCATTAGAAGGAGTAGTGATGACCTGAAGGGGAGTTTACAATCACCATAACTAATTAACCTTCACCCATTAGGAGGGATTACTTTACCTGAGCTTGAGCGGCAACCAGTTCAGCTTGGACGATCTTTCTAACCTTAGCTTCAAAGTCTTGTTCAAGGCTCAAACCAGGATGGATTTCACGCATCTTCTTAACGAATTTAACGCCAAGATACTCCACCACCATACCACCAATAAAGGCAATAAGGACAAGGTGGGCGGCTACGAGTGCAGAGATTTGCATATTCTATTCTTTCTGTTGTTGTTATTGTTGTAGTGATTTCTCAAGCAGATCGGCTTCGAGGTTCCGACGAGTTGGGTATTTATCACCAAAGTTTCTCAGTTCATGTACAGCATCCTGCCATTGACCTTTAGTTATCATACCAAAGAAATGTGGACACCTATTCTTAATGCTACCATACTGCCAACCGACATCCATGATTACAGTCTGTTTATCGCTATCAAGGAAGCCAAATGTAAAGTCAGAGTTAGCATTATACTCATTCTCAATAATCTTCGCATGTGCTTGGGAACATTGAGAATTTAGCAAAGACACATCAGCGCCATTAAGTACCAGAGGCCAGTTATGGAGGAACTCCTTAGCGACCATTCCTTTCTTTTCAGTATAAGGAATAAGTCTTTGCCTCAGGGCAACTGGAATATCTATATTCTGTAGATTGGCAGGAGTCATTTGACCTAGATCAATACCCATACCAATTGTGACACCAGAATGCCCAATAGGAACTCCATTCTCATCACAAGGAACATACCCTTGCTTGGAATTACCTTCGTTAGTGGCGATAAAGTTCCAATCAATTGTACAAGGGGCTGTTGTCATGTCATGACACCACTTGCGTACTACTTCTAAGCACTTCATCCTCAGCGCACCTCAGAGCGCCAATGAGCTTCAGAGTTGGCATTTCACCAGCTCCAATGTAGGTCAAAGCATCAGTATCATCAAGAACAATAGCTATAAAGGATTTGGCACCATCATTGGCTATTGCGTCAGCGAATACGGCTAATCCATTCGCTAGGCATTCCTTCAGTTCTTTGTCTGAAGCATCCTCTGACTGAACTACATTAAGCTCAAACTTCTTTATATTATTGTTGTTATTTTCAGTTTCTTCAGTCAAGTTAATTATTTTCCTGTTCAAGGTAAGACGACAAGGGTACTTTCCTTCTGGATTTCCCCTTTGTCTTGTTAGGGATTGTACGGAGTTTGTACTTGGGAGATCTTAAGTCTTTAGCTACGGGATTCCTTAGCTTATGCCTTAGGCTTCTTTTTCGATCCTTTTTTCTTCCCATGTGACATACCCATTAATGTCTCCGCTAGTCTGGCCTGCTTGCCAAGCTTTCCTGGAGCGTGCTCTTTTTCTTTAGCATACTGCCTTGTAGACTTGCCAGCATCGTGTGCCTTCTTAGCGAATTGACCGTGTGCATTTTCAGTTGCACCAGCGATCCATTTACCGCCCTTCTTCTTGGCCATTAGCTACGGCTACCAAAGAGCGGGGCTTTGTGGAACGGAACGCCAAGATTACGGCTTACTGTACGAGATGTTTTAGTTTCTGTAAACTTAACATTATGCTTCGGTGCTTTATTCATCGTTTTTCCTTTAATTGTTTTGGGAACAACCTTCTTAGGTTTCTTAAGTTTCTTCGGGTCAATACCACCATCACCGAGTTTCACAACCTTGAAGGTGCCTTTGAACCGACGGCCTTTAGCTGCTTTACGTGCAGCATCCCGCGTAGGATACGTCCAGTTAGAATACAGATCACCTGTTTCTTTGTTTTGGAGTGCCCAGTTCTTTTGTTTAGTTGTAGTTGTCATTTACTTCTTTTTCTTTCGTTTAGTTTTCTTAGCTTCACCAGCTTCAGAGAGTGCGATAGCAATAGCTTGCTTTTTACTTTTGCCAGCTTTCTCTTCAGTCTTGATGTTCTTGCCGATATTCTTTTTACCTTTAAGGAGAGGCATTACTTTTTACCTGCATTCTTATTTCTAGGGAAAGATCTGTTGGAACTCTTGCTCTTCACACGTTCATTAGACTTGCTATGGTTAAAGGGGTTCCCATCAGAATGGTCAATATCCTTACCATCCCCTTTGTGAACTTTACCATCCCGTTCAGCCTGACGCCTAGCCTTATTACGTTGAGCCCTGCGCTTCTTTTGCTTTTCGGTTCCTTGGTAATTCTTGTATTCCGACTTATAGTCTCGAGCCATTTACTGAATATTCTCCCAGTTTTGCTCTTGTTTACCCTCAAGCTTTTCTTCTTCAGGATTACAGGTTTCCATCAATTCACCATGATTACTAAGATCTTTTACCACCTGTTCTCTGACGAGCTCTCCAACCTGCAACAGCTTGGGATCAATTTCTTTATCATCAGCATAACCAGCCATATTCTTAGCGGATTTCACCGTGACTTTTGTCAGGTCAGTGGGATTGCTCTCACCCATATATTTAGTTTTATCAGCCATGTAGTTCTACTACCTTTTCTTCTATTTGAGTTTCTGGTTCAATCCAAATTGGGGAATTTGTTTCAACGTTCCAATTACTTTTCTCAATCACTACTGTATTGTTTAGATCTCTAACATCGTAAATAATGTAATGATCACAAGGGGATACCCAGTTTTGGGCTTTTTCTAAAGTATCTTGGTAACTTGCTGTCCACCCACCAGGACCCTTTGATTTAACAGCATTGAAGTTGCACTGTTTTTTCATTATATATACCTCGTATTATAACATATTTTACAGGATTTGTCAAGTTTTATTTATTGTTAATAAACAAGCACTTACTTTTTCTTTTTAGTCTTCATAACTGTAACACCATCAGTAAAATGATGACCGCAATCATTACAACTAAAAATACTGTGTTTGCTGTTAACAACTGGTCTAGAGCCCCGTCTGACATAGTTCTCAGACTTACAGTAAGGGCAGCCTTGGTGATCCTCATGCTTCCAGACATTCTGGTTTAGAATCATATTTGTAGGCATATAGGGAGCCATCTTAAGGTACAATTCCTCTGCGGTAGGAACATCACCCTTACAGTATTCAACACACTCTACGATGCGTTTAGGGTCTTTACCTTGAACGATATCCATCCACATCGCATTACCACCATTTTCTCGTTTCTGAGAACTAGTTTCTAGGCGTTGGCAAAGGTAGTCTAGATTGTTGTAGGAAAAGGCCGCTTGTTTGGCCATCTTAAGAGTATCGATAATCTTGGGCTTATCAATAGGCTCCATACCGTAACAGATAATCCGTTCAAGGATTTTTCTATAGTCAAATTTATCCATATTGTGACCAATAACAGAGTCAGCATTTTGGAGTAATTGGTGTAGGATTTGGACTACATAGTAGTCGTCAGTTGGATTATTTTTGTATCGCTCCTTATCATCCAGCAAAGATACTGTATAGACTGTCTGATAGCCAATCCATTTCCAAGAGGCGCATATAATGAACCAGTCCTGAATTATATCTCTATGAGAAAGATACTGTGATCTTTGACTTGGATATGTTCCATAAATTGTTTTAGACGTTTCGATATCAAGAACAAGTTGTCTTGGTTCCGTTTTTGGTATTTTTATTAAGCTCATTAGTCCTCTTTCTAAGTGGATACTTAAGTAGAAAGTATCTCAATTCTTCAGCTTGAGGATGGTACGCTACAGTTAACCTTTTCGATACAACTTTATTTGTCATGCTAAACCTGCTCCTCTGATTGCGTTTATAGTTACAACTGCTAGTTCATTTTGTGCTTCTGTCATTAGTTTAATGACATACTGTTCTCCCATTACTTGCTGTACAATGCCGAAGTTATCAATTATCTGGCCTTGTTCATTCTGAAATAGGACATAGACCAGTTCACCTTCTGCATAATCAGTTCTTCCTTTTTGGTCTATTGTCTTTGCCAATTCCTCTTTCTTGAAACATGGTGAGAAACATGACGTTTGCACAGGCGTGGTAGAGGTGGTTAAGTCCTGATTCTGGATCTGAGTCTTCTCCTGAGTACCAGGCAAGTAAGTGTCTTCTGGCTGCACCATAGACCCGATCCCAGTCCATACCTTTTTCAATGTTTCGTCGTCCATATTTTCTAGCTCCGTAAGTAAGAGCTTTTGCGACACCATATTCACCTTCAGGAGGAATAAGCTCCATAGCGATCTTATCTTGGTCATACTTTATTCCCTCAAGAGGTTCTGGAGACAAGTCTTTCTCAACTTCTTTTATCATTTGTCATCCTTTTGTTATTATGGATCAATCACTACTACCTTATAATCTCCAGCATGAAAGTACCATGTATAGTCCATTCCATTGGTATTGTACTTTACATTATAGGGTGGTTTATCCTGATTGATTTCATAAACTTTATTTAGTATCCTTACTTCATTACCATCTCTGGAAAAGATCTTAACTTTCACGTCTGCTTAATTCTTCTATAAAAACTTCGGCAGCAGTTTTCTCTAATTTATCTAGAGCTTTTGTAAATGTCATTTTTTCTTTAGCTCCAGCTACAATACTAAGCAAAACCACAGCTTGTAGCATAGGATGTTGTATTTTATTAAAGCGTTTACGATCTTCTTCTGTAATATTCATAATCATAAGTAATTTATATCCTTTGGTAATTCAAATCCATTAGTGAACCATGCACATGAGAACCAAGGTTTACCTTTATAGCCACCGTCCTCATACTCAAAGTCTATACGCTTAGGCAGCATCAACAACTGCATCCCGTGTTCTTTATAGAGCTCTATTCTAGCTTTACCGGATAAAGCTGTTAGTGGTAGTAATAGTGCAAATGGAACCTTGAGATCGTAACAGCGCTTGAGAAACGCATCCTTTAAAGAGAACGGTGGGTTAGTAATGATCATTTCATAGGAAAAATTCAACGGCTCCATAGTCAAGAAATCATAACCGCCTTGGATGTCTGTGCCTTTGACATCGCACTGAAGCATTGATTGTTCTAAGGCTTCAACCATTCTCCCTTTTCCACATGCTGGTTCCCAAACTTTTGGATTAGGTGTCATACCTCGCTTTTGAAAATAACCACCCCTATAAATAAACTCTATCAGCCCATGGACAGGCCATTCAGGAGTTCCAAACATATCGGAATGATTTCTACCCATTCTACTAAGCATTACGGGGTTATCAGCTCCTCATCAGGAAGTCCCATTGACAACTCTTCATCGTCAAAATCAAGCTGATCCAAGGAGTCTTCTTCCAGATAGATTTCAAGATCTTCGCCTAAAACATTGGCAGAGATTTCTTTTATTACATCAATACGATTAGTCTCTAGGATGAGGTAGTGAGCCTGTTCCAATTCCAAGATACGTTCATTGGCAGTTTCTATAAACTCTTTAACGGCTTTAGTTGAGGTAAAATCGATTACCTTGTCTTCATTTTCTTCAGTCAAGTTTTATACTCCATTTAGTTGTGGTGGTTTAGTTAAGGACAGCGAAATACAATATTACTACGAATACCATAGAGTTTTCTGCCAGATGGCATAATCTCAGGTTCAAGCCAAAACTTTACACCTGTATGACCACGATCGTGGTAGGCCTTGGTAAGTTTCCTTATCAACTCCATAGCAGCAAAACGATCTCCAGTATAGTCTTTCACAGATTTCTTTCTCTTTTTAATCTTGAATGGGAATGGTCTAAAGTTAACCTTTATGATATTATTTAGATCTATTGAAGTGCTTGAACTTGGCATTTTTACCTTTAAGTACTTTTCGGATTTCAAAGAATAAATCATACACCAGCTTAGGATCTAGTTCAGCCATAAGACAACACTCTATGAAATCTTCATCATCTTTATCCAACCACTTATTAGCTAAGTGTCGATACTTCTTATTTGGATGAAAAGTGTCAAGCAAAGCCCTATCAAGTACCGATCTAAACAGCATAATTTCAGGTTTTAGTTCGAGATTTTCTATCGGAAGTTTGGTAAATAATCCCGTCTTACACAGTCTGTCAACTGACATTGTCTGTGATAATTCTTCAATTAACTGTTGACTTAGTGACACTTTTCTTCTTCGGCAAGTCTTTTTTAACAGCAGTCATAATAGCTCTCTGAACATAGTCGTCCAAGGATACACCCTTAGCTTCGACCACTTTCTTAAGTTTCTTAAGATCTTCCATAGGAAGTGAGAACTCGATATCTGCTACAAGTTTCATTATACGCCTATTATACCACAATAATCTTCATTTGTCAAGTATTTTCTTTATAAAGAAGAAGATTATCTTCCAGTAGCTGAGCTGCTGCTATCATATTATCAATCCTTTTAATAAAAGAAATATGACTTGGCTTCATACCACCCCAGGTATCAGGTAGATTCTTTCTAATGTACTTCAACTCATCAAGGGTTAATTCAATTCTCATTTAATCAAACTCTTTAGTTTAGTTGTTTAGTAGTCAGTTATACCTTCAAGGAAGCAGTCCAACATTAATGAAGCCAGTAGAACTTCACAAAGTATTTTAGACCAAATATCCAGATTAGAGTGAAACACTGAGAACATATAGAATGGTGTACAGAAAAATGCCATTATATCTACGATTAGCCAAAAGTACTTCATTTCTTTGCTTTCTTTTTTGTTGTTCTATTGACCTTAGGTCTAGCTCCAATGTTAGTGATCTTTAACTGTCTTACATACCCACCTGTTGCAAGGTCATGTTTAGCCGCAGCATGAACAGCTTCTTTAGCTGATTTACCTACTGCCATAGCACCCATAGCATAAGGAGCACCCGAACCAATAGCGTAATATAGAGCATCAAGAGTAGTGGGATACAGCCTTTGACCAAAGAACTTAACTTTACCTTGCGTATCGACAACTATAACCTCACAGTCTACTTCTCGTTCATGAAGCCCGTATTTCTCTTTCTCAGAGATTTTACCATCCGTATGCTCAATCCAGTCCATAGCAGCTTCCATATCCTCTAGGGAGCCACAGGCAGCCATAATATACTTGTTTGTTATACGACCTTTATTAGTCCAACCATAGTGCATCTCACCATCACTAATACGGGAGTCAAAGGCGAGTATTCCATCTTTGTAACACACTGTTGTCATTTTAACCTTTAAAATAGTCTGACTCAGCCACTCTTAATGTAGACCATACAACTATTGGTAATACTACAAAACCAATTAAAACCTTAGGTTTCAGTGACAATAGTATGAATAATATGGATGCCGCTATACCTGAGAGCGCACCAACTGTGCAACATAGGATTAGTGCTGCTAAAAAATCTAAGGTTTTTTTCATTATCAATCACTCCAAGGCTTCGCACTTTCTTTGCGAGTTTCGTAGTGAAAATCCGGCGCAAGTCGTTCGTAGGTTTCATGAAACAGGATTGCCAGTTTCAAAGCCGCATTACGTTCTTCTGTCTTATATTCCAGTCCCTCAATCACGTCAGTCATATCTGATTCCTCGCATAATGGAATACTCTTATTGGCCCAAGTTCATAGGACATATAGAAATTACCACCATTAAATAGGGGTGTTCTTCCAAATGCCCAACAACCACAATTCCATATTCTAATTCTTTTTGTCAGCCACATTTACATTAACCTCACTGCAAAAGTATCCAAATGCCATAGGTAGACCTAAAGCATTTGCTCTTTCTAAGTCTTCTTTTGTTGGCTTCCTACCACATTTATTCTCACAATTAGGGGATGCACAAAATGTTCTATCTTTATAACAAATCATTGCACCACCCTAATTTCAGCAGGGTCAATAAAGAATTGCTCATTCTCCAATTCTTTAGATACCTTGGCGTATGCCTCTTCTGGAGTACTGGCAGTAACCAACGTCTTACCGTACATCTCAATCACGTATGGAACTTCATAAGTTTTCATTATACTTTCCCTCTATAGTATCTACCCAAGATATTATCATTAAAGAACATAGGTTTACCATTGGGTAGTGTTGCGTGTAAAACCTCATTCTTGAATAAAGCTTCTGTCTCTGAAAAGTTTATCTGAGCTTTTGTTTTACAGAGCTTCAATATTCTGAATTCGAATTTATCTAATCCTCTTTTATCAATCAGAGCCTTCAAAGTCTTGGAGCTAGACCTATACTGTTTCCAGTCAGACTCCGTAGTAACTCGTTTCTTTCGCTTCTGGCCTTTAACTTTCTTCTTTCGCTTAAACCAGAATACTTTTTTCCCAATATACCTACACCCTGTATCAAGCTCAGTGATCTGGTAAATGAAACCAGCATAGGGACTAAGATCAAAATCACTATCTAAGCCGATCCAAGGTGTAGGTAATCGAGTTCTAGACATCTGAGAACACTAGCATAGCTTTTGAAACAATTAAAAAAGAAAGCATTTTAACGTAGTGTACTCCGATGTACTAGATTAGGCGATCTTCAGAAGATTCTTGACTTCCGAGAGTGCCGAGGCCAGTTCCAGATCATTACCCGTGGAAAGGCGGATCGTGGAACGATGCTCAGGATAGCCCAAGCGGTTAGATGCACGCACTGAGGCGATAGAAGCCGTACGAACACTAACTGTTTGTTCCTTCAGACCAGTGCTGGTCTTGTTCTTATAGACACGTGTGACTTCGACAAAGTCCGAGCAACCAAAAGCAGGTTTCATCATCTGCTTGATTTCCGAGTACTTAGCCGTCACTTCGATATCCTGACCCGTGCTCAGAGTAAGGGTGCCACGATGGACGTTCTTACCGAGACGGTTGGATGCACGAAATGCAATAACAGTTGCCGCCCGAGGATGGATGGTCTGTTTCTTGATTTCACCAGTTTTCTTGTCTTTGAACACACGGGTCAAAGTCAAAAATTCTTTAGCCATTTTAGTTCTCCTTATAAAATAAAAGACCAGAACCATTCTAGTCTTTGTCGCATCCTCCACCTTCATAGTGTAGGAATTAGGTACATTGCTGTGTAATCTCTTCAACTCTCGGTTCGCTAACAACTTCTGTAAAGTATACAGGACCACCAGCGTAATCAAATACTCTGAGATTATTCCAGCATTTAAATTTATGTTGGCAGTAAGTACAATTTTTATGGAGTGTCTTATTGCCATTTTTTTGAACCACTTCAGGATAACACTTTTCCTCTGGTGGTTGTTGTTGTTTTAATATTTCTTTTATCTCTGCTATACGTACCTTAGGATCAACAAGATCAATCTTATCAATCTCCAGCACAGTAATAGCTCCATTCTCTTTATTTACAGCGAGAAAAGCCGCATTGTCTGGATAAGAATACGCGGATATCTGATGGATATAGCCAAATGGATCGTCATTCAGTAATTCAGCTTGAGCAAATTTCTTAAATGCAAAGGAACTTGCACTCTTAACATCCACCACTACTCCATCAATTTTACAGTCTAAGTGACCTTTGACTCCATCAACTTCTACTTCCGCTTGTTCATGTGTGACTTCATGACCAGCTTCTTTAACAAGTAACAAGATAAGCTGTTCGATGATATCTCCATACAGGAATTTAAGAGAGTTGGAGTAGTCAGGCTCGCCTTCAGGAGTATTTAGATCAAAGTACAGTTTGCGGTTCGGTGTCCCAATTTTAGACATGCTAAGTCTTGAAGGATGTCTTTCTTTAGACTTAGATAACCTTTCTGTAATCAGAACCCTAAGATTGTCTAGGAATATTGACATATTTTCTTCAGATACACCGTGACCATGTTCAAAGAGTTGAACAATATCTTCAGGAATAGTTTTAATAGACTTAGACAATCTTAAAGCTCTTATTTTAGAAAGGAAGCATTATGTTTTGCGACACAGGTACATAATAGCTTAAACCTGTTGGAGGGACTTAGGCCGCGAAACGCTTAGGCAATAGCCTCAGAGTCATCTTCCAGATACTCTAGGCCAAAATCGTCACCTTCAGTAGTAGTACCAGTTTTAGTTGTCTCCTCTGTGTAAGTATAACCAGAACCATCAGAGATAAAATCTTTATCCTTGGACTCATAAGGAATAAGATTAATCACTTGAACTTTTTGAAGGATTGTACCAACACCACCACCATTATTCGGAAACCAGTATGTTCCAAATTTAACACGGATAGTGGACTCATTACCGATCAAAAGAGAGTCAGTAATAGTTTTGCTGCTAGTATCAATCAGAGTGGGTTTAACTTCTTCGGGATTAACACCAGGTTTAACCTTGCGGTTAATAGTCACATATGGCATCGGCACGCTGAGATCGGCAGGCTTAACTTTCAAACCATACGATTTAGCAAGTTCTTGGTTAGCCTCATCAAGTCCCAGATTGACGACATAAGTCGTTGTTTTGAAACGATCTGACACTTTCGGCTTTGCGATAAATGCCCAATATGCTTTACCCTCAAGGACACGGTTGAAACGATCACGCTTGGAAAATTGGTTAAATTCAGCTTCATTCATAGATAAATATGTGCTCCTTTGCACTTTTTGCTATAACAAGTTAGAACGATTTCTAACTAATTTACCCTCGTATTATAGCATAAAATGGAGCATTTGTCAAGAACTATTTTTAACCAGAAGTTGTAGCTGTCCAAACTGGAATGCTGACCTCATTAGGATTTTCGACATTTATTGCGTAGATCTGTCTATCAACTATGGTAGTTTTCTTAGGCTGACTAAAGTAATCGGTTTGAGTGTAGAATTCACCTGTTAGGTTAACAGCAGGTTCTTTAATATTATCACCATGACTATCTATCGCATCATCAGCAGCACCTTCAATCTTTAATTCGCCAACCAGATTTCTAAGTGAGGAAGATTCAATCTTAAATCCTTCATTAAGGAAGCGGAAGGCTCTGAATAATACAGCTTTCTTAAAGCTAACATTTTCAAGGACTACTCCAATCTTTGAGAATGTATCCCGTTGGAATGAAAAGAGCATTTCCTTCATGTCATAGAAATGTTGATTAAATGAGAAATCAAAGTCTTTGATCATATCCTGAGGATTATTCGGTCTAATGGTCACGAAACTTAATACCATACCAGTTGGTACTTTGAAGTTAAAGCTATGATTTTCAGTAACTTTTGAGAAGAGTTTAACTCCAGAAGAGAGAACCAGGTGTTTGAATGCGAGGACAGCCTCTTCAGATTTGAAGAAGATATCTATATCATTGACTGGAGTATTAGTAAAGATGGATCTGAATACACCGCCAGCAAAGAACGTTTGGTTTAGGATAAGCTCTTGAAATGCGTATGCTTCTTCTTCAGGTAGATTTTTATCTAGATAATTGAAAAAGCTTCTGAGCTTGGATTCACATAATTTCATAGCTCTATCAATCTTATCTTTGTCCTCTTTTGGGATCTCCATTATCTCCTCCATTTTTCTCTTGACATTTATCTCAAAATATGTTATAATACTCTTATCCTAGGCACGGGGTATAATACCATTATACCTAGGAATAGTGTGGTTATAGTAGTAGTTATTTAGGATATTGGAAGTATTCACCACTACTAAGCGATATTAGTTGATTAAAGTCTACAGGTTTAAAGTCTGTATGCTCAGGACAAATATTTATGTACTTCCAATCCAAAGAGCCATGTGATTGAACGAGGTTACTATGCAAATGTCCATGAACGTTCCTCTTAAATCTATACTCCAATTGTGATGGATGTACAGGAATATGGGAGAAGATAAGCCCATGTTCCGGATAAGTTCGGTAAGCCACAATATCCTCAAAATAAGGGGTATAATCCTTAAGTTTGAAGATATCGTGGTTACCTTTTATCAGCTTCTTCCTACCATTAAACTTGGCTAACATAGGTAAGCACTTCCTATTGATAGCAATATCACCCATGAAATAAACTCTATCATTAGGAGATACTAACTTATTGAAGTTCTCTAATAGAGTTTCATCATGTTCTTCAATGGTTTTGAATGGTCTGATTAACTTACCATCACTACCCTTGAATGTAATAATATTAGCATGACCAATATGAAGATCACCTATAAACCAAGTTTTAGTCATTAGGACACCTGCTGTTCTTTTACTCTTTCTTTCTGGACTACTACATTGTTAGTGAGCCAATCACTAAAACCGCCAGCAGAATAGTTAGTATTGCTAATCCAATGGTTGAGTGGCTCTTCGTTGAAGTAGAATTCCAGACCATGTTTGTACACATTATCCAAGAATTGATGAAACCTTGCGAGGTTTTGCTTCCTAACAGGCCAGTGTGAATCGCTCAAAGTAATAGCATTGAAAACTGCACTGTCAATCTTCTTGAAGTTTGCCATAGCCAGTTTGTAGTCGTTTTTGTTAATGGCCTTATGAATATCCTTCATATCCACAAGAGACATGAGGAGATCGTAGTTTTTACGACCATCAGTAGGATGCCCAATAAGCTCTACTGCCGTACGTGCAAGGCCAAAGACCAAGGACATAAGCTGATAGGACTTAAGCCAGAAGTTGGATGGTGTACGGTATTCCAGACCATGTTTAGGAAGCCTGAATTCTCCTGCTCTGCCATACAATTTCCTACGCTCTACATTACCCTTATCACGGTCAATCAAGACACAGGTATTGCCTACCAAGACATCGAGAACATCGACCATAGCCTCAGGATTCCACATAATAAGATTCTTAAGCTGAGGGATATCATTATGACCGATATGGATATGACCACCAGCACAACGCTTCAGATGTTTAGTAGCATCTACAGATGCAAGACTAAGCTTGGGAGCTTTACTCTTACCTGTATTCTTGGATGGTGCACAGCCAAAGCGCTGGTTTTCCTTATCCAGTGATTCTAGTTCTTCTTTAGATATCTCGATATTCTGAGAGAAATCACAACTAATACCTTCAGCAGCTTTGGCTTTGAGTTGAATATCCAGCGTTCTGAAACAGGCTCTAATCTCATTTGCCAGTACTTCACGACAAGTATTAGGTCTGGGATTCAGCTCTGCCTGTACTCCATCTATAATGATTTTAGAGTCTACAGCGGAATATTGTGCAGCATCATACGTATACAGGCCATTTTTCTTTAGTACCTTTTCAGCACCAATAATACCACCCTTATTCTTGAAAAAGAATTCAGGATCGCAGCCAAGTGTTGGACGAAGACTAACGTCTATTTTCAGTGTATCAGCCATTTTACCCTCCTGAAGACTAACGTCTATTTTCAGTGTATCAGCCATTTTACCCTCCTATGGTTTGTTTAGCTGTTTAGCTTAGTCACTCCTTTATAAATCAATAGGCTAGTGAGTTTGAGCCCATGATTTACCTACCTTAAACTCTCCATCAAGCGGGCATTTTGAACCGTATAATTCACCAGCTTTTTGGATCGATTTAACTACAGTCTGTCCGATAATCTCAGCATGATCTCTATGACCTTCAATTTGAAACTCATCATGGATCATAGCAACTTGTTTGAATGGTATTTGTAATCGTTGTAATTCAAACTGGTACAGTTGCATAGCCTTCTTCATAATTACAGCCTCAAAGCCTTGTAGATAGGCTCCCATAGCCAAGTGTTCATTAGGCAACCACAACTGCCTACCATCCAAACCAGTCATAAAACTAGCCTTCACAGCTTCAGGGATGGTCACTGTCCTAAGTTGTTTCAGTGCAGGAATTCTTTCAAGGAATTCTTTTTTAGTTTTAAAACCTTTGATGATAGTAGCTAACGTCTTTCGTTCTTTGTAGTTGCGATTATCACGTGCCAATTTCATTTGCACACGTTTCAAAACTGTACTGTTATACAGTCTCTCTTTAGATGCCCAATGCAATAAGTTATTGATTTCATTAGGATCAACTCCAATAATGAGACCAATCTTTTCATCACCAGCTCCCAGAAGCCATGCATAAATAAACGTCTTGGCGGTATGCCTAATAGGAATTCCTAATGCTTTCCTGTGAACTTCATGAATATCCCCTGTAACCAATTCCCTGATGTAGTCAGGATCTCCCATATAATGAGCGAGAGCACGAAGCTGAATACCACTAGCATCGCAACCAATAAGTACATGATCACTATCAGGAACTGACCAAATGTCTCGGCTTTCCCAACCAAACCCTCCTTCAAGTCCTGTAAGCGCATACTCGACCTCGTTTCCTTTTAATTTAATAAGACGCTTATTGGAGTCAAACAAATCAAAGCGATTAAGAGAATCAAGACCGTATGCAGTATAAACAGAGGTACCAGATTTTCGTACTTCCACTGAAGCCACATTAGCCATATTGTCATTGTAGTGACTGCATCTGTGAGTCCAAGCACCAATATGGAGTACTTTTCCATGAATTCTTCCATCCTCTTTTGAAAGTTCTAGCCATTTAGTTACACGTTGTAGTCTATCTTGAACGATATCATAATCAGCCAAAGATCTTAGTTCAGTCTTATCTGGATGCTCTTGAAGCAATTCTCTAATCGCTTCCTGCAAAGATTCTCTATCAGTTTTGGGACGACCTTTATCTGTAAATCGTTTAGGATTCCAACCCATACTCTGAAGTCTAGCTACAATATGAAGACCAGATCCAGGGTTAAAATGTTCTAGCTTATACAGATTATAAACCTCTGTATCCTCGTACTTAACTGCTTTCTTTTCAGGATCTTCATTGTAGCGTTTTAGAGTATTCTGAGTGACTTTGGACAGTGACCCATCTTTATTAATCTTAGGTTCCAGAACTTTATCAAACTTCCAAACAGGTGGAAACAGGACGGTTAATTCATTGAGAATCTTATCTCTGATCTCTGTTGTAACTCTTTGTAATTCCAGAGCTTTTTCTTTATCAAGATAGAACCCATTCACCTCTTGACAGTGGAGCATCCAAGTAATATCATGCTCTAGTGTAATAGACTCATCAGAGAAGTTATAGAACTTTTTCTCTTTCAACAACTTTTTATAGATACGTTCACTAAGGTCAATATCTCTGACATTGTACTCACCCATCTCAGCAGTATACTGTGACCAATCATTGAAGTCATACTTAGGAAAGTTCAGTCGTGTACCCCATGCACCTAAGGAATGACCACCATAACGACTATCCATCTTCTCAGTGATATGACCAATCTTCACCTTAATCAAGGGTGTTTGAACTCCTGGTGGAGGTTGGTATCTAAATAACCTACTAAGAACTAGAGTGTCAATTACCTGCTCTGGCTTTATTAGTTCCTCACCGAATACCTCATTAATAGTCGGCATATCATAGGTAAGGAAGTTGTGACCAATCCAAGTCTTAACTTCTTTAGCAAAGGCGATAAACTCATTTTTAAAATCAAGATGGCCAGTTAAATTGGAATTAGGTTGAAACTTGAACAATTCGCCTGTATTAATATCTCGGCAAGCGATACACCAAATCCTGGTTACATTGATTAATCCATTCGCCTCAATATCTGCTACAACAACTCTTTCTTTAGACATTCTGTGAATTTATCCCATTCTTTCACAAGATCTAGAATGCTCTTATCAAGAGAGTTTATATCATACACATCATCTGCATCTTCTTGAAGCATTAGCTCAAGGACAGCTTCTATATCTTGTCTTACTTTTTTAATCTGTTTACCAAGATCATCATTGGCTTTAGTAAATGCTTGAGAGAATTTCTTAGGTTCGGGTTTAGGTATAGGAGACTCTCTATACGTAGGTTCGGGCATTTCTCTAACCCTATGAACTGTAGTAGGACTTGTACCTTCTAAGTCCTCAACATAGCTAGTCGGCTCATAGCCGTAATAGAAAGTATTCATTACATTCACCCTGTATTAGAATGGAAGTTCGTCATCCTGTTTACCGAATTCAACTTCTCGTTCTACTGCATTAATCTCATTATCCAACACTGAGTCAAAGTCCAGCTCGCTCATACGGCCTGTATCTTTATCATATAACAAAGAACAGGCTTTGCCACATTCACCCCATCTATTATCCTCAACAATGATATGAGTGGTATTCTTGGTTATTGGATCTTCACTGAGTTTATCACGTTCAAGATTAATCATAACATCACACAGTTGAAGCAACGCTCTAGAACCTCTGGTTTTGCCTTCGTCATTTACGTGACTGACTACAATCAGAGCAAAGTCCAGAGATGTTGCCAAGGCTTTGAGATCGGCACAGAGCTTGTCTAAGAACTTTCTTTCATCTGGATTGTCAGAGAAATAAGCAAGCATTGTGATGTGATCAAGGAATACAAACTTGACATCATTAGCCTTAACAAAATAAGTAATCTTATCAATGATATTCTCAGCAGAACGATCAGACTCTGGATCAAAGATAATAAACCGGTCATCTTTAGATAACTCTTCATGAGCTTTTTTAAGCTCTGTTTTATCCTCTGGCATATCCCAAGGATAGACTGGCTTATTGATAAGCTTAGAAATCAAACCTAGACCAATCTCTTTTAGAGTATTCTCAAGGAACAAGATACCACAATTATATGTGGTAGTCTGTTGGATGTGAAATGCAAGTTCTTTGAGAATTTCAGTTTTACCAATCTTTGGTGGTGCTTTAATACCATAAACATGGGAGGTTGTGAGTCCGTGAATAAGTTTGTTCAAACCATCCCAAGGTGTCTTAACCGTAATAGTATTTTCTTCTCTGATTATATCTTCCCAAGTATCCTTATAAGTCAGAATGCCTTTAGGTCTAATCTGAGACGATTGCCACCACATCTTGACAAACTCTTGAGTTTTATCGGCCATTAGATAGTCGTTGGCGTCTTTGAGTTGCCACTTATCTCCAACCTTTTTTGCCTCGGCAAAGCTACATACTTTGGGTTTATAATTAAAGAGACGAGCAATATCCATTGCAGCTTTTTTACCAACAGGATCTCCATCAAAGGCTATGATTATATTATCAAAAGAATGAATGTATTCCCAAGCTTTCTTACAATCCTTTAGAGCTGAGCCAGCTCCATGAATAATAGATACAACAGCAGGCTCTTGAGTAGGATTGCTTTCTTTGAGCATTTGGTAGACTGCTAATGTATCTTCTTCGCCTTCTGTAATAGTAAGGAAACGACCACCAGCAGGGAACAGATGTTGTCCGTATAAACCAGCTTGACTGGCATCGCCTTCCCAATACATAGACTTATCAGGCTTCTTAACCTTAGCTGCTATGATATTACCTTCAGCATCCTTGAATTGGTAGGATCGGCCTGTGATCTCTTGGGCTTCATTAAACAAGGCTTCCACATTGTACTTAGCCGCAGTCTCTTTTGTGATGCCTCGATTTTTTAGTCCGTTGACTATTCCCCGTGTCACAGGCCGAATCTTTACTTCACCAATGAATTCTTTTGTGTTAGTATTATTCAATTCTAAAACCTCATCTATAATTTCTTTGTCGTATGACTGTTCGTTGCATTTAAAGCAATGCAGGTGTGGACTCTTCTGTTTGTAGTAAGCACAGGCTCTAGAGCTATCCCCACACCAGCAGGACATATTAACTCTTTCAGGCCTAATCAGCGATGGATCTTCACCACCTTCGGTTTGTTCGTTACCCATTTACCACTTTCTCCAAGTATTAACATCGGCAGTTCTTGACCAGGATTAACAGCACAACCAAGGTCATAGTTAAACTTATTAAATCTAGGTGCCATTGACTGGAATGGAAACTGTGAATTGGAGTGAACCATAATCAACTCCTTGACTTCTCCATGGTTCGTTATATATGCGGTATCACAACGATCACTTCCAAATGAAGCAGCATTCTGTACGAATACACAGGAATGTGTATCCTGTTTTTCCAGCGGGGTATCGATCTTAACTCCTGAATGGACAAATAGATACCGATTCGTTATATGAAACGAAGGAAGAGAGGCCAGCCATTTCAGATCCTTAAAGAATTTCGTGAAGTCAATCTTGTTAAGAGATGACTTATTGGCAGGCCTAGACTTAAATGTTCTGTAAGAGTTGATACATTGCAAAGCTTGTTTTGATGCATAATATTTATCATTCGCTGTGATAAGTTTATGCTCATTAGCGCCGCGCAAGATCACTACCTGCTCTTTACGATTAAACTGATAAGCTTGGAGCAGGTCAATAACCTCTTTGGAATGCTCTCCAGTCCCAACGATGTTACCAAGAAATATTACTTTGTCATTGCTGGCCAATGGGGCATTCTCGATATACTGAAGAACTCCTTTAAGTAGTGGCAGATCTCCATTAATATCAGCGATCACAAAGCACTTACCACCTTCTTTATCTTCTCTTAGTTCATCATGAGAAATCATTCTTACATGACCTAATAGTGTAAATTGCATCTGCTATTCTCCTTCTTCAATCTCACCAATAGCTGTATCACTTATTTCATCTTCATAGCCTTCTTCACAGCGCTCTTCAATTGCCATACAAGCGTTGTCTACGATGTCTTGAAAATCAAATAGATACCTTTGTTCTTGTTCATCACATAGAGAGAACATCGCATTGTAAGCATGTTGAATGTTACGCCTAAGGCTAGCACCTATTTCTGATTTTGTCATGATCTTATCCTCACAGGTCTGGGACGCTCCTCACCCACTAGTGGTGGAAGCCGTAGCCACTCTGGTAATTGTCTTACAGTAAACCGCATAATCCCATGATCCATTCGGAATTTATACCAGTTCTGGTAAGAATTCTTAGTAGCTGGTATAAAGATTTCGTCTGGTTTGAGTTGTTTCTTTGTTCTCTTATTGTTATCAACATAATGTTCTTTAATCAGAACACTCACAGGTGGTATCGTGAAGCTTGGAGCTGTTCCATTGTCTTTAACTTTAGACCGCTTAAAGTAATCTCCAATTGCTATAGAAGGATGTACTGACCCAAACCTATGCTCGTATTCTTTACACATTGCGAAGAAATACTCTTTAGTCCAGTTCCAGTTAGAAGAAGATTCTGAAAGCCAGTCAACATCATTGAAGGATATAGGCAAGATATCTGTATCATATATGATATACCCGTGCTTTTTGAAATCAAAGTCGGGCATATTTAGCTTAACTACTTTTGATACCAACAGGGCAGTATAGAGTATTGTCTGTCTTAAGTCTTTATCTTCCAGAGATTGAGCTGCGACCTCAGGATTATTATCCAGATAGACGAACATCATCGGGTGCTGTTTCATAATATCTCCTTAAGCAGTTTGCTTGGTTTCTTCTTCGTCTTCAATGTCTAAACCTTGTTCTATGGCCTCAGACTCAGTTATCACTTGATCGTCGTCAAGGATTGTCCATTCTAAAAGGTCCTGAAAGATAGCGAATGCTACGTGGATATTACACATAAACCAATCCAACCTATCTTGAAAGTCCATATTATGGATATCTAAAAGAGTGGTTTCTGGCATCTGTGATCCATCCTGACCACCATAAACAGTCAAGGCGTCAGGCTGATTGATACCACCATACCTATAGTCTTTAGCGTACTGCTTAATCTTGACAGTTCCTGTGGTTGTAAACTCAATCTGAGGATCTCCATAATGCTCTACTGCTATCAACCAATCTTCAGGAATGTCATCTGAAGCAGTCTCGTCATTTGTTTCTTCAACTTTATCTTCTGTTTCTGTATCCAGAACTTCGCCATTCTCATTAACGTCCATTTCATCCTCCGTTGTTGCAGTTGGCCAATCGTCAGTTAATTCAAAGTATTTAAATTCAGGAGAAATCCCAAAACTAATAGGTACAACCTGCCACTCGGTAGGAGTGACTGAGGAACAACTACTGCCATCGGTATCAAACAATAACCTGCACAGAGCTCCTTCTGTATTCTTAAATTCAACAAAGAAATCTTTTTCAAACACAGTGTCCACCACACCGACATCAATGAAATCAGGATCTCTTGTAGCAAAGACAAAGACCTTATCACCTTTATGAATAGGCTTCTGTCTGAGGGTTGTTTCCTTTTTAGGAGTCCCAATAATCGTCATAGCTGTGCTAGTAGACGGTTTTGTATACGAGTAGTTAGTTCGAGTATACGGTACAAATACTTTATTGCTAACCCAACAGCCTTTATAGTCACCTCCCATATTACTATTGATCCTGATAAACTCACCACGATCATTCAGGAATACCAGTTTAGAATGCCCAATATAATCGACAATAAACTCTTCCAATCCTGGATCATAAATTAGATCAGGATCAGCGGCTAAGATATTTCGGATACTGTCTCGGATAAATGCGTATGTATCAGACTCATTTTCCTTAGGATTTGCTTTGTGGATAACTCCGTTGTGCATCATCCACATATCATGACCATGTTGTGTTTTATTAAGCACTTGAAATGGATGACACATTGCTCCGTTGGTTGGTCCATGAGTTTTAATCCTGAAATGGAATGCGACTTCCTTATCTTTCAAATGATGGAAGATCTTTTGGATAGTGGGTATATCATCCACCAGACCCTTTTTAGCCACAATCTTTTTCTCTTTATCATCATAGTACATCAGACCAAATCCATGAGAGTTTGTTCTGTATGCATTGGCGATATCCTCATCCGAGAAATTGATACCTTTAGGTTTGTGAATAATAACACACATCTTACTTTACCCCTTCCTTATTTGCATTTCGATTGTTGGGATGGTTGCTCCACCAGCTAGTGAATTTGGCTGTTTTATAATAAGGTGTATTGGGTATCTTAGTCAGGTTCCATTTATACGCTGTAACTAACTTATTATACATCACATTATTCTTCTGCTTAACTCTTTTACGCTCATGGCCGATCATATCCATGGCAGCCAACCAACGTGTTATATTCTTGTAAGTCTTGCGATTGCCCTTCTCAAGTATAAAATTTACAAAATCAAAGTAAGTAATCGGCCTTGTACCAAAGTCTGTTGATTGAATCATACTTACCAAAGCATCTGCGAATTCCAGCTTTCTGAGAATGTTACTCTTATCAGTTGACGATTTAAACAATCTCATTTCAATAGTGTGTGCTGGCATAAAGTTCACAGCAACCCGTCTTGCATTATGAGGCAGATCGTGGTTTTCTTCAAAGGTCAATTCGCCTTTGAGTTTATTACCTTTAGTAACCCGCTTCGTGAAATAGCTCAGAGGCTTTTCCTTAAGGACAGAGAAGTTTGTTTTCTCACAATACATATTTGGTGATCTGCCTGCCATCTTATCCACAAATGAAGCATTGATAGGATTGTTAATGAACTCTTGTAACTTACCCCAACCAATAGGTGGAAGACAGTTTTTAGAAATGTGAACGTGAATACCACAAGAATTAGTTGACATACACTTATCAGTGAATGGTGATTTCTTTGTGGGAGTGGACTTAAACAATTCCTCAAACTTCTTTAAGTGATACGCGAGTGTAGCAGGAACTGTAACGATTTCAATACCCAATCCTGAACTATCAATGGATCTATCAAACTTCATAATACAGTGATCACCAAACGATGAATCAGCAATCTCTTTAATGATCTGCGATTGACCTTCTGTATTACGATACTTAATTTTAGGAACTACCTCAATCTCCACACCAAGAAAAACTGGGTTATCAAAAGGGGATTTCTGCGGTTTGAGTGACTCCTTTTTAAATCTTAACTCTTCTTTTGAGATCTCTTGATTGAGATATTTATTGTTTAATTCTTTAGCCTTTTTCTCATATGCTTCAAGTAGTTTATTAAACTCAGCCGTTTTACCGTCAAAGCGAATTCTCTCATGCTCAGTCATCATGAAAGTCTTTTTAAAGTTTTCAACCTTTTCGGTATAGTTCATAATACGACCAGTATTATTAGGAGTAGGTCTATTCTCAGTTGTCATATGTCTTTGTTCCCTCTGTAACTGTACCGCAAATCCAAACGGACAATTCTCAATATCATAAAAAGCAAAGCCTTCTCTTGGAGAAGGAAAATACAATGGCGATCGATCATCATTCAGATTAATGTACATTGGAACGTTATTGTTTAGTGGCTCTAGCAAATCCCTCATATCATTCCGATAATCCCCAATTAAAAGCAGGTTAGGAAATATAGGAGAATTACTTCCGATTGCAACTGATTCTTTATAGAAGAGTTTGTTTATGACTTGAACATTATCTCGGAAGGACTGAGCAGAAAGAGCTCTGCTGGAGGGATGTAGAGTTGTACTCTGGAGATAACCGATAAAATTCAATGGATTAAACCCATCCCCTGTGACTGGACGATAGTTATCCATACAACATTCCCGATAGGCCTGATGCAGTACACTATTAAAACTTCTATAGTTAAAACTTAAGGTATAGTTATCAGGATTTGCAGGTAAAAAGATATGCAGTTGTTGAGAGAAAATGTACTTCTCATTCAGAAGATCTCTGAGGGACTTATCGCCAGTTGTAAAGAACTGTTTCATGAAGTACTTAGTGTCATTATCGCTGAGAACATGGCCTTCTTTTACAGTGAACTTGCCATTGTTTAATAGAATGGCCTCACTCTTGGGAATAAGATTGTCGTTGTTAAGAGAATCCTTAACCATCAGAACATTGTTTCTGCGCTCATCATAATAACCAACATGAATTGCCGGATGGGAAGCCATCGCTTTAGTCATCAATCGATTGGTGTTATTCTTCTGCGACAGTTCAGACTCAGGATCTGCCAATTCACGCATCACATCAATAAACTTCTGCAAGTTTTTCATGCAGTACGCTTTAATCTCTTGGTCTTCAAGATAAACCAATTCTTTTTCAGCTGTCATAGACTATCCTCCATTTAGATATATGGCTTATAAAAGAGTACAGATAAAGATGCTGTGTAACCATGGCAAGATTTGATACTAACTCTGTTTAATAGTAAACAAGAGAACTACAATAATTGAGTGTACTTTCCGCGTAGCTTACTCGCACACCTCTAATTACCCTCAACATTCTCAGTTGTCCATGGGACGGTCGTTTACTATTCAGACCCCTCAACTCTAGCCAGCGGGGTTAGCTACCAGTCCTGTAAAGACTTCGCAAATAGTGGTAAAACTGCAGACGGTAAAGACCATCAACCAGCGTGACGGGTTTTAAACCTCAACCTACCGAAGCAGGTCTCTATGTTTGTATTGACCGGATAGAGCGGGTATGTATTCTAAACTACTGCACTATATCATAGATTACAGATGACCATTTCGGGTTCATAAGCTTAAGTGCTATCTATGCTTTATACCTTCAGACACAGTTAATCCCTATCTGTACTCATTTATAAGTCATATATTCTCCTTTATTCATTAATCGTAGCCCCAGTGTTGGTAACGCAACGCATCTTCAATCTGTTGATTGATACCGTCTATCGTCTCTTGGGATGCCTTCGATGACGGCGTCTCTTCTTCAGTTTTTTTTTGATCAAAAGGAACTCTACTACCCTCAACAGACTCCTCTTTAGGGATTGTATTAGCCCATCCATCAACCCCGATATGGCTCATAACCAGAGTGACAGAGGGTCTACTGAAATCCACTTCCATCATACCCTTACCAGGAACTTCACCGATATCGGGATATGTCTTATGAGCGACTGTATTCTCAAGACCAAGCCTGAGACAGAGAGTGAGGTATTCTTTTTCCAGTTTATCATACTCATCATCGGTAATTGAGTATTTCTGCTGGTATTTCTCTGCTACCAGTTCAGGGTAGTAGTAAACAATCTTATGCCGAATGAGAGACCAGCAAAGAGCCGCATGACGCTTGCTCCATTGCTCAAGAAGCTCTGCATCATCTAGGTTTTTCAGGAGATCCTCAAGAGTTTCTTCTGGTTCATCCAATGCAGGTTCTTCTATCTGCTCTGTCTCTGGTAATCTTGTAACCATCTTATCCTCCTGTTATATCCCACCATAAATTAATGGATGAATTAGTCGTAGTTGTTCCCCAGTTACTTTGCAATCATGAGGAATTGGAACTTTCTTTTTACAGCCATTGCAAAAGGCTTTGGTTAACTGTTTATTTTGTTGCATGGACTAATCCTCAAAGTATTGAATTACACGCCTGTTTTAATAGTGGGAAAACACGGACGGAGATTAGGGCATTTATGCTCCTCTGTATGTTTCAGATTTTCACCACAAACAATACAAAATAAAAATGAGAGAGACGGCATGTCTTTAACTTTTTTCACAGGTTTCTTTTTCATTTCAGTTCTCCTTTTTGATGGGATGTGTTATTAACAGTTTTATAGCTTCATCAAGCTTGAGCCATAATGGACTAAGCTGGTATGCATAAGATGCAGATTCATACCTGTTTTCTTCATCACGTTTAGCTCTTAAGATTAGGCTGAGAACCTGATTTCTAATGGAATTGGGGTGAACTTTAACCTGTGTTATACCTTCTTTTAGTTGTTTCTTTTGCTTCCATTTCTGCCACCAACTACCACAACCATAATCATGGTTTAAATCAGATTGTAAATGTTTGAGTTCACTTAATATTTCTTGTAGGGTCTGGCTCATCTCGTAACGATCAATACGAGATACGGAATAGAGATATGTAGATTCATTCTCCACTCTACGGATAAGACTTTTTATTTGAGTTTCGGGATTGTATAAAATCATTATTTTATCCCATATTTTACTGACTCATATTATTAAAGAAGACCATCACAATAGCGAACCAAGAAATTGGCCATGCAAGACCTAAGATAATAAGAAGGAGTACATGTTCAAATAGGGTTGTTTCTTCATTCGGGGGAAATCCCGCAATCACCCAAATAAAAAACCCAAAAATTAAAATTGATGATAGTAATCCCCATTCGTAAACATGCGACAACAAATGAATCATTTTCAAAACTCCTATGTTAGGAATTAAAGGCAGTATTTCTTGGCTCTGGTCTTAGTCATGAAGAAATGTATGCCGGACGCACAAACTATATCTCGACTATCAAATTTCTTTTTAGGTTTCACAATTTTATCTCTCTTGTAAATGAATTCGTAATCGTGATTAGAGTAAACAGTGTTCTTCTTTAGATCAACCGGTCTACCATTAAGGTAGGTGATATCAAGAACTTTAGCTTTAGATGCTCTACATTTCTGGTCACTATTTACACCTCTATAACCATCACCTGCATATCTGATAGCGTGAGCAGACTCAGGCACTTCCAGTTTGACTAATACGTCTCGACTATTAAACCGCATTTCAAAATTCTTGTCAAAGTTATTAAAAGAGAAATAGTCTTTCTTTTTGATACAGCGAGCTTTCTTATAGACAATAAGTTTACCTTCAGGTAAATTCAGTCTCTTTGGTTTCTTAGTCATTTTACTTCTCCAAGTTAAATGTTTATAACACCATACCATAACAATGATAACGGCAACCAGTAGTACTAAGAATTCTACATTAATCCTGCTTTTTGGAGTGCCATATACACAAGGTAATAACGACCATCAATCACACCCAGAAGATTGGGAAAGGTGAAACCCCAGAGTACACACATACCAACGAATGAGATAAGTGTTAGTAAAGTCATCACTCCTGTATCATCATCAAATCCGTTCTGTCGAAAAAGGATCACTGCATGTATAGTTCCAAGAATAATTAAGATCAGACACACAAGAATGCCCAGAGCTTCGGATACAAAATAGAACATACAATTCCAGTGTATAACTTGTATTGTCGCTTTAGCCACTGCTGGTGCGTGAGCCTGCAACATTGCAGTTAATTGCACCAACACATTATTAAAGCTTGTTAATAGCTTGTCCATTACTGCTCTCCATTTTCCACTTCATAGATATACTTCAACACATTTTCAGAAAAGCCGTCAATGTGCAACCATTCACCATAACCAACACCATTCTGGTATGAGCCCACATTAATCAGGTATCCTTTGCCTTTAGGTTTTGCTATGCCGTCATGTGTTTGTTCATCTGTAATGACAATGATACGGTCATAGTCGTACTTGTTATTGATCTCAGTCAATGCATCCATTAGTCTTGTGGAACTATTTCTCTGACTATGCTGTATTGCATCGATGCCAGCCATTCCTTTTCGAGGCGGTACAGCAACCAAAGTGCTGGAGAATGAGAACACTTGCAGATCATCAGCATTAATAATCGAAGCCAGTGCACAGGCAGCATCCATTCTAGTCATATCAGACTTGGAACTAAGGTTGTTATTCATAGAGCCGGACACATCAACCAACACAATAGTTCTGCCTTTAAGCATTGGCAATGCATCAATAGAAGCCATCATAGCTGCATCGATCGTAGGTTCTAGGGACGGGCAAGCTCTGGCCGCAGCAACAAATCGGAATGGTAAGATCCTATCCCGTTTACCTTTAAGCAGAGCATCCTTGATGAGAGATTTATCAACACAGGCTTGTGTCATATTCCTTAGATTTCTGAGCAAAGCCATATAACCAAGCTTGCCTTCAGAGATCAATCGTTCAAATGTTTCTTTCTTATCTGCACCTGAGGACAACGCAACTTCCCAAGTATCCGCAGTCTTAAGTTCATTCTGAGCCAGTCTTGCATACATCGTCTCACGTTCTTTGGAGGATGGTTTTGGATGACACATGAACATGACATCTCTGAGCTTGACTGCACCATCTCGATTGTATTTGGACAGATCATACTCATTGAAATTCTCAAAGGCTTTAGCCAAACCTTTCTTAGCTTGGGCAGATAGCTTAAGCTTATCAGGCTTCTGACCATTAATAGAAGCATAAACAACACAGAACTCTGCCAGTTCATCAGCCCGTTTAATAACTTTAGGGAATGTTTCAGATACGATTGATGAACCTGATCCAGTTCGACAGAGTACGGACAACAACAACAATGGGACATGTCTGAGATTCATCTCTGTTCTAGCTTCAATAGCTAGCTTGGCCAGATCATTAGCTGAGACTTCTGTAGCCAAGGATTGGATACGATCAGCAATAGATACACCGTCCTCATAGAATGTTTGTTCCCACAAGAAGCAGGACATAACAGTTCTACGAAGCTGAGCCATTGGCGATAGATAACCACTATAAGCTTTGCCACCTTCATGAGTATGCTTAACTATACGTTTATTGAGGCTTGCCATCTTTGTTACTCCTGTATGTTTGTTATGATAATGAGGGGACTAAACGGGTACAGCTTTACGTCACCCAAAGAAGTAGCTGTACACTACACCACCTCGGTATAGTTGTAAAATGGGAGAACAGGCGATAACAGTAACAAAGTTGCACCTGCATTATGTACGACTCGAACGTACCACTCTTATATTGAAAATAAGAAGTAACTGTTATCTACGCTACCCATAAGCTTATTTAGTTCGTTTTAGATCTTTCCATTTATTTCCTTCTGTCATAAAGATGACTGTTGGAATAAATGTAAAAGGTCCGATTATCATCGATACAAAAGTTGTATCCCATCCGAAAGGTGCAAACCTAGGATTTGCAAACCTACGTTCAAAGTAGAGTTCAACTATAAATGAAAAGAATAGTCCACTACACACCCATGCGATTGCAAGGGCGGCTTCAATAGTTGTATGCATTTAGGCTTTCCGTTTGTTGCACCACACTTCCATAAGATAAAGTAGAGGAACAAACCAAAACAGTATTTATCAGTCTGTGACTGATTTTCTATATGCAAGAAGTAACTGTTTTGTACGCCATCTACAGCAATTTAGGACTGAGGGAATAAACGCTTAAGGGCTGTTCATTTAAAAGATGAAACCCTCAGCTACGCCACTCATATCATTTGTTTAACTCATTGCTGAGAGATGACTCCTGAGATTGATTTTAGGCACACAGAAGTTACCATGTTCTTCCGTATACATCATTTTAGCCTCTTGGCCTTTGCTATTAACAACCTTGACAGTTCCCACAGGCAACGGTTCAGGATGTTGTTGAAACATTATCGTCCAATCTCTGAAACTTTTAACTTTAGTCATCAGTATTACTCCCTATGATACTTGTTGTTGTGGTTGCAGTAGTTGTGGTGATTTGGTTAGTTTAGTATAGTCAGCAATAACACAGGCGTATTGAGCACGTGATTCACCTTCAAGTTTAATCACACGTTCAACATTAACAGTTCCCTGTAACATTGCTGCTGAGCCTGATCCTGCAAACTTGACATCAAGGTTAGGATCTATGCATTTCAGTCTCGATATGAGTTCATGAACTTTCATTTCTCAACACCTTCGATAATGAGTTTGTACTTCAGCCTCTGTACTTTAGTGAGCGGAGTTGAGT
>JAEHJW020002359.1_pt1 | contig 66046 bp, 71 predicted proteins | sample 9271431 | NCBI WGS metagenome assembly JAEHJW02 | reverse complement strand
ATGACTACTCGACTTTGCGCACACTGCGGCCACCCCTTCGAACCCCGCCCACAGGTTCCCGACCAAGCGTTCTGCTCCGCCCCTGAATGCCAGCGGGCTCGCAAGCGCGAATGGCAGCGGGCAAAACTCCAATCCGATCCTGAGTACCGCATCAACCAGCAGGCGGCCCAGCGCGCGTGGTCACAGCGCAATCACGACTATTGGCGCAATCACCGAGACGAACAACAGGCCAACGGCGATCAAGGGGAACAACCTACCGCCGCCCATCGGCAGGCAGTCATCGATCCTGTAAAGATGGACGTGTCAGCGCTGCCTTCCGGCATCTACCGGATCACAAGACGTCCGGAGTTTCCCAATGGAGCACCGGGCTCTTGGGTAGTTGAAATCACGCTGCTGTGCGAAACCTGCGAATGCAAGATGGATGCGTCAAGAGATGACTTGATCGACACCCAGGGAATCCAGCCTTAACTTCAAGCCCAAATGGGCTCTCGATCATCCTGGATGGCAACAATTTCAACCATGTGCATTCCGGCCGCGCATTGCAGGCCACGTGTATGCCAATGAGGTGAAAGGCAGGCCCGAGAGCAAGTTCACACAACATAAAGTGATCGGGTCTATGCAGGCAGAAGAGTTCTCCATTCCGGGGGCGGATCAGCCACCGACATTTCGGGCCGCCGAGTACGTGCGGATGTCGACCGAGCACCAGCAGTATTCGACGGAAAACCAAGCCGACAAAATCCGCGAGTACGCGGCTCGGCGCAACATCGAAATCGTTCGCACTTATGCCGACGAGGGCAAGAGCGGCTTGCGCATCGATGGGCGGCGGGCGCTGCAGCAGCTGATCAAGGACGTCGAGACAGGCAGCGCGGACTTCCAGATCATTCTGGTCTATGACGTCAGCCGCTGGGGTCGGTTCCAGGACGCCGATGAGAGCGCCTATTACGAATACATCTGCCGTCGCGCGGGCATCCAGGTCGCCTACTGTGCAGAGCAGTTCGAAAACGACGGCTCGCCTGTGTCGACCATCGTCAAGGGCGTCAAGCGTGCGATGGCAGGCGAATACAGCCGCGAATTGTCGGCCAAAGTGTTTGCCGGGCAGTGCCGCCTGATTGAGTTGGGTTTCCGCCAGGGTGGCCCGGCTGGCTATGGACTGCGACGTGTGCTGATCGATCAGTCCGGCACGCTCAAAGGTGAATTGGCTCGCGGCGAGCACAAGAGCCTGCAAACCGACCGCGTCATTCTTCAGCCGGGGCCGGATGATGAGGTCGCCGTGGTCAACCAGATCTACCGCTGGTTTGTCACCGACAACCTGACGGAGCTGGACATCGCCGAACGGCTGAACGCACAAGGAACGCGTACTGACCTTGGACGAGATTGGACACGAGCGACCGTCCGCGAGGTGCTGTCCAACGAGAAATACATCGGCAACAACATCTACAACCGTCGGTCTTTCAAACTCAAGAAGCACCGGGTGGTTAACAGCCCCGACATGTGGATCAAGAAGGAAGGTGCGTTCGAGGGCATCGTTCCGCCGGAGCTCTTCTACACGGCGCAGGGCATCTTGCGCGCAAGGGCACATCGCTACAGCGACGAGGAGTTGATCGAGAAGCTGCGCAATCTGTACCAGCGCCACGGGTACCTCTCCGGCCTGATCATCGATGAGGCTGATGGCATGCCGTCTGCGGCGGCCTATGCACATCGATTCGGCAGTTTGGTTCGCGCCTACCAGACGGTAGGCTTCACCCCGGACCGCGACTACCAGTATCTGGAGGTGAATCAGTTTCTGCGCAGACTGCATCCAGAGATCGTCAGCCAGACCGAACGCATGATTGCCAAGGTCGGCGGCACTGTCGAACGTGACCCGGCCACAGACCTTCTCACCGTCAATCGCGAGTTCACCGTTTCAGTGGTGCTGGCGCGGTGCCAATTGCTCGACAACGGGCGACGGCGCTGGAAGGTGCGCTTCGACACCAGTCTCGCGCCCGACATCACGGTGGCCGTGCGGCTGGACGACAGCAATCAGGCTGCCTTGGACTACTACCTGCTGCCGCGACTGGACTTCGGTCAGGCACGCATCCATTTGGCCGACCACAACGGCATCGAGTTTGAGTGCTATCGCTTCGACAGCCTGGACTACCTCTACGGCATGGCGCGGCGTATCCGCATACGGAGGGCCGCATGAGTCAAGACAAAGAACATCGGCATTCGGAGTTGCGGATGATTCCGCTCAACCGGATTGAGGTTCTCAACCCCCGCGAGCGCAACAGCCGGGTCTTCGAGCAGATCGTCGGCAACATCCAGAACATTGGCCTGAAAAAGCCCATCATCTTGACGCCGCGTCCAGGGAGCAATGGCGAGCACTATCTCCTCATCTGCGGCGAGGGGCGGTTCAAAGCCTTCAAGACGCTCGGGCATCAAGAGATCCCGGCAATGGTGATTAACGTCGATGACGAATCGGCCTTCATCATGAGCCTCACCGAGAACATCGCCCGACGAAAGTTCAGCCCGTTGGAATTGCTGTCCGGCATCGAGCAGCTGCGGGATCAGGGCTATGACAAGAAATCCATTGCCCAAAAGACAGGCCTGAGTCCGGAGTACGTGCAGGGCATCCTGCAGTTGCTGCAGAACGGTGAACAGCGACTGCTGATGGCCGTCGGCAGCGGGCGCATCCCTCTTAACGCGGCGATCACCATCGCTGGCGCGGGCAGCGACGAGAAAGCCATTCAAGCCGCATTGCAAGATGCCTACGAAACCGGAAAGCTGCGTGGCAGCCAGTTGATCCAAGCCCGTCGTGTGATCGAACGTCGCCGCACCCAAGGCAAATCCATCGGCGGCAGGATGACCTCCCGCAAGACCAATGAGGATGTCACCACGTCCAGCCTGGTGAGGAACTACCAGCGGGAAGTCGAGCGACAGAAGCTGCTGGTCAGGAAAGCAGAGACAGCTCAACGCAACTTGCTATTCATTGTCGGGGCCCTGCGCCAACTGCTGGCCGACGAGAATTTCACCACCCTGCTGCGCGCGGAGGGGCTGGACACACTGCCCCAGTATCTGGCGGAGCGGGTTTGGGCTCGAGGGAGCGGCGCATGAGCAAACCGCCCTTGGGCTTCGTTCCGGAGCCATTGGTTCTGCCCCTCTCGTCCGTCCTGCCCTCGCGTAAGACGCCAGAAGGCTTGCTTGCCTCACGGAAATTCAAGCAGATCACCGCATCTATCGAGGCGGTCGGGCTGATTGAACCCCTGTCGGTGGGAAAGCCCAACCGCGAGGGGCAGCACATCTTGCTGGACGGGCACACACGGCTGGTGGCGCTGAAGCAGCTGGGCTTCGACAAGGCACCGTGCCTCGTGGCCACCGACGACGAGAGCTACACCTACAACAACCGGATCAATCGCCTCTCCAGCATTCAGGAGCACCTCATGATCCGTCGCGCTGTCGAACGGGGTGTCACCCCGGAAAAGCTGGCGAAGGCCTTGGACGTGGACATCAGCCACATCATCAAGAAGCTAAACCTGCTGGAAGGCATCTGCCCGGAGGCCGCCGAGTTACTGCGCGACCAGACGTTTTCGGCAAACCTTGGTGCGGTCCTGCGCAAGCTCAAGCCAACGCGTCAGGTTGAGTGCGTCGAACTGATGGTCAGTGCCAACAACATCACGGTCGCCTATGCCCAAGCCTTGGTTGCGGCGACACCCAGCAACTTGCTCGTCGGCGAGACCAAGCCCAAGAAGATGACCGGCGTCAGCGCCGACCAAATGGCCAAGATGGAGAGGGAAATGGGCAATCTCCACGAGCAGTTCAAGCTCGCCGAGCAAACCTATGGTCAGGACATCCTCAACCTGGTGCTGGCCAAGGGCTATCTCGCCAAGTTAATGGCGAACGAAGCCATCTTGCGTCACCTGACCAGGAACCACCCCGACGTGCTGAACGAGTTCGACAGCATCGTCCGTATGGTGGCGCTGGACAAATAAGCGGCGCGCAATCGGCGTAGTGAGCGAAATCCTTCCCATAGGAAGGTCGTGACGGCGTCAACGCAGGCGGCCACGGTTCTTTAACAATCTGGAAGCATCAGGGTCATCGCCCCTAAAACGGAGTTTCTGCCTCCCTTCGTGATCAAGGGCGGTGACCGACAGGCTTGCCGCTGGCCTGCCCACGCGCATCGGGGCCTGCGCCTGGGCGAACAGCGGCACCAATCAATCTGCCACTCTCTCCAGAGTGGCCGGCTAGATAGGGCCCTTGTGCCTAAAGTCGTTGTTTGGTCGGTTATCAGCAGTCAGGTCTGATCCCGCTTGGCTTTTCTGCAGAACAGCGCGTTCATATGCATGCCTGCCGACGCCAAGAGACAACGATGCCAAACCCCTTCGAACGCTACCGCCAAGAGCCACGCACGCTGCGCGGGAAGGTCTCTGGCGTGTCAACCAGCGGGCGAGGAGTCCTGACCCACTTCGCATTGCCGAAGTCAAGTCAATACTGTAAAGTGCAGTACATTTACAGTGGTTTCTGGAGAGGCTATGGCCACAGTCAAGACTGCCACGCTCACATTTCGTATCGACCCCGGACTAAAGGAAGCGCTTCGCATCGCGGCGGATCAGGAGCATCGATCCATCGCGAACATGGTCGAAGTGCTGATTCGGGGCTACTGCGAGCGGCACGGCATTGCGATTCCGCACTCCGAGGAAACCAAGAACAACAACGGAGCTCGTTCATGATCAAGACGGTCAAGCAAGCCTGCCGGTTCAACCCCATCATCCGCGACTATCGGATGAGCCAGGGGATCGAGAACCTCGCAGACCTCATCAATGACGCGGGTGACGGCGGTGAGTTCTTCTCACGCAACTTCGTCACCCACGGCATGGATCAGCTTTTCCGCGAAGGTCTGCTGCGTCTCTCCGGCAAGTCAGATCAGGCGGTGTTTGAGCTGACCCAGGCGATGGGCGGCGGTAAGACGCACATGATGATCGCGCTGGGCCTTCTGGCACGCCATCCGCATCTGCGCAAGAACGTTCTGCCAGCCGACTTGGCTTCACGCGTAGATTTTGGGCAAGCGCGTATTGCCGCGTTCAACGGCCGCAACAACCCCGATAACTTCATCTGGGGCGAGATTGCTACCCAGCTAGGAGCAGCCGAAGCCATCAAGCCCTACTGGGCGAATGGCCCCAAGGCTGTCGATCAACGTCAGTGGAAGGAAATCATTGGCGACAAGCCGACGCTGATCCTGCTTGACGAACTGCCGCCCTATCTCGACAACGCTAGTACGCAGGTATTCGGTCAGGGCACGCTGGCCAACATGGCGGTCTACAGCCTCTCCAGCCTGATGAGCGCAGCGCTAGAGCTGCCCAACTGCGCCATCGTGGTCGCCAACCTGTCGGGCAGCTACAAGGCCCAGACTAAGGCGCTGGCCGACGCCATCTCCAACCTGCAGCAGGAAACCCGCCGCCAGGCGATGACCATCACGCCGGTGCAACTGGCGGGCAACGAAATCTACGAAATTCTGAAGAAGCGCCTCATCGACGAACTGCCGGATGAGCGGGTTATCTCTGATGTCGCCGAGGAGTACGCGCAGCAGATCAAGAAAGCCGAGGATGGCGGCTACATCGTCGCCAGCAGCATCGAGCAGATCGCCGAGCAGGTGCGGGAAACCTATCCCTTCCATCCCTCGTTCAAGCACCTCGTCGCGCTGTTCAAGGAGAACGAAGGCTTCCGTCAGACCCGTGGCCTGATGCAGTTCACTGCGCGACTGCTCAAGAGTGTTGACGAGCGCGAAGCCGACGACGTCTTCCTGATCGGCACACAGCATCTCAACTTGAACGACGAGCAGGTCAAGGACGAGATCGAACGTATTGCGCCCAAGCTGATGCCAGCGGTGACGCGCGATATCGCCGACGCGGGTAACGCCATCGCCGAACATATCGACATCGAACTGGCGGGCGACGCCGCGCAGCAGCTCATGACCTTGCTGCTGTCATCCAGCCTGTCGCGCGCTGTTGGTGGACGTATCGGTCTTACGGAGAGCGAACTGATCGAGTTCCTGGCCGCGCCCCAACGCAAGCCCGACGAGTTCCTTCAGGCCATGCAGCGCTTGCGCGAGTCGGCGTGGTACCTCCACCGTGAAGAGCAACGCTTTTTCATTAAGGAAACCGAGAACCTGTCGCGTCAGATCGAGCGCAACGCCAAAGAAGTTCCACAACCCAAGGTCGATCAGGCGCTCATCAATCGACTCTCGGGTATCCTCGCTCCGGTCAGCAAGATCGCCTATCAGGACGTGCAGGTGCTGCCCCGGCTGGATGAACTCAAGCTCGGTGGCCCACGCACGCTGATCGTCATCAAGCCGGATGGCAAGATGCCGCCCAGTGAATTGCAAAACTTCTTCGACTACCAGCAGGAGAAGAACAACCTGCTGGTGTTGAGCGGTCAGGACAGCCTGCTGGCCGATGCGGTCGAAGAGCGGTTGCGCGAGCTGTACGCCATTGAGCAGATCCACAAGCGTCTCAAATCCGGCGACACCTTGTTCGAGGAAGCCCGGGATCGCTTTGAAGAAGCGGAAGATCGCTTCGGCAAGGCGCTGTCGGCGGCCTACAACCGCCTGTACTTCCCTGCCAACGACCCAGTGGACGGACGGGACGTGCTGGCCGGGGTCACCATCGACCAAGGCCTGAAGCTTGGCCAAGGTGATCAGTCCGCCGAGACGCAGATCGAAAAACTGCTGGCCAGCCCGCGCGCCGACTACAAGCTGGTCGCAGAGCTGAGCAAGGACAACTTCGACGAATGCTTCGCGCAGGCCGAGGAGTACCTGTGGCCGTCTGGCAAGGACAACCGTCGCACCCCTTGGAAGGACGTCGCTACCCGCGCTAAATGCTCTCCTATCTGGCCGTGGATGCCGGGTGCCAGTGGCCTGGATACGCTCAAAACCGAGGCTCTAAAACAGGGTCGCTGGCGCTTGGGCGAGGACGGCTACATCGAGAAGGGGCCGTTCCCCAAGGACAAGGCCACCGTCAACGTGTCCGTCATCAACGTCAAGCCGGACACCGGCGAGACGGTGTTGAGCCTCACACCACGCCACGCAGGTGACAGTCCGGTCGTCTATTGGTCGACCAAGGCCGACGTCTCTGACAAGGACAACAAGGTCGAGGACTTGGACAACTTCAGCTCGACCGAAGGCACCTTGTACTTCTGGGTCAAGGACACAACAGGCCAGCATGAAAGTGCAGCGGCTACTCGCTGGCTTGCCGACCTCAAGATCCGTCATCAGGTCGAACCAGCTGCTGACAAGCGCCGTGTCACCCTGGCCGCCACACCGCACGCTGACATCTACTACACCCTGGACGGCTCCAACCCCAAGGACGGCACCCGCTACGACGCGCCGTTTGAGATCGGTTCAGCAAGTTGCCGCCTGCTGGTGTTCGCCCGCGCACGCGAGGCTAACAAGACAGCGGATTTCCAGATTCCTGCCAGCGGCGACAAGACAGTGCAGATCGTCGACAGTAAGCCCGCGCGCCTGCAAAGCAAGCGTGTTGCTCTCGACACGACCGACCGCGTCTTCAGCGTCATCAACCGTTTCCGCGATCAGCCGGGCACGCGCTTCAAGGGTGTGCGCGTCGAAATCGGTGAGGGCGAGAACACCGTAACCGTGCGCTTCCAGGAGCGCGAAGTCACCGCCGCCATCATCGAAGGCGTCGTCAACAGCTTGCGCGATGTGCTCAAGGAGCCCGACGCCCCGCTCAACATTGCCATTGCCGACGGCATCGCCTTCGATACTGGCTTTGCACTCAAAGAATTCGCCAAGCTGGCCGGAATCGATCTCAAGCCGGGCGACATCAATCAGGAGGAATGAGGATGGCCAGAGCCGCAGGTAACACACCAACGCCCAAGGCGCGTGCGCAAGTGCTGCACACGCTGGGTTTTGGCGTGCCTGCGACTTCTGACCCCCATCACTTCAAGGTCGTTATTCCCAAGGCCAGCACGGGCAAAGTTCAGATCAGCGAACACCTCGGCTTGCAGTCTGCAAGCAACGACAACGCAGTGATCGACCGCGTTCTACTGGATCGCCCGCGCTGGACCGCCATCCGCGCCGAAGTTCAACGAGCCTTCAACGCTCGTCTGGCCGCGCACGGCATCAAGCCCGGTACGTGGAAGGTCGGCGACAACCCGGTGGATCGGTTGCTCGGCAAGGAATTATGCGTACTGGCCTGGGCCGTCGAGCAGATGGAGATGGAGAAGATTCCAGTCGCTGTGCGCAACTGGTTGGCGCTGCGCCCGGAGGAACGCTGGTGGCTGTTTGGCATGACGGCCATGAGCACCGGCGGGGTGATGGATGGGGGCAAGGGCTGGCGCGCAGCGCTCAAACACGCCTTGGGCGATGTGGCACAGAGCGAACTGCTCGCTCCTCGTGCCCGACGCGGCAAGCCGGAACAGGAAGTTGCCCAAGCCTCATTGGGGCTGTTCGGAGACGAAGCGCCATGAACGCCGTGCCCCCGCAGCCGAAGATCTACCACATTGCCCACGTAGATCGTCTGCCATCCATCGTGGCAACAGGTGGCCTATTGTCGGACGCAATGGTGCAAGCGCAGGCGCTGGGCGGAACGATGATTGGGATGAACCACATCAAGCAGCGTCGTTTGACTGAGCTTCAGCTTGCAAGTCATCCCGGCTTGTTCGTCGGTGCCTGCGTGCCGTTTTACTTCTGCCCGCGATCCGTGATGCTTTATTTGATTCACCGACGCAACGCAGAACTGGCTTACCAAGGTGGGCAAGCGTCCATCATCCACTTGCAGGCGGATTTGGGCGCAGTTGTGGCCTGGGCCAACGCGCAACCCGCTCGCTGGGCGTTCACGCTATCAAACGCCGGATCGTATTTTTTTGAAGACCGCAATGACTTGGCGCGTCTTGATGAAATCAACTGGGCGGCGGTGCAGGCGAACAACTGGAGTGGCGGCCTGAAAGAAGGCAAGCAAGCCGAGTTCCTGTTGGAGCAACATTTTCCGTGGCACCTGATCGAACGCATCGGCGTGCAGTCGGCCACGGTCTATCGACAAGTCGTCAACGCCCTTCCGGCGCACGGACACCGGCCTCCGGTCGAAGTGCGCCCGGACTGGTATTACTGAATGAGAGGAGCACAGCCATGATCGAGTACACCTCGGGCGACATCCTCCAGTGTGAGGCCGACGCACTGGTCAACACCGTCAATTGCGTCGGCGTGATGGGGCGTGGCATCGCCTTGCAGTTCAAGAACGTCTTCCCCGAAAACTTTAAGGCTTATGAGGCCGCCTGCAAACGCGAAGCCGTGCAACCTGGTCGCATGTTCGTTTTTGAAACGGGGCAGCTCACGTTGCCGCGCTTCATCATCAACTTCCCGACAAAGCGCCACTGGCGCGGCAAGAGCCGTATTGAAGACATCGATGCGGGCCTTGTCGATCTGGTCAATGTCATCCGCAACAAGGGCATCCGCTCCATCGCCATCCCGCCGCTGGGCGCAGGACTGGGGGGGCTGGACTGGAACGAGGTGCGACCACGCATCGAGCACGCACTGGCAGAGCTTGCCGACGTACGCGTGCTGGTGTTTGAGCCCAAGGGAGCCCCGGCCAACGACAAGATGGCACACGTGCGCGAGGTGCCCAAGATGACAGCGGGTCGCGCCGCCTTGGTGGAACTGATGCAGCGCTATCTTGGCGGCCTGCTTGACCCCTTTGTCACCCTGCTGGAAGTCCACAAGCTGATGTACTTCATGCAGGAAGCAGGCGAGCCGCTGCGTCTCCAGTACGTCAAGCATCACTACGGTCCTTACGCCGAGAACCTTCGGCATGTACTGAAGGCGGTGGAAGGTCATTTGATCGCGGGTTATGCCGACGGCGGCGATGCGCCGGACAAGCCACTCACTCTGGTACCCGGTGCAGTGGAAGACGCCAAGGATTATCTGGATCAACACGACATCAGCCGCGCCCGTTTCGAGCGCGTAACCAAGCTGGTCGAGGGCTTCGAGTCGCCTTACGGGCTAGAGCTCCTGGCCACAGTGCATTGGGTGATGAGCCGCGAGGGTGCCACACAGCATGAGAGCGTAGAACGTCAGGTCTATAGCTGGAACGCACGCAAGCAGCAGTTCACCCCGCGCCAGCTAGCCATTGCCGAAGAGCGGCTGCGCTCCCACGGCTGGCTGTCACCTGACGTGGCTTCGGCCCATTGAGGATTCATCAGGGAATGCAAAAAACAACAATCACTCTCACGCCCTTGGCCCTGAAAGATGCGCCCGCGCTAATCGAGTCGGTTTTTCCCGCCCAGAAGGTGTCGTTCGAGGCACAAAAGGAGCGCAAGGCAAATCTTGGCCAAACCCTGACCGGGCTGGGCTCCTACTGGAAGGGGCGCAAGCCACTGATTTTGGTGCGAGCCATCGTGCTTGGCACTCTGCTACCGCCCACTGACGACGCGGAAGCCGATCTCGCCATCTTCGAAAAGCTGATGGCCTTCGACGATGAAGGATTGGCCCGGCGGGCATTGGCTGCCAACGCGTTCTCGGTGTCCAAGCTCCAGGAGATGATCCCCATCTCGGACCCGGAGCGCTACTTTGGCGGACGTGGTTGGCGACGCGACATCACCGATGACGACAAGCTGGTGCTGTACCGCCAGGCGCTGGCCACCCTGTCAGGTTACGAAGAAAAGGCCAGCATCAGCAAACGCCCGGAAGAACTGGATCAAGACTGGCTCTTCGCCCCGGTGTGGGCAGAGGTCAACCGTCACTATGCTCATCTCGGTTTGAGCGTGCAGTCCTTGCCCGAGCTGGTGGAACAGCTGGGCGTATTGCGCTACGGCCACCGCGCCCGCGTGGGTGACACCTTTAGTGGCGGTGGCTCCATTCCGTTCGAGGCCGCGCGCATCGGATGCGACGTGTACGCCTCTGACCTCAACCCCATCGCATGCATGCTGACTTGGGGCGCATTGAACATCATTGGTTCAAGCCCGGAGCGACGCTCAGAAATCGAAAAGTCACAGGAACGTGTTGCCAAGTCGGTGGATGCGGAGATTACGAAGCTGGGCATCGAGCACGACAAGCAAGGCAATCGCGCCAAGTCATATCTTTATTGCGTAGAAGCCCGTTGCCCGGAGACGGGATGGATGGTTCCTCTGTCTCCCTCGTGGGTGATCTCTAAGGGCCGGAACATCATCGCTCGCCTGAAGCCGGATCACGGCAACAGGCGATTCGACATCGAGATTGTCAGTGGCGTTTCGGACAAGGAAGCAGCGGCTGCAGATCAGGGTACGGTACAAGACGGCGACATGGTCTATACGCTGGACGGAAAGACCTATCGCACGCCCATCAAGACGCTGCGCGGCGACTATCGGAATGCCGATGGCAGCACGGGCAACCGCCTACGCCGTTGGGAGAAGAACGATTTCAAGCCGCGCCCTGGTGATATTTTTCAGGAGCGGCTCTACGCAATACACTGGATCGCCAAGGACTCGCTCACCAAGTCCCGGCAGGAAACTTGGTTTGCCGCCCCGACCGATGCCGATTGGGAATGTGAGCGCCGCGTGGAAACGCTCGTCGCCGAAAAGCTGAACCTCTGGCAGGACGAAGGCTTGGTGCCGGATATGGCGATTGAGCCAGGCGACAAAACCGATGAACTGATCCGCACGCGCGGGTGGACGCATTGGCACCATTTATTCAATGCGCGGCAGCTGCTTTTGATCTCGCGCTACTTCCAGCATCGCACGCCGGAAGACTACGTCTTCAACGCCAAGTCGCTGGATTGGAACTCCCGGATCGCCAACTGGATGAACCATTGGGAGAAGACCAACAACGTCTTCTACAACCAAGCGTTGAACACGTTCTACAACTACGGCATCCGCTGCTTTTTCAGCCACGAAGCAGGCCGGTCGTTCGGCTTTGCCAACAGTCCGCTTCCAGAGACTCGCCGGTCGATCAAGTGCCGTGATGCAGCCAAGCTTGAAGACGACGCCGATATCTGGATCACCGATCCACCCTATGCGGATGCGGTGAATTACCACGAGATCACCGAATACTTCATTGCCTGGTTGCGCAAGAACCCACCCAAACCCTTCGATGACTGGGTGTGGGATTCGCGCCGCGCACTGGCGATCAAGGGGTCAGACGACGAGTTTCGACGTGGCATGGCTGCCGCCTACAAAGCAATGGCCGATCACATGCCTGACAACGGCATGCAGTGCGTGATGTTTACCCATCAGGACACTGCCGTCTGGGGCGACCTGATCGGCATCTTCTGGGCTGCGGGCCTACAAGTTGTGGCGGCGTGGTACATCGCAACGGAAACCAATGCAGCCATCAAGAAGGGAAGCTTTGTTCAAGGCACCGTCATCCTGATGCTCAAGAAGCGCGCGGCTGGCGAGCGAACTGGCTTCAAACAGCGCCTGCTACCCGCTGTGCGGCAGGAAGTGGCGCGCCAGATCGAAACCATGATGCACTTGAACGACACCGTGGCCGCCCACCACGGTGAGCCGGTGTGGGGCGACTCCGATTTGCAGATGGCCGGTTATGCGGCAGCGCTCAAGGTGCTGACCGCCTACACACGCATCGGCGACGAGGACGTCACCAGCTTCGCCCTGCGCCCGCGTGCACGGGGTGAAGTGACCGTGGTGGACGAAATCGTCCAGCAAGCAGCGGAAACCGCATCCAGCCTGCTCGTTCCAGAGGGCCTCACCGCCGACGCGTGGGGGCGCCTCACTGGCATCGAACGCTTTGTACTGCGGATGATGGACATGGAAACCGCAGGCACGTCCAAGCTGGACAACTATCAGAACTTCGCCAAGGCGTTCCGCGTGACGGACTACAGCCGCGTGATGGGCGACATGCGCCCCAACAACGCACGCCTCAAGCGCGTCAGCGAATACGCTTCGCGCGATCTGACAGATGCCACCGAGATCGGCTTGACGCGGCTGGGTCAGCTCATCATCGCATTGCAACAGCTGCTCAAGGACACGGAGGCGCAAGTTATCGTCGAACAACTGCGAGCCGAGATGGCTGACTTCTTGGAGGCCCGATCCCTGCTTGTGGACATGCTGGCCTTCATCGAGCGCAAAGCGCCCGAATCTGAGGTGCGCTCTGCCGCCGAGGTACTGGGTGCGCGTCTCAAGAATCTGCGCTTCGGCGACTGAGGTCTTGAGCCATGAGCATCCGGCGCTTCTCTTCGCGTACCCATCGGCTGGATGCCAGCTTCCTGATGCAGCATCTGGCCGGTGCGCGGAGCTACAAGCGCATTGCGGGCTACTTCACCAGCTCGCTGTTCGAAGTGGCTGGCGAGGCGCTAGAGCACATCCCCGAGGTCAAGATCGTCTGCAATGTGGACATCCACCCAGACGACCTGAAGGTGGCGCAACTGCGCGAGAGCAAGATGCTCGGCCGCTGGAACGAGCGCGCCCTGGAGGCCGAGGCTCTGCTGAACCGCGAACGCTATCGGCGGCTGGACGCCTTCCTGGCCAAGCATGGGCAGGCGGTGCGAATCGCGCCGGATGACATCTGCGGTTTTGTGCACGGTAAGGCCGGCGTGATTACCTTAGCCGATGGCCGCAGGCTGGGTTTCATCGGGTCGATGAACGAGACGCGCAGCGGCTGGCAGCGCCACTACGAAATCTTGTGGGAGGACGAATCCCCGGAGGGTGTGGCGTGGATCGAGGAAGAATTCGACTTTCTCTGGAACGCAGCAAAACCACTGCCTCAGGCAGTGATCCGCGAGGTACATCGGCGCGGCTATAGGCGAGAGATCGAGTTCGTCGAAATCGACGATGACGAAAACCTTGCCCCTGCAGCGCTGATTGAATCGCCGCTATACCGCGAAGGCCAGCAGCTACAGCCGTGGCAGCAAGGGTTTCTGACCGAATGTCTGCGCCATCAGCGGCTTTACGGCACGGTGCGCCTGCTGTTGGCCGACGAAGTCGGACTGGGAAAAACGCTGTCGCTGGCGACGGCCGCACTGACGCTTTGCCTGTTATCAGACAAAGACAATGGGCCACGCCGCCCAGTCGTTATCTTTGCCCCGGCCACACTGACCGAACAATGGCAGACCGAAATGCTGGACAAGCTGGGCATCCCGACCGCACGTTGGGATACCGTTGGCAAAGTCTGGCTAGATGCTGACGAGAGAGTGCTGTCGCCTGCCGGGCGCGAGCAAATCGCCCATTGCCCGCTGCGCATCGGCATTGTCTCCACAGGCTTGATGATGCGCGACTCCCTGGAGAAGCAGCACCTGCTCGGTATGCGCTTCGGTGTGGTGATTCTCGACGAAGCGCACAAAGCCAGAACCCGCCAGGGTTTCGGCAAGGAAGCCGGAACACCGAACGAGCTGCTGGCCTTCATGCGTGAGATCGCAGCCCGTGCCGATCACGTGCTGCTGGGCACGGCCACGCCGATCCAGACCAACCCTGCTGATCTATGGGACTTGCTGGGCATCCTGCACCAAGGCTCAGGCCGCTTCGTGCTCGGCCACGACCTAGCGCCGTGGCACCGACCCGACGAAGTGCTCGACATTCTCGCGGGCCGCGTGGAGGTGGAATCGCTCACTCATGCGTGGGAACTGCTGCGCTCGCCACTTCCGCGCATGGAATCAACCAGTGAGCCTCGCGCCCGACGTTTGTTCTCCGCTATCCGGCAAGACTTGGGTTTGCAGAACGGGGAGTGGCAAACCAACCGTTCGCTGGCCGATCTGACGGAAGAAACGCGGGAGATTCTGGAAGAGGAGCTGGAGCGCCGCATATCAGGTGCAACGCTTTTCCAGCGCGAAAACCCGCTGGTACGCCATGTCGTGCTGCGCAAACGCCAGCAGCTTGAAGATGCGGGGCTGCTGGCTCGCGTCGGCGTGGACGTGCATCCGGAACGAGAACAAGCATCGGAGCAGCGCGCTTTCGATGCCTTGTTCGAGGGAAAGGCGCTGCGCACGTCGGAAGATTTCCGGCAGGCCTATGGCGAAGCCCGTGCTTTCGGCAAAGCACTGGCCAAACGCGGTAAAGGCAGCGGTTTCATGAAAAACCTCATGGAGCAGCGCATCTGCTCTAGCGTCCACGCGGGCTTAGCGACCGCCCGGCGCTTGCTGCAAGGCGATGCCGAGCACGAGGAAGACGAAGAGCAGGAAGTTGATCTCAAAGTCGAGACAGGTGAGGAGCGCGAAGTTTTGCAACGCCTCATTACCCGACTCGAGCGGTTGGAGGCCGATCCGAAGATGGAGGCCGTCGTCAACTTTCTCGATAAGGAGAAATGGCTGGGATTGGGCGTCATCATCTTCAGTCAGTACTACGACACCGCGAAGTGGCTGGCCGATGCGCTGGCGGCCCGCTATCCCGAGGAGGCGGTGGGCCTGTACGCAGGCGCGGGCCGCAGTCGCCTCTACCAGCGTGGTGACAGCGTGAGTGTCGAGCGCGAAACGCTCAAGCGCATGGTGGCCGAGCACCAGATTCGCGTCATGGTGGCAACCGATGCCGCCTGCGAAGGCTTGAACCTGCAAACGTTGGGCACGTTGATCAACGTCGATCTGCCGTGGAATCCGACGCGCCTCGAACAGCGGATTGGCCGGATCAAACGCTTCGGACAGAGGCGTGAAACCGTGGATATGCTGAACCTCGTGTTCGAGCAGACCGTGGACGAGAAGATCTACGAACGCCTGTCCGAACGGATGAAGAACCGCTACGACCTTTTCGGTTCACTGCCGGACACCATCAAGGATGAGTGGATCGAGGACATCGAAACACTGGGTGAGCGGCTGGACGACTACATCAACGCACAGAAAACCGCGACGGGCTTTGACCTACGCTACACCGGCACGATGATGCCACCGGACAAGGATTGGCGTGAGTTCACAGAAGTCTTGTCGCGGCGCGATCTCGCCACCCTGATGAGCGCAGCCTGGGGTTAATCAATGCATCCTTTTTCCATTACGTTATTTGCGACTTCTGGTGACCCAGAGGGCATTCGTCACCTCGACAAGTCGAACTGGTCGGGCTACGGCGTCGTCTTCAACAAGGAGCTTTTCCATCTGTTGAAGCAGGAGCCGGGCTTCTCGCAGGCCGGTATCTACATCCTCGTCGGCAATGCAGCCGAAGAGACGATCTACATCGGCGAGGCCGACCCCGTTGGTGACCGGCTGAAGAACCACGTCTCGAACAAGGAAGGTTGGGTGTGGGGCGTCTACTTCTTCGACCGTAATCACAAGATCGGCAAGACCGAGGTTCAGTACCTGGAGTCGGCGCTGGTTGCACTGGCCAAGAAGCACGACCGGGCCATTCTGCTGAACAAGAACAACCCCACGGCTCCGACGATGGCCCCCGCTGCGAAGGCCACGGCCCAGGCGTTCCTCGCCGACATGTTGCTGATCCTGCCGATGCTTGGCATCAACGCTTTCACCCCGCCGAAGCAGGAAGACCCGAATGATCAGGTGCAGCCTGTTGGTTCGGAGAACGACAAGTTCGACACCATCGTCGTCCCTGCACGTGAGGAAGGATTCAAGCAGCGCTTCCTGAACGAGAACTGCTGGTTTGCCGTTCGGATTAATGCGAAGCACATCTCGAAGCTGAAGTTTATCGCGGCCTATCAGGTCGCTCCCGTTGCAGCGATCACCCACATTGCTGAGGTCGAGGCCATCCTGCCTTATAACGACACCGGTAAGTACATGATCAAGTTCAAAGGGCCAGCGACTGCGATTGTCCCGATCCCGCGCCCGGAGAACAGCGAGGTCAATATGCAGTCGTCCCGCTACGCGCTGCGGGAGAAGCTGCTGGCAGCGAAGAATTTGGACGAGGTTTGGGCGTAAGGATAGAGGCGAGTCAGGCAGAGAGAAGATGCGCTTCAGCCTCGCGGCGGGCGAGTAAGCCCGGCAGCACCCGACCTCCGCCATACACCCAACGGCGGAGTTCTTGGCTAGCGGCGACCCAGTCACGCTGATTGACGCGCCGTCGCAGCGTCGACGTTTGCAGTCGCCCTGCGCCAAGGTTGAACGTGAAGTCCACGATGGCAGCGAGCCGCCCCTCGGGCTCAGTGGCCAGCATCGGGCAGTAGCGCAGTGTGGCGGCGAGTGCCAATTGGATGTCGCGCGCCAGATAGACCTCGGCTTCCGCCTCTGTGATCGGTGGGTGCTTGGGATCGCAAAGGTGGCCGTACCCAATTGTCCAGAAACCTGCGGGGCAGATATAGGGAACAGCAGTGATCTCGATTCCGCGTTTCACCTTGCGCTCGAATCCCTCGAAGCGCTTGGCCAGATCAATGGCCGCTTGAGGCATTTCGATCATGGCCGTACCCGGTCAAACACGCGCCCGAGGAACCAGAAGTTCAGCACCCCGGCCCACAGCGCCTGATCGGCCTCCGTCCAGGCATGCAGGATGGCCATTCCCCAGCCAGCACCTGCAGTCACTGCCGCCGCGAAAGCGGCTGTCTTGGCGGCGCAGTACAGGGCCATGAACCAGTAGGTGATGACGGGGCGCACGCTGATCGACAAGGCATCGGCCCAGCGAACCCCGGTTTTCTCGCCCTGAGTCCGCACTGCTTCCCGCAAGGTTTCGATGGCACCGACGTTCCATGCCGCGTCGGCACCCGCGCCGATTTCCGACATTCGCTGCGCGCCACGAATCTTCTCGAACTCCAGCGCCTTGTCCTGCATTGCCAGTTCGTGGCCACGCTCACCCTTGCGGTCGAGCCATTTGAGGATTTCAGGTGCGAGACGGAAGGCCCCTCCGAGGAGACCACCGAGCAGTGTCTCGATCATTGCGGGCCTCCCATCAGCTTGAGCTTGATCGCAGCACCAACCAGCAGTGCGGCCAGGATGCCGGTGGTGATGACCTTGACGGTGGTCTGCCACGCGGTACGCCGGGCATCACGCCAGGCTTCCAACAGGTCGCGTAGTTCGCGGATGTCGCGTGCTGCGTGGCCGTTTTCCAGGCCAAGGTGGGTCAGGACACGCTCGGCTCCGCGTTCAGCGGCACGATCCAGCAGTTCGTCGAAGTCCTCGCGGCGCAAAAGGAGCATGTTCTCGACGAGCGCAGGCTGTTGTTGTTCGGGTTCGGTCATTGCAGTCTCCAGAAATGCGAAACCCGCCCAGTGCGTGAACATCTGGGCGGGTTTCTGGTGGGTACGAAGATGGGAAATCAGATGGCGATGCCTGCGCTCCAGCCGGTGGACTTGTAGGCCGAGAGCTTGGCCTCGTCCTCGATGTAGCAAAGCCAGCCGATCTTGGGCGCGTGGTACTCCCAGGCATCGGCGATGCGCACGACGATCTGGTTGGTTTTTCCCGCCCACACACCCGTGGCAGCGGCAGGAATGAGGTAGCGGTCGCCGTTGGTGGGGCTGGCAGGTGGCGTGGTCAGGTCGCGGTCTTTCACGGACAGACCGACCACAGCGCCGAGGCGCTTGAGATTGGCATCCATGCCGCTGTCCCAGCCGCTCTCGCCGAGTGTCCAGCCGTAATTGAGTCCGAGGTTCGGATCGGTTGATGACATGGTTTATCTCCAGAGATTCGATGCTTGGCGAATGCGCCGGACAGCGTCCGGGTCGCCGGTGCGATGGCTTTGCTGCGGGTGCTGTCGCCAATGCCGCCCGACGATGGGCAGGTACAGCACGCCGCTGCGCTTGGCTACGAGCAGGGTCAGCAGCCAGTCGGCGAAGTTGTTGAGGTCGGTGGTTTCCTTGAGCACGGCTTCGACGACGGAGCGCCGCATCACGATCAGGCCGTGCACGTGGCTGGCGCTGTTGGCGTGTTGCCAACGGCTGTAGGCCAGCCGCCGCACGGCGATGTCCTGGCCGTTTTCGTCGGTCAGTGCTTCGTCGGTGTAGGCCATCACGGCCTGCGGGCAGGCATCCAGCGCATCGGCCAATTGTGTGAAAGCGCTGGCTTCGTACAAATCGTCGGGATCGACGAAGGACACCAGCGGCAGCGTGCCTTGTGCGTAGCCTGCCGCGCGTGCCTCGCCGATACGCCCCGGAATGCCGGGCAAAACGTGCAAACTGATCGGTGCTTCCTCGAGGCTGGCGATGCATGCCTCCCGCCATTCGGCAGACTCGTTCAGGGTGAGCAGATGAACATCGATGCGCGGCTCCATCACACACCTCCCCAATACTGTCCCCAGCGCAGGCCGTAGCCCGCGCGATCCATGACCCGCACCTGCGGCTGCCAGCTACTCAAACCATCGCGCTCGGCACTGATCTCAACCGTGATGCGGTCGCCCAGCGCACCGGCATCCAGCGCGGCCACTGCTGCCGTCCAGATAAAGGTGGTGCCGAGCAGTCCCGTTTCGGTGTGCGCCAGCACGCCATTGCGATTGCGGATACGCAGCGTGTAGGTCACGCCCAGTTCCGGCCCGATGTCGCCCTCGTCCTGCTGCACGAGATAGGCGGTCTGCTGCGTGCGGTCGCGATGCGCCCACGCGACGGTGAGGTCACCGGCCACCACGGCAGGCTCAGTCTGGCCATTAAGGCGGATACGACCGGGTGGATACGGCAAAGCCTGCCGACCAGCCAGCACCATCGGCTGCCCATTGGCGGCCAACACAGGATCGCCCTGATCGGTCGATGTGCGAGGAATCGCGCCCACGAACATCGATTCGCCCAGGGCGCGTTCGGCACCTTCCGATGCCAGCCATTCGCCGACACCGATCAGCCGACTCCCCAAGGCATGTGCTTGGGGTGTGGTGTCGAGCACGCCGCGTGCGAGATCGATGGTCGCGTTGGCAGCATCGAAGGCCAGGACGGCAACGGCCTCTGCAATCGCCCCACTGGCATCCACCAGATAGGCGTAATCGCCGACAGCCAGTCTCTCCGGCTGGCTGAAGGCCGTCACCGGAACACCAACGGCATCAACCTCGCTCGCAGGCAAAACGGCATTGAGCGTGAGCAGTGGCGCGTAGTCTTCACCCACGACGGCAGCGAGATCGCCGCTCGTAGCACCGGTGGCCAGTTGCCAGTTCAGTTGCCCGCTGCCACCGGCGGCGGCTAGCGCACCGAGATAGGTGTCCGTATCGGTCAGGTAGGCCAAATCTGCGCGCGACAAGCGCCGGGCCAATTCCCAATACGGCACCTCGACGGCCAGAACCAAGGCGGGCGACAACGGTTCGATGGTCGGCTCCTCGACGTGCGGTGGCGGAGGCGACAGCACGGTGTTGCTCATTCCGAATACATCTTCCATGGCTTCGATGCGCCACTCGGCCGCTACCAAGGTGCCGGTGTCGATGCCGGTGACGCGCACCACCATCTGATCCACACCCAGGCGCGGCCAGTTCAGCAGAAACACATCGCCCGGCAGCGGCGCACGTTCCAGGGTGTCGCGTGCCACGGTCAGACTCATCCGGGCCAAGGGCGAACCCAAGGCGCGCAGGTCACGCAAGGCCAGCCGCGCGGCCAGTGGCCCGTAGTTGACGCCCGGGTAGTCGCGGCGTTGATTGATCACGCCGCCTTGCAACTGGATGGCGGCCAGGTTCTCGACCGTGACGGCAGCATCGCCGCCGGTCTGCCAGTCGGTGTAGACCACGGTCAGTTCATTGGGCAGCTCGCCCCACTGGGCACGTTCGAAGCGTTCCAGCCGCACAATTTCGTCAGGCCCCAACTGCGGCAGGCTGTCGATCCAATAGTCGTCGCGCAGCAGCTTGAGCTCAAACGTGCCTTGCTCCGGATCGGTGTAGAGGATGCCGCCAATGTGGTCGATGACCTGGCCGATGAAGCTCTCGATGGGCTGCTGGCGCGTCCAGATTAGATTGAGGCCGAAGCCCTCGCTCGACAAAGCCCATGCCGCGTTCCAGAAACTCCAGCCGATGGTGCTCTGCGGATAGCCCATGCCCCAGTGCGGATCGGTGAGGCACTGCACCAGGATGTGTGCCGGGTTCATACCGACGCTGATCTCACGGCCTTCGTCCTCATCCCAGGTGCGGACTTCAGCGTTCCACTCCATCCACGGCGCATCGAACCAACCCGCCGTGAAGCGACGCACCCGTACCGCCCATGGCTTGATGTAGGGGTTGTTAGCCGCGAACAGGATCTTGCGCGCCACCAAGGACAACACGCCCCGAAATGCCGGAATGGAACTGCCGAGGCGGCTCATCAGGTAATCGTTACGCCCCTGACCGGCATGGCCAGACAGCACATCGATGGTGCCGACCACGCCGCCTTCGCGCTCGTCGCCGCCAAACAGCGTGGGCTTGTTGATCGAGAGGCTGCTCAGCCCGTGGCCGGTGGACAGCGGCGCGCGGTCGGCATCACCCCACGCGGTACGGTCGCCCATCTGGATTTCCTGCACGGCATCGACGGGCCCCTGGCACAAGGCCAGATGCAGCCCCATCCGGTAGCGGTAGCCAACGGTTTGCGATTTGCTGCTGCCACCCATCAGCCTTGCTCCCGCTGGCTGGATTGATTGCGGGCGTGCTCGACCACACGTTGGGCCATTGCATCGCCGGTGGCCAGCAAGGTTTCGGCGTCACAGCCATCGCGCAGGAAGGCCCGGAAATCCAGATCGTGACGCGCAAACCAAGTGCGCGTGCCGTTCACGCACAGGCCCACGGCGCGCACGTGATCGATGGTGATGACGGTCTGAGTGGTCATTTCTTGCCACCTTTCTTCTTGATCGGGTCGGCTTCGAGGTCGCCATACCAGACAACGTTGGAGCCACGCAGCAGCACGGTGCCGAACACGACGGGAATCGGTCGGCCTTCTTCTGCGGTGGGGGCATCGACGTCAGACAGGGACGCCGGTTTGGGTTCGGGCGGCTTCGGCGCGAGCGCGACCGAAACCAGCGCCGCCACCACGATGACGACGAGGTACCACATGGCGATTTCTCCAGGGATTCAGAACACGCCCGTCGAGAACGGGTTTTTGCTCGGGATGGCGGGAAAGCCGCCGTAGTTGTCGAGGTTGCCGAAGCGCGACTCGCACGTGGCCGTGCTGTGATCGCAGCCGACCGCCAGCAGAACCTCGGTACCGGCTTCAATGGCGACCGGATAGAGCAACTCGACGCCGCCACCGTAGTCATTGACGATCATGTGGCGGGCACCTTCCGGGGTTTGCAGCCAGCCACCGGCCAAGCCACCACTGACGCTGCTGGGCGTGCCACCATCGAGATCGACGTTGCGGCCATTGCTGTTGCTCACCAAGGCGCTGGCAGAAATCGGTGAGGCACCACAGGCAGCCGAATACAGCACGTGGGAACACTTGCGGCTGTAGAGCCGCCGCAACCCGATACGCTTGAGACTGACTTGCGCGGATTCGCAGCGAACGCGAGCCACATCGTCGGCGACTTCGACGCCCAGCACCCGGCCCATCCAGCGCGTGCCGGAGATCCACCAGTAGTCGCCCCAGGTATCGCGCCGTCCGATGCGCAGGGTGATCGAGGTAGTGTCGCCGGTCAGCGAGTTTGCGAGCAGGTGGCGCACCAAATCACAGTTCGGCGGCAGTTTCAGATCTAAGCCAGCCTTCGCAGCTTCAGCACCCAGCGCCAGTTCGTTGCGTTCCAAGGCCAGGCTCTTGTAGAGGTTGCCATCCAGATCAACATCGAATTCGTGCGGCGTCAGATAGAACTGCGCGCTGTTGCTGGCGAAGGCGTATAGCTCGACTTCCAGCAATGGGTTCTGGCTCATCGTGCTTACTCTCCCTCGTAGGTTTGACGGTCATTGCCGCGTGGTTCGGGCAACTGACGTGCTGTCAGGGTGATCTCCAGCAGCGTCGGGCTGTGCCAGTACAGATCGATGGCATCGTGGTCGAGGCGGCAGCGTACGAGGCGAATGACGCGGCTGCCTGCGGGCACCCAGTCGTCGAGCCCCGAGCGCAGCACCAGCACACCGCCTTGATCCAGATGGCAGGTCGCTGTTAGGGCGTACTGCCGATAGCCGTCTGGATGCACGATCAGGCAGGCGGCGGGGCGATGCCAAAAATCCGAAATTCGCGCGGAGATGTCTTTGCCATCCACGCGCAGGAAGCCATCCTCGGGATCGGCTTCGACGTTCACCCACAGGATCGGGGCCAAGCCATCGGGCAGCCAGAAGGCTTCCAGACGGCCTTGGGTGCGCCACAACCGCGCCCGCCAGATTTCGATTTCATCGAGTGAGCTGGCCAGATAGCGCCGCTGCAAAGTCGTCGTCGCCCACGGATCGTCCCGGCGCCCCCACGGATCTGCAGTCGAAAAGTCTTGGCGGGTGATCGTGGCTTGCGCGGCGGCTGTCGGATCGTCACGCCAGTTGCCATCCGGCCAGACCGGGACCTCGTCGAGCCATGGGTCATCGAGGACGTCCTGGTCGGGCAGTGGCGCAGGTTGGATCTGTGTGGGGATGTTGCCGCCGACCATACCGGGTACCCACTGCGTGAGATCCGCCGGGTCGATGGCTTTGCCCCACACCAAGGGCATGATGGTGCTGCCCACGGCTGCGGCGCGTGCCAAGGGCTCCGTCAGCCACAGCAGATCGCTTTCCACATCGCTGAGCTGGGCGATCTGCCAGCCATCGGCGGCGATGATCAAAATCCAGCGGCCATTGTTCTCAGTTGCCTGCCAGCCCTGCACACCGTCATAGGTCAGATGCACATTGGCCGAGAGTGGCCCGAACTGTCGCCCGTCAGCTTCGGTCACATTGAGTGCCAGTGCGCCACGTTCGCAGGACTCGGTCAGGTGCACCGCGTACTGCGGCAGCGGCCACAGCGCCATTTGACCGAGATTATCGGCCAGCCAGTCGGCCACCAGGGCATCGGTCTGCCGGGCGCTGCCCACCTTGTAGGTGAGCCAGCGCCGGGGAACACGGCGGCGTGCCTGCCGGGATTCGTTGCCACTGGCCAGCCGCGTGACGCTGGTCTGCCACTCCAGCCGTTCGACGAGGGGCTCCATCCAATCATGACGGAAGGCAAACACGCCGCGCTGCGCATCCGGCCAAGGCTGGTCGCCAAAGGCATCCATACCGGTGGCGACGATGGCGCTCGAGGCCGTATCACGGCGCAACACTTCGACCAGAAAAATCGGCGCATCGATGGGTGGCCAAGGGCCCACCAAGGATTCCGCCAACAGGCTGGCCGCAAGATTGGGCGGCAGCGTAGCGACAGCTGTTTCCGGCGTGAAGCTGGCTGCGCTCGCCCCGAAGGTGGCGCGCGAGAGCACTTCACTCTGGAAGGCGGGCAGTTCGCTTCCAGGCGTCGGCTTGCTGGAAACCTCCGCGAGGTCTTGAACGACGACGCGATCCGTCATGCCGACTCCACGCCGAACTCAGCAGCATTGAAGGCGGCCTCCGTCCACTGCACGTTGCCGTTCGGATTACGCTCAAACAGCGTGCTCTGCCAGGCCAGTTGCTCCTGCAGAATGATGTCGGTGCTGACGGCGCTTTGCGCACCACTGACCACGAGGCCTTTGACCTTGCCAAGACCGGCATCGGTCTTGCGCGCCAGCATCGTGAGCTGGACGCCGTAGATGGCGGGCGTGGTCATCACCGGCAGCGGCTCGACATCGAAGGACTGGCGCAACCCCACGTTCGGCGCATTTATCGCCGTAGCTTCGTCCTCGTCGCTCACGGCTTCCCATGCGGCCAAGTTACCCAAAGTCGCGACCGGACTGACGGTCCACTGGTTCAGGCTGCCATCGGCCTGAGCCTGCAAGGCATCGACGCGCACATCACCGAGGAAGGTGTTGTTGATCGTGCCGCTGGTGTCGGCGATGTAGAAGTCGTCGACGTCGATGGTCAGCGGACAATTCTGGCCGGGCACCGCACCTACGAATGCCGTGAGCAGTTGGCCGCCGCCCTGAATGGTGTTCTGCGCGGTCATCTGGATGGCCAGGATGCCGTTGATGCGCACTGACAGAATGCCGTTGCTGGTGCCTTGCGTGACCTGCAACTCGATGTAGTGCCAGCCGCGCGCCGGAGCGCTGGCGACTGAGACAGAGATCAACTGGTCATAGCCGTATTGCCAGCGGTAGAGCTTGAGCCGACCGTCCTCGCCGATTTTCACGAGATGCGCGACCTGCGAGTTGGCATCGCGCACGCCCAGCAGCAGCGGCTCGGTGTAAGTGTTCTGGTACGGCACCACGCGAATGGCTGCCCCGACGATCAGGCTGGTCTTGGTGGCGTCGAGGTTCTTGACATAGCCGCCACCCGAACCTTCCGGCAAACGCAGGGCATAGGAGGACGGACGACGGCCATTGATCCGGGTGGCCTGCGGTGACAGATACGCCGCCTTGCCACGTGCGAGCCACGGATCGCCAAAGCTGTCCACGGCCTGCGGGTCGTAGTGATCGAAACCGTCGATGAACAGAAGTGCCATTGGACTTTCCCCTGAATATTCAGCCTTGCAGCGCCGCACGGATGGCCCGTGCATTGCGCCCGATGATGTTGACGATGACTTTCTCTCCGGCAGGCGACTGCAGGTGGTCGTGGGTCACGCCCGGATCGACCGCGTTGACGATGCGCACCGCCTGATTCATCTGCGGCTGTGCGGGCGGCACTTTCACCTCCGGTACCAGCCCGCCCGCTGCGAAGGCCAGTTCGCCACCCTTGAAACGTGGGCCTGCCGACAAGCCGTTGAGCGAGTCGAGGAAGGCCACGCCGACCTGGCGCACGGCGGCCGCCCGCACCACGTACTCGCCTGCGGACAGACGCGCCGGGATCGAATCCGAGGTGGCGCTGCCCGGCCCGGAGACCAGGCCGCCTCCCGCGAACTTCTTGATGCCACCCAAGAGCGCCATGACCGCAGCGACCATGGCCACCATCGCGGCCACCGCGAGTGCCGGGCCAACATAGGGAATGGAAGCCTGCGACGCTGCAGCCCCGGCTCCCGCCTTGGCCGCATCCATCGACACCACGGCGGTGGTTTCGGTGGTCTTTTGCGCGACCTTGGCGGCGCTGGCCGCCGCATCGACGGTCTGTTCCTGCTGGATGAAGCCGAGCTTGAGCGCCAGCATCCGCGCCTGCATGGCGATCCACTGCTGGAAGGGTTGGATCACGATCTGCTGTAGGAAAGCATCGGCTACCTGCTGGAAGATGCTCGCCAAGGCACTGCGCCAGGTCTGCGCGCCGGTGATCATCCCGTTGAGCGCGCCACCAAAGCTCTCGCCGATGCGATTCCACAGCGGGGCCATTTCATCGACGGTGAGCTTGGTGCGATCCAGCTCGTTGCGCCACGCCTGCACGCGAATCACCGCATCCGGCCCGATGGCCTGCGCAGCTTGCTGCATGGTCGGCAACAGGCGCTCCATCTCGGTGGCTGATTGCTGTTGCAAGGCCACGATCTGCTGACGCGCCTGTGCTTCGGTCAGCAGCCCAGCCTGCTGCTGGGTCTGAATGGCCTCCTGCGCATTACGCAGACGCTCAGTGACTTGCCGCCACTGAGCTTCAAGCGCCGCCAGATTGGCCTGTGCAGCCTTCACATTGATCAGCCGATCAATGAGCGACACGCCGTCGGCATCGCTTTCTGCCGCCAGTCGCGCCCGTAGATCGCGGTAGCTGCGCTCGATAGCAGATTGCCGGTCGGCATCTGTGGCCGTGCCGGTGATCTGTGCCAGTTCCTCACGCGCCTGCGCCAAGGCATCGGCCAGCTCACGCTCGGCTTGCGCTGCCTTGCGCGCATTGGCCTGTTCGATGTCCGTGCGCCGGTTATTGAGCGTGATGAGGTCCGCTTCCGCCTTGGCCACTTCGGCCTTGGCACGCAGGCGGTCGTTTTCCGATTTGCCGGTATTGGCGACTTGCTGACTGCGGGCCAGCTCCTGCTGCTTGCGGGCAATCTCGGCATCGACCTCGCGCTGTTCGAGGGCAGTTTTCTGCGTGTAGTAATCGCGCACCGATACCAGACGGTCTTCGAGCGCAGCATCAAGCGCAGTTTGTTGCCGGTTCAGACCGTCCTTGAGCAGCGCGAACTCGGCGTCCAGCTGCGCTTTCATCAGCGTGCTCTGCGCGCCGGTCGTGTCCTGCGCTGGCTTGACGGCTTTGGGCTTGGTCAGGCGCTGAAGCAGTTCCGGATCGGCCTGGATCTTGGGTGCCTTGACCTCGATGGGCTTGGGGTCGAACAGGCTGTCACGAAAGGACGCCAGTTCATCCAGCCGTTTGACCAGATTGCCCTTGAGGTCGGCAATGATGGCCTTGGCCCCATCGGTGTTGCCCTTGAGCGCCTCGACCGCCGCCGCCACACCGGCACCAATGGCCTCGCCCAAGGCGACTAAGGCCTTGCCAACGGTGGCGGCACCCAGTGCCAGGGTCTTGAGCACCAGCACCACGCCATCCAGGATCGCGCGCAGTGTGCCGCCTTGCTTGGCCGACTCGACCATGCCACCGGCCATATCGTTCAGGGCGGGCAGCAAGGACGCGATGATCTGGTTGCCGATGCTGGTGGTGGCCAGTTTCAGCTTGTCGAGCGCATCGTTAAAGTTGCCCGCCTGCGCCGCAGTCTCACTACTCATCTGCACGCCGAGCGCCTGCATCTCGGCAGCCAACTCGTTGATGCCGTCGCGCCCCTGATTCAGGAACGGGATCAGCTCGGCTCCCGACTTGCCGAACAGTTGCACGGCCAGCGCAGTCTTTTCCGCGCCGTCGGGCATAGCTTTGAAGCGTTCGGCCAGATCGAGCAGTACCTGATCGGTGGCGCGCAGCGTGCCGTCCTGGTTCTTGAACTCGACACCGACGGCGGAGAATCCGCGAGCGGCATCTTCCGATCCGGTCGCAGCCTCCAGCATCGTGGTGGACAGCTTGCGCAGACCCTTCTCGAACGATTCGCCCGAAACACCGGACTGCTCGGCTGCCGGTTTCCACACCGACAGGGTCTCGACGCTGACGCCCACACGTTGCGACATCTCGTCGAGTGCGTCACCAGTGTTGATGGCCGATTTAACCATTGCGGTCAGGCCCGCCACTGAGACGGCCACACCGAGATTGGCCAGCACACCGTTGACGCTCTTGGCCGTATCGGTGAGGCCACCCAGACCCCGCTTGATCGAATCGAAGGCGGTCTTGGTCTGGTCGACAGCGCTGATCAGGATTTGGGCACGATTGCTTGCCATCAGACTTTGTCCAGTTCTTGTTGAATAGCCCGCGCCAAGGCAGGCAGTGCGCGCTGCACCCCGCCCGCCAGATTCAGCCGCCGCTTGAGATCGACGCGCTTGACCAGCACGGCGATGGGAATCTCCTGGCCACGCTTGATCTGCTTGGCCCCGGTACGACCACGCTCGGCACGCTTGAAGCGGCCCAGTTGCCCGGCGTTCTCTTTGATGTTCTCGGCCATCAGCAGCACGCGGCCGTTCTTCTCGATAAAGAATGCATTGCCCGAGCGCATCAGGCCGTCGATGACCGCCTTGAAACGCTTGGGGCCGATGCGACCGGGCAGCAGCGGGATCAGCAGATTGCCGCTCACGCTGCCGCCTTTTTCATGCAGACCGAGCCAGGGAATCTTGCTGCCCACCAGCAAGGCAGGCAGTTGCTCGGGCTTCCTGTCGAACACCTTCACGCCCATCGAGGAGATGAAGCTGTTGCGCTTGACGGTGAAGGCACTGCGCATCTCGGATCGCGCGGCATCACGCACTTCGCGTCCGCCAGATTGCATGCCCTTGGCGACGGCGGTGTGGATGGCGCGACGCCGCTCGGCGCTCCACGCCGCCAACTGGCGTGGGTCCAGCAAGCCGGTGGTGGTGAGCGAGAGACGCATGGGTCAGTCCTTGAGCAGATCGCGTTGCAGTTGTTCGATGCCACGCTTCTCGCCCTGGGCTGCCACGGCATGAATGCCGAGCATCTGGGCCAGTTGCTGCCGTTCGATCTGGCCGTCGGCATCCAGAAAGGCTTGCGCCTGCGTGAGCGTGTAGGCCATCACGTCGCTAAGGCGGTGACCGGCGCGGATCAGGCGGGCGACGGCGGCGTCCCAGCCGAGCTCGTCAGCGAGCGCAGCGTCGGGGCGAGTCGCTGAGCCGCGCCCTGAACCGCCGGAACGACGTGCGCCACGAAAAAATCCGCGTTCACCTCGAACACGGCGGCGGCCAGTTGCACGGCGTCCTCCAGCGACAGGTCGTTTATCCACGCGCGTTCACGCCGGGTGGTGATCGCCAGCAAATCCAGCACGGCATCGCCGTGCCGTCCCAGCAGCGCCATCCAGTCAGGATCACTGGTGATTTCCTCGGCCAGCGGGCGCACCACAGCCAGCAGCCGTGGCAATTCGCCCAGCCGGATCGGCGTCAGTTCCAGCGCGGTGCCAGATAGCGTCACGACCACCGGCTCCGGTGGGAATGTGTTGAAGCCGTCCATCACAGCAGCACCAAACGGCCGAATTGACCGAGATCACCACCGACCGGTTTGGTCAGATCCGCCAGCACTTGGCCTGACAGCTCAAACTTCAGCAGTTCGTCCGTGATGATCGAGAGCTCCTTGGCCGGGTTGATGGCGACGCGGTAGAGGTCGATCACCACCTCGCGGTTGCCATCGGCGGTGTTGAGCCCTTCAAAGCGAATCCAGCGCTCGGGCAGCGGCTGGGTGAACATCGCCGTGCTCTGCGCTGCGCCGTAGGCGTAATCGACGGTGAACGGCTCGGTGTACGGGCCACCCGACGTGGCATCCAGTACCACGAGCGAGCCGTGCTTGGCGTTGACGCTGTACTGGCTGGCAGGGAGCGTCTTGGGCGTTGCGTCGGAGTCCTGCACCTGCACGGCGGACACGTTTTGCATGGCCAGCGGGTACAGACTGCCCGGCGTGATCGGGTTGGGCAGCAGCTCGCCGGTCACGGTGCCGGGGGTGATCGTGGTCGTGGTGCCATAGAGCGCCAGCGCCAGATTGGTGGCGATCAGTTCTTCCAGCGTGCAGGCGAATTCGCCTTTCTTGGTCTTGATGAGTTGCAGGTCGGTCAGGCGCTGGCCCGACTGCGCTTCCTGGTGCTCGATGGTGTCCACCGACAGCGACACCTTCAGCTCGGGCACGTTGCCGACGAAGGTCAGCCCAGCAGGGTTGCCGAGTTCATCACGCGCGCCGATGTAGACGCGACCTTGTCCGGAAAAATAAGCCATGTTCAGTCTCCTTGGGTGGCTGCAGTTGTGGAAACACCGGACGTGGCGTCACGACGGGTGGGTTTGGAATCGGTGGCGGGGGTGGCCGCTTTGGCCGTGCCTTGTGCGATCAGCCAACGGGCGCTGGCGTCATTCAGATCAAGGCGATCACCTACGGCGAGGCGCTTGCCTGCGTGGGTATGGGGTTTCAGAAGTTCGATGTGCATGTGTTCATCCTGTTTGGGTGAGATCAATGGCGTGGGTGCGGTAGCGGATTTCGTAGCGGGCGGGCAGCGCGACGGCCCCGGCGTCGGCGTCGTCGAACTCCCATTCGCAATCGATCTCGCGCACGGCGATGGCCAGCCCACCCAGATTGGGGTCGGCGAGCATTGCCGCGTGGGCCGCGACCAGCGCCTGGTCGGCGACGTCGAAGGCATCCGCACCGCGTGCCACCACGGCAAGCCGGACGATCAGCAGCCGGTCGACCAGGTGGTTGGCGTGGGCAGTGATGCTGTCGCCATCGACGAACAGCAGCAGCGCCGGACTGGCCTCGCGGGTGACCGGCACGCCAGGCATGCGCAGCACCGGTGTCGGGGCAATCGCAGATGCCAGGCGCGTGACGATCTCCCGCAAGGCGCGCTCGCGGACGGAGTTCATGGGGAGTTCCTCAGAGTTGGGAGAGCGAGGCGCGACGCTCGGTACCGTCGCCGATGGCACGCACGTCGCGCACCTGAAAGGTGTTGCCTGCCACCTCGACCGTGTCCCCGACTGCCAGCGTCAGCCAGGACGCCGGGTAGTCGATCTGGTAGTCCCGCGACAGTGCAAAACCATCCAGCACGGTTTCGTCCGGGGCACGGAAGGCGCATTGCACGGTGGTGCCCGCCACCGTGACGGCGGTCAGGAGTCCGGCATTGCGGGCCGCTTCGTACAGCGTCGCGACATCCATCAGGCTGCAACGAGCTTGATCAGCACGCCCGGGCGGTGGCACATCGGCAGCGGGTTCGACTGCGTGTGCAGATCGGTGCCCCGGTCGAACTTGCGCGGCTCCTGCTTGGCATACAACGGCTGGCCGATGGTGTTCACGGTCTCGTTGAAGTCCGCTGGCGCGAAGTAGGTCGCGAAAGTATCCACCGTGCCGACCGGGAAGGCATGGGCTTCCCCTGCGGCAATGAAGCGGCGCGACCCCAGCGTGCCGTCGGCCTGCACAAAGGACGCCTGGCCACGGTATTCCTCGAAGGTGATGCCGCTGTAGCTGAAGCCCGAGCGCATGTCGTTGATCAGCACTGCGCCCTGCTGCCAGTTCTGGTAGGCGGTCTTGACCTCCTTGTGGGTGGTCAGCGCCCGGAAGAACTCGGTCGAGCACAGCACATGCACACCGGTCGAGAACTCGCCGGTGAGTCCATCTTCCATGAGCCCCAGCAGTTCCAGGCAGGCAGTCTTGATTTGCCCGTTGTCGGCCGCCGTCGAAAACTCGAAGGACACCGATTGCGCAGTGATGTCGAACTCGTCGAACAGATCGACGAGTTCACTGCCATCGGCGTCGAGGATCTTGCCCTTAAGCGCCCCCATGCGCAGATGCTCCAGAGTGATCGCGTGCTTGTTGCGCATGGTCTCCAGATGGCGGGCCATGACACCGCCGATGGCTTCCATTTCGGTTTCGGAACCGAAGGCGCGCAGTCCTTGCACTTCCTCGGGCAGCACCACGTCGTCGTGCGGGATGTGCGGGATCACGAAGGAGCGCAGGTTGCGCTTGCCACGTTCACCCACCGTGCCGGGCGAACCGGGCGCCCGGGTGGGCAGCAGGTTCAGACGACCGGCGTACTCCTCGACGATGATCTGCCGGGTGCGCACCGGCTTGGCCGGGAACAGGTTGAGTTGCTCCAGCCGCCCATAGCGGTTGGGCAGGAGGTTGATGGCGGCCGTCAGGCTGGCCATCGAGAAGCCGGGGTTTTCAAAAGGGTTCTGCATTTGGGATCTCCAGAAATGACGAAACCCGCCAGCGGCGGGTTTTGGGGGGAGTGAAACGGAGCGTTGGAAGTGGGTCAGGCGCGGGTTTTAGGCACTCTCGCGGGCCAGGACTCCACGTTCTGCGAGTTGCTTGATGGCAGCCACTTTGTGCGCAGTGCTGATGCCGGTCGGCCAGATCAATGCGCCGCGCGCGACGATGGCGTGGCGGGCGATCAGGATCGCGTCCTCACGGTCAATCAGCGTCGCATCGACGTCATTGCCGAGCACGCCGACGGCGGTTTCCGTGCCGTCCGCAGCGCTCGGGTCGAGGGCCTTGAGCTTGGCGGTAGCCGTTTCGCGGCCCACCACGGTACCCAGCGACAGGTTCTGCGCGGCCGCGACGGTGCCCTGGTCACGCGAGTAGAGATTCGGCGCTTCGTACTTCAACAGGTCGCCGAGATTCTTGGGTTGAGAGACAGTGGGCATGGCTTACTCCTTGGCGGTGAGTTTCTTGACGGCAGCGACCACCGGACTGTTTTCCGGGTGCTGGCTGGTTCCTGCCTCGGCGGTGATACGCGAGGCAATTTCGGGTTGGTCGGCACGGGCGTCGAGCAAGGCGCGGCGCACCTGCGCTTCCGAGAAGCCTGCTGCGAGGAATTCCGCCGTGCGTTGGGATTGGCCCGCGATCAGGCACATCTCTGCAATGGCCTGAGCTTGGCCGCGCCCGCTGGCGAAGGACTGCGCCAGTGCGGCTTGGGCGGCAGGCGTCGGTTGCGGATCGCTGTCGGTCTGCGGCTGGTCGCCCTGTGGGTCGGTGTCGGCCGGATGGCTCGGGTTTTCGTGGTCGTCTTTGGGGTCGGTCATGGTGTTCTCCAGGGTGAGAGGTTTGCTTCGGGGCGGGTTTGAAATGTCTTGCGCGGACAGGCTTCGCGGCGAGGCGCGGGCCACGCCGGGCTGCGCCAGCCGCTGCTTGGCCGCCAGCGCGTCGGTGAACTCGGTCATCACCGCATCAAACGGCATCACTGCGTCGGCGAGGCCTGCTGCCACCGCCTGCTCGCCGTAGAACAGCCCCGCCTCGGTGGCGCGCACGGCATCCGGATCGAGGCCGCGCATCTGTCCGACCTGATTCACGAAGATGTCGTAGAGACGATCCACCTCGGTCTGCAACGCGGTAGTGGCCTGGGGAGTGAGTGGCTCGTGCGGGGAGAAATCGTTCTTGTGGCTGCCCGCGAAGACAGCGGTGTAGTTCAGGCCGTCTTTGGCGTCCTTCACCGACTGGTCGACGTGCAGCGCGATCACGCCAATCGAGCCGACGCCCGCGGTCTGCGACAGCGTCAGGCGCTGGCAGGCAGCCGCGATGGCAAAAGCTGCCGAGTACGCGGCATCGTTGGCGTGCGCCCAGATCGGCTTGATGGCGCTGGCTGCGCGGATGCGCTCGGCCAGTTCGAACACACCCGAGGCCTCGCCGCCGGGCGAATCCAGATCGAGGAGGATGCCCGCCACCTGTGGGTCGGCCAGCGCGGCGTCCAGTCGGGCTTCGATCTCGCCGTAGGACATCAGGCCAGAGGCGGCTTCGATACCCATCGAACGTCTGACCAGCGTGCCGACCACCGGGATGACGGCAATGTCCGCCTGAGCCGATGTGGCGCTTTGGCGCGGCATGGGCAGCGGCATCGCCATGTCCAGATCGGGCAAGCCGATGCGGGAACCCAGCACGGAGAGGATCACGTCGAGTTTGGGACGCGCAATGAGGAGCGGCGTCCCGTAGAGGCGGGACGCCAGATGAACGAGTTGCATGTCAGTTGTCCTGTTGGTCTTGCGGCACGGCCACCGTGGCGGCCGCATTTGTGGGAGCGCCCAATGTCGATGGTTGGGGCGCTTTGTCGTGACGCGGGTCAGAGTCGAAGACCAGTCCGAGCGCATCGGCACGCTGGTTGTCGGCGGCGATCTCGCGGTCGATGTCCTCGGCGTCGTGGCCGAAGGCCGAGATGGCTTCCGATCGAGACAGCAGCCCGGCGCGAATAGCAGTCAGCATCGCGTCGAATTCCTTCTTGGGATCGACCCACTGCCAACCCTGTGGAATCCATTTGGCCGCGAAATAGTCGCGCTTCTTCTCGGTGAACTGCGGCAACGCCAGCGCGCCTTCAAGTAGCGCCTGCTCCATCCAGGCACGCCAGATCGGGCGGCACAGCTGGTGGACGATCACGCCGTGCTGGATGGCCTCACAGCGGCGGCGAAACTCCAGCAGCCCAGCCCGGATCGACGAGTAGTTCACTTGCGTCAGGTCTCCGGTCAGCATCTCGTAGGTGATGCCCATCGCTGCTGCCACCGCCCGGAACTGCATGCGCAGGAATTCGGCATAGCTCGCGCCAACGTCGGCGGGCTGACTGAACTTCACGTCCTCGCCGGGCTCCAGGATCTGCATCGTGCCCGGCTCCAGCCCGGCCAACGCTGCACCACTGGCATCCGGCAGTCCTTCACCCATCAGGTTGTCCTCGGGGGACAGGCGCGTGATGAAGCCCGCAAACATCGCGGCGGTTTTCTTGCGCACGAGCTCGGCGTCGTCGTACTGGTCGAGTTCGTTAAGCTTGACCAGTGCGCGCGCCAGCCATGGTTCGCCCCGGATCTGTCCAGGCCGCAAGGGACGAAACAGGTGGATAATTTCACTGGCCGGCACACGCACTGTGTCGAGACCGCCCACCACGCCACCGGTGCCTGACATCGGGGCCAGTGAGCCATCACCCGGATGCGAGCGATACAGGTGGTAAGCCACCCGCCGTCCGAGCTTGTCGAACTCGATACCCGCACGGATGACGTTTCCGGAAGCCAACTCCTGATTCAGAGTGGCTGGCAGGTGTTCGGGTTCGAGCAACTGCAATTGCAGGCCCACCGGCAGGCCATCCTCCGGGCGGCGATAGCGCAGCCGCACCAGACATTCCCCGCCTTCGAGCATGGCGCGACAGGCCAAGGCCTGCAGTCCGTAGAAATCGGTCAGTCCGGCGGCATCGGCTTCCTCGCACCAGTCCCACCACAGGCTGTGGATCGCTTCGCGCAGGGGCTGATCGGCCAGCATGCTCTGCGGCTTGATGCCGGTGCCGATGGCGTTCGAGACAAAGGCTTCAACGCCTGCCGCTGCCCAGGCATTGCGGCGCACCAGATCGCGGCTCTTGGCGCGCAATTCGTTCTGGGTGAACGCCAGTGCTGCGACTGCGCCTGGATTGCCGACCTGCCACGCCAAGGCGCGACGGCCGCCACCGATACCGTCATAGAACGGGGCTCCGCCAAGCAGACTCATTCCGACGCGTCTACGCATTCGGTCAAACCATTGCATGTTCAGAACCCTTTGCCGGTGGTGACCCGGATCTGGCGTGGCGCGCCAGGCCACAGTCCGGTGTCTACGGCCTGCTCGAAGAGGTCGCGCTTGACCGCCGCAATGGCGGCCTGGAGTTCATCGACGCTGCGGTACTCGACGGTCTTTTCGCCAAAGGTCACGCGCTTTTCGCCCTTGACCAGCGCCGCTTCCAGTGCGTCGAGGTGTGCTTGTGTGTAAGCCATCAGCGGTACACCGTGAGGTTGATTTCGGAGGAGTCGTCGAACGATGCAGACGTGGTGGCGCAACTGATGTCGACGTACTGAGCGGTCTTCTGGTCGGTACTGGATCGCACGATGGCAATGCGCTGCGTGCCGCTGTTGGTGCTGCTGCGGGCAAGCGCCGTCCAGCAGTAGTTGGAATCCGGCATGGCAGTGGCGAAGGTCACGCGGTAGCGACCCGCCGCCGTCCGGGTCACGCTGGCCACGTTGTGCGATGCGCGCACGACGACCTGCGTGCCGACATAGCCGAAACACACCCACGCCCGGGCCACGCCGGGGTGGGTGGCGTCGATCTTGGTCTTAACCTCGAGTCCGACACGACTGGCCAACGCACTGATGCGCGATGCGAGGCTCATCAGACCAGCGCGCCTTCGAACACTGCGACAAAGTCGGTGTCGGTGTTGCCAATATCGCTGGCGGCGACCGCGCCGATGTTGCTGCGCGCCTGTGCCTGCTCCGGGGCGGTCAGCGTCTGAGCGGCGTCGAAACGCACGCGGTTGTTCACCGCCGTCAGCAGCGCGTCAAGGCCACTGGTGCCGTTTTGCAGCAGCTGCTGGATTTCCACCAGCGTGTCGTAGGCGGCGTCCGCTCCACCGAGGATTTCCGCCTTGAGCGCGTCGAGCAGCGTGACGATCTTGCTGGACGAATAGGTGCTGGTAGTGGCGACCTGCGCATCGTCGATCACCGCAAAGGAAACGACGGCCGCCTTCAATTCGTTGATGGCGGCGACCAAGCTGGATTTGTCGGTGGTGGTGAGGTTGGCCAGGTTGCCTGCCTTGGCGCGCACATCGTTGAATTCCTGCGCGACGCGGATGACCAGGCTTTCGATACGGGTAGCAAGACTCATGTTTTCTCCTTGGGATGTCAGGACAGCCAGCGGCTTTTGATCACGCGCCGACCGGTGTTGCGGTTGCCAGAAACAGCGAGGCCACCGCCGAACTTGTCGCGGGTGGTGGCCTCGTTGATCGATTCAGTAGGTGTTTCAAGGGCTGGCGGACTGGCCAGCCCCAGTTGTCGCTCCAGTTCCCGCCAGTGACGTTCCTCGAAGCGATCCAGACCCGCCGCCGATGCGGCCGCGCGGGCGTAGACGTAGCAGTCGAGCGCTTCGTTGCGCTCTCGCATCTTTTGCCACTCGCGCACCGGGAAGCCGTTGCGGTCGCGGCGGGTGATCAGTTGTTCCGCGCAGAGTTGCTGGATGAACTCGGCGTCGATCTTGGGCAAATGGACGAACCCGGCCGGGAACATCGTGGTCAATCCGTCCTCGCCAACATCTGCGCTCTTGCGCAGGTTGTTGTAGAACTCGAGCTTGGCAATGCTGACCGCCACCCTGTACACCTTGATGCCCCGGCGCAGCTTCTTGCCGCCCTGCGAGACATCGATGGCGGTCGGCGTGCCGATCAAGGCTGCACCGCGAGGCACACCCTTGACCGCCATCACACGCGAATCGCGGCAGGCCCGCACAAAGGCGTAGGCCTCCTGCGTTGCAAAGCCGGTATCCAGTGCAAAGCGGGCCAGCGGTATCGCCGCGCCGGAGGCGTGTGTCCAGGTTTCGGCCAGCATTTCAGCAAGGCGCTTCCACACCGTGTCGCGGGCGGTGTCACCCATCAGCACGCGGTGCTCAACCAGCCAGGACTCCTTGCCGCGCCCAAAGGCCCAGACCGACGCCTCGATGCGATCTTTCTGCACGTCGGCAGCGCCGACCAAGAGCAGACCGCCTTGCGGCACCGTGCCGACGCGGTAGTCCTCTCGGCGCTCGACCAGTCGTTGCCAGTCCGGGGCTTCGCCTTCCTCGACCCAGGTTTCACCCAGCTCGGTGTTCTTGAAGGTCTTGATGGCAGCGGCCGATCCCGACTCTTTACTGACGGCGGCTTCCCACGCAGCGGCGATCTCACGCCACGAACGCCAGCCCACCGGGCTGTATAGCGACGACAGGTGGAAGCCTGCCGTCTTGCCCGTGCCATCGGTGATCATCGCGCGCCACTCGCCGTGCTCCAGCATCCATGTCTTGTGGTGCTCGGCAATCGCGGTGTCACATGACTCGCAGATGTAGGCAGCGGTCTCCGGTTGCCCTTTGTCCCAACGCAGCTGCTCGAAACGCAGCCACTGACGGTGGGAGCAATGCGGACACGGCACGAAGTAGCGACGTTGGTCACTGGCCTCGTACTCGCGCTCGATAGCCGATGCCCCTGAGATCGTCGGCGTCGAGACGATGAAGATCTTGCGCCGCGCGAAGGTGCGTGTACGCGCCTCGGCCAGCGAGATCGCATCCCCTTCACCCTCGACGTCCAACGGATAGCCGTCGACCTCGTCGAGGAACAGATACCGCACCGGCATCGAGCGCAGGCCGACCGCGCTGTTGGCCCCGGTCATCACCAGCACGCCACCCCGGAACTCCTTGGCCAGGATGGTGTTGCCGGAATCCCGGCTGCGCGCCGGTGCAATCAGTTCAGCCAGTGCGGACGACTCCTCGATCAGCGGATCGATCCGCTGCTTGGAGTTGCGCTTGGCCATCTCCACTGTCGGCCACACCGCCATCATTGGCCCGGGTGCGTGATGGATCACATAGCCGATCCAGTTCGATCCCATCTCCGTCGCGCCAAGCTGGGCGGCTTTCATGAACACGACGCGCTCGACCGGGGAGGTCGGCGACAGGCAATCCATGATTGCTTTCAGGTACGGCGTGCGGCTGGTGCGCCAGCGCCCCGGTTCGGCAGATGCCTTACTGGAGAGCATCCGGTGGCGATCTGACCATTCGGACACGGTGAGCAGCGGGTCTGGAGTCAGCCCTTCGCGCCACGCGCGTTCGATTTCTGCCGCGCCTTCGTAATCCATGTCCATCAATCCACCCTCGGGCGCATCTCGCCCAGTTCCTGCAGGTGCTCACGCACCGCCGCCTCCAAGGCGATGTGCATCGTGTGGGGATCGACGCCGAGCTTGGCTGCCATTTGTGCCGAGATGCGTGCGGGCCAGTTGAGCCACGCATCGCGTTCGGAGCGCGCCAGCTTGAAGACATGGGCGATGGCCTGCGGCCGATCCACCAGCTCGCCCTTGAGTCGGGCCAGACGCACCTTGTTGGTTTGCGCCTTGACCACTTCGTTGACCGTCCGCGCTTGCAACAAGGACGTGCCACCTGCTGCGGATGTTGCCAATGAGGCTGCTTGCCCGTCTCCTGTGGCCCCGCTGGATTCCTGGACGGCGACCTTGACCGCGCGGGTGGCCGTGCCATTGCGCGGTGCATCGGAATTGCGCGCCCACTCGCGGTCGACGCGCTCGGCATCAATCGTTCCGTCTGCCTCCGGCGTGATCCGCCCAGCAGCGATGGCCTTGCGCACCGCTGCATCGGACACCCCTCGGTGGCGTGCGTAGGCACGAATCGAAATACCCATATTTCCCCTTCGGGGCACCTTCAATCATTTGTTCGTCATTCATGCGAATTGAGCTTGGCTTCCATCTGGAACAGCGCGTTCATACGTTCGTCATCAACACCATGAAAGGACACGGACATGAGCAAGCTCGAACAACTCCTGACCCAGATCGCGCAAAACAAGCTGGGCATCGAAACCCTGGAAACCCGCCGCTCAGACAGCCTCGATTTCCACGATGTGGCGGTCTGGTGCCTACGCGATGCGCTTGAAGCCGCCTTCAACGCGGGTCTCGAGCAGGGGCGCAATGCCAACCCGCCAGACAAGGCCAACACCTGATTGCGAAGCGAAGAAGCCAAGCAAAAAGCGCTTGGCTTCACTTGAGAACAGCGCGTTCATCACATCACCGTCCACCACATCGAAGGAGCAAAACATGACCACCACTCAACTGACCCCTGCCCAGCACGCGATCCTGGCCCACGCGGTTGAACACACCAGCGGCAAGATCGACTGGTTCCCCGACAACATCAAAGGCGGCGCACGCAAGAAGGTGCTCGACGGACTTTTCAACCGCGCACTAATCACAACCGACGGCACCAACTGGTTTGTCGCTGCGGAGGGCTACGACGCCCTGGGCATTCCGCGTCCCGACGTGAACAGGAAGGGCATCGGTCAGTTCGAAGCCAATCTCGACCGGATCATCGCCAACGCTGAAGGCGCGCCTGCGGCCGCGAGCGATCCCGAACTGGAAGCCGCCGTAACCGCCGCAGAAGCAACGTGGGTCAAGCCGCGCACCCGCGAGAACAGCAAGCAGGCCGAAGTGATCCGGATGCTGCAACGCCCCGAGGGCGCAACCATCGGCCAGATCTGCACCGCCACCGGTTGGCAGGCGCACACGGTGCGCGGCACCTTCGCCGGAGCCTTCAAGAAAAAGCTCGGCCTGAACATCGTCTCGGACAAGCCGAAGGGTGGCGAGCGGATCTACCGCATCGCCTGAAAACGAGCACAGCGAGTTTCGGCGAAGCCAAAAAGATGGCGAGAGGAGCCATGAATAGCTTGGCTTCTCTCCCCACCAGCGCGTTCATACAGATGTCGTGATTGACGACGCCAAACCAGGAAAACCGCCATGAGCACCATGACCATCACCATCGAACGCACCCCACGCACTCTGCAGTTCGCAGGCCAAAGCCTCCAGGTCGAAGAGTTGAGCATCCGCCTACCGTTTGCACGCAAACCTGCCGACCTCGGCGAACCGGGCGGGAGCGACCAGCACAATGTCTACGTCACCGAGACCAAGGAGCTCACCCCTGCCGAATTCGACGCCTTTGGGCGCAGCCTGCTGGTGTCACGCGACTGGCTGCGTGGCAAGGGTGGCGGCACTGGCGACGGCTACCTCTGCGTCGAGGTCACTGCTCCCGGACGCCCTTACCTCTACGTCAATCCCGAGGGCGGTGATTACGCCCGCTACGTAGCCCGTCTCGGGTAAGCGAAATTGATCGAGAAAGAGGCCAGGAACAGCTTGGCTTCTCAATCGAACAGCGCGTTACTACAGGTGTCGCAACGATCAACCCGGAGAAGACACCATGACCACCAACCAGATCCCCACCACCCAGAACGAAGCCTGGGGTTTTTGGGGCACGATGAACGAACACGCCAGCGCCGCATGGCCCCTGGCCATGAACGCCATTTCGGACGCCACCCACCAGCCCCTCGAATCGGTGCGGACCTTCCTCGACAGCCGTCACGGACGCCACTTTGCCGACGACGTCCAGAACGGCTTGTACCAAGGCCAAGCCTTGCAGGATGCGATCAAGGCCGCCACCCAACGTTGGATGGGCTGGACGATTGGCCGCCAGACCAGCAAGCAGTACGGCATCCCGCGCGGCCTGCCTTACCTGACAGGCTTTGTGATCCACTGCGAAATCTGCGAAGAGCTGGCTGCCTGATGAAAACGCCCGCCACCGAACGGGAGCAGGCACTGCGTTGGCTGACTGCCAACCGGCGTCCAGACATCTCCATCGAGCAGGCTGTGCTGGTAATGTGCATTGCACTGCCCTGAGATCTCAGCGCGGTTATCCGTAATCTGCGATTGATTCGTGCTTTTGCAATGCTGTATCGAAACGGCCTAGTAGTATTGCCTGCTCCAAATGACTGCGTTCGGCCAGAAGCAGACATTCGTTTTGCTATTTATATTCTATTGAGCCTAAATCCGGAGAATGGAGAATCAAATCTGCAAGGCTTGCCACCGGACCGCTTAACGAAGTTTCTGAGCGATGTACGAGATAAAGATCTTTGTAAACATCTTCTTCAATCGGAATTGCATGTAACCATCCGCTTGCCTGTTCATGCTTGACCGCGCTTTCCATCACAAGCGAGATTCCTAGCCCTGCGTGGACCGCGTGTTTGACCGCCTCGGTGCTACCTAACTGCATACCCACTGTGAACTCTGCCGAGTCGGCACCGGCATATTGTTGTAGTAGGCGCCCAGTTCCGGTAGCCGCTTCGCCTCCAAGCAAGTTCTGGGATTTTAACCACTTAAGTGGAATGGTCGACTCGGCAGCCCAAGGATGGCCGGGGCGAACAATGACAACCATCCTCTCGCGCCGCCATACTGTTGAGACGAACCCAGGACGTGAGTCCCACCACTCCATTACCGCTACATCCACTTCAAGCGTTTCCAGCAAAGCGGCAATCTCGATATTTTTGCCGATCCTCACATCGATCTTGTTTGCTAATTTATCTTGGAGCGCCTTGATATAGGGTTGTAAAAGATAAATGCCGATATTGGAGCTTGCACCAACGACCAGGCTTTTATTGTGGAGGGCTGCCGTAGCCTTATGGCTAGTACGGAGCAATTGTTCCGCATAGGGGAAAAAAATCTTTCCCTCCAATGTCAGGCTTTGCGGCATTGTTGCGCGGTCAATCAGCCGGGCCAGCAAAGACTGCTCCAGCCGCTTGATATGCTGCGTTACTGTTGGCTGGGACAATCCAGTTTGCTTCGCCGCTTCGCGAAAGCCCCCGCATTTGACGACGGCAATGAACGTCGCCACACGCTCCAGATCTATCACGCCGCCTTTACTCCCGGATACGGCAGATTAATCGCGCCCATCGGTTTTTCACCAGCGAGTGCCTGGATGATGTTCATCGCTGCCTGCCGCTCGATTTCAAGCCGAACTTCCTTGACCGCCGATCCCAAATGCGGCGTAAAAAACGTTTGTGCCGTATTGTCGAGCAGCGCCTTGGGGATAGCCTGCGGGCGATCAGCGCGTATCCATTCTTCCATCTCGAAGACATCGGCTGCATATCCAGCTAGTTTTCCAGACGCCAGTGCTGCTATCACCGCATTCTCATCCACGACCGAGCCGCGACATGCATTGATCAGGTAGCTACCGGTTTTCATCTTGGCCAACGCGGTGGCATCGATCAGATGCAGTGTCTCTGCGGCCATCGGAACCATCGGCACGACATAATCACATTTTTCGAGCAGTTCATCGAGCGTGACGCGCTGTACGTGCCAAGCCTTTTCTTGTTCGGCATTGAGCGGAATCGGATCGCAATACAAGAGATTCATTTCAAAGCCAGCCAAGCGCTGGGCGATTGCACGGCCGACCGCCCCCATACCAATGATGCCAAGCGTTTTTCCTGTCAAACCAGAGCCATATAGTGTCGGCCGCCAGCCTTGGAAGTGTCCGCTACGGATTTGCCTATCGCCTTCCAGCATATGCCTTGTCAAACCGAGAAGAAGGCCGATAGTCAGTTCAGCGGTCGGGATCGTAAGCAAATCCGGCACAATCGTAAGCCATACACCGTGGCGTGTGCAGGCGTTGACATCGAAGTTATCATAGCCTTTAAGCGCGGCGCCGATGACACGCAGCTTTGGACATTCCTCGAGAAACGCGCTGTCGATGCTGTCCGGCATGAAAGCCATGAGTGCATCCGCATCTTTGGCTCGCGCAATTACCTCAGAACGCGGCAAGGTTTCCCGTGTGGTGTTGGGGATAACATCGGCGCTAGCGGACAACAATTCGATGATTTCCGGGTGCACCCAGTGGGTGAGGACGACTTTGGGCTTCATAAAAACCTTTGTAAGCTTTGGGAGTTATTTGAACTTGCGACGCAGGAAGGAGCTGAAGGCGTCGACGAGGGTAACCATGCCTAAAATAACCAGCAAAATAGCCGAGACATCCTGGTATTGCATGATGCGCAGAGAGCCCATCAGCTCGAACCCGATTCCACCGGCGCCGACCATGCCCATCACGGTCGAAGCACGGAAGTTGTATTCCCATCGATAGATCGCGGTATCGGCCATTTGCGGAAGCACTTGGGGAAAGATCCCATGAAAAATCACCTGCAATGGCGTGCAGCCCGCTGCATGCGCGGCTTCTACCGGTGCCGGATCGGCATGTTCGATCGATTCCGAAAAAAATTTGGCGATCATGCCAACCGAATGTAAGCCTAGGGCTAAAACACCCGGCAATGCGCCGAAGCCAACGGCTGCCACGAACAGGATGCCCATGATCAGTTCGGGTATCGATCGCAAAGCGTTTAACAGGCCGCGTGTGGCTTGATACACGAGTGGATGAGGGCTAGTATTCCGCGCGGCGAGCACTCCTAAGGGAATGGATAGCAATACCGCGATTGCCGTGCCGGCGATACTCATGGCCAAGGTATCCAGTACCGGTTTGACCCAGGTGCCAGCCTGCGAGAAGTTCGGTGGGAACATCTCGCCGGCAATTTTTACCAGGCTTGGCATGCCATCCTTCAATCGCTCGGCATCAAATAGGCCGACGTAATACCAGCAACCGATCACAATCGCCAGCACAACGGCAAACTGCAGTATCGTGCGGTTCCATACGCGCTGGCGCTCGGCCAGAATCAAACCAAAATCAGCTTGCATGCTGTCGCTCACTTAGAACTTCGACAGATCGAGCTTGAGCAGTGTGCCAAGGCTGCGCACCACGTCATAGTCTTTGTCGCTGATCGGGCCGAAACCATCGGCTTTGAAAGGTTTCAGGACTTCCGGATCTTTGAGATTCAAGAAGGCTGCACGGATCTTTTCCTTCAGTTCCGGCTTCAGATTGCTGCGCATGGTCCACGGGTATTGCGGATATGGCTTCGATTCGGCAAGAACTTTTACTTTGTTGGGATCGACCAGTCCGCGCTGAACCAGGGATTCAAAAATCGGCTTACTCAAGCCGCCAGCCTGCGCGTGACCGTTTTGCACGGCCATGGCCACCGCGTCATGCGCACCGACAAAGTGTTCGCGATAGTTTTCGCCGGCTTTCAAACCGTTTTCCGCCAATATCGACTTCGGAATCAAATGGCTGGAGGTGGATGCCATATCACCGTAAGCGACATTCTTGTTGACGATATCACTGATTTTGGCGATGCCGGCGCCAGTATTGGCGATCAATACGGACTGGTAGGTAGTGCTACCCTTTTGCTTCATCGCTGCGAATGGCTCGATGTCGCTCTTTTGCTTAGCCAGCACATACGACAAGGGGCCAAAATATGCCATGTCGATACGGCCGTGACGCATGGCTTCGATCATTGACGAGTAATCAGTGGTAACCACCAGCTCAATTTTCTTTCCCAGCTCTTTTTCCAGATAGATTTCGAGCGGCTTGTTGTTTTTAATTACGGTCGATGCGTTTTCGTCCGGCAGCAGCGCAACTTTGAGCGTTTCTGGATCGGGATTGGATGATGCATGGCCAATGCTGCAGACGGCGGCAAGCAAGACAGACATTAATGCGGATGCGAGTTTTTTCATAATCAATCCTTTACGGTAGCAAGTTGCATGGGAAATGAAGTATCGATAAGCCGTTCCTCTCGAGCGTCTTGTGGAACGCTCAAAGAAGAACGGGGTACTTGTTCATACAGCGTGTCGTAACTGGCTTGATCCAAAGTCTGCGGGGCGGCATCAAAAATGACTCGGCCATGGGACAGGCCAATAATACGGTCGGCATAACGTTGAGCGAGGTCTACCTGATGCAGGCTGACGACCGCCGAAATCCCGTCCTCTTTACAAATGCGGTGCAGCAGACTTAGCACTCGCTCTGCAGTAGCAGGATCGAGGCTGGCTACCGGTTCATCAGCCAACACCAGTTTAGGTTGCTGAGCCAGAGCCCGGGCAATACCGATGCGTTGCTGCTGGCCGCCGCTCAATGCGTCGACACGGCTTAAGGCTTTGTGCAATAAGCCGACTCGGTCCAGACTTTGCAGGCATATGGATTGATCCTTCGCCGGGAGGGGGAATAGACTGCGTAATGCCGTGTGGTAGCCCATTCGGCCCATCGAAACGTTTTGCAAAGCCGTCAGTCGGCCAATCAATTGATGCTGTTGAAACACCATGCCAGTCTGTCGGCGATGCATGCGCAATGCACGCGAGTTCGCCAAATTTCCTAAGCCGGCGACAATGGTGGTGCCGCGCTGCGACGCATGCAGCGAGTTAATACAGCGAAGTAGCGTGGATTTTCCAGCGCCGGAAGATCCGAGCAATACGGTGAACTGTCCCTGATGGAGTTTGAGAGTGGTGGGATACAGTGCAATCGCATCACCATAACTGACTGAGACATTCTGTAGTTCGATCATGACACCTCCGGCAGATTTGAATTCGTAATCAAAAATGATGACCTGATTACGAATCTGAATTGCAGCGATGGTAATGTCGTGATATGACACCCTGATGACTCGTTGATGTCATTTTTGTGACATGGTCGCGGGTGCCTGTGAGGGAAATAAGTTGTGCTATCTATGCCAAATATAGACGTCTGCTATCGGCCAGGAGTGGACGCTGGTCAGCGACCGCTAAGTGGTCAGGTGCTATGGTGATCGTGAGTGATCGTCCTAGCTCATTAAACGTACTAGACCACAATTCCGCATGTCCCTCACTGACTTCCAAACACTTGTTCTTGATGAAGGGCTCGCCGAATGGTTCGCCAACCACGGCGGCGCCAGCGCGAGCACCATTGCTGAGAAGCTCTCGGTGTCACATGAGCAAGCACTGGCAGCGGTTGAGGAGCTTGCGCATCTGGGCTATGGCACCCTAAATCGTGACGTAAAGCTGGTCGCGCTGAGCTTCGACCCCGCCAACCCTAGTGGTGGCTTTACCCAGAGGCCATTCACGACCCACATCTTCTTCCCCTCCAGGGGCGCGCTGCGTCGGGCCTTCTACGCTTCTGAACTACCGGCACAAAACCTAACCGAGTACGTTGTAAGACTGCACCTCGGTACTCAGCAGATTGAACTCATCTTCTTCTCCGAGGAGGTTCTATCTCGCTACTTTGATCATCCGGAGCTGTACGACATTAGTGACAGTCTCGCCGGCGGAGAGATCAACGCACGTGGGGAAGATGTTGACGATCGTTATCTGTATGTCAGGTATGGCAAATGCCGACTTCGAGACGGAAGAATTGCAGTCACTGCGATCTGCAAGGATCTTGCTGACATGGGAGTGTTGGAGCAAAGGTACTGGCACTCCCATGAACTGGTAAAGCCAGACTTGGAGTCCAGCGATCCCAACTTCCAGGCCTTTCTCGGCAGAACCTACGATGGATCTTGGGTCGAGTACCCTGACCCCATCGCCGATTTGATCGCCGCAATGCGATCTCTGAACTCGATCGTGTCGCCCGGCGCGCTTTTCACTCGACTCGAGAACGTTCACCTTCGCGCGCCAGTTGAGCAAACGTACAAGTCCTTCTGCGACTGCGCTAGCGAGCTCTACAAGATCATTGGCCCCGACGCACTCTCTCAGGCGACCATGAAGGACATTCTCCAAAATAGGTTGGGGTTGTCTGCATCCGACTTTGTGCATCATCAGTCAAAGCGCCCCCTCAGCAGCAGCCAGCTGCTGGCGTTGCTTGAGCAGCAGTTCAAGCTACCTGGCAGTCTGTCGGAGGTCCTTCGTAAGGTATCTGCGCTCCGAGTCGATGCTGATCACAAGATCCTAAATCGGGACGAGAAGCCGTCTACGTACTCAGAACAATTCGCCGCGTTGTGCAGCCAAGCTACCGCAGCCGTCGAGGAGCTTGCCGGAGCGCTGACGCCGTCAACCGAATGATGCCTAACTCTGCGTTGGGCGGCTGCTTTCAGTCGCGCTACTGACCAAAGGCGAAAGGCCACTCTGGGTCGATCTGAGCCGCTCACCTATTTTTTGGTGAGCAAGGAATGGAAACCACCTTGGTGCACCGCAGCAAGCAGTTTAGGCATAAACCGCAGATTGCGGATACCCATCCTCCGGCGCATCGCCGAGGAAGAAGATGCCAGGCAGCCCGGCCAGCCATTCAACTGGCGCACACTTCCTGGTCTGCTGCCTCGCGGATGGCCGTCTGGCCGGTGAAGTCCTCCCACCGGCGCACGATCACATCCACGTACTTCGGATCGAGTTCGATCAGCCGCGCGACGCGACCTGACTTTTCGGCCGCAATCAGCGTTGTGCCAGAACCACCGAACGGATCGAGCACCACGTTACCCGGGCGGCTCGAATTGCGGATGGCTCGCTCGACCAGCTCCACCGGCTTCATCGTCGGATGCAGATCGTTCTTCTGCGGCTTCTTGATCGCCCACACATCGCCCTGATCGCGGTCACCACACCAGTGGCGTTGCGCACCCTCGGGCCATCCGTACAAGATCGGTTCGTACTGGCGCTGGTAGTCGGCACGGCCCAGCGTGAAGGTGTTCTTGGCCCAGATGATGAACGTCGACCACTTGCCACCGGCGGCGCGAAAGGCGGCCTGCAGCACATCCAGCTCGCTGGATGACATCGCCACATAGATGCCGCCCCGGCAGTTCGCCACGGTGGGCGTCAATGCTGCCAACAGGAAGTCGTAGAAGCCATCGCCCAAGTTGTCGTTGAGGATCGCGCGGTCCTTGCCGCGCATCTTGTCCTTGGCGCTGTTGGCATAGTTCACGTTGTACGGCGGGTCGGTGAAGACCATGTCTGCCATGTCGCCTCGCATCAGCCGGGCATAGCTCTCTGCCACGGTCGAGTCACCGCACAGCAGTCGGTGCTGGCCCATGATCCAGACATCGCCCGGGCGCGATATTGGAATTTCGCCAACCTCCGGTACCGCGTCCTCATCGGTCTGCCCCTCGTTGTCCGGCTCGTCGTCCGCGATCAGTTCGGCCAGCGCGTCGGCGTCGAAGCCTGTGATGTCCAGATCGAAACCTTTCAGCTGCAAAGCCTCAAGTTCGATCCGCAACATCGCGTCATCCCAACCAGCGTTCTCCGCGATGCGGTTGTCTGCGATGACCAAGGCGCGGCGCTGGGTCGGGCTCAGGTGATCCAGTACGACCACGGGCACGATTTCCAGCCCGAGTTTCTGCGCAGCGGCCAAGCGGCCATGCCCAGCGACGATGACGCCGTCACTGCCCGCAAGGATCGGATTGGTGAAGCCAAACTCGGCAATCGATGCAGCGATCTGCGCCACCTGGTCATCCGAGTGCGTCCGCGCATTGCGGGCATAGGGCAGCAGTTTGGCTGTAGGCCACTGCTCGATCTTGTCTGCCAACCAGGACGCGCTCATTGTTCGACCTCCGAGGTCGCCAGCCGTTCTGTGGCCACGTCGTCGAAGGACTGGCCCGATTTGATTCCAAAGCCTGCGATGAGCGTGACCGGCACGCCGGGGTGGTTTTGCTGAAAGCGCTTGATGGCCACGTCCACGTACTCCGGTGCAACTTCCACACTGCGGCAGATCCGGCCAGTGCGTTGCGCGGCCAGCATCGTCGTGCCACTGCCACCGAAGGGCTCGAACACGACGTCACCCGAATCGGTGTAAGCCTTGATCGCAAACTCCGGCAATGCCACCGGGAACACGGCCGGGTGATCAATGTCCTGCCCGATCTTGCCCTTGTGGCGCATCACGCGAATCACCGAATCGGGGATGCGGGTGTCCTGCGTCGGCTGACCCTTGTGCGTCCAGCCGCCGACCTCGCCATCCTTACCACGCATCGCTGTGGACGACCCGTCAGCGCGCAGGTGCGATTCCTGGCCTGCGTGCTTGCAAGGCACGATCTTGTTGGGTTTGCGGGTGCTGCGATTGAAGTGGAAAACAAACTCGAAGCTGGGAGCTAATCGGCCCTGCCAGTCGCCGGGCATGCCTGGCCCCTGATCCCAGACGTACCACGCGAAGCGCCGCCACCCTTGCTGACGCATCCAGGACAGCCAGCCGTCCCAATAGGGGATGACTTCGTTGTCGCGGTGGATCAGCCCAAGATTGACCAACACCTGTCCGGCGTCCGTTATCGGCAGATGTGCGAACACACCGCGCATCAGTGCATCCCAATCGACAATGCCGCCGGAGGTGTAGTTGCGCTGGTTGCCATACGGCGGCGAGGTGAAGCAAAGCTGCGCGGTGTCACCCTGCATCAGCGTGGCGACCACGGCTGGGTCGGTGGCGTCGCCACAGATCAAGCGGTGCGAGCCGATGGCCCAGACATCTCCCTCGCGCGACACCGCCACCACTGGCGTGTCAGGTACGTCATCGGTCGTATCGAGTTCATCGGCGTTTGCACCATCCTGCGCCGCCGGTTCACCTTCAGTCGACGGGGCATCTGCCAGCAGCGCATCGATCTCGATGTTCTCGAAGCCGGTCAGCGCCAGTTCGAAACCCGCTTCGGAAAGCTCCGCCAGTTCGAGCGCCAACATCTCCTCATCCCAGCCAGCGTCAAGCGCCAGCCGGTTGTCGGCGATGACCAAGGCGCGCTTTTGCGCGGTGGTGAGATGGGCCAGTTCGATCACCGGCACCTGATCCAGCCCCAGCTTGCGTGCAGCAGCCAAACGACCGTGGCCCGCGATGATGCCGTTGTCGCCATCAACCAGTACCGGGTTCGTCCAGCCATATTCGACGATGCTGGCGGCGATCTTGGTGATCTGCGCATCGGAATGTGTGCGCGGATTGCGGGCGTAGGGAATCAGCGCCTCGACCTTGCGGTACTCGACGTTGAGCGTATTCAAAGAGGGTGTCCTGAAAATAGAAAACCCGCCGACGACAACCGTGGGCGGGTTTTTGGGGTTGGTGCGAACTGACGGGGTGCGAACTGCGAACCGTGCGAACCTTGGTTCGCACCCTGACGCTAAAAAAGCGCCGCGCTCGCGCCCCCCGCATTGGTTTTTGGTCAGGAAGGACCCGTTGATTTCTGGGCTGCTTCCTCTGCCGTCACCTCTGTCCAGACGATAGATGAATACTACGCAAGATCAGGTCGTTTTGTTGCAGGGGTAAAAACCGCTGATTTCCGCGTGATGGCGCACATCCCCGACCATACGCGCCAAATCACGCCAAAACCCTACGCAACCACCACACCATTAAGTTGATCTGCGACCGTCTGCAATGCCCGCTGCCAATGCCTCCATGCCGTCGTGCGGTCGCAGGCAAAGCGGATCGTGATGTCCCGCCAGCCATAGCGCTTCGCGCGCATCCATACGAGATGACGTTGCTCGATGGTGAGCCACTGCACCCAGCGCATAACCTCCAGCATTCGTTCAATTGCCTCTGGACTCGGCGGAAAGGATCGGTACACCCTCTCGTCCGCTGCAAAGGTCTCCCATTCGCTTCGGACAATGGCGGGCCAGCAGTTGAAGTAACCCTGCACTCGAACAGGAGGCAACCGTCGACTAGTGCTTGCGGCCTCTTCAAACCGAGCAGCAACGTCCTCGATAGTCCACTTAGTCATTGCGTCGCCCTCCGTAGAGCCGGTCACCGATGCGTCGCACGATCTCGCGCTCGATGAAGTCCAGACGTTCGTCGGATGCGTTGACCACCAGGATGTGTTGGTCACGCCAGCCACGTTCCTTGATCGCATCCAGATCCGTGGCCTGAGGTTGCAGACGACCGAGGGGGCAGCGGTATTGGGGTGTCGGCACCTTCATGTCACACCTCCTGCGTCTCGACAGCCCAGTGCAGCAAGGCCAGGGCGTCGGCTTCGTTGTCGTCGACTGGGGTGTGACCACGCAGGCGGACGGACGCGATCATGTCGTCCTTGCCCGCATTGCCCTTGCCGGTCGCGTGCTTCTTGATCGTGCCGACTGGAACACCCTGGTAAGGGATGTTGTGATGCTCACACCACGCGGTCAGGTGTCCCATGAAGCCACCGTAGGCGTGCGCCGCATCAACGCCAGCGTGCCGTCGAACCTCCTCGAAAAACACCGCGTTGATGTGGTTGCTGGCCGAGAGCAATTCGTTGAGCCAGCGCTTGAAACGGAGGAAACGCATGCCGCCTCCTTCAAATCGCTGCGGCTTGAAGTGCTCCGTGCCGCTGGTGATAGTGCCGTCCAGGTGCTGCAAAGCCCACCCGGTGTGTGTGCCCAGATCAAGGGCCAAGATTGTCGTGTTCATCGTCGTACTCCAGTTCGGGGGGCGAGTGACGGATGCGACGGGTTCTTTGGAAAACAGCCTTTACGTGCGCGCACGCGTAGCGCGTCAATCAGGAAACCCGTCAAATCCGTCACTCGCCCGGATTGCTCAGTCATCTCGGTAGGGGTAGCCGTGGCTGTACGGCTTGGGCCTGAGGGCTATGCCCGTGATCCCACGTGCGCCCCCGGTCAGCCGACACTTCTCGAACTTGCGGGCCGCCATCAGTTCGGAAAAGCGCTTGACCGAGCCCACGTACTCACCCGCGCGCTCAGCCCATTCACGCCAGTCGGCGAACAATTCGGAAACGCCTTCGCGGTGGGTCTTGGCCAGTAAGCAACGCTCTTCGATCCACTGCCCGAGCGCGTCCTCAGCCTCGAAATACTCCTCGGTCGCCGACACCACACTGGCGGGTGGCTTCAGTCCTTGGCGTTGCCAAAAGCTGCAGCCCTCGACTGCCCACGCCAGAATGCCGTCCCGCTCCTTGAGCAGTTTTTCGGTCAGCCTGCCGTCACGCCGCTCGGGCGGGATCGTCACCGTGAACGGGATCAGGTGCAGTCGCCGCTTCATCGCCTCATCCACGTTGCGGATCGATGGCTTGTGGTTGCCTGCGATCACCAACTTGAACTGCGGCACGTACTCGAAGAAGTCCTGGCGCATGAAACGCGCAGACACCTTGTCGCCACCGGTGATGGCCTTGACCTTGGATTCGTTCCAGCGCCGACCCTGTTCGGTTTCGATGGAGGACACAAAGCGGGCACCGCGCAGGCCCGCCAAATCGGTCGGATGCCGGTCGGTGCGCGCCTCCATGAACGTGTCCATCGGCGCGTTGGCCGCGTAGTCGCCCAAGATGGTGGTCAGGACGTTGACGAACACCGACTTGCCGTTCGCGCCGGTCCCGTACAGGAAGAACAGCGCGTGCTCGCTGGTCACGCCCGTCAGGCAGTAGCCAACCATCAGTTGCAGGTAGGCAATCAGTTCAGCGTCACCGCCTGTGACGTCGGCCAGGAATGCGCGCCACGTCGGACTGTCGCCCTGCGGTGTGGCCGTGGTCACCTTGGTCATCCGATCATCGCGCCGGTGCGGTCGCATGCGGCCCGTGCGCAGATCAACCACACCGCCTGGTGTGTTGAGTGCCCAGACGTCGGCATCCCACTCCTCGGCGGTGGACGCGTGCTTGGGATCGGAGCGTGCGATTTTCTCGACGGATGAGATCGTGGCGGAGCTGGCCAGCTTGCCTGTGAGCCGAGGGCTGTCCGCCTTGAGTGACGCCATCCGGCAGATACCGCGCGCCAGATGAGACACATAGAGAACCTGATCCGGATTCCAGCGCACGCCGGTCCAGACCAGCCATTTGCCCCAAAGCGCGCAGTAGCGCCAGTCCTCGCCATAGCGGCGTGTGAAGGCCGAGGACAAGCCGTCCTCCGTAGTCCAGTCGACACCGGTCAGCAGATCCGGTGGTGGCGTCTCCTCGACCGACCGCATCACCGGCATCCGCTCGCCGACGGCGAGGAAGCCCCTCACATCGAAGCCGTCCGGAATGGCGTCAGCCGCATCCCATCCTTCCGGCTTGTCATCGGGTGGCACCAGAATGGCGACCGTGGTCGCACCCGCGTTCAGGATTGCTTGCGATGCACGGTCAGCGTAATCCCAGCCTGGCGCGTCCCGGTCAGGCCAGATCAGCACGGATTTGCCCGCCAGCGGCGACCAGTCGGTCTTATCGACGGGAGCGTTTGCGCCATGCATGGCCGTGGTTGCCACCACGCCGATGGCGATCAGGGCCTGCGCACACTTCTCGCCCTCGACCAGCACAACGTGACCAGCGGCAGCCAGCCCCGGCTGGTTGTACAGCGGGCGCGGATCAGGCGGAGTCATCTTGCGCCGCTTGGCATCCCACGGCCGGAATTCCTTCTTGCGCCCAGGTGGGTCGTAGCGGTACACGACCGCAATCAGTTTGCCGGTGGCATCGAAGTAGTCCCACTTGGCCGTGGCCGGGCCGAGATCATCAACCGGAGCTTCCTTCTTGGCGCGGCGAACCGGCACTGATCGCGAACGACCGAGCAGATCAGCTGCCTCGTCGAGCACCCGGGGAAAGTCGGTGTGGACGTTGGCCCCGAGGTAGGCTGCGATCAAGGCAAAGATGTCACCGCCATCGCCCGTAGCACGATCCGTCCAGAGACCAGCCTTGTCGCCTTCGAGTACCACCTCAAGGCTGTCGCCCGGGCTGCCCAGGATGTCCCCGATCAGAAACTTGCCACGACGCTTCTTTCCTGCCGGAAACATCGTGGTCAGGACTGATTCCACGCGTGCGATCAGTTCAGTGCGAATCTCGTCCCGCTCGCTGTCATTGACGTTGCGCCGGCCCGTTTCTCCCGGTGGTGATGTGTCATTGAAATCAAGCATCGGCACCACCCTCGTGTGACGTCTGCTGCGCAGCGATCCAGGCTTCCAGCTCGTTGGGTTTGAAGCGAACCAGTTTGCCGACGCGGTAATGCGGAATGCGACGCTCCTTTCGCTCCTTGGCTTGAGAGAGCCAATACGACGGCAGATTGAACATCAGTGCAGCCTGACGCACGTCGATCAGCTGCTCGCCCAGTACGTAATTGAAATTCGAGGTATTCATGCTTGTGTCCTCCAGCAGCGGTCTTGCCACGCGCACATCCGGCATTCAAAGTGGGTCGAGTCATGGAAGGCGCGCGGCAGGAGCTCTCCCGCCTCGGTCGCCGTGATGACCTTGACCGCCCGATCCGACATGCGTTGGGCCAGTGCTGCGTCAAAGGGCACGAGCTCGGTGTAGATCTCCATCGTGTCGGCGTTGAGTGCCGTGAAGATCGCCGGGTGCTCGTGCAGTTCGAGATAGGCTTGGTAGATCGCCACTTGCGCGGCGTAGACGGGCTTGGAGAGAGTCAGGCCCTTCTTGTCCAGATCGCTCCAGGACTTGTTGCCGAGACACTTACATTCCCAGAGCGCGGGATAGGCGAAGCCCTCGGGGCCGCCGACGATGACGCCGTCGATGTGGCCCTGCAGGCGGCCATCGGCCACCGAGAAACCGAACTGCTCGCCGTCGGCCTTGCGGGTGCGCAGGTCAAAGCCCGCGTCCCGGAGCCACGCGACCATGCAGTCCTCCATGACGTGACCGCGTTCGAAGATCCGCAGCATTCGGCCCGGGGTGTCACGCCCGTGGTCGATGGGTGCCTTGGCGTACTCGAACTGCAGCGCTCGCTCGCAGGCCACTCCGAGGCGCGAGGCCCCGAGGTACTGGCGCTCGGACTGGCGGGCGCGAGCCTGCTGCAGGCCAGTGTCCACCAGGGTGGTGACCTGGCCCGAGATGCTCGATGAGGAGTTGAAGTCGATCATGGCTTCTTCCCCTTTGGCTCTTCCCAGGGCAGGTCGTCCTCCAGATCCGCGAACGGGCTGGCCAGAGGGTCGGGCGCAGGCGTCATGCCGCGTACCGGTGGGTACTTGCTCGCCTCGTGGTGCGCGACCATTGCCTCGGTGTAGCAAGTGACGATGGCGTCGATCACTTGCAGCGCCTCGGCTTCGGAGTAGTCGCCCAGCGGCTTGGTGAAGCCAATCTCGCCCGCAGCCTCGCCGAAGGCCTTGAGGCACTTCTTCATCGCGGCCAGTTCGACATCAGATGGATCGATCATGGCGACCTCCGTACTGTCGACGCGACCTTCCTTGACCCGCAGCCAGTTGCCGTACAGCGCATGAAACGCGTTTTGGCAGCGTTGTGAGCAGAACACCCAGTCGATGGGATAGCGCCGGGGATGGCCGACAACGTGACGGTTGTCGGTGTGGCCGAATCCCCGGGCCTGTCGTTTGCAGACCCAGCATTTCATCGGCCTCCCTCACTGTGCCCACGACGGCTTGCCGGTCACCGGTGCGCGTTGTGGAGCCGGTGCCTGATACGCAGGCGCAGCCGCCTGCGCCGGAGCGCCGGAATGTCCACTGCCCGGAGCCTTGGGCGGCACGCCCATCAGTTTTGCGTAGTCGGGGTGATCAGGCTCGACCGCGAGCTTGACCACGTTCCGGTCTTGGCCCTTGCCATCCTTCTCAATGTCCACGCGCGCCAGAAACTCCAGGCCATCCAGTTCATGAAAACCCTGGATGCGGCGCGCGGCGGCGGCCTGCGGGCTGTTGTCCTGGGGATGGACGTTGCGGGCGCTGTTGAGCGCGGCGCGGATAAAGCTGCGCCCCATCTGACCCCAGGTCGGCCCCTTCTTGGAGTGCAGGCCGATGTTGCTCCACATCTTGCGCTTGGCATGGTCGCCCGCCGTGACGACAAACTCGGCGGCGAGGTAGACAGAGCCGGTTTCGAAGGACTCGGTGGCGTAGCCGCCGCCCCAGCCTTGTCCCGGATCGTCATAGCCACCGGGCTTGATGGTCATGCGCACTGGCACGACAGCGCCCTTGGGGATCAGGTCAAAGCCCGACTGTTGGGGATCGGCATCTTGGAAATCAAAATAGTTGGACGACATGGCGATTACTCCTTGGATTCGGTGGTGTTTGCTGCAGTGGGGGTGCCGGTGCTGCCGGGCATGGGCAATGGCGACTGGCCTGCGCACTTGGCGATCAGTGCGCCGAGATGCGGCGGCTCCAGCAGGTCGAGACGACCGCTGCGGTCTTTGGCCGGGAAGCCGTAGGGATTGACGGTGTGGGTGACGAAGGCGCGGTAAGCACTGCCGTCGTCGGCCTTGATCTCGGCCAGTGTCACGACCTCATCGACAATGCCGGGCAGCTCCAGACTGGTCTTGCTGCCTTCGATCTGTGGCACGAACACCTTGCGGTTGTAGTCATCGAGGCGTTCGTCGAGGATGGCGACGAACACCACGTTCTTGCCGCGTGCGTGCTGCAGATGAGTCAGCGCGCCGATCATTTCCTGGCCAAGCAGGCCATATGCGGCGCGCAGATCGGGTTTGCCGCTACGGTCGCTGGTAGCACCGGGTTGCGTCTTGCACCATGCGAAGCACTGCCGGGACAGCTGCGTGATCGAGTCGAGGAAGAAGGTCTGGTAGCGGTCGAGCTGCGTCTGGTTACCAAATTTCTCGATGACGTGGTCGTAATGCGCCTGCGAGAACGCGCTCTCCGGCGGCAGTGACTTGTCCGGGCCTGCGAGGAACACGAAAAAGTCGCGGCTTTCCGGCCACGAGGCCGGGCGGATGGTGTCGCCCGGCCAGTCGGCCACGGCGAGGTCACCCGCCTCGATGTCGAGGAACAAGGTGGTGGCAGGGTCGAGGTCTTTGAGCCGGGTGGTCTTGCCGATGCCGGATTTGCCCAGCATCAGCAACTTCACACCCTTGCGCTCAGCCAAGCGCTGCTGCGCGGAAATGATCGGGAGGGACATCACGCCACCTCCTTCAGTTGTTCCGCGACCGCCGGATTCCAGAGGATCTGGTAGCCGCTGTGGCCGTTGCGCGAGTACGGCATGGCTTCGGCCCATGCTTCACCGGCCTCGGTCAGTTCCCACTCGTCCCGGTCGTTGCGGAACTGAAGGCCGCCGGATGCCAGCAACTGGTTCGTGGCCTTGGCTGAGCGACTCAGCAATTTGCCGAGCTGTGTGGCGTTGAGCGAGCAGATCGGCTCGTTGGCGGCAGGCAAAGCGCGGCGCAGCACTTCCGTGGTCAGGCCGGTGTTTTCCTGAATGCAGGTCAACGTGGCAGCCATTGCAATGCCGGTCTTGACGCCCGGTACCTTGGCGACCGCTTCGCCGATCAGCAGGATGGCGGTGACGCGATCTTGGGTCGGCGCGGGCAAGGCAGCCATCGTGGTGACGGCGGAATACGCGCCTGTCTTGCGGATTGCAGGCAGCACTTCACCGGTGATCCAGCGCTTGAAGCGCTTAGCGGCATCCTTGGTGCTACCGAGGATCAGGGCGTAAAGCCCCGACTCGTTGACGTGGTTCTGGCGTTGACGGCCACCCGCTGTAAGGGTCTCCAATTTCTGGAGATCCTCCGCATCGACGTGGGACTTGATCGCCTGAGACGGATTGCCCATCTCCAGGGCGTCGCAGACATCGGTGGCGTTGAACCACGGCTGCCCGAGTTCATCGACCTGGACGCGCATGGCGTGCGCTTCGAACTGGAAGGGAATGATCGCGCTCATGATCAGTCCTCCCAAGACACATCGGCGATACGGTCGGCTCCACGCGCGGCACGTTTGCGCACCTCGGTGTGGAGTTCTTCCAGCGCGGTGCGGCGGCGGCCGAGCGCCAGCGACTCCGCGTTGGCTGTCTGGATGGCAAAAGCCAGCTCGTCCACAGTGGCGACTTCGAGCGGGACAACGACGTCCTGACCGTCCGCGCGGCGATACCGGATTTCGTCAGGGAGGTGTTCGCCGTAGATGGACGGCAGCTGTTGACGCAGCGAGGCGATGAGATTGGTGCTCATGGTCATTACTCCGAATCGATGGAAAGGGTGAAAGACGGCTTGCCGGAATCCACGGTGCGAGCGGCGGCGAACTGCTGTTGCAAAGCAGGCGGCCAGTTCGTGAAGCGGGATTCGGAGACGGACAACTTGATGTCGAGGTAACCCTCGAGCTTCTCGCCTGAGGCGACGATGCGTTCAGCGATCGCAGCCAGTTGCTTCTGATCCCAGCTGACCTTCTTGGGCAGCTCGAACTTCAGGTGCAGCGGGCCATCGCTGATGTGTGCGGTGCCGAAGTCACGGCCGGATTCGCGCAGCGCAGTGCGTGCCTGCTCGCCGTAGCACTGATCCAGTGCCGCATCGAACTTGGTGCGCGCCTTCTTCAGCCAGTCGATGGCTGCATCGAGGTTCTTGTCGATCTCGTGTTTCTGCGCGGGCGGCAATGCGGCCAGTTGGCTGACCGACATCTCGGCGATGTCGGCAGGGAAGATGGTGATGTCATTCATCGCATCTCTCCTCAAACCGCCGCGCGTTCGGATGTCGAGTCGTGCAGCGCTTCGCGCTCAAACTCGAGGATCGCGTCGACCGGGTAGCCGACACGCTTGGACAGCTTCAGGTAGCGTGGACCGCGACCCTCACTGCGCCAGCGCTGCAAAGTCTTGGGGCTAACGCCCCAGCGTTGCGCGAGCTCGTTTTCGTTGAGCACGCGGCGATCACCGGGTGACATGGTGTTGATCGCCTGCTGTGGCGACCGGGGGATACCGCTGGTTGGTGTCTGCATGGAATGCTCCTGTGACGTTGTTGAGTAACAGGTGTCATTCCAAACTTCGGGTGGCGAACCTTTAAGGGACGCAATGGCGAACCACGACGGAACTCCAGGTTCGCCAATGGCCCAGTGCAGAAAAGCAAACGGCGAGCACATGGCTCGCCGTCATCGGGTGTGTCTGGAAGCAGATCAGGCGTCGGAGAAACCGAGCAATCGACGCTGCGCAGCCCAATCGCGCGGTAGTTGCTCTTGGCGGCCACGCAAGGTGTGCAGATTCAGGTGGCGTGGCTGACGTCCTTCGAATATCGCCTCCACGATATCGGGGGCCAACATGGTCATGCGCAAGACCTCGGCAGCCCAGCCCGGTTCCACTTTGAAGGCATGCGCCAAGTCCGTTGTCGTGGAGTAGGTGCCATCGTCGATCAAGCGCTTCCAGTAGAAGGCCTTGCCCAGCGTTTTGATCATCGGCACATCGAAGCCACCGATTCGGTCCGCGATCTCGGGGGCTGGCGGTATCAGCAGCTTCCGGTTCTGGCGGCGCTTGATCGTCAGGGGCACCAAGGTGACCCGCTGCCCCTCGCTGACATAACTGCGCGCCTCGGCTCCAATCTCGATGCGGACGGCGCGCTGGCGCTGGTGGGTCGTGGCATTCATGCCAAAGCCTCCTCGACACGCTCTTGGGACTCTTCGATCAAGGGATGCGTGCTGATGTCCGCACCGAATCCGATCCAACCGTCCTCCCGCCAAACGATATCCAGGCCGTGCCCGTGTAGTTGCACGCGTTCGATCAACAGCCGTGTGATCCGTTGCTGCTCAGCAGGGAACAGTTGCGACCACACGTCACCGATGCGCTGCATGGCGACCACCACCTGTGCCTCGTCCAGCGTCGACCCCGCCGGATGCTGCTGGCAGGATCTCCACACTGCGATCAGCATTTGCGGCGATGAGAGCGCAGCATGGATTTGCGCCAACACGGCATCTTCGATCTCGGCGGCAGGCAGGTGGCCCACGTCCGGGGTATGCGGAGCCAGGCTGGCACCTGCGTTGCGCCGCTTGTGCAGGTAAGGCACGTAGTAGCGGTACTGCCGACCATTTTTCTTCTTGACGAAGGAGTGCAACATGCGTTGGCCATCCGGTGCGAACAGAAGTCCCGCCAGCAGTGCCGGATGCTTGGCTCGGTGTTCGCGGGGTGCCTGCTTTCGCCTCTCAATGAAGGCGTGTGCCGCGTCCCACAATTCTTGAGAAATGATGGGGTCGTGCTGGCCCGAGTACCACGTCTCGTGATTGCAGATTTCACCGAGGTAAATGCGGTTACGCAGCAAGGTAAAGAGGTACTGCTGATCGATGCTGCGCCCCAATCGCTCCCGGCCGGACTGGGTGACCCATGCCTTGGTGGTATGCCCTTCGATATCCAGTTCGCGGACGAGTCGCGCAGCCGAGCCATGCTCGGCGTAGCGGCGGAAGATGTCACGTACCAGCGCAGCTTCACGGTCGTTGATAACGAGCTTGCGTTCGACCACGTCGTATCCGAGGGGCGGGACTCCGCCCATCCACATGCCTTTGGCCTTGCTGGCGGCGATCTTGTCGCGGATGCGTTCGCCGGTGACTTCGCGTTCGAACTGCGCGAATGACAAAAGGATGTTGAGCGTCAATCGCCCCATCGATGTGGTGGTGTTGAACTGCTGCGTGACCGCTACAAAGGAGACGCCGTTGCGGTCGAAAACCTCGACCAGCTTTGCGAAGTCCGGCAGGCTGCGCGTGAGGCGGTCGATTTTGTAGACGACCACGGTATCGATCTTCCCCGCCTCGATGTCGATCATCAGGCGGCGCAACCCGGGCCGTTCCATGTTGCCGCCCGAGTAGCCGCCGTCGTCGTATCCGTCGTCGACGGCTATCCAGCCTTCATGCCGTTGGCTTGCAATAAAGGCCAAGCCTGCATCACGCTGTGCCTCGAGGCTGTTGTATTCCTGATCGAGGCCTTCGTCAGAGGACTTGCGGGTGTAGACGGCGCAGCGCTTCTTTGGCGTGACTGCGGGAATCTGGTTTCGACGCGCTAAGCTCATGCTGCCCCCTTCTTCGAAGCTGGTGCCTTCAAACCAAAGAACACCGGGCCTGACCAATGGCTGCCTGTGATGCGTTTGGCCACAGCGGACAAGCTCTTGAAGCGTTGCCCCTGGTACTCGAAGTCATTCGATCCGCGCACCAGCACACGATGTTCAATGTCGTCGTAGATGCGTGTCAGGACGGTACCGGGCAGTAGGCGTTGGCTATCGCCGCGCAGTTGCTTGGGCAAGATGCCGGTTTCGCCAACCTCCTCGAGCTTCTTGCGCAGTGACGGTTTCAAACCACCAAACGCACGCTCTTGCATCCGGTAGGCCAGGCGACTTTCCAACCAGACCCGATGGTGGTGATTCGGCCGTTCATCGAAATGGTCGTCCCAGAGAGCCCAAAGATCATCCATCGAAAGATGGGGAATAGCCGCGACGCGGGCGGCGACTGAGGCGGGCGTTGGTGAGGTTGCGTGTGCTGTCATGGGCGAACTCCGTTGTTGTGATCGGGGTTCGCATTCACGCGCTGTTGGCCGGGGAAGCCAAGGCAAACCTGCTCGCTATTTTTGGTGATGTCGCGCGATTGGCGGGCACGAAGGCGCAGCAGCGCGGCAGCCAACAGATCAGCGATTTCTTGATGCCCGTGCCGTGGCCGGTCAGGTGATGTGCAAATGGAGATAGGTTCGATTTCTGTCATGGCAAGCGTTCCGATGGAAAACGCTGCTCATGCTAGAAACCAAGGGCACTTCGCGTAACGTGATTTAGCGTGAGTGCGCGGGTTTGGCGCTATGTCTCTTTGGGCCTATACCAAGCCGCGCGCTGGCCATTCACTTCCCGATACCGAAGCTCGAAAAGGCGGGATTCGTGCACGACCTGCCGCCAACTGCTGCACCCATACTTGGCCGGCAGTTGATCGGGATACCTTTCTGCAATCCATCGTCCAGCAGTAGCGACCGGCGTCCACTCGTCGACAGCCAACTGATCTGCCGCTTCACGCAATGCGCGAACAATTCCGGCTGCGGGCCAATCCACCGAGCCATCCGGCGCTATGCCGTTGATCACCAGATCGCGGAAGGCATCGGACTGGGCAAACTCCGCCGCCAGACGACGGGCCTGATCCATGTGCTCCGCCCAGCCTCGCAGTTGCTCAAAGTGTTGATCGACGCGACTGTAGGCCGCGACCAAGGACTCTTGCGCACCACGGCATCCGTCCAGACTCCAAAGGTCGTGCTGGTCGATAAAGTGGTGCACCAGGTTGTTCCGCAGCAGAACCAGTTCCTTCAGATCGTTTTGCGTCGTATCGAAATCCTCGGCAGACATCTGCAAGCTCATCTTCATCTTGAACGAGATGATGTTGTCGGGCGCATCTGGTTCGGCGACCTCGTCTTGGTCGCCGCTGGTGACATACGTTCCGAGCAGCGTGCCAACCAACGTACCCAGAGTCTTGTTTGCGGCATCCGCAATGCGCTCCGCCTCGTTCGATTCGAGGGGTGATCCTGACGCGGAGATTTCGTGGTGGGCCACGATGGCCTTCATCAATTGTTCGTACTGCTGCAGACGCAAGAGACAACGGCCCAGCATTCGTTGCACCTCGCGTTGCAAGGTCTGCAGTTCTTCATCTATGGGTTGGATCGGTAAGCCTGTCATCGAGGGACTCACCGTACTGGCAATTGCCCGTTCGAGACGAACTGATCGAAGCTGTCAAAGCTCTCGCCGTCTTGCCAAGACCGATCCCATGACCGTGGTTCAGCACTTTCCAGTAGCAAAAGGGTCAGGACGCGATCTCCTGTGGTGTAGCTGTGCTTGAACTCGCGCAACTTCATGTGTGGTGCCTCCTCCGAGCACCAGATCGCGGCAGACATCTCCGTGCCATCCCACTCCTGCTCAACGGTGGAATCAGCAGCCAGGGTGCCGGGTAATGGTTCCTGCGGATCGTCAGTGCGCCGAATGCGGGCGCGCGTCTTGACCGCGCTGCTGCTGCGCCATTCGTACTTCACGAAACCGTTGTCCCAATAGACAAGGATTGCCCGTTGCGTGGTGAATTTGATGAACCGAATGCACAGCGCCTCGAACGACACCTGGAACCGTTTGGCAAGGGCGCTCAGGACATGCAAGTCGATGCGCTGGTTCGAGATCCACTCGCGCAGCAAGTCGCCAGGCATCAGCAGGTTGCTGGCAAAGTCGTCCGCCTCACGTTCGATGACACGGATAGTGTCAGCGCCGTAGTACACGCTTTCCTTGTCGCAGTTGAAACTTTGCCGCTGATCGCGGTGAAGGATGAAGTGGCCCAGTTCGTGAGCGATGGTGAAACGCTGGCGTTCGGGGTTTGCCTTGCCGTTATAGAAGATGCCCCACTCTGCGGTGTCCTGTGGGTTGCGCACCAACATGCCTTCGCAGCTATTGATGTCCAGCACCATCGGGGCCTTGATCTCCCGCACCCCTTTGCCGTAAGGCGTCTCTGGAAGCATTTGCCGGACGACTTCCAGATCCACGGCATCCGGCATGCCGTCGGCGTGCCACGCCCGCAACCATCTCAAGACGGTGCTGGCCGCGATGGAACCGGTTAGTGGCTGGGATGAGCTCAATTGTCAGACCGCCTTAGTTCTTGTCGGGGAACATGATTTTGAGTGCCTGACGGTAACGATCCTTCTCCTCGTCCGTCATTCCAGCGTACTCGCGGAAGAAGGCCACATCTTCTGGACTGGCCTGAGGAACCTGTTCAATGGGCTCGCCCATGATGTCCTCCATCGTCACGCCCAGCACCCTGGCCAAGGCCTGGACCCGTTCAGCGGAGGGACGCTGGCCGTCCTTCATCTCCAGTTCCCATATATACGCCTTGGTACAGCCGACTTCGTCGGCGACCTGTTGCAAGGTCAATTTCTTCGCCTCGCGTAAGCGTCGCAGGCGTGCTCCGAACGCTGAAGCCATAGCGATGCTCCTGTAGGGGAAAACAGTCAGTTAACAAAAACAAGACCGCTAGTATAGCCGCGAGATACAAATAAGGTCTAGATGTGCCGCTTTGATTGACAAGCGGAAATCTGAGGTTCAGAATCGCGCTTGTATCTCGCTGCTTTACTTGTGCGAGGTGCGTGTTCAGTAACCTAGTCGCTGGCCAGTGCAGTCCGTACATCGGTCGCAGACCTTCGACGCCGATCCAGAAAGGACGATCAAGATGAAGAAGACCTTTGTCGACGTGATGCTCGAGCTGCCGGTGGACGCCACGCTGCGCGACTTCCTGACCACCCACAGCCTGCCAGTGCCCGATGGCTTTGCCTGGGATGACACACCGGAGACCAGCCAGTTTCTGGTCGAAGCGGTCAAAGTCTGGCCCGACATTGCTGCCCGCGACCGGATGACGGCCAACCTCATGGCCAGCGTTCAGTTGGGCGATGCGGCTGGTAAGCAGGCGATGTTTGAGGCGGCCGTGGCCGATGGTGCTGCGCTTGCGGGTTTGGCGCTGTGTGCAAGCGACATCCACCGTTCCTTCTGGCTCTACGTCCACCACCCGGCACTGTTCGAGCGTGCCTATGACTTCAGCTTTTGGGAACAGCATGGGCAACAGACACAGCAATACGATCTTGGCCTGAAACGCCAACCGAACGGTTCGGATACCAATCTGACCGCGTTGCGTCACGCCATCTCGGCTTTCTACAAGCGCGAACTCCAATGCGGAGACGGCAGCGTGGCGCACTTGGTCGAGCGCAGCCCGGGCGTGTTCCTGCTGTCGGTCCATGTCAAGGACATGGCGATGCTGCGTCTGGAGTTCGAGGGGGCGACCCTGAAACGCCGGGTCGGCAACCCCAACATCCACATGGTGCTGGAGTACGCTAAGTCCACCGGTGTGGTGCGCACGCTGGTGCGCGGCGGCGCAAAGTATCAGCAAATGCTGGTCGAGGCCTTTGCGGAGCATGTGCTGGGCGTGAAAGCAAGCGCTCACAAGATCAAGTCGCCGACGCTGGATTTGTCGATGCTGCGCACCGGGTTCGATGTGCCGGATGCGTTCGAGGACGGCTTCTCGATGGTTCAGTTGAAGGCACTCACCCTGCTCAGCCCCGACACGGCGCTGAAGATCGAATGCACGGCGATGCAATCCAGTCAGCAACGCTCGGTGCACGATTTGCTGAAGGAAAAGCTGCCGGGCCCGCTGGAGGGGCAGTGGGCGGTGACGGCGGCGCAGGTAAATCTCTACTACCCACCCGAGCCGGGTAGGACTCGCCCCAAGGTGGTCACCATCGAAGTGACCAGCAAAGGGCGGCTGAACCTGCACAAGTTCGACGCCAAGCTGCAGGCGCAGCTGGAAGGCTACTTGGTTGCGGTGGGCATCTTGCAGAAGGGCCAGACCCTCAGCGCCCAGGAGTTGCCGCCGGAGACCGACCCAGTCAGTTCTTCATCCGCTTTCGAGGACTGACCAATGACGACGCACGATGCCTGGGCCCTGGTTTGCCGACTGTTCGCAGGCGGCACGCCGGTGCTGCGGGCCACGCTGTCGCCACGCGAGGTATCTGCTTTGTCTATGCTCGGCAAAGCCGTCAGGCCAACAGTGGTGGATCAGTTTTTTGTGCTCTGTCCCCACTGTCAGCAGCATCGGGCGCAGGTCTGGGGCGATGGACGGGGCGGTCGAATCTGCCGGTGCCCGGAGTGTGGACAGGTTCCTGTCGAGGCAATCGACGGTGCGGCGTTGGCCCTGGACGAAGACTGGCTGCGGCAGAAAATGCGCCTCGCGCTCGACATCGAGAGCCGCGACGACATAGATGACTTGGGCGACGGTGCTTGGCGGCTCGGTAATGCCCGCAGCTCGCCGGTCGTGCTGGCCCGAGAGCTGACGAGAGTGCTGCATGAGCCGTCCTTGCTGGATCGTGTTCGGGTGGCGGGAAGCAACATCCGGGTAATCACCCCCAGGCCGCGCACGACCCGTGGATCGCCCTTCGGCTCCGGTGTGGAATGGCTGGCGCTGGAAGAACGATTCACGTTCTATGGCGGCGGGATCGCCTTCATCCCTTCGGTACCGTCTGTAGCGCCATCAGTGGCCGATCCGGCCGCACCTGTGAACGGGCCATTCTCGGCGGACTTCAAGTGGGCGACGCTGCCGGACGTGCAGGCAACGCCGATCCGGTTCACCGATGGTCAGGCCAAAGTGTTCGAGTCGCTGTGGTCGTTCAAGGGGGTCGAGGTGGACGGCGAAAGGGTCATGCAGCGTGCCGGCCAGAAGAGCGACAAGCCAATTGACCTGTTCAAGATCAAGTCGAAGGACAAGGGCAAGCCGGAGCACGAGGCGAGGCTGGCGGCCTACGGAGCACTCGTCGTCACGCAGCAACGCGCAGGCTTGTACTCCATGCCTTGCGCGGCGGCTGTGTTGGCGTGATGGATTGCTGCTCCAAGCCAACCCGACAACGAATGGCAATGGCACGCGCGCAAATGATGGTCGCAAAAGGCCATGTGCGTGTGCCACGGCGAAGAGGTTAGCGCCGATTTCGAGAGAAGAGAGGGCGGAACGGAGGGCAACCGGGGATGTTCCTGCCAGGCCACAGTAGCCTGGTCGCACACGCAGAATGTGCGGGAACCCCGCGTGTCATGCGGGAAGCACAAATGAAAACGCCCAACTGAGAACAGTTGGGCGCTGAATTTTGGTGGCCAGGGACGGAATCGAACCGCCGACACGCGGATTTTCAATCCGCTGCTCTACCGACTGAGCTACCTGGCCAGAACGTCGTGCAGGCAGGGCG
>JAEHJW020005354.1_pt1 | contig 66058 bp, 107 predicted proteins | sample 9271431 | NCBI WGS metagenome assembly JAEHJW02 | reverse complement strand
GGGGACTACGGAGCCGCCAGCGCCACGGGCGAGCGGGGCGCCGCCAGCGCCACGGGGGACTACGGAGCCGCCAGCGCCACGGGCGAGCGGGGCGCCGCCAGCGCCACGGGGGACTACGGAGCCGCCAGCGCCACGGGGGACTACGGAGCCGCCAGCGCCACGGGAACGCGCGGAGCCGCCAGCGCCACGGGCTACCTGGGAGCCGCCAGCGCCACGGGGCGGCTGGGCGCCGCCAGCGCCACGGGCTACCTGGGAGCCGCCAGCGCCACGGGGCGGCTGGGCGCCGCCAGCGCCACGGGCTACCTGGGAGCCGCCAGCGCCACGGGCTACCTGGGCGCCGCCAGCGCCACGGGCTACCTGGGCGCCGCCAGCGCCACGGGAACGCGCGGAGCCGCCAGCGCCACGGGCGAGCGGGGCGCCGCCAGCGCCACGGGGGACTACGGAGCCGCCAGCGCCACGGGCGACCACGGAGCCGCCATGGCACCCGGTTACGATGGTCGCGTGATGGGCGCAGACGGGAACGCACTGTTTCTCGCGCGCCGCGATTACGAGGGGCGCATCACGCACGTTTGGGCCGGAATTGCTGGTCGTGACGGAATCAAACCGAATGTCTGGTATTGCCTTAGCAAGAATGGCACCCCGGAGGAAGTGAACAATGCCTGACACCATGATACCCGAAGCCGATGCGGACACGAAGCCACCCCGCGACGTTCCGCTGTCGTTTCACCACCGCGCCGTTGCGATGCGGCTGAACGAGATGCTGGTAACGGGGCGGCTCGACCGGCTGAACCTCGCGGCAAAGAAGGATGTCCGCACCACGGCGCTGCTGATCGAGCAACTTGGCGACCTGGCGGACGATGAGGTTCGCGGCGCGCGGGCAGACGAACGCGGGCGCAGGAACGCGATCAGCTATGACGCCGGCACCAGCGACGGCGCTACCATCGAGCGCAACCGCATCCTCGGGCTGCCCTGGTGGCGGCGCATGCTGGGGAGGGTGGGGTGAGCGACCGCGCCCCGAACGCCTGGCGCTTGCAGCAGGTCATGTCCGTGGCGATGTCCGCGCGCGACCGGCTGCTGGCGGAACAGCCCGACCTCGCCACCGATGAGGACGCCCTGATCGCGGCGCTCGGCGCGGAGGGGATCGAAGCCGAGGACCTGATCGACCGCATGATCCGTGCGGCGCTGGAAGCCGAGGCGAATGAAGCGGCGGTAGATGCCCGCATGGCGCAGCTACAGACCCGCGCGGTCCGCTACGCCAAGCAGGCCGAGGCGTGGCGCGGCGCCGCTTTCGCCGCGATGGACGCGCTTGGGATCACGAAGCGGAAAACGCCGGAGTTTAGCGTGTCGATTCGCGCTGCGCGGCCTGGCGTGGTCATCACCGACGAAGCAGCGCTCCCGGAGGAATACATCCGCATCACGCGCGCACCGGACAAGGCGAAGCTACGGGACGATCTCGCGGCGGGCGTGGTGATCCCCGGCGCCGAACTCGCCAACGGAACGCCCTCTCTCTCCATCAGGAAAGGCTAAACCGATGACCGCACAAACCAAGGCCGTCGCCGTTGCTCCGCAGAGCAGCGCCCCGGGCCTTGTCCCGCAAGGAATGGATCAGGCCATCAAGCTCGCCGAGATGATGGCGCGCGGCAAGATGATCCCGGAGCATCTTCGGAACTCGCCGGGCGACTGTCTGATGGTCGTTGAGCAGGCGATGCGGTGGCGCATGTCGCCCTTTGCCGTGGCGCAATGCACGTCCTCCGTCAAAGGCAAGCTGATGTTTGAGGGGAAATTGACGGCCGCCGCCGTCGAAACGAGCGGCGCGATCGTCGGCGGCTTCGACTACCAGTTTTCCGGCAGCGGCCCCGAACGCAAGATCGTCGTCTCGGCACGCCGCGTCGGCGAAAAGGAAGTTCGCAGCATCGAAGTGACATGGAAGGACGCAGCCACTTCCAACGAATACTGGAAGAAGCAGCCCGACCAGCAGCTTGTCTATCACGGCACGCGGGTCTGGGCGCGGCGGTGGACGCCTTCCGTCATGCTTGGCGTCTACAGCCCCGAGGAGTTCAACGCGGGCGACGCGCCGGCCGATGGCTTCGCCGGGACGACCATCAGCGGTCAGGTCGAGGACGCGCCCCCATCCGTGCCCGCTGCTGAACCTGAGCATCGCACCGTTGCGGAGATGCGCGCCTGGTGCGCGGAGCACGGCGAGAAGCCGACATGGAGTCGCTTCCTGGATGCGCTGGAACGGGAACTGACCGCCGCTCACACTCGCGACGCAGTGGACGCCATCGTGTTCCGCGATGACGTAGAACGCGCCACGCAGACGGTGCAGAACGGCAACAAGGCGCGGCTCGATGCGATGGTGAAGGCCGCTCTGGACCGCACCGATGATGGCCGCATGGAGCCTCCCAGCGCCGACGACTTCCCCGGCGTCGTCACGCCTCGGGAGGATGCGTGATGGCCGAACTCACCGAAAACTCGCCGGAGGTCGTGCTGGCGGCAGCAGTGGATGGCGGCACGACTAAATGGTGGTTGTCGTATTTCATGAGGTATCGAAACGACATGAAAAAATGGTCTAGCGGTGCTGACGCCGCCCGACGCCTCGCCGCCGAGGGCAAGCTTGGGCCAGTGGCACAGCCCGAGCCCGAGACGTGGGAGCCGACGATGCGGCTGCGTATGCGGAGGCGCCCTTATCAAGTCACTGCTGATGTTTGTCAGCAACTCTGGCGCTCGTCCTCTGGGGCCGAGGAATGGCGCGATGTGGAGGCCGGGGGATGAGCGAACAGAAGCCCCGATACGTCATCATTGATACGAAAGGACGCGCCGAGAACGTCAAGGAGGACTATAGATGGCACGATATCCTTGAGCACGTCTATCGCATTCACTCGACGGCTGGCGGTAATCAGGCATTGCCAGAGATGCTGTTGCGAGACGGCAAGATCATCGTGCCCCGCGCCCTATGCTCCATCGCGTGGGACTATTGCCGCCTTTCGCGAACGCTGACCGAAGCGGCTGCCAAAGAGGCTCGCGAGAAGTTCCCGGAGCCAGAAGTATGAGCTACTTACTCTGTCCACGCTGCGAGGGCACCGGCCGCATCACGGTGCGCGTCAGTTACCCCATGTCCTATGTCTGCGCGGGCGATCCGCCGGACTATGCAAGGGGCGTCACGGGCGCGCGGTGCAGATGGTGCGATCCGGTGGCGCGCTGGGATGAGGAAACGGAGGAATAGATGGGCATATACATTGCGCCATGCGTCGGCTGTCCGATCAAAGAAGGCTGCGAACAGCGAGAGGCATTCCGCCAGCGTGCTCGCGGCATCGGCGCGTCTTCGATCCGGTTCAAATGCGTTCTTTTGGCGCACGCTCTCCGCATCGGTCGGCGTATCACGATCTTGCAGCCAATTGGCGTCGAGGTTTCTGGTAGGTGGGAGCCGGAGCGTTCGATTGTCCGGGCCGTCGTGAAGGCAACCATCAACGGATTGTCGCCGCGCTACGAGTTTAGCTGTGTGATCGACAGGGGCGAGATTGAGCGGGCTCAACAAAATTATCCGACTTGCGCGGATAGTGTAGAGGACGATGATATCGAGCGGTTCAGGTTCCGACGATATCAAAAACCAAGCCGCATTCAAGCATTTCTGGATGAGCCCGATTGGGTGCTATGCGAGCGCGGCACGATGCACCACCCAGATGCAGTCTGTGACGGTGAGAAAGGCTCCTGTTGGTGTGGTGCTGGAGGATTGATATTCCCATGAGCGGCTCGCAGCGCAGCGAGCCAGCGGGAAGGATTATCCCGTGGCTGCGCGCGTGCGCTATGGGCGGCACGTTGAGATTGTCTTCGAAGGACGCATCGGCTTTGCTCGCCGAGATCGCCGAGCGCGAGGCCGCAGCCTACCAGCGCGGGCTGCAGGAGATGCGCCAAGAGATCGAACGCCTAAAGTCCGCGATTACGCAGATATGGAAAGCTGATGTTTACGAAGGGCGAAAAATGAGCAACGGCATCAGCCTGCATATGGTTACTGCGGTCCGAGCGGCGGCTGCGGCAGCGGGTCTCATCAAGGAGAAGCCGGAATGACCACCGAAGCGGAATGGCGCGAAGGTGCGCTGCGCGCCATCAACGCCCGCTCATCAATCGGGCCGTATGCGGCTGCCGGCGTGCTCGACGCCCTGATCGCTGCCGGCTACGTCACGCCGCCGCAGCCCGACGCGGTGCCCGAGGGGCATGTGCGGGTGCGGATTCCGGTGCACAGTTATGGCAGCAAAACGGTGGGCGTCCATTGGACACTCGACCGGAACGGGAGCGGGGTGGACTTCAACAGCGATCCGCCGCCAGTCATCGCCACCGTCATCGCCGACATCCCGCTCTCCAGCGAGCCGCCGACGGTGCGGGGGAGGGTTGAGACGCCATGAGCGAGACGCTAGGCGAAGCGTTGCCGCGCGAAATGGCGCGGGTGCGGGATGAAGTGATGCCGGCCTATATCGAGATTGGAGCAGAAGGCCGCCTCGCACTTTTATTTATGAAGCGCGACCTAAACGCAGCGGCCGAGGCGCTTGCCAAATTCGAGGAGGATGCGGAATGACCCCGAAACAGATCAAACACATGGTGAACCGCTTCCTCATGTGGAAGCTGCCACCAGACTTCAACCCAGATGGCGGCATATCGGCGACGCGGCCGAACTATGCTCCCGGCGTCACCTGGGAGCCGAGTGGAACGAATCTATTCGATGCGACGCAGGCCGAAGCGATGGTTCGGTATATGATCGAGGGGATGCCACCGACCGCCGGCTACGTCACGCCGACGCAGGACGACGCCACGCGAGACATCATGGCGAAGCTCTCGGACTTGGCAATCGCCACGGAGAATCTTGCAATTGTCGAGCCAGACGGCAGCCGGCCATCGGTCCTGAGCATCATTCGGGATGCGCAGGCGGAGATCATGCGCTTGCGGCAGGTGGCGCCGCAGCCCGACGCGGTGCCCGAGGGGCATGTGCGCTGGTGCATTCCGGTGCAGCGGGGCGAAGACGGGTCGATCTTTATCGACGGCGAGCAGCGTGTCCGAGGCTGGTTTACGCGCTACCCGGACCATCCCGTCATCGCCACCATCATCGCCGACATGCCGCTGCCGAGCGAGCCGCCAGAGATCAAGGGAAAAGTGAAGACGCCATGAGCGATCTCGTCATTATCGAAGACGAATGCATCGTCATTCGTATCCGACCCGATGCGCTCCGACATGCCACGGAGCACGGCGTGTTGAGCACCTTCAACCAAAAGACGAACGATTTTCGCAAAGTGGAAGTGACGGACTTCGTAGTCTGGCGCCAAGCCGTTGTGGATATGCTGAACCGCGAGAAAGAGAACGGCGATACGCTGGTGCATCTGATGTTAGATCAGGCGCTCGAAGACGCCGTGGAAATGGGGGCGGAAGGGATTCGAATCGAGGGGATTTTGCCATGACCCCCGCTGAAATCCGCGATATACTGATCGAGACTATGGGCGCCGAGATGCAATCCTGGTTCGAAGCTAACCGTCTGAACTTTTCAGATGAAATGGCAGAACATTTATTGGACAATCTCTCCGCCAAGCTCGTCGAACTCGGGCTCAAGATCGTTCCGGTGGAGGCGACTGCTGCCGAAGATCGCGTGCGACACTACGTGAGAATGCGCGATGCAAGGCCGATAAGATTGGACGATGAGATACATGGCATTCACAAAGGAACAGAATGGGAGGCGTCACTTTATCTGGCGGACCTGCGCGCCATGGTCTCCGCCGCCCCGGTCGTGCTGGGAGGCGGCGATGAGTGAGGAACTGAAGCCGTGCCCACTGTGCGGAGGACGCGCAGAGATATGGCGTGCACATCCCGAAGGTCCGAAGCGCAAGGCTTGGATTGCCTGTGTGGACCGCTGCCTCGTGCTGACGCGAGAATACGACACCACTGAAGAAGCTATCGCCGCTTGGAACCGCCGCGCGCCGAGCGTGACGCGGGGGCAGATCGCGCGGGCGATATGGGAGAATGAGGGCGGCGTTCTGGACGAGATACACGTCGCCGAGATCGCCGACGCCATCCTCGCGCTGCTGCGGAGCACCCCATGACCCGCGTAATGATGCTCGTCGTCTGGGAATGCGTGCATTGCCACCCGCAGCGGCACGTCACCGAGGCCGAGATGTCCCAGGCGCGCTGCCTGCGCATCCGGCAAGAGCTTATCGTCGAGAGCCTCCGGCAAGAACGGATGGGCTTCCCGACGTGGACCCCCATCAGCGCCATGTGCATGGTGATGCCGTAATGCCCGACATCGCCATGTGCATCAACGAGGATTGCCCAATGGCGCCGCGCTGCTATCGCCATGAGGCACGCCCATCGCCGATGCAGTTCTACGCCGAGTTCGCCTTTGACGCTGAGGAAGGCTGCCGATTTTTCTGGCCCATGAAGCGCCAAGATGATACGGTGGCGACGTGATTGCCGAGCGTCACGATCAAACACCATGGAGAATGCATGAATGAGCGCGAGCGCCATGAAGATCGCACTTGAAAATGCCGGTTATAAGGATGCGCGGGAATGTTTGCGAAAGATCGCGGCAGCCTGTGTTGCTCAGCACACGACTATGGACGATGCGCGAAACGAGTTTCTAAAGCGCGTGCTGGCTAATCCGGCATTGGTGCAGGAGTTGTTTCGTCCGTGGCTCAAGGTGGCATCGGACGATTACCTTTCCGCAGCGGCCCGTAAGGCCGTGGAGCGGAGGCGCGAGGAGGGCCAGCCGCGCGGTGCCGCAATGGCCGCAGCCACGCTGTCTCTTCGCGCCAATCCAATCGTCTCTAACATCGTTCCGGTTCGCAGTCATCTGCGCGGTAAAGCGGGGACGGTTGCTGATCAGCCGGACGCCGTGATGGCGCGGGCAGCGGCAAGGGCAGCACGTGAGCCGGAAGTGAAAAACTACCTGCGGCTGTTTACGGTGAACGGGCGGCCGGTTGGGGAAGTTACAGGCATGGAAGCGCGGGCGTGGATTACGTCGCACCGCCGCGATGCTCGCTTTGTGGAACTGCTTTCCGATGGTGTGCCGGACATGGCGACGATTGGTTCATGCCGGACGCCTGATGAAGCCGCTGCGCTGTATGAGCGCGCGAAGAAGGGGGAATGAGGATGTATCAGGATTCGACGGGCCGGAGCTTGCACGCCGCAAAGGCCACGAAGTTGGCGTCCGTCGAGCCCCGCGCGCGAAAGCGCCGGGGCGCAATTGCTGCGGAGGGCCGCGACACGATGGCCGGGAAGGCCGATGTTCGAATGCCCGACGCAGCATCCGTTGCCATGGTGGACCATGAAAAAGACGCCGCAAAGGTCAGCGCGCTCGTGTCTGCCATGGCACCTATTGTCGCGAAGGGACGCAGGATGTCAGCCGCAAAGGCCACTAATGCCGTTCCCGACGCGACGCCAGTTGCTGCGAAGGGCCGTGGCGTATTTGCCGATGAGGCCATGATTACGATGCCCGACGCAGCATCCGTTCGAGGGAAGGGCCAGCTCGTCGCTGCCGAAAAGGCCAATCAGGCGATGCCCGACCCTCGATGCAGTTGCGAGGAGGGCCGCGTGAACCGTGCCGCAAAGGTCACGGCCCTTTTGCCCAACTCGCAAACCATCGACGGTGCGGACCAGTTGTGGCATGCCGCAAAGGCCACCCACAACGTGTCCGTTACCGTCGAGCTTCTTCGCCAGCTTCAGCGTCGTCGCCGCTTTGCGATCAAAATGCAGTCCAAGATTGATCGCGGGACCGAGGCTTATCTGGCAACACAACATGGATACAGCGCAGCGCTTCCCGAAAAGGAACGCCGCGAGATTTTCGACCGCGTGGGGAAGCTTCGCCGTGCGGTGGAAAAGGGAGAGGCGGATCAAACCGAACGTGCCGAAAAGGCCGCCGCCGGCGTGTCCGTCTCTCCCCACGACATTGCCGTGATCCTCGCATCCGCCAAGGGACGCGATGCGTTCGATGCCATGCGTCAGTCAGTCGAGTCCGAAATGCGTCGCAATGTTCGGACGTTGCCGATCTGGCAATGGGCCAAGGAAGTTCGTGGGTTGGGGGAGCTTGGCGTCGCCATTGTTATCGGCGAGGCCGGCAATCTTTCCCTTTATCCCAAGAAGGGGCATCTTTGGAAGCGCCTCGGCCTCGCGGTGATCGACGGCGAACGGCAGCAGCGCAAGTCCGGCAAGGAGGCTGCCGCCGCGCATGGCTATTCCCCGCAGCGCCGCTCGGAAATGTGGGTGCTGGCCGATAGCATGTTGCGCGCTCAGTTGCGTAAACAGGACGAAGCGCAATCAACTTCGCTCGGCCTCTACGGCGATCTATATCTGCGCCGTCGCGCCACAACGGAACAGCGCGAAGGCTGGACCAAGGCCCATAGCCACGCCGATGCCAAACGCTATATGTGGAAAGGCGTTCTCAAACACATGCGCGCGGCATGGATTGCCGATGCGAATTTCTAGCGCATACGCCGCGATTGCCAAAGCTGAACTTCTACGCGCTGGCGTTACGTCGTATGTGTTTGAAATGGGCGGCAAGCACCCGCGATTGGTTTTCGTCCATAATGGACGGCCGCGCGTGTATGTGCTGCCTGGTTCGCCATCGGATCATCGCGGGCCGCTGAATATGCGCACCGATCTGCGGCGCATGCTTGGCCTCGTGGCGGAGAAGATACTTCCGCGCGAGCGAAGACGACGAAAGCGGTGCGTTCCTGACGCGCCGCCGCCAATGCCCGCGATGTTGCCTCGTCCCGATCCGTTCGCGGTGCTGGCAGTCCTGTTGCAGCCCGACAATGATCCCGGTTCGTCTAACGGCAGGACGGCGGATTTTGATTCCGCTAATCGTGGTTCGAATCCATGACCGGGAATGCGCGTGGAATAGCACATGAAATCGAAACCGTTATGCGCTCATCCGTATATCTGTTGTATATACGCTTGGACGTATGATTTTCTCCGCTCTTACAGCGGAATCCAGTTTACGATTTTCGCAGAACGCCCACTCAGAGTATGCGTTTTCATGCGCCGTCATCGTTTTTCACGTATTGTCCGCGAGCGCCGACATTCCGGGATGTTAGCAATCGTGGACATCCGTGCCGGAATTGCAAGCGTAAAGTGTCATTTTCCGATACTTTGCGCGCACGAAATCGGCCCTACTTCCCCACTAGCCCCGCCACCGCATGCAGGTGCGCGCGGCAGTCGGCACCGGCCGCCCCGAGGTCTAGCAGGTAACGCGCCAGCACTTCGTCCCATCGCGGCACGTTGAGGTCCGGCGGAACGGGCGCGGGCGCACACGTCAGCAGCGACGCGGGAACGGCCGTGCGGACGACGACGGGACTAGGGGTGTTGGCGCAGGACACCAAGAGCCCGCTGCACAGCAACAGGAGCAGTGCAGATCGCGGGGGGAGCCGGGGCATTGGCAATCTCCATCTGGGCGGCGGCTAGGGCGGTCGCACGGGCCACGGCAGCGTCCGCGACCTGCTGCTCCGCCTGAACCGCTTTGCGGGCGTTGGCGACCTGCTGCGCGGCAATGACGGCTTGCTGCTTGGCGATCAGCCTGGCGCGCACGGCAGCGTCATGCTCGCGGAACCAAAGCCATACGCCGAGGGCGAGTGCCACCACGCCGAGCCCGTAGAGCGCGAACTTGCCCATCTTGCCGCCGAGCAGGCCGAGCAGCGGTGTCAGGAGGAACATCAGGTTGCGTCTCCATTCTTCACCCACCCGTGCCATTTGCAGGCCGCTTCGGGGCTCACGTTCAGGTTCACGGATGGCTCCAATGTCACGTCCGCGATGGAGGTGCCGCTAATCTTCCATCGCCCAGGCTTGGGCGCGATATCGGGGTGCACGGAATGGTCCCAACAGAGGACCGAATGACGACCGCAGAGAGGGCAGTCGAACAACAGCCCGTTGGCGCGGCTGATCTCGGCAACCTCCTCGAAGTTGCCGTCGCCCGTGTGGCGCACGAACGTGCCGTCGAGATCGACGAGCTTCGTCACGATCCGGCGCCTTGATCCGGCGCGGACGGGATCGCGTCAGCCTTCGCCGCCAGAAGGCTATGCCCACCGATGGCCCCGGCGCTCGCCGCGAGCACGATGCCGAATGAGGTCGCGAACGTCCCCATGTCGAAGGCGGCATGGGCGCGCACGACGTGCCAGATGGCGAGGCCGAGGAACGTCGCGACGCCGCCCGTGGCCTGGGTCGCCACGAGCGCCGTCTTGCCGTCGCTGCCAGAGAAGGTGGCGAGGAGGGATTTCACGTTGCGACCGTCCAGTCGTCAGCCAACAGGTCGGCCTGCGATGCCAGCCACGGCACCACGTATCCCTGCGCCGTCTTCATGTCGATGTGCGCGTGATATTGGACTTCGGTTCCCTCAGGATAGATACCGAGTAAGGGGGCTCGGTTCACCTTGAAGGTCGAGCCTGGCACGAGGAAAAGGAACATCCCCTTTCCGTTCCAACCCTCGCGTGCCACTCGGGCGCCTGATTTGATGTGGTTGAGAGCCTCTGAAAAGTTCATCACGCTCACCGCACCACGAACCAAAATACGATGATGGCCAGCACCACGGCCGCGCCGAGGATGCCCCACACGTTGCGCCGGAGCCAGCCTTGGGCCTGCCCCACGTCCTTCTGCACGCCGATGGTGGCCTGGTTGGCATACTTACCCACGTCGGCCTGCGCGGTGCCCACTGCGCCACGCACGGCAGCCTCGGCCTTCGCCAGATCGGCAGCAGCGGTCGCCTGCACCTGCGCGGCGTCGGCCTGCACGTTCTTGATCACTCCGCTCATCGTTACGCTCCTATCGCCATTGCGAGCGCGGCCCCGATGACCGCGCCCATCGTCAGTTCCGCCCAAGCCTCGGGCGTGTCGGCCACACGGAAATACGGCAGCCACCGCCGTGAACCTGCGCGGTCGCACGCCCAATAGACGCCGGAGAAGGCCACCGCCGGGACTGCAAGCCACCACCACGCGAACCCGAGCCACCACAGCGCGATCTCGCTCGGCGCCATGCACACGATCCCGATTTGCATCCAGGCGGCGAAATCGGTCATCTCGCTCGCCTGCGGAACGCCGATGGCGCGTGGGAGCCAATCGAACGGCGATTTCTCGACGTGCGCGTTGCCGTCAAGCCCGTAGGCCATGAACGGCGCCCATCCGCAGACTACGAGCCCCACGAATATGGCCGGCGCGATCAGCAGCAGCCATACGTCGTGCGCCAGGATCGCGAGTGGCAACGCCAGCAGCAGCCCGCACGCCGCGCGCGTCGCCTGCGTGCCGATGTCGATGCCGGTTGCCTCGGCGAACGCGCCGCCGCGCATGCGCCAGACCACGGCACCCCAGAGTGCGAGCAGGGCGACCATTCTAACCGTCCCGTCCCTTGCGCGCGCGAAAGTGAGAAATCACAGGAACCTCGCCGCCCAGCCCTCAATCTGGCCGAACCACGTCGGTTTCGGAGGCGGCGGCGGCGCGGTGCCGAGTGCCAGCGCGTTGGCATGCGCCGTCCGCTCCGAGACGCGGGCCGACCATCCTTGCCCGAACGTCGTCCAGCCGGAGAGCCCCTGATAGTAGGCAAGCTGCGCGGCCGACAGCGACGTGATGAGGCTCGCCGCGTGTGCGCCCTTGACCGCGAGCAGCGTCATTGGGCCAATAGCGCCGTCCGCCTCGACCCCGACGCAGCGCTGCAAAATCTGCGCGCTCGTCGCCACGCCCGCATTCACGCCCATGTCGAAGACCATCAGGTCCACGCCCGCCGGCAGCGCGTCGCCCTGCACCGGCGACCAGTAGTCGCGCGCGTAGATGGCGCTCGCCTTGGCCGGCGTCAGAGCGCGGATATCCACGTTCGGATAGGCCGCCTGCGAGATGCCGAAGTTGGTCAAGCCTCCCGGATCGCGCGGGTCATCCACAAGGCCGCCCTCCGCCGCCAGCGTGAACGCGATGCAGGTGGTCCAGTCCTGAGCGGCCATCGTAAAATCTCCGTTGCGTCAGGCGGCGTATTCGGCTATATAGCACGTGCTGCGGCAGCACGGAAGGACGTGCCCCGTATTTGGTAGAGTGCCGTTCTGGACAAACGGCGTAGCAAACGCGGCCATGAACCGGCCTGGAAACTCATGCTGCCATGACGGGTGAATCCAAGCCGGAATCAAGCCAGGCCCGCAGCGACTAGACAGATGCATCCTCGCGCTCACGGGAGAAGAGGGAATCCGGTTCGATTCCGGTCGGGGTGCAGCAGCCGGTGGAAGCCCGGCACCTATTCCTCCGTAAGCACGCGCTTAGGCTTCATCTCTTCTAGAACGGTCTCAATCATCCCGCGCTCTACGATATGGGACTGTGGCGCCGATAGCCAACGTGTCACGCCATCGGGCGTTGTCCAGATCACCATGGCGTTCGCAAACTGATCAGCCACAACTTTGACTGTGATTGCCAGGAAGCGCGTGACATGCGGTTCCGGATCGGCGGCCTGAGGCGCCGTCTCGGATTCCCGCTTCTTCCGCGCCATGGCTCACTCCAAGAGGCTGGCCGGAACAATGCCCGGCTCCATAAAGAGGATCGGTTTTCCCATGCGGTCGAACTCATCCTGTTCGAACGCGATGCCGTAGCTGTCTTTCCATGTCGGCAGCATGCACACGATCAGCCCCGACGCCGCACGCATCATGGGCTTGTCGTGCGGCAGCCAAATCGTGTGGTCCATGGGGTCTAAGCCGCCGTGGATCGCCACCGGATGCGTGGCGGCAATGGGCGAGTAAATCGGAATACGGTGGCGCACAAAGAGAGCCGTTTGTTCGCAAGCCGCAATAAATGCCGCCTCGATGCCGCCGGGGAAGCGCGTGTATGGCGTCGCCAGATAATAGAAGCTCATTCCTCGATCCCGGCGGTTTCGGCGGCAATAGCCATATACCCAGCGGCGTCAACGTAGTGATCGCGGATAGGACGGCCCTGCAAACTGCGCGCGATTTTCAACAACGTCATCATGCACGCAACGTCTTTGCCCTCAAACACTCCCCCACCACGCGCGGCCATGTAAGCGTTCCACAATCCCGCGATGGCTGCGAAGCTCTCGCGCTTGTCGCCGTGCGTGGCGTTTCGGTCGCCCTCTACAAGAGTGGCAGCTTCGCGCAAGATAGAGGCCGATACGCAACCGGATTGGCTCATACTGATTTTGCCTTTACGCGAACGCGAGGGGCAGGCAAGTGAAAGTGGTGGCGAGATTGTTCGCCGCGTTCCCGATGGAACGTAATGGCGGTCATGCGGCGTCGCGCCCGATATCCGGCGGCGGCGGCGTAGGCATCCTTGGCAACAGGCGCGCTGAAACTCTCGACGATCACGCCGGGCACCTCCTCGGCAGTTACGTGATGCACGTGCCCGAAGAAAAAATGCCGATGCGTTGTGCGCCCCCAATCCTCGGCGCAGTCATGCGCCATGACTTGCGCCATGCGAGACGGCCGCATTTTGTCTCCGTGCGTCGCACCAAGGAGCACCTTTCCGAAACGATAGAACCAAAGCGTGCCGGGATTTTCGCAAACGACAACGGATGGGTTGTTGGCATAGAAGAGCGCCATCGCCACAGTGAGCGTCGCCGCTGCATCGGGATCGTGATTGCCAGGCAGGAACGCCACTTCAACGTGGGGATGTTTCGCTGCCACGATCTCGATAATCGCTGTTGCCAGTTTAGCGCCGGCTGCATACACGCGCTGCCAGCGTCCGTCCACGTCAAGTTTGTGCCCGCTGCCAGGCGTTACGCCTTTCGCGTCGTTGCTATGGAAATAATCGCCCATGCCCAGCACGACAGCGCGTTTGCTTGGTTTCGATTCGGCAACTAAGGATGCGATGGCCTGCTTGGCGTCGGCGACCGCAATATCGGTATCGTAGTTCATTCCGGTTTCCGCACCCCAGGCATACATGCCAATATGCAGGTCGGGGAGCGGATAAAACGTGAGCAGGTCATCATCGGAAGCGACAGGAACGGGTGACGGGATATTGCCGCCTTGATATTCGGCGAACGCTTCGCGCAATCCTTCGATCAGATTGTTTGTGCTGCTGGCGTGTGTCTTTACCCACCGCGCCAGAACGCGGCCATCAGGATCAAGCAGCGCGCTTTCGCCGCGCACTTCGTGACCGGCTAGAGGTTCATATTTCTCGCCAGCATCGCGGCGCGTTTTGACTGATTGGCTTTTGAGATTGCCGTCTGCATCGTAGGTGCCGCTATTGTGGGTTATCACGAACCCAGGCGGCGGCTTCGCTATCGGCGGGATTGGTGGCGAGCCAACTTCACCAGTCAGCGCAGCGCGTCGTTCCGCTTCACGCTCGGCAAAAACCGCATCCCAATCCGGCTCGCCGACTAACTGGATCGCCGTCAAATATGCGGTATTCACGGAACCGATTTTATAGCCCAACCGCACTATGCCCACGCGCTTGGCGTTGGGCGTTTGCCATACTGGTCTATGCGGCGGAGGATGGCCTTCCCGGACGGCGTCCGATATGGCGTCGAGAATGGCTCGCGCCTGATCTGTAGTCATGCCAGAATTGGGCATGCGTTACGACTTCCTAGGTTGGCGGCTCGAACGGATGAGGCGCTTCCAGATCAACGCCCGAAGGATCAAGATTTTCCGTCTCCACCGATGCCACATCGCCATTCCCCCGATGAAGATGCAGCGTGGCTATGGCATAGACTGCTTCAACGAGATGCAGCATGCGTTCCTGACGTTTGATTTCAGCCGCCTCCTGCTTGGTGGCAGCCGTCTTCAACTCCTCTGAAACGATCAGAATGATGTAGTTCTGCCACCACGTGATAACCGTTATGAAGACGCCAAGGCCAACATACGGGAACGGATCGAACTGCGAGTGAGGCGGAAGGAACGTATTCCAGACGACCCAGACTGCGACAACCGCAATAGCGGCATAAAGCGCGGGCCACGTCTGGTTTGTAGCATAAACGAAGCGATTACGCCATAGGGTGAACCGCTCTCGCGGAGGTAGCCGCATCAGAGCTTACCGCCGAAATGCGCTCCTACCAAAACCGCAGCAACTGCCGTCAAACTTGCGATAACGACGGTCGCCCACGGCGGCGCTGCCGCGAGCGATTTGGTGAAAACCGTTGTTAGTGCCTTATGAACGTTGGCTAAACTCTCATCAACTTTTGCGGCTCCCGCGCTGATCTCGCGCCGAATCTCGCGCATATCTTGTTCTAGCGTTCCCATCCATCGCCTCAACTCGCCTATAGCAGCAGTGTTTCTATCATCCGCCGCATGGAGCGCGTCGAGTTCGGTGCGTATAGCCGGCGGAATGTCGCTCATCGTCGTCCCCGTGTCGAAACGTCAGAAAACGCGGCCAATGGCCCAAGGCAGCAAGTAGAAGATCGCAGCGAACAGCAGCGCGAGTTGGCAGCCCGCGCAGATCAGCGCATAGGCACCCAGCGGCTCGCCCTTGATGGTGCGCTCGCAGTGGTGCTGCCTAAGCGAGAAATGCAGCCACGCGCAGAGCCAACATCCCCACGGCCGGCGGTTGCGCTTTGCCTTAGCTGCGGCAAGCGAGATCGTGGTGTCCGGCGCGCCACCAAAGATCGCGCACAAGAAGCAATCGAGCTGGTCGAACAGCGTGTGAATGTAGTTTATCATCCGACGACCGCCAGCACGCTCATGGAAACCGTGCGGATATAAGGATTGCCGCTGATATTCCCGTTGGCGGCGAATGTAATGTAATAGCCCACGCCTGGCAGTTGCCCATTGCCGAGCGTGATGCTGACAATGAGCCCTCGCCCATCCAGAACGGGGCTGCCGATTGCCTGCAAATCCTGATTGGTGATAGTGGCGCCATCCTGCCGCGTGACGACCACAGTTGGCGATACGAGGCTTGTGTCTGGCAATTGTAGAAGATCGCCAAGCACCGCGCTGCGGACGCGCCGCTCGCCGGTTTGCAGCGGCGAAAACCACTCGCCGGGCGGGATGATGGGCTGATACGTGGTCATTTATTATTCCACCACATCAACAGGCTTGGCGAATGTCACTTGATCGACCGGCGGATCAACCACGTCATGCGGCGTGGCAAATCTAACTTGATCGACAGGCGGATAAAACGTGACGGCGAAACGAAAATCAGGAACGATAAGAGACGCGACAATCCACTCGACCGGCATGATGGCATTGGATTGCACGCCGATGCCGGCTGCCCCGCTCCATTCGATAGGAACTGTCATTGAGACAGTTTGGCCGGCATTCCATTCAGCAGGGATCAAGCCGGCAGCAGCAAGCGACGCCGAAAACTCCGCCGCTATAATCTCGTTTACCGAGAGCGTCGCGCCGTATTCTAGGGCCACGCTGACGTTGGAAAGCGTTGTGCCATTCCACTCGGCGGAGATGATAGCGGTGCTGCCCACTGCCGCAAGAAACTCGACTGGCACGATAACGGATGGCGTGATAGTCGCGGACCATTCGATGGCAATCTGCGCTGCGCTCGTGACAAGCGTCGCGCCTCCCCATTCCACGGGCACAACCGCATCTGCATTGAAGGTCGCGAGATACTCGACCGGCATGCTCGCATCCTGCGCCGTGGTCGTCTGGTATTCGGTCGGGATGATCGCGTTAGCGGCGGACGATGCGAGATATTCGGTTGGCACTATTGCCGATGCTGCATTCGTCGCAAGATATTCCGTGGGGATCGGCGCGATGCCATCGGTAGATGCGAGATATTCTGTCGGCACGATGATTGCGTTAGCCTGCGACGCCAGAAACTCCATGGGGACAGCACCGGCAACCTGTTCCGACGCAAGCCATTCTGCGGGGACGATGGCAGAAGCCGACGACGACGCTAGCCATTCCGTAGCAAAAATGGCGCTCATGGAGACCGGTGTCCCCCCACTCGGCGCCTGCGGGTTCTCGAAGTAGATAAACACAGGGCTACTGCCTCAGAAGCTTCCAGTCGTATGTCCGCGCGGTGCCGGCAATCTGCTTGAGCGAGACGCTGACATCCACGTCCGAGGGCACGAACGGCGACTGCACAACGGGAGCGATCTGCGCGTTCCCGAACGTTCCCTTCCACATCAGGTCGAGCGCGCCAGTGCTCAAAACTTTCGTGTAAACCCGAAGTTCGGTGGTATCACCAAGTGCCATGTTCACGAGATCGACCACGAGCACATACGTCCCGTTGGTCGTATCGGAGCCCAGGGTCTGCTCAGTGCCCACAACCGCCGTGTCAGTGCCCGAGGCCGAAACTGTCCAGCTCATTGGCGCATTCCATACAAAATCAAGGCACAGTCACCATTGGTGCTTGAATACGTGTATCTCGCCGATATTCGTGAACCAGCAGGAATAGGCAGAGCGAACGGCCCCAAATAGTTGGGGAAGAAGTTACCCATAGTGTTGTTCAACGCGACTACCAAACCGGAAACTATTATTTGTTCGCTTCCCGACGGCCCAATAGCAACGTCAATCATGCAGTTATATCTGAGAGTGTCCCCGCCCCATGTGTTCGCTGTATCAAGAGAAAGATAAAACCCGACATAATCGCTGGAACTGGCCGAAGTCAACTGCGACCATGCTCCCGGCGTGTTAACCGCCGAGGGTGCAGTCAGGATCGTGCCCGTGGTACTGGCTGGAAGAAACCCCACTGCATCAACACCGGCGGAGCTAGTGCTATGCAGAAAGTTTCCGAAAAAATACGAGATATTTACAGTCCCAGCAGACACGGCACCGGTGTCCTGCCCTCTTACCGCAATTCGACTCCCTGCCGGTGCGTGAAAGGGGACGCAAAAAAGCGCGTCCTTGTTGGTATTCCCGCCTTGTCCAACAAGAATATCATGAATAACCACGACCTCACTGCCGGCCGGCCCTATCCCAAAATCAATGGAACCTTGATTGAGTGTCCCGCCGTCATAGTTAGATGTGCATGAAAAAGAAACAGCATCTACGTCATCAGGCGTGGAGGAAACAAGCGTAATCCACGCTCCTTTCGTATTGGCGCTAGCTCCAGCGGGAACCGTAATAGCCCCCGCTACGTTGGTGACGCTTCCCAAATAGGAGACAGAACCAATAAGAGGTATTCCGCCCGCCATCGTCAGGATGCCTGGATCGTGCCGCTGAGAATCTGCGGCACACGGGTTGAGGCAACAAGCCCGATGGTCGAGAGATAGTTGACTGCTCCTTGCACAAGCGGATCATTCAGGTTGATCTGCGGGGCCATCTTGACCATCAGCATGAACCGCTTCACCTGCGCATCGGTGCTGGCCTCAGCCGCCGCCGCCTCGGTGCTCGTAAAGCACTGAATAAACTCCCACGAGGGCATCCAGTTCGGCGCGACAGGCGCCGCGACAGTCACCACCGTCTTGCTGCTCGGCGACCACGCGTGCGTGGCATCGAGTGCCGGGAGGCCGCTGACCGACGCGAGGCCCTGTGCCGACAGCACGCTCGCGGGAGCTACGGGATCGGTATCGCTCGGGCACCACGAATACAGCTCACCGGTCGTGGAATAGTAAACATAGACGGCCATCATAGATTCTCCGTCGACGAAGGGAGCGCCCCGTAGACCGTCGCGAGTTGGGTGTCTGTCCAGGGCATTGCGCGGCGCTCCTAGGTCGTGGTCCCTGTGGCGCGCATTTCCACAAACGTATTCGACGCCGCAGAGCCCGCCAGCAGTTGCAGCGAAAGCCACACGCCCTGCGCGCCGGCTGCATTCGGCACCGCGCCGCTCGGCAGATTGCCAGGCGACGGCACGCTGATCGTCTGCGGAGACGCACCAGTGGTGAACGCCGTGATGCCCGTTGCCGGCGCCGTCTGGCGCGTGGTCACGGTCCCGGTGTCGTTGAGGACATTGGTGAGCGCGAACTCAAACGTGCTGCCGACGCCAGAAGGATCGGCGATTTTGGCAATCGCCGCGCCGGTCAGTGCCGTCGTGGTGTTGTTATTCACCGCGAAGATTTTCTCGTAATAGGTGCGCGTGCTGCCACCACTCGCGTCCGCTGCCGCATTGTAGAATGGGCGACGATTTTGCGTGACTTGATTCGGCGCGAGATCGAACAGCATGCCGTGATTGACGGTGTAAGTGGTCGTGTTATCCGGCGTCGTAGTCCAGTTACGATTGACGCTCACAGTGTCGGTCGAGATCGCAATAATGCGGCGGATTTGGTTCGGACCGGTGCCACCAGTCGTCCGCAGGATCATGCCGATGGTGCAGGATGCGCCCTGCCCGGATGCCAGCGTAATCGTCGCAGATGCCGTCGAAGTGGCCGCCGCGCCACCCTGCGCTGTGCCCGTCACAACCGCCGTGGTCGAGATCGCCGCCACATCGCCAACGGCCGTTGTGCCGCCTGTGAGCCCCTTCAAAAGCCGTTGGAAGGATTGCGAACCGACAACCGGCGTGGTGCCGGTAAGCGTTTTCGTCTCGGTCTGGATCGCGCCCGTGCTATCGCGGCCCGTCACCGCAATCGTAACGGCGGTGTCAGATGCGGACGAAGAAACATAATCCATCGTTCCGGTCGGAGTGATATCGTTGAAGTTGACGATGGTGGCGAAATCCACCGCGCCGCCGGTAACAACGCCGTCGCCGTCAGGCATGTCAGCAGAACCGTAAAAAGTAACGTCAGACGGGAGAACAGACATGGGGGCGGTCCTCTTGGCTCAAAATGAAATCAGGTCGCGTTGGCGTCCTGCTTTTCGGCTTTCATCACGTCATCGCGGAACGTGAGAATGGCCGGATGGTGAATGGTCCAGCGCATTTTCGGCATGCACGCCACAAGATGCGCGTATTCGGGTTCTTCGAGTTTCAGCGTGTCGGACTTGGCGTCTTCGGCGGCTTTGAGTGCAGCCTTGACCGCAAGGCCGCGTTCGATCTGTTCAAACGTAAACCCCATGGGCTGCCCGGCCTGATTGGTGTCCGGCGCTGCCAGAACCATGGCGATAACGTCAACGTAACGGAAAACAGCGTCGGCAAGAGCGGGCTTTTCGTCGTCGCCGAGGTTGATTTCCTTGAGCGGAATAAGACGCATAAAGGTTCCTTTTAGGTTGCGGTGCCGCTGCCGGCGCTTGTCATCGTGACGGCCGGTGTCGCGGTATTCGTGATGGTGCAGATAAAGTCGCGCCACGTGCTGGCGGCAACCGTCGCGGTCCCGGAGATCGTAACGCCAGTGCCCCCAGCAATGGTGCATGTGCTAGCATCGCGGTTCACGTAGCGGAGCTTCCACGATGCATTGACTGTGGCGCCAGGGATGGCAGCGACGATATTCGTTGCTGTGTCAGTGGTGTCGGTAAAGACCGCCGTAGGACCGCTGCGGAAGATCGCCGCGCCGACAACCTGCGCCGCCGTGAGCGTCGTGCCCGTCGTGGTCGTGATCGTTGCGGTGGGGAGATTGGAGTATGCCGCGCCCGTCCCAGTAACGACGAAGCCGGAGGATACAAACGCCCCATTAGCAATCGCTACGTTGTCGATTTTCACGCCATACGTCGCCGCATAGGCGTTCCCACCAAGCGACGTTGGGACGGCTCCAAACAGCACCGTAGTTCCAGACGACGCCATCGGCCAGATGCCATTTGCGCCACCGACAGAATACGCATATGCCCAGCCACTTGCGGTGCCGCTGCTTTTACCGACAATCTGAATGGCGGTATTGGCAAGAGACGCGCTAACGACATCAGTTGGAAGCTGGACAACCTGGATGCCGATCTTGCTTCCGGCGCTGCTCCCGCTCTCGGCGTCGATGTCGATTTCGAGGCCGACAAGCTCTTGAAAATATGTCGCGCCAGTTTTGAGGGATGCTGTAAAGGCCGCCGCGAAAACGTTGCCTTGGTAGGTGCTGCTTGTGCCGTTATCGTTTGCTTCGGCGGTAGAACTAACATCCAAGGCGGTGTAGTATGGAGTCCCGCTTGTGTTGCCCGTCGTCGCTGTTTGCAGTAGTCCAATATTTAGAGATGTTCTGCCGCCGGTTGCAGTGGCCCCTCCAAAAATCTCGAATACCTGCATCGCCGAGACACCGCCGGCTGCTGCCAAGCTATCGCTGGTGACAACGATGCTGTTGAGATAAACATCGGTGTTTGTGGTCGAACCACTCAGTGCATTGACGATAGACTGAAAAATCTGAGGGTTTTCGGAACCACTGAGAGCGTAAGATGTGACTTGGTTGTTGATGTTCTGACTTACGATGCCGCCGGCCGAAAAAGCGCCACCGCCGCCAATCGTAACAGCCCCCGTTCCCTTCGGCGTCAGCACCAGAGCGATATTCGTATCGCCCCCCGCCGCCGAGATGGTCGGGCCGTTGCCCGTCGCCGCGCCGTTGATGACGAGGTAGTTGGTGGAAGCAAATCCTAGCGTGGAAATGTCATGGGCAGTGAAGTTGTTGGTAATAAGCGCGCCGCCTGTTTTTGGCAAAATAACCACGTCAATAGCGGCATCGCTTCCGGTGGCCGTGATGTACGGGCTATTGCCAGAGGTATTACCCGTAATAACAAGGTAGTTGGCGCTCCCGTTGCCGAGTGTGGTGGCGCCAGTGACGACGATACTCGAAGCCGTCGAGACACCTGTGGAGCGCGTGATTGTGAACGGTGTATCTATAACCGTTCCGGCGTCGTTATATCGCTGGATTTGAAAATCAGCGCCGGCATTGCTGCCGCTTTCAGCCACGTTATCGAGATTGAGCGCCCATCGGCCGTTCCCGGCCGTGAGCCAGTAGAGCGCGCGTGTATCCGTGGCGGCGGCGTCGATATAGATTTGCGCCTGCGTCGCGGTGTTTGCGCCAACTGTGAGATCAGTAAAGACAGCGGCTGCCGGAGTTGTTCCACCGATGGCCGGCGGCGACGCAAAGAGTGCCGTGATGCCGGAGCCGGAAACCGCTCCATTGGCTGTCAGCGAACCCGTCAGCACCGATGCGCCGGAAACCTCCAACGTCGCGAAGCTACCGTCGCCGTTATAATCGGCCTTCGCGGTAAAATAGCTATTCCACTGTGCGGCGGTCGGAACCTGGCCGGTGACAAAGCCTGGATTGCTCGGGGATGCCATGGCTCTGCCCTCAGTAGTCGATTACGATATAGCCGGCCGCACCCGCTGCACCGGCACCAGACGCGCCGCCAAGCGCACCTGCGCCGCCGCCGCCGGGGAAGCCGGGCGTGCTGGCACCCGCGTTCGGACCGCCTCCACCGCCGCCGCCCATGGCAGCACCGCCGCCCATCGGGTTAGTGTAACTGCTATCCCCGCCGCCGGCTCCATGCGCGCCCGTGCCTTGGATTGTGCCGGTGCCCGCTGCGCCCGGTATGCCGCCGCCCCATGGCGGCCCATTAGCGCCACCAGTGCCGCCGCCGCCGCCATTGGCCAGCACAAGCGTTGATGCGCCGTTAGCGACGCTGCTGGTGCCACCTGCGCCGCCATTGCCGGCTGTAGCACCTGACCCCGCCGTGCCCGCCGCTCCTATGGTAATGGTCAGCGTTGCGCCCGGCGTCAGCCCCGTGATCACACTCTCGGAATAGTTGCCGCCTGCGCCGCCCGCGCCGCCATAAACACCGCCGGAACCGCCGCCGCCGCCGCCGCCGCCCCAGCACCGGATTTTGATGCGCGTGATGAGTGTCGGCACCGTCCACGTCGTGGAGGACGTGAACGCGACCTGATTGGAGTAGAACGCCAATCCCTGCGTGAACGAAACCGCGTTCGTCGCCGCTGTCGCGTTCGCCACATCAAACACATTGGCCGGATTGCCGTTGGCCGCTGCGACGGTCGCCTGCGTCACATCCTGATAAACGTAATCGCCAGTAGTCCACGAAACCGCCGCCGTGCCTTCCTCGCCGCGCGTGATCGTCAGGTTCGCGCCGCTAATCGCGGTCACATATACAACCTCATGCACCGCGCGCGTCGCGGCATCATTCAGGATCAGAGCCAGCACTTGTCCAGCCGAAAGCGTTGGCAAACCGGAACTGCTAGCAACCGTCATGGATGTGCCGCCAGACGAAAGCGGAGAGGCGAGCGTCGTATTATAAAAGTTAGCGAATACGAAATCGGTCATGCGAGTGTCACCGAATAAGTAAGCTGAAACGGAAGCGGCAAGACTTTATTATTGATGCACTGCTGGAACCATTGGCCGGAAGTGTCGTTGGGAACCGTGATGGTCACGGCATCTCCCGAGATCGTCACTTGCACTTGGCTAAAATAGTTCGGCGAAACGTCCACTCCGTAAGGCCCGAAAATGAACCGCGCAGTGCGACGGCGTATCCAATGGAGCGATGCCTGCGAGCCGTCCGCTTTATACAACGCCCAGGTCAGGCATCGCTTGTAAATATCATCAGTCGCAACAACAGCGGTTCCGTTGCTCGAATATGCCAGCGCCGCAAGCGGGCCGGTCGCCAATGGCATCGTCGCCAAGCCGGATGTCGTAGTCGTGGTTAGCGACGAAAGCACGGGCCGCGAAATGCCGTAGATGCCTTGTCCGATCCAATCGAGCAGTAATCCGCTGATGTTCGGATTAGTCCAGACGGAAAGCGGCGTCTGATTGAACCAATCCAGATAGCCTTGCGAGATGCTGTTGAACGAGCCGAAAAACGCCGGGATATAAGGATCGTTCGTATATTCCGCATAGGGATAAGCGTTGAGCGTCGTCGTGATGGTCGAATAGTTTCCGGAGCCAATGGCCGACACGCCGATGATGAATGAGCCGATGCCCGACGATTGCGCGGGAAAGGTATCGCTCACGGATCAGCCCTGCGTGACGGTAACGCCGCTCGCCACGGCGGAGAAATACCCTTCAGGGTCACTCGCGATAATGGATGTGCCAGCGCCAGGCGAAACCGACGAGCCGTCAACCGTCACGGCAAATGTGAGCGTGGTCAGATAGAGAGTAGGCAGCACGGAAGCGACCGCAACCTGAAACGCGGAGATCATTTCCAGTTCGTTGATAGGCTGCCCAACCGGAATGGAGTTGATATAGCTCAGGATAGCCGTAGCGCCGAGTTGGTTGACCTGCGGCGCGGCGGCAAATCCTGTCAGCGTCGTATTCCACGTCACGGCGACCGTCGTTGTATGCGCGGTCGGATTGACGAAGGTGATGCTGTAGCTGTTCGGCGCGTCGATAACCGCCGCTGTCACATTGCGCGGATTGGGTGAGAACGTCGCGCCGCTCGTATAGGCGCCAAACGCGCTGGAGTTTGTCGAAGTGGTGATGCTTTGGCCGGAAACGGCAGTCACGGTGTAGGTCGTGTTATAAGCCGTTGGCGTTGCGCCAGTGACCGTCAGAACCGTTCCGACCGCAAACTGACTATTGTAGTTCGTTGAGATCACCGCATTCGTCGCAGCACTAATGCCGGTAATCACCAGCGTCGAGCCCAGGATATTGGAAAGCGCCACCGCCTCGGAATAGATCGCCCCGGCGACCTGATAAGGATCGCCGCCGCCGACAATAACCTCCCAGCCGCCCGAAATCTGCTGCACGGCGACAAGACGCGGCGCCACGCCAGCCACCGCCTGCACCGCCGAGACCATCGCCGATGCAGTGCCCTGAACCGCGAAGCCTAGCGCCTGGATTACGCGCGAGCGGTAAGCGGAGATGGTTTCAGATTGTCCCGTGCCGGGCGTGCCGGCAAGCGCGTTCGTGCAAGTGATCGTATATCCCGAAATCGTGGTGATCGGCGTCGTTACCGAGCCCGCCGGAATGGGAAAGTCACCCGACGATTGCGCCACGCAATAGAGCGGCGACGTAAAACCGCCCGTCGCAACCGCACCTCCATCCTGCACCGTGTATTGGTTCGTGCCATCGCTGACGACGAAGCCGACTGGAATATAAAGGCCAGCCGTGGAGCCAAACGTCACATAGACGGAACCATTCTGCGCGCCGCCCTGCGGCAGCCCCAGCATCGCCCCCTGCTGCGCCAACGTGGACGCATTGGCGGCATAGGGCGTGACACTGTTCACGCAATCGACCCGCGCCTGGTCGAGTAGATACGTCGCACCGGTTGCGGTGCTGGACATATCCTCGATGAGCCCGGCCGGAAGCACCGTAAGCCCCGGTGCCAATCCCTGCGCGACGCTGATGATGGTTGCGTTGAGCGTTGACAATGGCGTCGGCTGCGGCCCTGCCGTTGTCATCGCCAACGGTATGTTCGTGGTGCCGCTCATGTCGCTACCTGCGTCGTCAGAAGCGCGCCCGAGTTGGCGATGGCCGCCACGTTATAGACCGGCGGCGAACTGCCTTGGACACGCGTGATGGTGAGCGACGAGAAGAACGGCGCGAACTGCTCTTGTGTCGCCATCGCATAGAAATCAGGGAAAACCTGCGTCACGATAGTCTGATACGCAGGAATGCCGTAGTTGGCGAAAAACGGGGATTCGCCGAGATTGAGTTGCAGCGTCTGCACAAGCGTTGTCAGATAGACGTTATCATTGAACCCATTGGTATCCGTGGAAACCTCGACCCATTGATAGGTTCCGTTTTCGCTGTATTGCCTGCCCCATGTTCTCATCGTTCCGCTCATGGCGCCTGCGGTCCTGTCGTGTTTTGCTCGGTGTCGCCGTGGCTATCAATGCCCTGAGCATGGACGTGGGTTTCGAATATAACGCCGTTAGAGCCGGCTAAGCCGCTAGCGCCGAACGTCCATGTCAAGCTGCCCACTTTGATCGTTACGCCGGTTGCATTGATCGTGACGACGGTGTTTCCATCCTCGGTTTGTAAAACGGCACCCTGCGGCCCTTGGATAAAAGCTGCATTGGTATTGACCGCCGAGAAAGCCTTCGACGCAACCGGAACCCATACAAGCGCCGCCAGATTGCCCGGCGGCGTCAAATCCGGCGTGCCGCCCCCTTGGCCGCTGATGGCGTTGATGTATGCATCCCCCGGCAGCGTGAGGCCGTAATCCCCAGGCTGTGTCGGACTTCTAATCCATGGCCCCTCGGCTTTGGGTATCGTGATCGAAGGTAGCGTCCACGGCGCGGTGTTGACCTCAAACGAAACCGTAACGAATGAGCCGGAAACGGCCGTGACCTTGCACGGAAGCGCCTTGCCGAGCTTTTGGATAGCCTCACTGGCGCGCGCGATGCCGATCTGATTGAGCGATGCGCCGAACCAGTTTTTTTCAAAATCATGGTTCACGGCGACAGCACCGCGCAGTTGAAAATGGACACCCAATCATTGCCGTCCGGCTGCCGGAAATTGCCGACATGCCGGACTTGCTGCACCACAAACACACCTTGAATAGCCGATTTATATTTAGCGTAAGAGGGTAATGCCGCCGATTGGGTCGTGACGAAGCTGGGCAAGCTGTAAAAGCCCTGGGGAAATTTCACAAAGTCCCCTACTTGAATATCTCCGCGCATGACGGTCTTGACCTGGATAATGTCGTAGTTGATCCAGGTCGGTTGCCCGACGAAATCCGTAAATGCGAACTCCGTGAGCGGCGCGGCTAATGAGTTATCGTATATCGTGATCCGGTTAGCGTTGAATGCTAACGAAGCGCCCGTCAGATTTACAACGTGCTGGGCGAGCACATCAAAGGTCGCGCAATAATGCAGATCGTCCCGCGTTGCTACGATGTTTTGGCTAATACGATAAACAACGGGCGTATTCGGATAGGCTACGCTGAGTGTCTGATTTAGGGCCTGTTCTAGTGTTTGGCCCACTTTCCAGTTGAAAACAATATTGCCCGGATGGTTATAGCGATAGATAGAGGGCACGATGATGAACGAAAGGGACATATCCGTCCCGATCCAGTTGCCCCACGACTGGAAAACGGTGCCTTGCACGATCAAGCCGAACTGGCGCGGATTGGCAAGCGGAAGCCCCGCCTGCATGCCGGCCTTGAGCGTCAGGTTAGTGCCGCCGACAATCTGCGCCGTCGTCTGATCGACCGTGCCAGCAAAATTCTGCGCGTTGCCAATGTCGCGGATGCTTATACCTTCGAGGCTGATGACCGGCTGATGGATTGGCGTGCCGCCAACCGTAACAGGAACATCGAAGATGACATTGAGAGCATGCGGATCGAAAACACCGCCCGGACGCGACGACCATTCCCGCACGATCTTACCAGTCTGCGGATTGGTGAGTTGGAGATCGTAGGCGCGCATTTACGGATTGATCTCAAAGTTGCCCGTCGAGGCGCGATAGAGAATGGTTGATGTGGTAAAAATGCCAGGCGCCAGATAGATATTCGCGTCGGGCGGCGAGTAGATCAGCGGCAACATATTCGTGACGTTCCCGCTCTGATCCGAGAGCGTATAATACCATCCTTGCCGATAAACGTTCCACGTGCAGACAAGGGAATATTGCTGACTGTCGAGCGTCACGACCGCCTGGAATGGCGGGGAGCCATTGGGACTTGGCGAAAACGCGATATACGTTGTCACAGCGGTTTCGCCAGGAACGTATTGACGCCTGCCGCAAGCTGTCGCGCGCCAGCGACTAGCGACAGCGCGCCGGGCGCCTGAGTTCCGACCGCCGCCCCTTGGCCCGAATAGGAGAGGTTTGTTATCTGCCGGCCGCTTGAAAACTTTTGAAACAACGCGCCATAAGCCGCCGTTGCCTGCTGTTGCGTGATAAGCGGGCGTGTGAAATCCAATTGCCAGATGATCTGCTGCTGCTTGCCGACGCCGCTCGTCGTGTCGGTGAGGCCAGTCAGAAGGCAGTTGGTATAGACATAAGCCGGCGTCGCAATCGCGAATGTCCCGCCAGCATTCACATGCTGTTGCAGCGACGTGCGAAGAGCGGTGAAGAGCGCCAGCTTCGTCAGATAGCCGCCACTATCCTTCACGGGCGCAATCATCTGCAATGAGATATTGAGCGGCTGCTCAATCATCGCATTAGCCGCGATCTGCTGATTGGCGAAGGGATACGTCGCCACAGCGTTACTGATAAGCGTGCCGCCCGGCATCACGATATAGCGCGCGAAGAAATCGTCCGGAGACAGCGTGTTGGATGTGGCGAAGCCCTGCGCGAACGAAGCAAGCTGCCCGACAAGCGCGATAATCGGAAGCGCATTGCCGAGAATGCTACTCGCGGAGCCCCCCGTCAGAATGATCGGCGAGACCTGAAACGCGAGATCGTATGCCGAGCGCCCGACGTTGGCTGTGACAGAACCGCTCATTAGAAAGAGCCAGCTTGTGTTTGAACTGAAATATTATTTGCCGTGTTATTGCTGACATTGATATGCACGGGTTTGGAACCCTGCAAGCGCAGCGTCGCCAACACGCGCTCAATGCCAGGCGCAAGCCGCCCCGCCGATCCCGGCTGTATATACGCCGCTGCCGGATGCTGGCCGGTGAGATACCCATGAACCTGCGCGGGTGTGATCTGCCAGCTATGTTCCTCGCGGATCATGGCCGCCATCACCTTGTCGCGCACGGTCGGATTGCTCAAATCGAGCGGCTGATTGGGAGCATACCCCGACCACCGCGAAACGCGGCGAATATATTGCGCGTTGTTGGTGGCGTTCCTACCGTTCCAATGCGGAACGATTGTTGCGATGGTATTGGCTCCGTAACGCTTGGGATATGCCTGTAGATTGGCCGCCATCGCCGCCATGCCGGCAGCTTCGTTGGGATAGCTATTGAGAACCCATCGAGTTTTCCCGTGCCACGTCATGGGATGCATGAGATTGCCGGGATTGTAATGCTTGTCCGAAGGCGTAAAAAACTGCCCAACGCCCTTGACCGCCTGAGCCGGCGTGATCTTGTTTAGACCTAAAGGATTGGCGTTCCAAACCCAGCCCGCAGCTTTTGCTAGGGGCTCCAAAAAACGGATGGCGGCTGCAAGCTGCGAAACAATAGTCGCAACGTTGTCCCCGAAATCTGTAAGCCCTTTTTTGAAAGCCGGCGATGCAAGCGTTTTGCCGAAATCCATAAGATCAGTCTTGACCTCAGTAACGATCTTCTGCATCCCCGGGCCGTTCGTGAACGCCTGTATCCAGTTGGCGATATCCTTGGCGATAACGCCAAGTTGCGGCGCTAAACGATGCAGTCCTGTGACGAGGCTCGCGGTGATCTGGCTTTCCGCCGTCCGCATCTTCATCTCAAGGTCAATCCAGTCGCGCGCGACCTTGGGCGTCCAGCCCACAAGCGGCGCAGCCGCTGTAGCCCCCGCCGCTGCCCCGGCAACCGCGCCGCTTGACGTGTGGCGTAATACGCGAAGCGTCTGAAGATCGGCGAAGTTGGTCAAGCCATATGCTTGCGCCAGGTTGGCCCACGAGGCGCGAGGAAACGATTTGACGAGCCCCTGAATGCGCTCGACCACAAGCTGATTGAGTTGAAAGTTGCTATCCGACGCAAGCGCCTGTGAGCCAATGCCGAGCCGCGCGAACATCCATCGCTTGCTGACATCGTTCCGTGCCGCCGCTACATTGGACGCGATACTCTCGGCGTTCCCGAATTGCCCGAAATACGTTCCGAACGCCGTCGCCTGACCCGGCGTCATTCCGAGCCCGCGCGCCGCGCGTTGTCGAGACAGCACGTTATACGCCAGATCGCTGGCCCCTAAGGCGCCGCCCGCCGCGCCAAGCGTCGCGCTGATGCCGCCCCATTTGAGCAGCCACTTGCCCATGCCGAAGATCGTTCCGGCAACGCCGCGTGTGGCAACGCCGAGCTTCGTCATGGACGAATGTGTGCGGCGCGTCGCCTGATCGAACTGGTGCTGCGCCTTGGCCGCCTGATGGATTGCCTCGGCTACAGAAGCCGATGCCGCCGCCATACCTGCCAGCAGCGCATTAGTATGGGCGGCCGAGCGCGTGAAGCCCTTGCCGGCACCGTTCATGGCGTCGTCAACCTTCTTCCACTCACTAGGAAGATCGGCGACCTTGCTCTCGTATTCCTTGAACAGTTCGTAGAAGCGCTTGAAGGCTTCGTCTTGAACGTCAACGGAAATGATTGGTTTTTTAGCCACCGCTCATCCCCTTCAACGCCCAAATAATATGTCGCTGCCGCCAGTGCTGCGCCGAATCAAACTCGTTGTCCGGGAGCAGCCGGTCGAATGTCGGCTTGAACCCTTCGCCGGCAATCCACGCTAGGACGGAACCGAAGACGCCGCCTTCTGTCCCGTAGACGCGGCCGGCGTCGAGGTCTGCAAGGAAGCAACCCACTCCATAGGCGGCAAGGATGTGGTCTGCCCACCGATCAGTTGGGCGGCGAAGACCATCTGCGCCGGACGATCCTTCCGGCCGTTCCCCGCAGCCCATGCAGTAAAAAAAACAACCTCGGCTTCCGCGTCGGCCCAGTCATCGGCGTCGATCACGCCGCGCTGTATGGCCATATCCACCGGCAGCATGTCCCAACCCTGCGCGCCAGGCGCCAGGATCATCGTGAGGCGCCTCAGATCGGCGAGCAGGGCAGTCGCGCCACCATCTCCATCAACGCCGCGTGCAAGAGCCAAGGCCGCCCCGGCGTCGCGCAGATACAGCACTGCATCCGCCTTCGCCAGGAAGGCGTGTCGCGCGCTATCGCCCATGATCGCCGTTTTTGTCTCGCCCAGCAGCCTGAAGTTGCTGTCGTAAACCTCGCGGCTGATCGGTGTATGATACGCATACAGCGCCGCATCGCCCTTCTCATCCACCCGAATGGGCAGGACGAGCTTCAAGTCGCCGTTGATGACGGTCACAAATCCTCACTCGTTGTTAGACGTTAGATTCCGGTCCAAAGCTGATTGTTCGGGAAATAGACCCCGCGCAGGCTCAGGCGCACGACGGGATCGGAACCATCATAGGCGCCAGGCTCATAATCGCGGATGACGGTATCCGAGATCGTGATCGCGGCGAAGGCGGAGGTGTCCGAATGCACCACCACATCGCCGAGGATGCCAGTCGATTGCACCTGCGCCAGCCATGTCGTGGCGAGGCTCTGTGTGCGAAGAATGCCCACTGAAACTGTCGCGAACACATAAGGCTCGGGCGAGTTCACGGTTCCGGTCGCGGTGCCGATCTGCTCAACAAACGGCCCTTCGAATGAGATCGTGGCGAAGTTCCGTCCCATGTAGCTGCTGGTGATATTGAGCGCCGTGAACGACGGCACCACAATATGGCAGCGAACCCGATTAAGCGTGCCCTGCGCGATGAGGGGATTGGTTGTGCCGCTCATTTATCAGCCCCCCGCCACGAATTCTAACGCATCAAGATTGAAGGTAATCGTCAGGAAGCCAAGCTGCGGCGTCACTGTCGCAGAAAACCCGTCGTAGATACCTGCGTTGTAGTCGCTTGGATTTTCCGTGACGTAGGTATAGAACGGCGTTGCAGTAACAGTCCCTTGCAGCATCAACCCGAACTTGATCGAACTGTTCAAGATGCTCTGCGCAAGAGCCAACAGAGTATTGATGCCGGGCTGATTATAGTAGAGCGGCGGATTGCTATTGGAGCCGTTGATGATCGCCGCCGCCATCTGCTGCTTAGTCTGGATTTGGAACCAGTCCACCGCATACCAGAACATGGCCTGTTCGCCGTCCATTGTCGTGCCTTTGAACAAGCACGCCGTGGAAATGCCGCCCTCCGCTCCGGTCCAGATGATGTTGCCAAACGCCGTAAGTATCGTATTGACGTTGGCTTCGTTGGCAACGGTCTGAGCCCACGGCGTCACGCCATAAGCGTAACGATACGCCATAGGCGCGGCCGGTGATGCCGCTGAAGGATTGTTGGAAAGCCAATCGTAAAACGGCACCGCGCACTGGAACTCGGTGGATGCCGCAGTCGGCGAAGGCACCAGCGCCTGAATGCTCTTGATGCCGGCATACTGGCTAATGGTGCTGTAGGTTGTCGTAACGAAGAAATACGTTTTGCCGCTCGGGCTTGCGTAGTTGTTCGCAATGCCGGCGAGGGCGGAGCCCGTCGTTGCCGTCGCCGTTGCGGTCGTGCCGCTGGTCGGTGCAGCAATGGTGATGGTCGGAGGCGCCGTGTAGCCGCTGCCTGGGTTGGTGATAATGATCTGGATCACCGCACCGTTGTAAACAACCGCCGTGCCGGTCGCCGTTGTGCCACTCCCCGGCGCCGAGAATGTCACCGTCGGCGCGCTCGTATAGCCGCTGCCGCCGTTGGTAATCGTCGTGGACGAAACGCCCTCGGCGGTGTCCCATGTGGCGGGGCAGAGATACGAATAGAAAAGTTGCGTCGCCTGCGACGTGATGAACGTCTGAAGCAGCGGAATGTCCTGGCCCGGCGTCGTTTCAAGTCCAAGCTCAAGCACATAGAGCCCGACCGCGTTGCCCTGCGCGAAGAACGTCGTCCCCATCGCAGTCAACTCGGTATGATTGCCGGCTGTTCCGACGATCAGCGCCAGTTGCGCCAGGTTGCCGCAATACTGATAAGTATTCGTAGTTAGCGTGGAACCACCAAGCGAGATGATGGCGCCGCTCCGCTGCAATGTCGAAGGCGTCGGCGCGGCCGTAACGGTCGTGTTGACCGTCACGATGCGCGGCGTGATCGTGGTCGCCATCGCAATCCCCTTCTGGAATAGAAAAAGGCGCCCGCAAGCGCCTCATGAAATCAGTCGAATGAAACGGCGACCACTTGCCCGGAACCCGGAACGATAACAATGCCCGTCGCGCACGGCATGCCTACACGATAGGAACCAACTACATTCGGAAGCGCCGCCACCTGATTAGTCACAGCGGCGCCGCCCGTCGTAACGACATCATTGACCGTGCCCACAGTCGTTCCGGCCGTAATGACATTCACAGTGACCACAACGCCGCTCGTGGCCTTGACCACGGTCGCGGCGCTGATGTCGAGCCACGTGAAACTGCCATACGGCGTCGGCGCGTTCGGATAAGGAATAGCGGCCATTGCCGCACCTCAGACGAGCGCGACGGCAGTGACCGTAGCGGTGACAGCCGGCCCCGTGCCGCCAATCGCCGTCACGATCTTCCAGTTATACGGCAGCACGGTCGAAGCTGTCTCGTTCGCCGTCACCGCAATGCCAGGATACACCGTGAGCGTGGTATAGCCGGTCGTGGTGATCGACGCGGAAGCCAGCACCGTGAAGGTCGCCGTGTTGGTCACAGGGTCCACGCCCTCGACCGTAACGGTGAGCGTCGGGGTGGTGCCAGTGATGGCGGTCACATTCACGCCAACCAGCACGCCGCGATAAAAGTTATTGAGCTGCACAACGGAGTTGGTGCCGGTCGCGGCAGCCGAAAGTGTAACCAGCGCGCCGAGATTGACATTCGACGGCGCATAAGGGGTCTGGGGCATGAAAGTGGCTCCTGCTAGGATGTAAACTGCGAAACGGTGGTGGTGACGGAGGCCGACAAGATCAGCCGACGCGCCACCGCATCGGCAGTCGATTGGTAATACGAAGCCAAAATCTCAATGGTCTTCTTCTGCGCAATGGCAGCGATCTCGACCTGCATCCTCTTGTCATCCTGGATAGCCGGCGAGTTCATGAAGCCAAAGGCATCGGTGTTGTAGCTGTAGTCGATCAGACTGGCGAAATACTGGATCGCTGTCTGGTTGCTGAACCCATACAGCGTGAGCCGCACCAGATCGGCCGCCAACTGCTCCGATGGCAGATCGTGCATCGGCGAAGCGCCGCTATTTGGAACTGTCACGCCCGGCCATGTGTAAGTCGGGAACGCCTGAAGCGCCCGCGTCTCAGTCGGCTCGATATGAGCGACGATATACGGCGGCACCACGTTGTCAGGCACAAGGAACGATGGATAGACCGGCGCGAAGCTATTCTGCGAAAGCCAGATCGGCAGGCTATTAGAGACAATCGGACCCGCCGGCAGATCGTTCGGCGACGTGATTAGCTGCGCTTGAAGCGCCGGATAGACCGCATCCCCAACGTAATGCCAGATGTTGGCTTGCTGGAAATAGTTGGATCGTCGCGAAAACACCACTTGCAGCGGCGCATTCGGATCATCGCTCTCTTGCGTTCCCACCCACAAGATCGTCGGCGCGATCGCATTGAAGTCTGTAACTTCGACCTCGGACGTGAAGATGACCAAGTTGACGCCGATGGTCTGGTCTTCGTCCTGATGACGATCCGTAGCGTAGTGCAGCGACCCGCTGGCAGTCAGCGTCACCCCCGTCGCGGACCAGAAGACTGTGCCATCGGATGAAAGCACCATCTTGGCATATTGCCGAAAGACAACGACCTGACTGCGATCAATCGCGTCAAGGCCCTGTTGCAGCGCTGCCGTTAGCGCGGACTGCTGCCCTTGTGCCTCATTGACGGACGCCATGGCGATTAGACCTCTTTGGGTGGCGCCTCAATCCATGCGGTGAAGGATGCCTGATACAAGCCTGTATCTATGAAGGCCGGGCGAGGACCGCGCGGCTTGGTTTTGACGCGGCTTCCGAGTTTCCCAGCCATCGCAGCCGACAGCAGTTTGCCGCCTTTGAGCGCGCGGTTATTCACATCCTTGAAACGATGCGACACGCCACGGTTGGCGGCACTGTTGAAAGTTCGCGACCAATCGAACGCCGCGCTCTCGCCGGCGGACAGTCCCGCTACAAGGTGCGCCATCTCGTTCGCGTCGAGAAACGCGCGAAACTCCGCCTCGATTTGCTGCGTCGCCCCCTTGAAGGGATCGCGGCTGGGCGGCTTGCCGGAAACAACATCGGCGATCTCGTCCGCCAATCCATCCGCCAGCCACTCAGCGATCTTTTCCTCGCGCGTGACGAGGAACGTTTCCATAACGTGATATTTGTCTTCGAGTATCTGCGCGACCTCGCCCGTCGTGGAAGCGCCGCCGCTGTTGGCGTCGCTGTAAGCCACGTCTACGACACCCATGACCAATTTCATGTCAACCCGAAGATCGCTCCAAAATCCTGCGTATATTGCAGCCAAGACCGCCCATACGGCGACCGATAGAAATCCAGATCGGTCATGGTCATATTCCGCATGCCGTCGCCAACCGCAAACGAGTTGCTGGTGCCCTCATCGGCGGATGACGTGATAATCCCGATCTGCGGCTGCAACAGCTTCATGTCTGTGCGCGCGGTTTGGAAATAGGTCAAACCGGCCTGGTCCGGCGCAATCGTAAGCAGAATGTGTCCAGCGCCATTATAAACCGCCAGCACATACATGATCGGCGTGATGGTCGAGACGTTCACCGTAAGCGCCAACGCCTGATTGAACGCATACGTCACCCACGGAGAACCACTGGTATCCGTTGTCGGCGGCGATGCCGCGCCGGTCGCTAGCGTCGTGATCACGTATGGCGAGCCAATCGTGAGGGGCGAACTATTCTGCAATACCTCGGCGCCCGTCGCGTCGGCCGCATAGACATTCCACCCCGTCGCGTCCGGCTGCGTAGCAGGAGACGCCACCGAAACGCTGCCTGTCGGTCCAGTCACAGCGACGGACGCCTCCGTTGATGGCGTGGTTTCGCCATACTGCGAGACATACGTGATCTTGACATAGACCGTCTCAGTCGGCAGCGAACCGGCGCTTCCTGCGGTCAAAACCGGCACCGCAGGCGAGCCAATCGGGCGCGGGAGATTGATGTCCGGGATGCCCATAAAGTTTTCCACGAACAGCCAGAAATCCGGCAAGTTCGGGCTGGTCGGATTACTCCACGCGCCTGACATTGGCTATTAGACCGGCAACGGCACGTCCGAGCGACCTTCAGGATCGACGGTCAACTGAAACTTGACCTCTTCTCCCGTCGGCCGCGTGCCGCGCGGCAACTCCTGCTCCACCGTCGTTTCCGTGATGCGCGCGCCAGGCCGCGCCTTGTTCGGCTGACGCGCCGCCCGATCAAACCCCAACGCACTGCGCGTCGCCTGCTTTACGCTGCGCTCCTGCCGCGTATCCAGATCGGACTCATGGGCCATCTCGATTTCCTCGCGCTCGATGATGCCCTTGTCGCGGTAGATCAGGCCGGAAAACCCGACAAGCCGCGCATGAACCTCGGCAGCATCGCGCGCCCCATAGGTTTCGAGATGCTTGATCAGTTGCGCCTTGTGGACCTCATCCAGATACAAGTCGATCTGTTGCCCACGACGCAACGTCACCTGCCGAAGCGTCTTCGCCTCTTCAGAATTGGGCGGTCCAAGCCGATAAGTGACCGTCCAATCCTGAAGCGTCGGATTCGAGATATTGAGAGTCACAAAACCTCCGTTATTAGCTATAAAGCATGTTGAGAAGGTAGAGACCCTGCGGACGCACTGTCCACCCGCTGGTAATGCGCTGCTCATAGCGCTGAGTGATCGCGCCGTCCGGGATCGGGGTCGGAATCTTCAGCGGCGCCGCCATGTCGGTATACTGAAGATTTACGGCCTGCATCTGCGGCGTCATGTCGGAGCCGAAGATGTTGGTATTCAGCATCGGCACCGAAGGAGCCTCGATCTCAGGAATGGTCAGGATCACAACATCCGTCCCGCCCGCGCCCTGACCGATGAGGGTATCATCGAAATACCACTCAAAGCTGTCGCCACTCTCCTTGAGCGTGCCCTTCACCACATCGGCAACGGTCGAGGTGCCGGCGCCGGGGCGCTGGTAGCTCGTCACCTGCACAATGTTTGCGTTGGAGAACGCCAGGAACTCGCGCTGCGGCGAAATCACCACAACCTCGTTCTTGATCTGGCCGCCCGACTGATACATGCCGGACTTCAGGTTCACGATCTGCGCCAGAATGAAGAGCGCCATCGAGCCGTTGTCGTAGGTCGTAACGGTCGTGTGGCCATAAGGATCGGCCGGCAGCGGCACCGTGGTAGCGCCGGCCGTGTTCAGCAAGCCTTCGCCATTGGTTGGCGTGAAGCCGTAGAGCAGCGCCGAACGCATCTGCTGGAAGATGCCCTGGAAGGCGGCAAGGTCCAGCGCGCCGGGAACGCCAATCGCAAGCTCGCCACCACGCGCCGTGTCGTGATGGTTCCAGATCGCGCGCGTCGCAATCAGATAGGTCGGGGTCGTCTCGTAGTTGACCTCAAGCGAAGCGCTCGGCAGCAGATTGAAGGGAGACTGGCCGGCCGCGACCTCGGTGCGAAGATCAAGGCGATTCACGTAAACCGCCATATCCTCGGGACCGATCTTGACGCGCGGCTTACCGCCCGCAAGGGCAGCAAACGCACCGGAAGCCTGGCTATAAGTGACGATCAGGTCCGGCTCCGAAAAGCTCGGCGTGACCTTCGCCTGTGTGGGGAAAATAACGGGCATCTATCGCTCCAATGTGTGAGCGCGTCAATGAGACGCAGAGTTGATGATGATCAGATCAGGATGATAGCCGCCGAGCCACTGGTCCAAGTGACGGCGCCCGTGCCCGAGTTGTAGGAAACGATCTTGCTGTTCGAGTTGATCGAAAGCAGCCGCGTGCTGGTCGGCAGCGCAAAGTTGCCGCCGCTGGTAGTCAGCGTCACGCGATAGTTGGTGACATCCCAATACAACGCTGCCGCCGAAATGGAATCGCCACTCACGCCCGCCGCCAGCGCCGGATCAGCCTGCACCGCAATGCGCTGATTGGTGCCAAGGCGGAAGAACTGCACGCCATTCTTGATCGACGCCAGCGGCACCGTATTGCCGGGCGTGATCACCATGTGCGCCGCCTGATTGAAGACGCTCCAGCCCGTCACAGTCGCCTGCGACGCGGAACGCTTCACGTTGCCGCCGAGATTATCGGCATTGGTGCCAGGGAGGTTGACCAGCTCCTCGATGGGAACGCCGCCCCACATGGGGAGGGTTTCGGTCGAGGCGAGCACGCCGCCAGCAAGCCACTGATAGGCGCTCGAATCGTCGTATGCGACGCCCTGGATATAACCCTGGGTCTCAAGCAGAAACGTGTTCTGCGGAGTAGTCGTCGCGTAAGGGTTGAAAGAAATGTTGCCGGACATATCAGGCTCCAATAAAAATCCGCCGCTTCTGCCGAGTTGCGCCCGGCAGAGTTGCGGCGGTTATGGTTGAAATGCGCTCTTACGCGACGTTGCGATTGCGGGGATCGACGATCTTGCCCACGCGGCCCGGCGTCATGAACAGGCTCATCCATGCCGCATTGTCGCCGGTCCAGCTCGTAATCGTGCGGCCGGCCTCGTCAACGGTGCGGATCGGAATGAGCGTGCCATTGGCCGCGCGGCCAGGAGACCGCGCCGCAGTCGCTGCGTCGGCGTAGATGCGCTCCTCGGCAAAACCGAGCATGTCCGCATCAAAGTTGGCGAGCGACTTGTCCTTGAACATCGCGCTGTGCTGCTTGTAATCGCCCGCCAGGCGGCGGCGATAATCAAGCGGCGTCTCGCCAGGGATCGGCGGCGAAGCGCGCTGGCCAAAGAGACCCGCAATGCTGTCGGCGCGCATCTGCGCGCGAGCAAGGGCATCGCGATCCTCGGCCGTCACGGGCTTCATGCGCGCCTCAAGCATCGCAAGGCGCTCCTTCATCGCGGTGTTCTCCGCCACGAGTGCATCGTGGCGCGAATCGTCGCGTTCCAGCATCTTCGTCTCCTTCGCAGCCTCGCGCTGCAACGCATTCTCGTCCTTGCGAGCGCGATCCTTGCGCTGCTTGTGCTCGGGCTCTTCCGTCTCTTCCTTGGCCCATTCCTCGAAGGACTCGTCCTTGCGGCCCTTGGTGTCCTTGCGGGCCATGGCGCAGTCGGCGTCCTTGCGATCCTTCTTGGCCTCTCCCTCGGGCTTCTCTTCCTCGTCCGCGTCGTGACGCTTGGCGTCCTCGCGCTCGGCGTGCGCCTCGGTCTCGCCCTTGTCCGCAGCGTCCTTGCGGTGGCGATCCTCGCGGCCATGCTCCATAGCGTCCATGCGGTCATGCGCCTTCTTGAGACTGTCCATGATCGCGTCGAGCTTGCTGTCCATATCAGTGCGGGCCTTATCGGCTTCCGCCATTTCCATCTCGGCCATGCCGATGGGCTCCTCTGTTGAAATAAGATCGTTTTGAATGCCGGACGGCTCGCCGCCCTTATCCCATACACCCGCGCTGCAAACGGCGATGTGATCCAGGAGCGCGGGCTTATCCTCGATCAGCAAACGTGTCCCATCCTTCATTTCGATAGGATCAGCGTTATCAAATACGACGCCGGGAGACGTTGAAAACTGCTTTGTCTCCAAGGCATTCGCGGCTTCTTCGTCGTAGACCTTCGCAACCGCCCAGACATCCTCGCCCTTGATGTAGGGCAGCATGACCGTGCCAATGGTGCGCCGGACGAACTCTTCGCCGTTGAGCATCGGGCGGTTAGGCGGATGGTCCCAGATAACCGGCAGCCCGTTGCAGCGGGCAAGAAACTCGTCATTCAGATAAATCGACGGATCGCGCCAACAAAACTCTTCTTCGCGAATGATCTCGCCGCTCTCGTTCTTGCTTGCGCCTCGATAAGCAGCGCCAGTTCCGGTGATGCGGAGCGCCACCAGAAACAGATTCTTGTATCGTTGCGGACTGACAAGCTCGCCATCGGCAATCGCGCGGGCAATCCCCAACTCGTCCATCGCCACGCGATCAATCGCCACGCGGCAGCCCGGATGCAGCGGTTCGGGGGGAGCATCGAGCGGTGCCCACGTCCAGGCGGTATGCTCGTCACTCAGTTCCGGCACGAACTCGACATCGGACCGCGCGAGGAATGTCTCGAAATCCACGCTGTCCTTTTGCCGGCGCGTCCAAGGGCGCGGATTATCGAACGGCTGCGCTCCGATCTCTTCGCGCGCTTCCCTGGTCGCCGCTTCCGATGCCGTCTCGCCGTCTTCGATCTTGCCGCCTGCGAAACTCCATGTGCCGGCCATATCGCCGACGCCGGAGCGCTGCAGGAATAGCGCTTTCCCGGTAGGCCCGCAGACGATCATAATCCCGGCCGCTCTTAGCATGTGCGCGGCCTCCTTGCCGTCTAGATCGTGCCGGCAGTCACTTCCGGCTGATTGTCGTCGCCCGCCCGGAGCGCCTCGGCAATCTCCCGCAGAGACCGCTCGATTTTGTCATCCGGCATCGGGCGTTCGTCTTCCCACGCATCGCGGCAGGAAATGAGACAAAGCCTGGCGCGCACCAGCACGCCCTTGAGATCAACCGTCAAGCATGCGCCTCCGGCGGCCCCTTCTCGTCAATGGCCTTCTTCCATGCCGAGACGATCTTTTCCTTGATCCGCTTCAACTGCGGTGCCGTGTATTTGTCGGCGTCGCGTTCCTTGTGAATATAGTTCCAGGCAGCGCGGATACGTTCCTCGCTCCACTCGCCATCCTTCTTGAGCGGATACCGCTTTTCGCCGCCACGGTATCCCGGATCAGCGTAACCGGCTTCTTCAGCCTTCCCATACGGGAGATCGCCTTCGCCGGGAGCATCGCCGCCGTCATGGCGTTTGCCATTATACGAACGAAGCGCCTCAAATGCCCGATTGTATTCGGCCTTAGCAGATTTCCATTCTGGAGAAGCCTTCACATCATCCGGCGTAAGCCCCATTTTTCCTTTCGGAAATACTTTGAGTTTGCTACCGGCTTCTTTTACGCGCCGCTCCAATTCATCGCGTTCTGGATCAGCCCTTCGCGATCCGTAATCCGCGCGCAGCCCCGTCTCCATCGCGTCCAGCCGCTTGTACAGCCGCTTGCATCCATCCATGATCGCATCAAGGCGAGCAACCGAACAACCGCCTATTTTCAACGAATCGCTACGGCTATTTTCATCATAGTCTTGTTCATTTGCGTCTATCTCGGCCTGAACCAAATCGGCGGAACGATTGTCCCCGGCTTCGCGAAGAAACTTGACAAGCGCATTATCGTCGCCTGTTCCGATATAATCGGTTAGAGTGTTCCCGTCTTCATCGGTAAAATAAAGCACATCATCATCTACATCCATAATGGGGACTTCGATATCCGATTTTTTTGCCGCCGCAATTCGATGCGATCCAGTAAGAGCGGTGGTGCCATTGGCACCTTCGTAGGTCAAAACGGGGCGTCCGACCCACCCATCCTTAGCCATAGACTTGGCAAGTTTCTCAACTTTTTTTGAATTAACTTTGTTGACGGGTTCAATTCGGCGCGCTTCGACATGTCTGTCTACATCAAAGCTGCTGCCGGAAGTGAATTTGCCTTCATTGTCACGCGGGTGATCGGATTCATTAAACGCATCGAATCGCTGGCATAAATGATGTGCTGCGCGTGCAATCGCATCAATGCGCGCCGCGCTGTCCACGCCCGAGATGGTGCCCTTGTTCTTGCTGGCGTAGAAGACCTGCTTGCCCTTGTCGGTGCCGTATTCCTTCTCCATCGCGTGGAGGATTTCGGAACCCTTTTCGGTAAGCGGCATCGCAATCTCCAATCTCAGCCGGTCAGCTTCAATGCGTCATCAATCCGCATCAGATAATCAAATAGCTGGTCCACATTGACCCAGCGCGTGCCGTCGTTTTCGTGCAAAATCGGCAGCCCGGCCTTTTGCAGCGCCCGAATCCAAAGCTCTTTCTGGTCGATCTCAAGCGTGGGCATCTACGCCGCCTTCCCGCGCGCAATCCATTCGCGGCCCTTTTCCGTAAGCATATCCTCGGGCAAACGGCGCGGCGACATGATATATTGGTAAAAGCACGAGCAATAAGGCAATTGAGCCGGCATCTCTATCTCATCAATATACTTCGCCGAGCCGCGCTTGATTAGACCTTCCTTCATCGCCCAACTATCGCGAATGAGGAAAATCTTGCCGTCGCGCGCCTTGTGCTCCGGCCTGTAATCGTAGTTCATGCGCCGCCAGTGCGAATGCCAAATCGCCGCAATCGCCCCGCTGTCCGTCGCCACGATATCGGCGATGTTCGCGATGAGCTTGTGCCCTTGGTCAATCGCCACGCGCCGTTGTTCAAACCGGAACTGCTTGAGCGCCTTGCCGACGTGCTTCGTGACCTCGCGCTTGGTCTCTTCGCTGCGTCCCGAAACCGGAATGGACGTTGACCACCCGGAAAACCGTTGCAGTGTCTTATCGACCGCTTCCTTGCGGTGCAGCTTGATCAGGTTCGCGCTCGCCAGAATACGGCGGTCTAGTTCCGCGCGCAGCTCCGGCCGCACCATCGCCAATGTGAACCGCCCCACGCCTGGCACGTAATCTGTGATCTTGCCTTTTTCGATCAGGCGTTGATACAGCGCGTCTAACTGCGCGCGCGTCTCGTCGTCTATCAGTCTCTCCGGTCCAAGTTCCGCCTCGGCCGCCGCGCGCAACTCGCGCAGCCACCGCTCGACCTGATCCGCGCTCGTATAGCCATCGCGCGACATGGCCGCGATTGCATCGGCGAGTGTTTGCCGGAACGAGCGGCGCGCCGGCATATCACGCCCTCAGAGCGAAGGGAGGCGTAACGGGTTCCTTGGTTTCCTCTCCGCCCATCGGAGCGGGCGTCTCAATCGCCGCCTCGGCCTCTTCGTCCAGCACCAGCGGCGCAGCAAACAGTTTCCGGCGCGAGTTGACCTCATCCGCCAGCCACGCCAGTAGCGCGGCCCGATTTTCCGAATCACGGATCAGTGGCGCAGCAACCTCGACCACGGCAACTGCGGATTCAAACCGAATCTTTTCGACCTCGACCTCTTTTGATTCAGGCTCTGCAAGCAGGTTCGGCCACTTGGCTTGAAATGCATTCATCCAGCCGTTGAAGGCGGTCTCGAATGGCATATCCGCCGGATAATCCTGCGGGTAAAGCTTCTGCATGATCTTGTAGAAGTCCGGCGTCCAAGCCAGCCGCTGCGTGATCCGGTCGAAGAACTCATATTCCGGGTTCATCTCGATGCGCAGGCGATCAATGAACCGCGCGATCTGCTTTGCGTCTTCGGTGCCCTCGGCGAGCCCTTCGACAAGCTCTTCCTGTTCCAGCATCTTCGCCGGCATCGACGCTGCCATGGCGATGGCCTTGAGCGCGTTGTTTCGCGCCATCGTCGCCGGCCCTTCCAGATTTTGGAAGTTCAGCGACATGATGTCTTCGGCAACGTCGATGGTCAGAACCTGGCCCGTCACGCCGCCCTTGAGTTGCGAGCGCTTGAAGCCAAAAAACTGCAATACCCGGTTATTCTGCATCGAGCCGGGCGACTTGGCCTTGTGGATAAGCAGCCCGCACTTTACCGTCACGAGCCAGTCGGTGATGAGCGATTGCAGGAACGTCTTGAGCGGATACAAAGCCCGCTGGAAAACACTGCGACCGCTAAACCCATAGGCGGCGTCCGTCCACAAAATGTAGAGCGGCGCCTCGTTGATGACGACGACCGTGCGCGACCGATGATAGACACGCGATCCGATCTGAACCGCGACCGGCTTTTGAAAATCCGGCGAGTTAGGGTTCTGGTCGAGGATCAGTGAGCCGGCAGTATTGAGCGGATCGAAAACCGAGAAATAAGGCTTGGTTTCGTGCAGCCGTTCCCAATCGACCTCTTTAGCGGTAGCATCGGGGTTGTTTCGATCTCCAATCGCAATCGACGCGATGCCATACATACGCGATTGCATCTTGACGCTCTTGATGAGCGCATCGGCGCCCGCGCCTTCGCCAAGACGCTTCCAGACGCGCCGAAACTCGGTAAGTAGCCGCTCCTCGCCGGCAACCGGAACGGTCAACTCCCGTTCCTGCGACTGCGCCATGTTGATCGGCGCTTCAACCATTTTGCCGCCAAGCGGGTGGTAGGCAAATATGAGCTTTGCGAGTTCGTAGGATGGCGATTCGCCCGGGGTGATGGCTTCCGCAAGCAGGATGCGCGAGAGAGCACTGCCGACGCGGCCCTGCAACACGATTTCGGCGAACTGATTGCCGCCTTCCGTCGTGTCCTGTCCACCGGTAAAGCCGCTCATGCGTCAGTCCCCATAGCGGCCCACTACGCAAATCCCTCAGAGTTCCCGAGCGCCACAGCCACGGCATACATGAAGGTGTCGGCCAGATCGTCGCTGCGTTTCGCGGCGTTCTTGTCGCCGAGTCGATAGCCGGTGATCTGCGAAACCATGTGGTTTTGCGTCACGCCTTTGAACGTCACGTCGCTCTTGCCGTAAGCCACATCGCTCAGCTTCACTTCGCCGCGATAGACCGGACCGCTGGCATTGAGCGCGCGACCGTCCTTGCCTTTGGCAGTCAGGATCGACGGCAACGGCTCAGCGTCTATTCCGCGCGCCGTGCATTGTTGCAGCAGGATCGTGCCGGCGTTGGCGTCTTCGATGTATGCTGGACCGAAACCGAAGCGCGCTCCGCATTGCCGCGCCAATCGAATGCCTCGGTCAATCCATTCCGGCAGCACCGTTTCGAGCAGCGCGCCGTCAACCTGTAGCAGTTCCCAATCCAGGCAGATCAGCGGATGCTCGCCGAACGTCGAATGCGCCCACCAGCTACATGCGGTAGCGTCGTGTTCCGAGCCGCCCTTGATCGCCGTGTCGATAACCAGGAACACGCTATCGCAGGCGCGAGGATACGACACCGGCCGCCCGTCCACGAGCAGCTTGTCGAGCGCGAAAAACGCCGTCCCCGACCAATCAACGAACTCTGCAAGATATTCCTGCCGGAATACGTCTGGATGGCTTTTCAGCCGTTCCGCTTCGAGCCAATCGCGATCAACGATGGGGTTAGCTTCGCTCGGCGCCCAGAATTCCTTGAAGCCCAGCGCCGGATCGCGGCACGCCTTGAAAAAAAAGTTCTCCACGTTGTTGCCGTTTGGCGTGGACATTATCCACGTCTCAGCCCATGGGCGCGTCGCCATCGTCGGGATGATGGACTTTTGCCAGATATCCATCATCTGCGGCGTTTTGGTGTAAGCCGCTTCGTCCAGAATGTTCCGGTCGTATTCTCGACCGCGCCCGGCGAGTTCGTTGTCGATCAGCGTCCAGAAGTCGATTTTGCCGCCTGTCTTGAGCTTGATCACGCCATCGGTCTTGCTGGACCCCGCCACAAGTGGTGCCAGGCAACGGCGCAACTCGTCATAGGGCTCTTGTAGCTGCTTGTATTCCGGCGCGTAAATGCCGGCCTTCCCGCCTCGAATGGCAGTGTCCGCCGCAAGCGTGATCGCCATCAGCGTTTTGCCGAAACGCCGGCCGCATCGCACCGCATTGCGTTTCGTGCGCGCCTTGTAAATCGCCGCCTGCCCAGAATGCAGCGTCGGGATCGTAATCTCAATCTCAGGCATCAGCCGGCAAGCCGCCCTTCACGATGATCGTCGTGCCGCCGTCGCTGGCGTCATCGCCTTCCTGCGCTGGCTTGCCGAAATCCCGGTCCATGATATGCGTCACAACCTGCACCTTGATGGCAGGCGTCGCCTCCGGGCTTTCATAAATTTCGTGTAGCGCCTCTAGGTAGGCTTCCTTGCGCTCCGCCTTGGCTAGATTTCGGAGTTCACTGCGCTGTCTCATTTCTGCCGAGGCCCATCCTACGGCCATCTGATTGCCCGACTGAAATCGTGTTGCGGCGCGCCCTGCTTCGCCCCCTACGCCTCGTCCCTTTTTAGGACCACCCCAGCCCGCACCATTTCCATGTCGGGTGCCGGAACTGCGAGCCATGACCTAATGCTTCGTCGCGCCTTCCGGGACATGCATCGCCGCATTGCGCCCAATCTGGAACCATGCAGATACAATGTCCGCAGAAGCGGCCCCATCGCCAGCGTCCGGCCACGTGCCAACAGTCGCGCCAAGCAGCAACGACACCGCCGCGAGAGAAATGGCGAGCGATACATCCGCTGTGACCAGCGCCAGCGCATCACGCACACGGCCGCTCGTCTCCGTTACGGCGTCCACGACGGCTTCGCGTTCCTCGTCGGTTGGCATCACGCCTCCGCTATTTCCTCGCCGCCCATTTGGCCGCGATCTCCCGCTCGTCTCGCACGCGCCGAAGCTCAACGACGATCTGACGCACCAACCTCGCAGGAACGGCGCCTAAAGGCTCCCAGGCATCTACGGGGCGACACATCTCCGCCAGCCAGCATCGCGCCACCAGCGGCGCTTGAACCGCCATGGGAAGCGGCACGTCATCAATGCCGAGCCTCACATCCCCCCGGCGCCGGTTATCGCCCTGCGCACCAGACACCGGCACGACGACGCGCTCGGCCAGGATCACCGCGCGGGCTCGGCCGCGTGTGGCGTAAACCGCTTCGATCATGAGGCTCGCGAATGTGGGGAAGATAGGTCGGGCTTCCACCGACTGCTGCATTGCCCCCAGAGCGCCGGTAAATGCCGGCGACATCCGCATAGGGATGCATCTGCTTGACATGCACCGCTACTGCGGCCAGGGCCAAGACTTCGTTGTAGCCGGTTTCACGTTCCCAGCATACCCGGTGAGGATTTCTAGGCGCACCTACGCCGCATCTTGCCCTTTATAGCGGCTTTATGGGCGGCGTGTCAATATGGGGTAGCGCAGCCAAGAAATGGGGGTAGTTTCTCAATCCTTCCACGGGTCAAATTCATCGCCGCCGGCCATTGCAACAGCAAATGGACGAAGCGTGTGCAGCACCTTCACAGAAGCGGCGTGATGAGCCAATACGGCGGGAAGGCGCCTATATGCCATTGGGCTTTCGTCTAGATCAGCGCCTGCGAGTAATATTCCGCGTTCCTGAAGCCACGCGTCCATTGCGGACCGCGTAAAGCGACGCTTCGCTTCTTTGCGCCCGAATAACCGTCCCGCGCCATGAACGGTTGAATAGAGCGCAGCACGCGCCTCGGGACCATCGACACCCTCCAAAATCACAGCATCATCCCCCATTGAACCGCCAACAAAGCCACGCTGGCCGGGAAAGGCTGGTGTCGCACCCTTGCGAACTACCCAAAGATCGCGACCATCATGCGTCTCCCGCCACGCATAGTTATGATGGTTGTGGACCATATCGGTAACAGTTCCGCCGATAATCTGGCGCACGCGCTCAACTACCCATTCACGGCCGGCGTATGAATAGCGGCCCGCGAGCTCCATTGCGGCGATATAGCGGCGCCCTAGTTCGCTGTCCTCATCTACAACTGCCGGCGGGACGTTCATGCCATCTTGGCCACCAGCCGCTTTGAGATAGCGTGTGGCGCTGGTATGTCCGAGCCCGCGCGAGCCGAAATGAACGCCAATCCAGACGAAATTGGATTCGTCCCGCATCAAATCGACATAGTGATTGCCTGATCCTACCGTCCCAAGCTGGGCGGCTGCCTTGGCGCGGTATTCCTCCATGTCGGCCTCACGCCACATATCAGCATCGTCAAACAGTGAATGTTCCGCGTGCTCGGCATTAGTGCGTCCGACCCCAAATGAAATCACTTTGCGAATATCGCCAAGGATCATCGGCGTCATTTCTTTGATGGCGTCGTATTTCGTGTCGAGGCGCACGGCCATGTTGCCGCAACCAATATCGAACCCAACTCCGGAGATGCTGATCTGTTTCTCGTAAGCGATCACTCCGCCGACCGGCTGAGCGTAGCCAAGATGGCCATCAGCGCAAATTACTCCGGCAACAGCATTGCCTACGGCCATGCAGTTTCGCATTTGCGCGATTGTAGCATCGTCGTGTTCGCCGAAGATGGCGATGGGGCTGCTGCGGTATTCAGGCGCTTGCGAGCGCAGGTTTATGATCTGCGCGGCGGCGGCTTCCTGTTCGCGCGCGTTCTGTTCGGCGCGGGCCTGCGCTCGGAAGTTGCACCAGGCGGGCATCCCGCGCTCACTGCCGATTTTGGAGACGCGAGAATCCGGGTCAATCCCCGCTTCAAGCGCCAGTTCGCGGGCTCGCGCTTCAAGGCGATCAGGCTTGCGCGGCATGTCGTCTCCTTGTGTTGCGGTTTAGCCGTGAGTTCGATTGGCGCCCGCGCTTTCCTCATTCTTCGCCGGCTCGCCCAGTTTACGCACGATCTCGGCGGCTTTGGCAAGCGCGTCGCCGAACGGGATCGGACGCTCGCGGCTCGGATGCGTGGCGGCAATGCGTTCAAGCTCGGCAGCAATGTCGTGGAAGATCACGGCCGTCCTCGCCCGTCATACTTGAACCGCATTTCCAAATCGGATTCGTAGGTTATCATGCTAATTTTCTGGCGCGTGGCATTCCTACATGCGGCATCGGAAAAATAAAGCACTCCAGTTAGATTGGGACGAAGCTCCCTGGGCAATCGGAAAAACATAGGACGTTCAACGCGCAGATTTACGTCCCTGAGTTCGCCGCCCGAAACCCACTGCCGCTCAATCCAATCGGCGACTGGCGTAAGCGACCGGATCGGCATTAGCAACCCCGGCGTGCGGATGATTGCCGGCGCGAATACCAAGCCGCTTACAAAGCGGCGACGCTGGATAGGGGTCATGTATTTTCCTCACCGCTCTGGTGCGTGGCCGCGATGTCGTGGAATGTCACGGGTGCCGCTCCCCGAAATAGTGCCCGCAAAGCGCGTCCACGGCCAGCACAACCGCCCGTTTGGCCGCGTCAACGCCGTCGCCTCCGATGGAACGGTCTAACCGAGCCGCAATGCGCTTCCATGCCTCGTCCCGTACCACAGCCGCATCCAGCAGCAGCGCCACGGGCTCGCCTACAGCCTCGCGCGCCCGGCGGTGCCTGGTGCTGGCGTCGAGGCGTCCATCCCGTTCCCACCCGCCCCCTGCGCCGCCTGTGGCTACGTCCGCGCCTTCGATGCCGATCTCGTAGTCGTCTTGGTATTTCCGGCACGCATCAAGGCCCTGCCGGTCGATCAGCGCCGCGTTGTAGAGCTGCAACACCTTGGGAAGCCGGCGCCAGATGCGCGCCTTGACGCCGGCCTGGGGATCGGCGGCCTGCTCCGCGTCATGGTGCTGTGCCCATTCGGCAGTCGGGGGCATCGCCAAATCGGGCGGCTCTCCGGCGGGGCGCTGCTGCAAACGCTGGCGGCGACGGCGGGTCATTCGCCACCGAACAGAGCGAGGATGGCGTCGGCGGCTTCCCTTGCACCGTCCACGTCCTGCGCAATATCAGCGCGGCTGAGCGTGCAGTGTGCGTGGATCGCCGCCGCGATCTGCCCCCGCGTCACGCTCGGCGCGCGGCGGTTCCAGGCGGCGATGGCTGACGAATTGCCCCCTGTCTTCAGAGATGGCGGTCCGTCCGCTCGACATTCCAAGCAATATCCCCACATGAGGTCCGACCCTTCGCGGAGTTGCGCTATATCGGCACCGCAGAAGGGGCACGGCTTCAACGCCTCACTCATCGCCACCTCCCAGCACGTTCCGCAGCCCGCGCTGGTAGGCTGCGGCCTCGCGCTCGGCGATCTCGGCCGGCGTGAGCACCGGGGCGATGTAGTGGTAGCCGAATTCCGCCAGCCGCTCACAGCCCATTCCCGCGCGCTGAACCTGCCAACATAGGCCGCTCTGGTCGCCGTAAGTGTCGCTCCACGACGCGATTTCTAAAACGCCTCGCGGGTCTTGCAGCCAATGGCGCGGCCGCGTGCGCCACTCCTCCGGCGGCTCGCAGCGCGCGGTCATTTCACGTCTCCCGACAGCGGCAGCGCACGGATTGTATCGGCGCACCATGGATGGCGCGCACCCATCGCCACCATAGCTGCCCGCTCCCGCATGTCTGCCTCGGCGCGGCGAAGGCGCTCGATCTCGGCGATAAGTGCAAGCGTCTCGTCCGCATCGAAAAGCGGCGGAAAGCCACCATGCCGTTGCCAGTCGCGCGTTGCGGCGATCATCTCGTCCACTGTCACTTCCCATCCTCCGGCAGTTTCACGCCCTCAATCGCACCCGCCACGGCGCGCAGATACCGCAGCACGTCGTCCGGCGCCTGGCACGGGTTGCCGCGAGCGTTGACGCCCGTCACCCAGCGCCCGATGCGGTGCTGGGGAATGCCGGTGCGGCTGGACAGTTCACGCGCCGACCAGCCGATGCGGGAGAGTAGCGCGGCAACGGGGGTATCAGGCATCGAGTGCTGCCAGCAACTCATCATCGCTCATGTTGGCAATCGAGGCGTCTACCGGGGTTGCGGCCAGCATCTCTTTCGTCGCGGCGCGCAGGTTGGCATCGGCCAGCCGCAGCATCCTCTTGGCGTTTCGCTTCATGCCGCGAGGCGCCCACATAGCTGCCACAAAAGCGACCTCTTGAAGCTTATCAGCGTCGGCGAACTTTTTTGAAACGTCCATCTCATCCTCCATCGTGTTGACACCCGGAACATAGCCGCGATGCGCCACCACGTCAACACATTTTTTCGCTACCCCGAGAGATTTTTCTGTTGACTACGCGGCGGCTGCGGCGCATATTTGCGCTACGGACGGCAATCAGGCCGGACGGAACCAAGGAGGCCACCATGGCCGGTTTCGCTCTCCCCACCTTCGGCTCTCCGGCTCGCGAAGCGATGGGCGACATCGCCCACGTGGCGGAAGTGCTGAACCCAGCAAACATTCACCGGCTTCCTGATTTCCGCTCCGCTCTGGCTTCTGCGCGCAAGACCCTTGCCGACGCGCCTATGGCGCGTGCGGTCAATATCATCTGCCTGCGCGCAGATGACGAGCGTTGGCTTATCCGTGTCGGCCGAAAAGGCGGCTGGACGCGCGTCTGGAACTTCGGATCGGGGAGGTAATCTCCCTTCCTGTGCGTTTGCAGCCCCGCTCCGGCGAGGTTTTTCTTTATCTACCTCAACCCCAGCATATCCGCCGCCCGGTCGAGCGCCGCGCCGAGCGACGCAAACCACTGCCGGTGCACCGTTTGCCCGAAGACGATGCGCTCGACCAGCCCCGAGTGGAAAAGCCCAAGCTCGCGCATCAGGCGACGGTATCGGTCGGATGGCCCCGGCGCCTCCGGGTCGCGCGCGATGGGCTCAGGCAGTGGGTCGAATACATCGACGACCTCTTCGCGCACCATCTCCAGGCCGCCCAGGATATGGCTCAGCAGGCCGGCCGCGTAGGCCCAGCCGTGCACAATCTCGGCCGCCCGGTGCTGCCGCGGCGTGATCCACCCACGGGACAGCATCGTGTCGAACACCGTCGCGTCGTCATACCGCTCGACCTCCAGCGGCTTCGTGCGTGTCGCGGTCTGCCGGCGCTCGGTCAGCGTCTCGACGTGCGACGGGCGCAGCTCCCACGCGAGCGGGGATCGTTCGACCGAAAGTGTCCGGTTTCCGGACACCGCGCGCGCGCCGGTTTTCGACGCGATGGGGCCAGAATTTTTCTTCACAGCGCCCCCATTTTCCGGTTGACGTATGCGCAAATCGCGCGTATGTATTGGCTATCGCCGCAGGGATTGGCCCAGCGGCAAGATGGGAGACAGCCCAGATGACCGATGAACAAATCATTTTCTCGATGTCCCCCCGCAACGGCGCCGTCGAAATAGCAGCAGTAGGTGGCACCTACCGGCTCCGGTCCGAGTTCAAGGCGCGCGGTTATCAGTATTCTGGCGACCTTGGGTGGACCAAGACAGTTGCGATGGCGGACGCCAAGGGTGAGACAGACTGGATGCAGACGGTGCCGACCTGCGTGGTGCTCGTGAGCAACCGCCTCGTTTTCCGCGCCGCATAAGGGGAGGCACAGATGACCTACACCGCATCTGTTATCCATCACTCGCTGGCGCAGCACAGGTCCATCACGATTCGGGGCACCTTGCGCGCCGCCAAAGCCGCCGCCACCCGCGAGTTTGGCGCGGGATTTGTCGATCACCGGATCGTGATCCTCGACGAGCTCGGCGACATCGTTGCAAGCCGTCGCATCGGCGACGCCCACTGGCAGGAGGCCGAATGACCCCCGCTGATCTCTCCGCCGCGCTGGTCTCGCTGGGCTGGTCCCAGCGGGAGCTGGCGCGGCAGCTCGGCGTCGCGGAGAGCAGCGTGCGCCAGTGGCTGACGGGCAAGGCGCGGATGCGGCCCGACCTGCTGGCGTGGCTGCTCGACCTCGCGCGGTATCACGCCCAGCACCCGGCGCCTCCCAAACCGGAATAGCCCTGGATTGCGTTTTCCGGTCCGTGGACGCCATCAGCCCCCATCCCGGCTGCTACCGAGAGGTGCGGTTCGGATGCCGGCTCTACGGCGCGCCTCGGCCAGCACATCGCCCCGAAGCGCGACATCGGGGAACGTCGAGCTAATGTCGGTCCGTCGCTCGGCCACGAAGGGCGCGTGCAGGGGGCCGGCATGATTTCGGCGCCATCCCCATGCGGCGAGCGTCGCGTCCGCCTGTTCCGGCGTGATCCGTTCTGGCGCGGGCAGCTCGGCGAGGGCGGTCGTGCCGCGCGTGCTGATTGGCCGGCGAGGCGCGTGGTGTCGGTCATGCGCCACCCCCGAGCACCAGGCACCACACCGCGCGCGCGTCGGTGTTGCGAATGATTCTCATTTGCATTTGGCGGTCACTCCTCCGTAGGGTCGGGAAGCGGCATGCCCATTCAGCCCGTCTCATTTCTGCGACTACCCCTTTCCGTGCCCGAAAACTCGGTTAGCCTGTTACCGCCTGTTTCCACCGTTACCCCTGTTCCATTAAACCCCCTATTTTCTATACCCTATTTCCTATATATGTTAATATATATAGGTAGTAACGGAGGTAACGGAGGCGGTTTTCTGCGGTGTTGCCGCCTTTTCCGGGTGGTGGAAACGCCGGTAACAAATCCCCATTAGAGCCCCTCTGGCGGTAACTTTTTCACCCAAACCCGAGCCGTCGTGTTACCGCGCCGGACAACGCGCCGCTGCCAGTCATTTAGTGTCAAAATAGAAGCAACCCGCATTTGAGCCGCCTTGGACTGGTCGCGCGGCATCATTTCCAGGCAGTCGCCCATGACCTGTGAGACCGTGACCTCCACGCGGCTATCGAGCCAATCGCGGACCTTAGTCTCCCACGCATCTTCGATCATGCGGGTCGATTGGATTTCGGAACTCGCCGCCTGGCTGTCGGGGTCGGATAGCCACAAATCCTCGCCGAGATCGTCGAGATAACACGCTTCGGCCCAAAGTTGCTCGCGGTTGGCATCAATCCACGCGACCTCGGCATAGCGGCAGGCAATGGGCCAGAAGCGCCGGTTGCCGGTGGCGTCGCGGAGGTATTCGGCGTTGTTCGTGGTGCCGACAATGATGCACTGCCGAGGACGCAGGATCACGGCGCGGCCATAAGGCGGCCGGAAGCGGTCTACGGAGCGCGAGAGGAATGCCTTGATCGTCTCAACCTCCGTGCGCATAAGCTGGTCGATCTCGGCCATCTCTAGGCACCACATTCCGGCGAGAGACATCGCGGCGTCTTTGCTCGCTAGATCGTGTGGCACGTTGTCCGAGAACCAATCCGATCCGAAGAGCTTGGCAATGGCGGTTGATTTTCCGATGCCTTGATAACCCTCTAGCACCGGCATATGGTCAAACTTCACGCCCGGGCGCCGAACGCGCCGCACGGCCGCCACCAGCATCTTGACGCCCACGTCCGAATGGTAGGGCGATACGTCGGTGCCGAACGCTAGGGACAGCCATGAGGAGAGGCGCTGCACGCCGTCCCATTGAAGCGATGCGAGCCAATCCCGGACGGGATGGAACGCCGCGTGGCCGGCAACAACGGTCATGGCATCGTAAACCACCTCGCGCGAAATGCGAGGCGACCAGACGCGCTGGATATACGCCTGAAGCAATATGGCGTCGGTATCGGTCCACACGCGCGGATAGGGGCCAGGTTGGGGAGGGGAGTTATCATCGGCGCGCGGCGGGGCGCAGCCGATCAGAAACTCGTCCGTGAACTGATTATACGAAAGCAGCCCGGAGAGCGCGGGATCATGTCCCAGGATCGCGATAGCGTTAGCGACAGTAGGCAGCGGGATACCTTTTTCCGATTTGGCGAGCGTTTCAAGAAGCTGCCTAGTCGCAGCGGCATCCGCGAGCGATATGACCTGCCCTGTAGGCTGCGAGGCGCTATTCGCGGGGTTGTCGCTCATACGCCAGCCGCCGAGAACGCGGAATGAAGCGTAGCGCGCACCTCGGGTTGCGGCAGGCCGGCCTTGTAAGCGGCGTGGCACATCTCGGCATAAATAGTCTCGCGGTCGAGCATGCCCTCCCGCGCCAACATCGCCAGGATAAACGCCTCGCGGTTGAGCGTGTCGTTGCGGCTACCCTCCCCAGCATGCGCCACAGCCGCATAGGCGCGTGCCAAGCGCCCCCTGACGCGCTCCTGTAGCGGTCCAGTCCCCCGAACAAGCCGCTCGGGCTCTACGGACGGCCTGGGCTTGCCAGCAGCCGCCAGAAGCCAATCTGGCGCAAAGCTCACAGGTGCGTCGCTGATGCAGGCATAGCCCGGCGACGGAGGCACGATGATGAAGCCCCCTTCGCCGCGCACATCAATCCCGGCGGCGATGCGCCCTGCGCTATTGCGCACGGGATGCGTGTCATCCCAACGCCAGATCAGGTGCAGCCCACCCGAGCGCGTGCGATGACGGCGCGTAGGGGGCAACGCGGGTTCGCTTGCTTCGAGCCACGGGATGCCAGAACGGTCTGCCTTCGTATCAACGTCCAGCGCCCAGATACCGGACGCCGCCCCCATGGGCATGCCGATCATGGCTGCACGTGGGTTGCTGAACTGCCGTTCCAGTTCGGCGCGATCAGTCGTTGCGGATTTGAAACCGCCCTTGACTAATGGCGCCTTATCGGAACCGCAAGCAAAAACCGGAACGCAAAAGTTGATGGCCGCATCAAGAAGATTTGCCATGGACGCATCTCCATTCCGATGCGCGATCAGGCGTCAACCGTCCCGGGATATTCGCGCTCGATGGCGGCAATCACACCTTCGGAAAACCGATCCGATGCATCCCGATCAAGCCATTTCAGAATAGGAACGTATTGGATTTTTCCGTTATCGTCGCGGCGCGCCGTGCCGTCTGTATTGAGCGACGGCTTTGCCGGAAGCTGCGCCCAGCGACGGCCATTGGCGGCATGCACAGCGATGTCGGAGATTTTGAGAGACTGGCCGAGACGAACCGTCGCGAATCCGCGCAGCGAGTTGCGGGAGAGCGGTTTCCATTCGAGGAGTGAAATCGGCATCGGCGAGGCTGTTGCGGACATTGTATTCCCCTGGACCTATGGACAGCGAAAGCGGATAGATCATTTTCTCGGCATAGTTGCGTGTAGCTTTGTCGTAGTTGCGCATCGTGGCGGCATAGTTGCGCGTAGTGGTCGCGTCGGCTATTCTAGTAGATCGCGCTTGATCGCACCAGCGGGAGCGGACCGGCGCTTCACAACGCGGTCGCCGCCATTGGTCTCGAAGCCCCAGCCGTCGCATGCCGGCAGCGGCCCGAGCGGATCAGACGTGCCGGATTTGACCGTCAAGAACACGTCCTCCGAGCCGTCGTTGGCCTTGCGGATTTCGGCGCGCATGGGGAACCCTGCGATCGGCCCGCTGCCCTCATAGCCGCCTGGCACGCGCTTGCAGCGGATCAGCCCAAGGAGCCCAATGGTGTCGGGATTAGTCATTTTTGCACGCAAACAAGACTTGACACCCTAGGGCGCTACTGGCGTTCCGCGCGCTCATGCTGCTGCCTGCGTCGAAGCGTGAGGGCGTGCTGTCGCCGCGATAGCCGCCTTCACGAACTCTGCCGCGAGCGCCGGGACGATCGCGTTGCCGCTTCCGCGCAGTCTGCCCACGTCGCCGGGAAGCCTTGCAGCCACAGGGAAAAGCGCGGGTTCAGCGGCAATGCGCCGCCATCCGTCCGAACACTCAACGGCGACGGTGGCTCCGTTCCATTCCGGCGCACCAGCTTGCACTGCAAATCCAAGCTGTCGCAGATACCCCGCGCCGCTCTCGCTTTGCTGACGCCATTCCCCTTCCAATCTCGTGCTCTCGCCGTCGCCCAGCCCACCAATCGCACCGCATCCTGGAGATTCACCATGAGGCCACTTCGCCGCGACGGATGCTGACCACCCCGCTCCCCATTGCCCTTCGTTGCAGTCGGCCACCCAATAAAGCCGCTGCCGGATGTGCGGCGCGCCGACGCCCGCAGCGCACAAATCGGCGCCCCCGCAGGCATATCCCACGTCTTCCAAGTCAGCGCGTATTCCGGCGAACCATTCACGTCCATCGCGGCTCGCAACTTGTTCTCCAAAGACCGTTGCAGGTCTGCACTCGGCGATGAGGCGGAAAAAAGCGGGCCAGAGGTGTCGCTCGTCGGCATGGCCTTGTCGCTTGCCAGCGACCGAAAGCGGCTGACAGGGACAGGAGCCGGTCCAGATGGGCTCGTCGTCCTGGACGCCCGCGAGTCTGAGGGCGAGCGACCATCCGCCGATGCCGGCGAAGAAGTGGCACTGTCCATAGCTGCGTAAATCCTCCGGTTGCACGTCCACGATGGACCGCTCGTCCACGTCGCCCGACGCGATGAGACCGCGCGCGATCAGATTGCGAAGCCACTGCGCCGCGAATGGATCGATTTCGTTATAGTAGGCCCTCACTTCTTCCCCCTCGTCACCGGCGCCTCGTCCTCAATCCCCCACCCGTCCACAACCGGCCACGGCCCCGCGTAGAGCCGAGCATCACGCGCCTGGTCCCACGGGTCCACGCCCGGGAAATCCCAATAGACGCCGCCGCGTTCAACGTAGAGTGCCGCGATCATATATTCATCTCACTCGGCAGCGGCGGCAGCGTATTGGCCGTGGATGGCAACGGTTCCCATCCCATACGCATACGTGCCGCTTTCGCAGCGGCGCGAGGCGATGGCGTGGCGAGCGCGCGGTTGTGTTTCCATACCTCATACGGGGCGCGCTTGGGCAGATCGAACAGCACCGCCGTCCGCCCCACGGTATCGCGCGAGATGCCAAACTCGACGCTGATCTCGGTTTCGGTGCGCCAGTTGCGCCACATCTCGGCAAAACGAGCGCGCGCATCTGGGGTCCATTGGAGACGTGCTGGCATTAGGCGTTCTCTGGGGTCATGCGGCGTCATCAAGCCCCAAAAAAAGTTGTGGCTCAAGCATGATTTGCTGATTTTCTACGGCGATGTCTACGTTATTTGGCGACTGCTTTTTTTCCTTCATAAGCATTTTATACCGCAAATAGGCATCACTCTTTGGTTGCGTCTGGCCGAGACCCTTGCACCAATAGTCATTGCGCAACAGCACCTTGCACATACGGCGCCAGGAAGGCGCCCATTGCTGCGCCTCCAACTCTGGCGGAGCCTCATCGGGGATTTCCGGGTAGCCTCGGCGGTTCCATGAATAAATAAACTTTTGGAAGCGTTTTACATAATGCGCACGAATAGGCGGCGGCAACGTCCTAAGCAGCATATTGCAAAAGGATTTCCAGCTATGATGATCCGGTTTCGTGATTTTGTTATACCCCATCACATTTCCGGTTTCGTTGATATAAAGCGCGCCAAAGTTAGCACCATTGACGCGAGCGATTAGCTTGAACCAGGTCTCTGGTTCGAGCAAATGATAGAGCCAAAGACCCTTGCGCTGATCGTCACCATAAGGCTGGCAGAGGCGCTGCTGGGAAAGAGGAACGCCAGCCTTCTGCATTAGGTCGTAAACCTCATTATGAGGCTTATCCGGAAACTTCGCGTGATATCGCCAGATATCTTCCACGAGCCAATCGTAAATCGGATAGACGTTGTAAACGCGATCAAGGATTTTCGTTGTCCAGCGCCAGCCATTCAAGGTCAAATCGCGCTTTTCCCAGGTCGCTACCGCGCAATAGCGATGGAGGCTTTCTTGCGCCCGGATGCCGATAAATCCGGCTGTAGGTTGCCCTTCTCCATACCACCGCGCAAAGAGAACAATAAACTCCTCAAACTCCATGCCAGGATAGGCGAATGGATAATGGCTTTCATCGCGATAGGATGCCGGTTTGGGCCTTATCCAAATAGCCTTTTTGGCGGGGTCCCAGGTGAGCCATTGCGGCTCAAAGGTCGTGACCGCATTCCGTAGCTTTGTGGGGATGCAAATCCAATGCGGTTCAATGTGATCCGCATACATTTGGAAAATTCGCTCGACGTGTTTTATCGTATGTGAATATTGGGCCTCAAAGTCGATATACATGACGGCGACTTTGCGATTACGCTTGATCGCTTCATCCATTACCAAATGCAAGAGAACGGTGCTATCCTTGCCGCCGGAAAATGCGACATAGACGCGCTCGACATTATCGAAAGTAGCCGCGATACGCTCTTGGGCAGCGGTGAGAACGTCCTTATTACGGTAGGTCTTGATGCCCATGACACCCTCAATAAATATCTGCTTGGCGAGACGTATATGCTTCGTCCATCGTCAACGTAGGAAGGCCATTCCGTTCCATCCATATATTCAGATATTTCAGCGCCATCTCATTGGCCGCTTCTTGTTGCTCTTTCGTAAGCATCGAAAAGCCCCCGCAAAATACGGCTGGCAACCCACGCGCATAGCAAGCAGCGGCTTGCCCTAACCAAGCGATGCGGTTCATGGATGCATTCGTGAGATTTTGTTCGCAGCTATGTTTCCAGTCCACGATCAAGCCGGACAAAGCGGCCTCAAAGGCGGGAAGATCGGCAAGAAAGTCTGCATATTGCCTCTGCGCTTTTTCTTTTGACAAGCCGTTTTTAGAGGTCGCGAAAAATCCCGCTTTGTGGCATTCCCATTTATCGAAAGTGTGAAAAATGCGCGTATCATCTGAGGTGTTGGGCACGCGGAAGAGTTCCGTTTGATCTTCTTCGTAGGTTGTCACGTCATCCGTCAGATCGGTAAAATCAGATTCGGAGATATGCCCTTCGACATCCCAGGCGCGCGAAAATTGCTGATCGGAAAAAAGCTCGATAAGGCCAGTGATCTGGCAGAGGCGCAACACTTCGTCGAGTTCCATCCCGAGATTTTCGCAAATCCGCTCATTGCTCCAGTTCCGGCGCTTCAACTCGATAACGATATCGGACATTGCTTCGACGCTATGTTTCCCGCGTGCTCGGTTGTGCCGGATAGTTGACGCCATACGATCCGTGCGGTCAGCGCGGCTTTCGCGGATTTGCACGACTGGGAGATAACCTTTGATGCGTTCGCGAACGTCAAGACACTCTCGCGCCACGCGATTACGGTGAAACCCATCTACTACGACATATTTCTTGTCTTCGAGATTTGCCACGATAGGTTGAGTGTAGCCATCCGCTGAAATGGAAATGTGCAAAAGTTCCATCTCTGGTGGCGCAACGCTGTTGGGATTGTAGTCATTCCCTTGCACTTTTTCGAGCGGAACCCATCGCACGAAATCCACCGGCTCAGATGCAAAGGGGCTGATCTCATGCAGTTTTTCGCGAAACGTATTGATAGTCTCGACTTGTTGCTCAAACGGTAACTCGCGGATAGCTTCGAGCGCGTTCAAAGCTCCGCTTAGATCAAGGGCTACCTGCGAGGCGTTATCGGCAACTACAGAAGCGGAGGGGGCACGAGCAGCACGTTTCATTTTGCACTCCAAACAGTGACGAGATCAGGGAGCCACCTTCAACGGCAACGCGGCATGAGGCGCAACGAGGAACGGCGACGACCCACCGGAGCCCGGAGCAGCGCCGCCGCCCGAACGTCCGGCCCCGTGACCCGCAGGCCCGCGTCCAGGCGCACCGTGGCCGGCGCCAGCGTCATGCGCGGGCTTGCCCCACCGAACGGTGCCGTGCGCGCGCCTGGCGGCCCGTAGCGCGCGTTGTGCGGCGGCGGCTTGACGCTCGGACCAGGGGAGCACCCAGGCGATAGGTGGCTGCGTGCCGTCCTGGGTCCATACTGCGATCCACTGTCCCTCGCTATATGCCAACGCCAACACGCGGATGCCTGGCTTGTGCCCGAGCCACACAGGACGCGGTGTGCCCATGGCGAACCAAAGCCCCACCGCGATGCAGGCGACGCTGGCGACATAAGCTGCGACGTGCGGCCATCTGGCATGCCGCAACGATAACGCAGCTAGGATCAGCGCGACAAGGGAAAAAGCAGCGGCGATCACCTTTTGCACCCCCGCTGATATAAACATGTCTCCAACCTGTTCACACTGGCCGGCGCAATCGTTCCGTTCTTGCGTAGTGCAAACCGCGCTACGGTATTCTCTGCGCCGACAAACCGCAGATGCACGACGCGCTTGAGCAGCACGATCCCGGCCTTGTCCATGACCCAAACGGTAACGCGCACTGGCAGATGGCCGTCCCAGCTTGAATAGAGCACGGCGTTGACGACGTATTCGCCGGCAGGTGCGGCGCGGCAGATGGTTTGCTCTAAATTGAGGCCAATCGGATCGTGCCCATGTCCGAGATCGTCGCGCGTGAGATCGCAATATTTGCCGTCCCGGTGCGAATAGCCGACTGGCCTGGAGCCCGCCGCGCGCACCCACAGATCGACATCGGCCGCGACGCGGTTGGTCCAATGCATTGTGAACGTGAGATCACCCGCCGCAGTGGGGCGCGGCTTGTGGGCGAGTTGTTTCGCGGCAAGCGCCAGAACGGCCATGGCCATGAAACAGACGACCATTGCCAAAAGCAGGTCGCGATAGGCGTAGCTGAATCCTAGAGGTTCTGGGTTCTCGCTCACTAGATGCTCTCGCCCGCGCTCCAGAAAATCGCCTCGCGGATAGCCGCCATCAGCGCGATTCCGACGACGTTGGGGCTAATCGCGAGCGCGAGGTTCCGAAACACGGCGGTCAGCGTGGACGGCGTGAGCGCGCCGAGGCCCGACACCGCAAGCAGAATGCCGAGGCCGGTCATGCAGAGTGCGACGATGGGCAGACCATTGGCGACGTGGCGGGCCGCGTCGAACCGTCCACGAAACGCTGCGATTATGCCAACGATGGCATAGGCGCCGAGAGCCGCGATCATCACGGCTTCATAGGTGGCGATGGACGCAAAGCCGCGCAGCAAGCCACCCCACCATGCGGCGATGCCGAGCGCGCAGATGGCACTGCAGGCGATGATAAAGCGCGGGCGGTGGGTCATGGCGCGACGATTTTGGCGGAGCCCCGCGCCACATAGAAGGCAATGCTTCCGTTGCTTGCCGGATGCCCCACAAGCGATCCCGCAGTTCCCGCCTGCACAATGCAGCCCTCGGCGCCGTTGAGCGAGAACTTGACCGCAAGCAGCGTCCACGTGTGCCGCTGCGAGGATTGCGTGAGGTAGAGCATTTGGTTGCCGACCTTCCCGGACCAGACAATCGTCTCGCCCCACTGTTTCGCGAGCGACTTGAGCCCTGCTTCCAACGGCATGCAGCGCGGCGCTTGTGCGAGAGCCGGCGTAGCGATGAGAGCGGCGCAGGCGGCGAGAGCGGCGAAAGCGAGCTTCTTCACGGTGCGGCTCCTTGGTTATGGACGGATTGCGGGATGCGTCTGCTCGGGCGGTTTTAGTGCCCACGCTGGCGGAATGCAGGAGATCGCGTTAACAATTCTCGCGCGCCAGGTTGAGGCTTCGGTCGGGTCCGTATGCGGAATGCGCTCGACCACGACCTCCACGGACATGCGGCGGACGCGATACCACGTGCGGATTTTTTCTGCGCGTCGATTGGCGTCTTCCAGCGTGTCGCCCTGAGCGCGCGAATCTCTTCCAGCGCGGCTCATGGAGCGTCAGCCTCGGCGCCGAGCCAATGGTAGAGAGGAGGAATGATATTAGCACGACATTGAGAGTTGAGAGCACAAAATGCGTCTATCAATATGTTTGTGTCGTCAAAAAAAAGCGATACCCTTCCTTTAGGGGCTGAAATTCCAACACTTCCCGGTCTCGGTATCGTAACGGTAATCATATCGTCGTTCATGGACTAGTCCTTACGTTAGAACGGCATCGCATCGTTGGTGAAGGTAGGCGGCTTCTCGTAGCGCACGGCAACATCCGCAACCGGCAGATCAGCAGGTTCCGAAAGCGCAATCCCGTGACGGCGCAGGAACCCGCGCGCGGTTTCGATGGACACCGCGATCCCTACGGGATGCCCGAGTGCTTGCAACGCCTCATGGAGCAGCGCCTGTTGCCAGGACACGACCCCACCTTTAGGACGTTTCATCTCTAGAAACATCACGCGGTCCGGGAGCGCCAGGATCAGGTCCGGGAAGCCCGTCACGACGCCGGCCGCTTTACGCGCCTCGTAATACCTGGCACGCGCATGCGGATCAGCGGACGATGCACGTGACTCATTGGCGACGGCTGCCACGATGCTGCCACGCGGCAACACAAGCCGCAACCACCGCACGATGGCGACTTGCGTAGCGCGCTCTAGCGGGACGGCTGAGCGCGCCATCAGGCGATGTCTGTGCGGTCGAACACCGGCATCTCGGCCGTTTCCAACCACCGTTCCCGCCACTCCCGCGAGCCCCTGTTCCACACGCGGTTCATGGCCCCCCGCCACGCCTCTTCGGTCTCGAACTCGTTGAGAATCGCTGGCGCTGGCTTTACAGTGGAGCGTGCGGGCTCGTAAGTGCGGATGGCCTCAGCCTGCCGCTCGGGGGGCGCCTTGGCTGCGCGCAGGAGGGCGGTTTGGTTGTTGTCACGCCCGGTCTCGCGAGCGGCCGCTTTCGCTTCGGGCGTCAAGGAGGCGATCTTGACCGCGCGCTGCGCCTCGGTGCGGTCAATGCCCAGTTCGCGGACGGCGGCGTTGATGCCGCCTTCAGGGTGACCTTCGCCTGCTCTCCCGCGCGAAGAGAGTTTCGGCGCAACTTGCGCCTTTTCTCCTTCACGCTGATCCGTCAGCCGCACCCACTCCGCGATATGCTCGGCGCGTTCCTGCACCGTCAGATCGGCGCGGTGAAGGTTTTCGGCGATTTCCCACAGCCGAGCCTCGTTTTCATCGCAGTCGAAAATGGCGACAGGGAAACGATCTATCCCCGCGCGCTCGCAAGCGTGCATGCGGTGCAGGCCCGCGATAAGGTGGGCATACCCATCGACCATTCGCACCGAAACGGGATGCTTGAGGCCAATCTCGCGAATGCTGGCCGCTAACTCGTCAACGCGCTTATCGTCGAGCGGGCGCAAGCGCTCGCTCACGATGATATCCTCCGTCGCCAGCGTGTCGTAACGGATTGGTTTCATTACGATATTCCTGGCATTATAGTGAGGTGCGGCCAATCCGTGACAGGGCGACACTTATTGACCCAGGCGTTCCATGTAAGGATCGTATGGGCCGTTCCCTTCATGGCGGCGTCGCTCGCGGCACGGCATCCAAACATATGCTTTGCCATAAAAAGATCACGAAGCCGAAGGATCGGGCTTTTAGATGGGCAATTCGCCCCAGTGCGAAGCATCTCAAAGAATTCTTCGACTTTTGCCGTTCCGTATTTAGTATTTGCGGCAATCAAATAGAAGCTCGTTCCAGGCACTGAGGGAGCCACCACCCTTGCCAGCCCCTGCCCAAGATGGGCCGCTGAGTCGAGCAAATTCTGATTGAGTGTTTCGCCGAATGCGCGGCACTGCTGGGAATCGGGCGAAAGTTCCGTTGTCAAAATGATACAAAGCCTACGGATAATCGCTGCGCGAAGGGCTGAATTAGCGTGCCCTTCAATCATCTGCACATCAGCAAAACTGCGCGTGCCCTGCACATCCACAACGGCGAATTCCGCACGCTCGCAGCCGAAGGTAACGGGCAGCGGCGCGTTTACGCCGGCTTCCACAATGGCCGTCAAACGATGTTGTCCATCGTTGAGAAGACCATCTTTGCTGACGGCAATCCCCTGATGCGTGAGCAGCCATTCGCCGCGTTGGAGGTGGAGAACATGTTTCGCCACACGGCGACGGGAGATAGGCCGATTGCCTTTGTTTAGCTTCAGCAGCTCCGCCGCTATGGAAGGTGTCACCATGACGTCTTCGGTAAACCGCTGTTTGCGGCCCCTCTCAAGGCGAGCGTCCACCCAGTTCTTGGCGCGCGTTTCAGTTGTTGCGCCGCCAACAGCAGAGCAATCAGATGGCTTCGGCTTGGGCTCGAAGAACATTATGTCATTCTCCAAAAAAAACCCCGACGCATCAGGGTTCGTTATGTCACCGACGCGCCGGGGCGAGGTTGATAGTCCAGGGGAACGTCATGACCGCGCACAGTCGCGCGTGCGCCGCGCATCGGGTCTGGCAACCCGATCTCGGCAGTCTGCGCGCCCCACGTTGGGCGCTTCGTCCAGCACCGCGCGTGATGCGGTGGGCAATAGCTGGAACCTACCAGCGTCGGCATCCCGCACATCGTGGCATCAATGCGCGGGTCCGCTTCGATCCATTGGCAACTACGCGCAAAATTGAGCGGCGGCGCTTCTTCCGCAGACGTCGACACTTCCAACGAAGGCAACTCCGGCAACGCCCCGGCACCAACGGGCAAGGAATGCGTGCCGCGAGCGCTGCCGTTGGTGACGGTGCGCCCCTCACGTGGCGTCCCTGGGAGCCGAGGTTTGATTGGCGAGGGGCGCGGCGCGAGATGCAGCCGATGCGCTTTACCGATTACGGAACTGGCGCTGATGCCTAAGTGCGCGCCGATTTTTCGCGCGGGATAGCCCATATCCCAAAGCTCGCGCAGAACCGCGATTTTGTGCGCCGGCCAAAGATCAGTAATGCCGTTGCTCATGACGTGCCCGTGTGCCGGTTCGGCACCAGGCCGAGCATTTTTCGGCGGCGATGGATCACATGGCGGTCGCGCTTCAGGGCTCGCCCTATCTCTGTGTCCGTGGCGCCCTCGGCATGCAGCTTGAGCAGCATGCGTTCATCGCTGGTCATCCAATGGCGGGGCGGCGTTGCTCGCGAAAAAGGCATTCCGCGCAGTTCGGAGAGCTTCTTGCGCAAGCGCCGCAACTGGAAAAACAACTCGCGGCCCGGATGCTCGCGCCATTGGGCTGCCGCGTCGTTGATCTCGCGTTCCAAGGCAGTGACCGCGCTTCCCATCATTCATCCCCCTCTGGCGCATCGGTCGGCCAGATCATGTCGCAGGCCATCAGCCAAGCTCCATACATTCCGACGACCACGACCACGCAAAGGGCAAAGCGGAGCGCTGCGATTAACGCAATGTATGGAGTAACGATCACTGCGCGCTTTCCTCAGAAAGATCGGGCCGCAGTTCTTTCACGGGAATGCCGGTCACGCGCGCCACGGCCGATACGTGCTTTGCTGGGATGCGCGTCCATTGAGACACGGCAGCCGTTGATATACCGCACGCCGCCGCGATGCGCTTATTCGCGCCACGAAGCGCCAGCAGTTTAGTGAGAATGTCGTCACGCATAGCGCCAAGGTTAGCGCCGCGAAGGCGTCGTGGCAAGAAAAATCGGCATCTGACGCGCAAAAATATTTTCCGGCCGCAGCACGATTTTAGTTGACGGGCCGCATTAGCGCCGGTAAGTTTTGGGCGTCAACCCGATGGAAATGCAGATGTCCGGCAAGCCCTACATCGAAGCGGAACCCAGCGACTTCGCCTTGGCGCAGTCCGACAACCCCGAGCGCGTGCGGGCGTTCCATGCGATGCAGCCACGCGAGATCATGGCCGAGTGCGAGCGCCTGGCGAAGCTCCTCGGCCCGCAGGCGCGCGTGAGCATCGGCACCACCTGCGACTTGAGCGCGCCCTACTGCTCGGGGCTTACAGCGCAGCTCTATCCGGACGGCCACACGATGCGCGGCCCGATGCACGTCACCAGCACGGATTTCGCGTCCCTCATAGCCGAGGCCGAGCGCCGCATCGCTGACTATCACGCGCACCGGCAGCACCGGGCTCGCGAGGCTCTGGCCCAAGCTCGCGCCAATGCCGAGGCGCTTGGCGTGGCGGAGGTGGTGTGATGCGCCTCTACGCAGAGATGCTCATCGAGCGCGGCGTGGCCGAGGGCGACGAACTGGTGACGGTGATGGTCCCGGTGACGGTCGAGGGCTGCATCCGGGCCGCGCAGCCGGACGTTGGCATTATGGCGGATTATCCCGAGTTCTGGCGCGCCACGGACCGCGACGGCGCGGACGTGGAGCTTACCGATTTTGAGATCACCCAGGCCGAAGATGCGCTGTGGAGGGCTAGGTGATGCCTGACACCATGGCCCCTGCGACCGCCGCTCCGAAGCGGCGCCCATCCCCGAAAAAGTCAGTCATCCGCGCCATCAAGGGGTTCGAGCGCGATATGACGTGTCGCGGCTTCAAGTTTGAGATTGGCAAAAGTTACAGGCACGAGGGAGAGGTCGAAATCTGCCAAAGTGGGTTCCACGCCATCGAGGGATATCCGCTCGACGTATTTCGGCACTATCCCGCCGCCTCAAGTCTCTATGCGGACGTCGAACTTTCCGGCTCAATCAGCCGCGCCCCCGATAGCGATAGTAAGGTCGCCGCCGCTAATCTGAGGGTCGGCGCGGCCCTTTCGTTGCCGGACTTGATCGAACGCGCTGTGCAATGGGTATTTGACCGCTCGAAACCGGAAGGCGCCGCCAGCGCCACGGGGGACTACGGAGCCGCCAGCGCCACGGGCGAGCGGGGCGCCGCCAGCGCCACGGGGGACTACGGAGCCGCCAGCGCCACGGGGGACTACGGAGCCGCCAGCGCCACG